>Ga0181566_10001348_pt1 | contig 20131 bp, 21 predicted proteins | sample 101ome_15_FD_133762 | JGI IMG/M metagenome (GOLD analysis project Ga0181566, IMG submission 133762) | Coastal salt marsh microbial communities from the Groves Creek Marsh, Skidaway Island, Georgia - 101402AT metaG (megahit assembly) | ecosystem: Environmental > Aquatic > Marine > Intertidal...
CAAGGCGATATCGGATTCAATGCTGGCAGCAAACCTCCATCCCGAAGAGGTGCTGGCGGCCATTAACAGGGCCGCAACGGCATCGCCATCCACGACCTTGTAGCCAGTGGCGGTGGCCTCGATGAGCAAACAACGGTCCCCATCCCCGTCCAAGGCAGCACCAACCCACTGGCCAGCAGGGGCAGGAGACAGACGGCGCAACAACGCATGGTTGGACGCTGCTGCCTGTTCGTGCGTCCACGTTTGTGTCGGGGAAAAATCACCGGCTCCACAGTGTTTGTTGAGCGCTTCCACTTCACCGCTCACCTCTTCACACGCGACACCTCGTTCGTTGAGGAACCGGCTAAGCCATGAGCGGGCAAACCCACCGGCACTGTCCAACAACAACGGGACTGCAAGACCGCCCGCCTTGAGTGTATCAACGCATCCACCGAACGCTTGTTCAAACATCGTCCAGCGTTGACTCAGCCACGCTTTGTGGGCAGAAGGTGCCCAATCCGGATGGAATTCATCGGGTTGGGCGAGTTCAAGTTGGTCTGCTTGGTCAACCTCTCTGTCTTCTTCTGCGAGTTGGCGTAGCGAGGTGCTGATTTCTCGCTCAAGGTCAGGATTTGATTTGTAGCCGAGGGCGTCAAACACTTTGATTCCAGAATCGCTGACCGGGTTGTGGCTGGCGGTGATCATGCACCCCATGCGCGCACCAAAGGCCAGCACGGCATGGTGAAGCGATGGGGTTGCACAAAGGCCGATGTGGAGCACCCGACTACCCGTGAGGCGGAGGCCGAGGGTGAGGGCAGCGACCAAGTCTTCGTTGTGTGGACGGTCATCCCATCCGATGACCACCGTTTCCCCTTCACCGGGCATGGCAGGCTGACAGTGAGACAGCGCTTCTCCAAGCACGCGCATGAAGGCAGGTGTCAAGGTTCGGTGGACGTCCAGGAGTTCAATGGCTTCTTGTTCTTCGACAGTTTCAAGCGAGGTCCTGCCTCGAATACCGTCGGTTCCGAAGAAGGAATCGCTCACGTTCTTCACTCACCGATGTTGACTCTCTGCACCGTGTACACCCGTGACGGTGACGTTGGGACCAACCACGCTGTTGCAACCCAAGACCACGCCGGGATTGGTGACGCTGTTGCAACCGAGTGCACACCCTTCGCCGAGGACGGCTCCGAATTTACGCAAGCCGCTGGGGATGCGCTGGCCGTTGATTCGCAGGTGCACCTCGCCTCCGTCGTTGCGAAGGTTGCTGAGTTTCGTACCGGCTCCCAGGTTGACATCCTTTCCGAGTATGGAATCCCCAACGTAGTTGAAATGCGGGGCTTTTGCACCCGGAAGCAAGATTGAATGCTTCACCTCGGTGGCGTGACCGACAACAGCATCTGCACAGATCCACGAGTATTCTCGCACGTATGCTCCGCTTCGCACGGTGGCTCGCGGTCCAATGTAGCAAGGGCCGACGAGTGAGGCACCTGCTTCTACCACCGCTGAGGCATCGATGATGATGCCGTCGCCTCGGGTAAAGAAGCCAGGGTTTGGGCACGCCATGTCTCCGGAAAGCTGCGCCATTTGCTGCTTCAGATTGTCGCTTCCATTCGGGTCGAGGATGGACCATACCGGGCGATCCGAGGGAAGGGTGGGCAGAGCCCCTTCTTCATGTCCGGTCAAGGACGGGAAGAGTTCGCCCGCAGCGGCCACTTTTTGCCAGTCCATGCTCAAGCCAAGCGGCACTGAGGCATGAAGGTGGTGCTTGCTCAAGACGCTACGTGATAGATTCGCTTTCCGGTCGAGGCATCCAATTGGAATCGGATTCGCTCGGACAAGTGCAAGGGGATGAACAACCCAACTTTGCGAGTGGTCAATCCGTGGTTGCGCATTTTACGTTCGTTTGACAAAAACGCCACAATGTCGGCGGCTGATGCACCAGGTGCTGTTTCAACATAATTCACGATCTCGTTCTTCAAACGTTCCAAACGAGCTTTCTTCTGGGAACCTTTTCCTCTCATTCTTTCTCATATCGTAATAGGTGACGGCAGGACATAAAGCCCCGTTGGGATGTCCTTGGGGTCCCATTTGTTGGCGGGCGATGGAGGATTCGAACCCCCGTCTCCGGCTCCGAAGGCCGGAAGGATATCCAGACTACCCTAATCGCCCGTAAACCCCCCGAGAGGCCCCCCCTTCTTGAAGAAGGCGGGTGGCATGGCTCGTGCATGGCGCGCTCGCTCCCGTGCATTCCAACTGGGTGTTCGGCGTGTTGCCGTGAGACAACCATGCCCATCACCAAAGCCGAAGCGGCCCGTTTAGCGCGGCGGACGGGAATGAAACAAACCGACTTCGCCGTGGTTAACGACGGCGTCTTGACCTTGCTCAACCATGCTGAAACACGAGCCTGTGTCTTTCTGTTGACCGATTCAGCTGATGTCAATGCCGAGGGTTTGTGTTCGGTGTACGAGATTCGACCCAAAGGGTGCCAAACCTACCCGTACGTGCTCAACGACCAAGACCAAGCCATCTTGGACGCAGGGTGTCCACATCGTGAACAATTCCCAGAGCCGCCGGAAGGAACCGATGCCATCTTGCTCAATCTCGAGGAGCGCATCGTGCGTGAAGGATCAGGCGACTGAGGCTTCGGTGCACCCGTTCCACATGTGCCGACACGGGCCTCCAACCCGCGTCTTCAATCCGCGAGCGCAGCGACGCCCAATCTCCGCTCAACAGCGGGAGGTCGTCATTCAATGAGAGCGAAGTTTCTGGATGGGGGTCCATCGGGTGAATCGGGAGAATGAGGACAAAGCCAGCGTGTTCGGCTGCCACGTCACGTGCGCTGCGCAAACACCCGTCGAGCAATGCATCAGCGCCCATGCTCCCGTGAGAATTTCGTCCATAAGGGGGGTCGAGGACAAAACCCGCAACGCGTCCCTTCCACGCTTCGGGGATGGCGTCACCGAGGCGCGTGGCGTCTCCCCGCTTGACTTCAGCATCCACGGGGACATCGTCTCCATGAGCCCAATGGAGGTTGGCGTTGGCGCCGTGAACCATCTCTGAATGGATGTCAATGCCCATGCACGGTCGCCCACTCAACGAGGCTTCGATGAGAAATCCGCCCGTTCCTGTCATTGGGTCGACCACGGGGCCTTGCATCACCGGTCCAGCTGCGAGGTTGACGGCCAAGCGGGCGAGCATCGGGTCCAAACTCACGGGTTTGAAGAACGGGCGCTCGCCTGCACGGCGCTCACCGTTTGAAAACGCCGCTTGACCGTCCCCTTCCATCCATCCGCAGGCTAGGGAAACGGTCGCTGCGTCGGTGATGACGCCCACAACGTAATCGGGCTGTTCGAGATCAATCGTGTACCCCATGTCGTGCAACACACCTCCCAAGCGTTTTGCAAGCGTGGTGGGGCCCCAGCCGGGAAGTTTCTCACCTTGCTTCCATGAACGCACGGCCACGGTGCCGTCCACTGGATGTTCGGAAAGGTATGTCCTCATGGCATTCAACCATGAATCGTGTCCTTCTTGCGTGACGGGATACACGATACCCTCCCGAAGAAAGCATTGCAAGCCGCTTGCGACGGCTAACGCTTCGCTTCGCTCGTCTTCAGTGGTCTCTTGAACGGTCCACCAGCGTGGTGACGCCGTGGGCGAGAGGTCAGCACCCGGCAGCAGTGCAACCAACTCAGCCTTGGCGAGCGCTGGATGCCATCCACGCAAGCACGCCAACATGCCGCCCATACCCCCTCCTGTGGCTTTGTGTTCTTGATGGAATCGCAGGCGAATGGCTACATAGGGTGACCTGCAGTTTCCCCACATGGGCTGCAACCTCAAGGACATCGCTCCCGCTGAACAGACCAACCTCAAGGAATTGGCTGGCAAGCGGGTGGGCATTGATGCGTTCTTGACCGCCTTTCAATTCCTGACCACCATGCGTGACCGCTCCCCTCAAGGAGACGGCATGCCGCTTCGGGACGACAACGGCAACCCCGTTTCCCATCTCATGGGTTTTCTCCATCGCACGGCCACGTTGTTGGCCATGGGCATCAAGCCCGTGTACATCTTTGACGGCCAATCGCCTGAATTGAAGGCTGACGAAATGGCAGCGAGAAGGGCGCGCAGAGAGGAAGCCGAAGCCGTGCACAAAGAAGCCTTGGCAGCGGGAGATTTTACGCTGGCACAAAAGATGGCTGCTCGCATCATGCATTACTCGCCTCAAATGGTCGAGGAAACTCAACAACTCCTCGACCTGATGGGTGTGCCCTGGGTGACGGCTGCGGCCGAAGGTGAGGCCCAAGCAGCGGTCATGGCGGCAAAAGGTCAACTTGACGTCGTCGCCACCCAAGATTGGGACGCCCTCTTGTACGGCTCACCGGTGCTTATTCGAAACCTCATGGACGACGGTACCAAGCGCTATGGCCGTGTCGTTCATGCTCAATCCATCGACCTCTCGGCGATGCTCGAGCAGAACGACATTTCACGCGAACAACTCGTGGATTTGGCCATCATGATCGGCACCGACTATCACCCCGGTGTCAAGGGCGTTGGCCCAAAGACGGGACTGAAACTCATCAAGCAGTACGGCACGATCGAAGCGGTGTGCGAAGCCAAGGACAAGGAAATGCCTGAGCGCTTGGGTGAGATTCGTGAGATCTTCCTGAACCATCCTGCCGTTGAGGTGGACGATGATGCACTCCTGCAGGGCCAAGTCGACCGGAAAGGGTTGATTCAGTTCCTTCAAACTGAACGTCAGTTCAGTCAGCGCCGCATGGACCAGGCCTTTGAGAAACTCAAGGAAGGTGGTTACCTGAGAGAGGGCGGTCAAACATCGCTGTTCTCGTTTGACGGTTGAATAAACCGAAGCGGACTGGCCAACGTCACCACGCCTTTGTGCTCAACCAATCCCTTACGCGCCTCGGTTTGGTGGTCCTGCAACGCCTCATTGACGCTGTTCACCGGCGCACATGGAATGCCTGACAGCAGCGTTTCAAGTTCGTCTCGTGTGCATTGTTCAACGGCGTTTTGCACACAAGCTTCAACCGCTGCTCGCTCTTTTATTCGGGCGCTGTTGTCCTTCCAGTGTTCGGGCACCTCAAGGCGTAATGCATTGACCAGAGCCTGCCATTGATTCTGCGTTCCAACACCCACAGCAAACCATCCATCACTGGCTTCAAACACGCGGTAGGGCACCAAATTTGGATGAGCACTCCCCATGCGCTGGGGAGTGATTCCAGCAAGCGCATTGTGACCTTGGTTGACCAGGGCAGCAAGGGCTGTGTCCCACAGGGAGATGTCGATACGTGCCCCTTGTCTTGTCCGTTCACGATGGAACAACGCGGCCAGCACGGCACTCACGGCGTTCATGCCGGTCATCACGTCGATCCAGGCGACGCCAACCTTTGCTGGTGCTCCATCTGCATCACCAGTGATGGACATGATACCGCTGCGTGCTTGCATGGTGAGGTCGAACGCAACCTCGTCTCTTCGTGGCCCGTCTTGGCCGTACCCCGTGATGCTGCACACGATGAGGTCATTGCGCACAGGCCCAAGAAAGCGGTCAAAGGTCCCCGGCTTGAAGTTCTCAATCACGACATCTGCATCGTCCATCATCACCAGAAGGCGTTCGCGCTCTTCCTTAATGTTCGCGTTTAGGATGGTTTTTCCACGATTGCAGGAAAGGAAGTACGAAGCCACCTCGCTTCCATCAAATCCAGTTTGGAACGGTGGGCCCCACGTACGGGTATCATCGCCCCACGGGGCTTCGACTTTGGTAACCTCTGCGCCCAAGTCAGCCAGCGTTTGCGCAGCATGCGGCCCTGCGAGAATGCGTGAGAGGTCGAGCACCTTGATGCCGGCGAGCGGTTGCATGTCGCCCCCTTGAGTGCGAATCAATTCAACATATGCACGACGGTCAACGACGGGCACGGATGGCGATCAACGTCGCCTGGCCAGCTCAGTTGCTCTTGTCTGCTTGGACTTGCTTGCGCACGTCCTGTGCAGCAGCCTTGGCTGCCTGCATGGCCTTGCGCACACGGGTGCCAGCGGCGGAGTTGCCCTTGTCGTGCTTTGCAGCGTCAACAAGAGCGGCGGTCAAATCGTCAATCATCTTCTGTACCATAGCCTCAACGGACATATCCAGTGGCTCGGAAAGTCGGTTCTTATGCGTTTTCCCGTAAAGCGATGAACGCCGCCACCGAAACACCATTTTTGATTCGGCGAGGGCTGCTTGAGTCCACGCTCGTCCCCTTCTTTGGCGAGGGATTGAAAACCCTCACCATTGACCCCCTACCAAGGGGGACATCGGACATGGGCTTCTCACGGCGCTCCACTTCACCTGACCCTGACCCCGTTGCAACGCAAGAATGGCGAGATTCCATCCGAGCAGTTGCCGACCAGTTGGGGGAAGACGAAGCCAAGCGCTTGTTGCACGCAACCGTGGAATCGGCCAAAGATGCAGGCGTTGACATCGATGTCGTGGACACGCCATACCTGAACACCATCCACCCTGAAGACCAAGGCAGTTACCCTGGTGACCTTGATCTCGAAGAGCGTCTTCACGGCGTCATCCGATGGAACGCCATGATGATGGTGACCAGGGCGAACAAATACTTCGAAGGTATTGGCGGTCACATCTCCACGTATGCATCAGCGTCCCATGCTTGGGAGGTTGGGTTCAATCACTTTTTCCGAGGAAAAGACGGCGAAGGGGCCGGCGACCATCTGTATTGGCAAGGCCACGCATCTCCCGGTATTTACGCCCGGGCATGGCTTGAGGGGCGCCTTACCCATGAACAGATGGAGCAGTTTCGTCAAGAAGTCGGTGGTCAAGGACTGTCATCGTACCCTCATCCACGGCTGATGCCCGAGTTCTGGGAATTCCCCACCGTGAGCATGGGGCTTGGCGCCATGACGGCCATCCATCAAGCCCGATTCAATCGCTATCTCGAGGACCGTGGCCTCATCACCACCAGCGCCTCCCGTGTGTGGTACACCATGGGCGACGGTGAATCAGACGAACCCGAATCCCTGTCTCAGTTGTCGCTGGCAGGCCGTGAGGGACTGGACAATTTCGTCATGACCATGAACTGCAATTTGCAGCGGCTCGACGGTCCCGTTCGTGGAAATTCAAAGATCGTTCAGGAGTTGGAAGGCCGATATCGTGGTGCAGGTTGGAACGTCATCAAGGTCCTGTGGGGCAGTTCGTGGGACGACTTGTTCACCCGAGACACGCAAGGGCTACTCGCGAACCGACTCAACAATCTCGTCGATGGCGATGAACAACGCATCATGACCGCTGACGGCGCTACCATCCGAAAGGACCTCTTCAACAGTCCAGGTCTTGCTGCGCTGGTCGCCCATCTCTCGGACAACGACCTTGAGGACCTCTGTGCGGATGTTGGGGGACACGACTTTGTCAAACTCCATGCTGCTTACGCTCAAGCCACGGCGCACAAAGGCCAACCGACGGTGGTCCTGATTCGTACCATCAAAGGCTACGGCTTAGGCCCGTCGTTTGCAGGGCGAAACACGACCCATCAGAAGAAGAAGGCCGACATGGAAACGATGCAATTCATGCGCGATGACATCGGTCTTTCGTTCACCGATAAGGATCTCGAAGCGTATCCCTACGTCAAGCCTGAGGATGTGCCCGAACTGGTGGCCTATGCTCAACAACGCCGAGAAACACTGGGCGGATTCTTGCCCAAGCGCGTCGTGCCTACCGAAGCCATCGCCTTGCCTGAGGCAAGCGCCTATGCGGAGTTCGACGAGGGCACCAAAGGAAAAATGGAAGTCTCCACGACGATGGCCTTCGTTCGCGTGCTGCGGTCTCTGATGAAGGACAAAGCGTTCGGCCCACGCGTCGTCCCCATCATTCCCGATGAAGCCCGAACCTTCGGTATGGACCCGCTGTTTTCGGAATTCGGCATCTACCACCCAGAAGGCCAACTGTACAAACCCGTGGATCACAACGTGCTGATGAAATACAAAGAATCCGAGAAGGGACAGTTGTTTGAGGAAGGCATCAACGAAGCCGGCGCAACGTCGACCTTCATCGCCTCAGCGACCTCCTATTCCACCCACCTCTATCCTACGGTTCCCTTCTACACCTTCTACTCCATGTTCGGGTTCCAGCGCGTGGCGGACCTGATTTGGTCGGCCGCAGACCAGCGGGCTCGTGGGTTCCTCATGGGTGCGACCTCGGGACGAACCACCCTCAACGGTGAGGGCTTGCAACATCAGGACGGGCATTCGCTCTTGATGGCTCACTCGAACCCCGCAGTTCGTGCATGGGACCCTGCTTTTGCTTACGAATTGGCCACCATCATTCGTCATGGCATCGAAGAGATGTATGTTGACAACAACGACGTCATCCACTACATAGCCGTGTACAACGAGAATTACCCCATGCCGCCCAAACCCAAGGGCGTTGACGAGGGCATTGTCAAGGGGATGTACCTGCTTCGAGGTGCTCCAAAAGGGGAAGGGCCCGTCGTGCGACTGATCGGGTCGGGGCCCATCATGGTCCAAGTCCTTGATGCGGTTGAGAAGTTGGAAACGTACGGGGTTCGTGCAGAGATTTACTCGGCCACATCTTACGGAGAGTTGCGCCGAGAAGGCTTGGCCTGCGACAGGCACAACCGCCTTCACCCGAGTGAAGACCTTCAGAAACCCTGGGTTGAGACCCTGCTTGCAGAATCTCTCCCGACCGTGGCGGTCTCGGACAACATGGCAGCCGTGCCCGACATGATTCGCCAATGGGTGACGGGGCCCTACACCGTGCTTGGAACCGATGGGTTCGGTCGCTCCGATACACGGGAGGCACTGCGCCGTTTCTTCGAAATTGACGGCGCAGCCATCGCTCTGGCCGCGCTCTCTTCACTTGTTCGGGAGGGCCAAATTGACGCTAAGGTCTACCAGAAGGCCGAGAAGAACTTCGCCGTTTCCGTCGAACGTCGTGACATCACTGAATTGTGAGTTCAGTCAACAACAACGCCTTCTTCCCGAAGGAGAGCTCGCTTCTGTTCAATGCCCCCCTCGCCGCTGTATCCACCAAGTCCCCCGTCAGCACGAACAACTCGGTGACAGGGCACATCTGGGGCAAAGGGGTTTTTTCCGCAAGCATTTGCAACGGCCCGTGCAGAAGTTGGATGGCCGATTTGGACCGCAATTTGCGTGTAGGTGCGTACCTCACCTCTCGGGATGGTCTTCAACGCCGCCCAAACTTTTCGCTGAAAGGGCGTTCCTTCCATGTGCCTTCACTCACCATCGCCAAACATCTTCTTTAGGCGCCATAAAACAACAACACCAAGAAGAGCCATGAGGATCATGGTTTGGATGCTGAGGCCACTTTCTGTCATGGGTTGCCCTTGTCTGTGCTTTGAATAGTCTTTCTGCCTGAACCTTGCCCCGAACTGGACGTTTTCCACCGGTGCGCTGCTGAGGGTCAATACCGAACTACAAAGGGAAGGAGGCTTGATTGCAGCACAATGTGGGAACGCCTATTGATTGCAGCCGTGGCTGCGTTTGTCGTGTTCAAGGTCTCCTTGATCATGTATCGGCGCAGGAAATACCCCGAGCCGCACGAGGACTGGGCGCTGGTCAATTTGGACGACCTTTGGTTTCCAGAAAACTTCCATTGGGGAACAGCCACGGCTGCCCATCAGGTTGAGGGACATCTGGTGAACAACTGGAGCGTCCATGAAGCCTCGAAGGGACTTGAAGCGAGCGGTGCTGCGTGCGACCATTGGAATCGGTGGAGAGAGGACTTCCAACTCTTGAGCAATCTTGGAATGACCTCCTATCGGTTTTCAATCGAATGGAGTCGTTTGGAGCCCGAAGAAGGCCAGTGGGATGATGGGGCCATGAAGGTGTACTCCGACATGGTGGATGAGTTGATTGAGCGCGATATCCGCCCCGTTGTCACCTTGCATCATTTTTCCCACCCCGACTGGTGGGAAGGGAAAGGGGGGTTTGCAGACCGTGCAAATCTTCCTTTTTTTCTCCGTTATTGCGAGCGGGTCGTGGACATGTTGTCGGATCGTGTGACCACGTGGGTCACCGTTAACGAACCCACCGTGTTTTCCACCATGGGCTACACCCTCGGGATGTTTCCCCCGGGCCGGCGTTCAATCACCACGACGTTGCGGGTGATGCGGAACATGTTGTTTGCTCACGGGACCGTTTACAAGACGTTGAAACCAAAGTATCCTGACCTCCAATTTGGTGTGGCCAAAAACGTCACCCTCTTTGACCCGAAAAACCGCTGGAGTCCACTCGACTGGCCTCTCGCTCGTTTGCTCGAGTGGTTTTGGAACGGCGCATGGCGAAGCGGGATCCAAAATGGACGGATGTTCTTCAAAGACATACCAGAAGCAAAGGACAGTTTGGACTTTATTGGCTTGAACTATTACACGCACGTACTGGTTGGGCCTGCATCTGTTTCGTTGCTCAAAATGAAGTTTCCTAAACGACCTCACGAAATGGCCACAGAATTTGGCTATCCGATGTATGCCGAAGGCCTGCGCCGAGCCATCGACTTCCTCGCTCCGCTTGGCGTTCCCATTGAAATTACCGAAAACGGCGTGGCAGACAGCGAGGATGTCCTTCGCGAAGAACACCTACGTAGACACCTTTGGGTGCTTTCCAACGCCCTGCGAGAGGGTTATGATGTCCGCTCCTACCACCACTGGTCGCTCATGGATAATTTTGAATGGGCGGAAGGATACTCAATGCGCTTTGGACTGCACCACGTGGACTTTGAAACACAGGAACGCAGGCTTCGGCCGAGCGGCGAAACCTATCGTCGTATCGCAGAACAGCACTAAGGCCTTCAAATCCAGACATCGTTATCGGCTTTCAGGTCACTTGACGCTTCGCCGGTGTTCACGACACCACGCGGTTCAACCAGCATGACCTTGCATTCGTGTTCTGCGTAGGGTTTGTGTCGGGTGCCTTTGGGAACGACATGCATTTCGCCAGCGTTGAGCGTGATGGTTCTGTCTTCAAACTCGATGTTCATGCTCCCCTCGAGGACGATGAACACCTCGTCGGTATGCCCGTGGTCGTGCCATACAAATTCGCCTTGAATTTTGACCAGCTTGAACTGATAGTCGTTCATTTCAGCGATGACTTTTGGTGACCAGTGGTCCGTGAAGAGGCTAAATTTCTCTGCGAAGTTGATGGTGGTCATATGAGGGGACACGGGTGTTTCTTACTTGGCCTTATGCCCGCTGAATGGTGGGGTCCATGTTCCATCTTGACGAGCGAAATCCAAGACGTGACAGTACACGGTTGTTAGACGGGTATCGGCTTGTTGAATGCTCTTTTCCTGTCCAACGGTCAGCAGGTCGGGGAGGTTTCGCCATGCTCGTTTTGAGAGCAGGGAGAGCGGGAGACGAAACAGCGCAGGTCCGTTGACCGGCAAACTCCATCGGGTGAGCCAAGGACGTTCAATCACGTTTGCTTGTTGCATGGCTTGGGTGATGGCATCCCATGTGGCCCCTGCGGCCTTTTTTTTCACCAGCCACGATGGATTGACAGAAGAATCGACGGTGTACCCGTGATCGGCGAGAACCGGGGCCATCCACGGGGCGATGTACCCGTTGGGGGCTCGAAAGAACGGGCGAAAAGCGGAACCAGCATGCTGGCTGAGCAGCGCTGTTGAGGTTGCAAGCATCGTTGAGAAGCCCTTGTTGTCCTCGCCCCAAGCGGACCACGAGCGGTGTGTATGACCGTGACACCCAACGGTGAGACGCGGACCAAAACGCTGTATTGCATCACCGAGCATGGTTTGAAAATCACGCTGTTCCAACAAATCGGTGATGACGAACAGCGTGACCAAACCATCGTGTTGTTCCATCCAATTCACAAAGCCTTTCCAACCGGTAAGAAAGGACGATGAGAGGCGGTCGACAGGACCGTCAAACGGTACCTTGCTTCGCGTGGGATGCCCTTGGTGTTTAGGCAGGTGCCGAAAGTCATCGGTGTCCAGCGTGAACCACGTTGGCATGTCAGGCCTCCGGGCCGATGTCCACGAGGTGGAGGTGGTGAGGGACTGTGCGTTCATTGAATTCAATGCCAATGAAATCGTCCAGCTGTTCTCCGTTCCATCGCGCACAAATCGCAGCCGCGGTGGCCAAGCCCGCCATATTATGGGGGTGAACTGCAATTTCAATCGTCGTTGCTTCCGTTCTCTTTCCAAGCCAAGCGAAGATGGCGTTAACGCAACGAGAGGCAATGTGACGTCGGCGATCGGCTTTGCGGACCCAATAACCGAGATTGAAATCGGAGTGCAGGGACTGCAATTCGTCCCCTAAACCAACAAGCCCAACGAATCTCCCGCCATCGGTGGAATGGATGGACCAAAAATGAAGGCGATCTGTGCCACGCTGGGCTTCAATATCGTAGAGCATGTCCCGCAACTGTCGTCGCACATCGTCCTCTGGATCGAGCCACGGCAACGCCGCTTGAGCAGCTGCAGTGTCTTCGTGATAGGCCTCAATCATGGCTTCGAGTACCCCTTTTGCTGCGGGCTTGAGGACCAATTCGTCATCGACAACGAGGTCGGGGGTGGTGAACATGACGGTCCCTCTAGGCCAGGAGTTGCGCTCTCGCTTGTTGAACATGTGCATCGGTTGGATGGACGTAGGCTGCCATGTCCAAGGTCCACTTGACGTGGTCGTGTCGACCAAGATGCTGCATCAAGACTGAGATGTGGAGGAGCATGTCGAGGTTGAGGTCAAGGTGAGGGCCAAGCGTATCGAGCGTGTGAGCGGCTTGCTCCATTCGGTTGTGTTTGATGTGTTCCATAGCCGCCACCACTTCCTGATACACTTGTGTGGGTGTCCACGGCTCTGCCTTCGGCCAGGGCCAGATTCGGTCGTCGTTGGCGACCTCTTGGGCCTGTTCGGTGCTTTCCTGGTTATCGGCAGGCATCGCCACTTCCTCTGGTTCATCCTCGGGAAGATCGGGAAGGTCGGGTGGAACCGTGCTGTTTGGAACTGCCACGGCCGGAGCTGTTGATTCAGAGGCAGGCATCGCAACATTGGGCGCAGGTGTTTGGGGTTCAGCCACCACGGCTTGTGCCAGTGAGGCCGCTCCTTGCACGGGTTCATCATCGTCTGGCAAGTCAGGCAACTCTGGGGTTGCACTGGTAGTTGCCGGGCCAATTTCCCCGAGCAAATCGTCGTCTTTTGGCGTTTCAACGGTTGGCGAATACAGCCCGCCTTTTCCTGTGTGCACGGGATCTGCCACTTCATCCAGCGGATTCACGTCTCCTAGATCAAAGGCGATGTATTCCTTTGGCGCATCGTCTGCCGTGAGCTCCACTTTCTCTTCTTCTTCCTCGGCAGCGACGGTTTTCGAGAGGGTCGGTCCTTGACTTCCAATGAACTCAAAGGATTCAGGGACGTCTTCTCCTTCCTCGTTTTGGACCGGCTCAGTCAAGTCGTATTGGCCTACATCAACCGTGACATCGTCCATGGTGAGAACGGCTTCCACGACTTCAGGAGCCTCTTCTGCATCTTCGTTGTCCCCCAACAACAAACTCATGATTTCGTCGCCCGAGGTCGTGGGTTCTGCCATCGGTTGGTCACGAGCAGATTTGTTCAAATCGTAGTAACATTGCTCGCATGTTTCTGCACCGAGCGGGTTGTTGTATTCGCAGTAGGGGCAAGACACGCCAATGCTGTCCTTTTCCCTTTTCTTACGGCCGAACACGAGGCACCCACCCGTTTGTTCGGCGGTGGATTCTGTGTTTAAGAATGAGGGTTTCTCGCTCAAGGAAAACTTCGTTCCCCATCCATACGCTGATGAGGGGTCGCTGATTGGTGACTTCATGGCGCGCAAGGGCTCCGTGAAGCGGATGAACAGCGCCTCAATCCCCGAGACCCCCATGGCGAAGGACGAGCCCATGCCCGACCGGTGGCGGCGAAGTCAAGACCACTTTACGAGAATGACAGAGTTGATTCGTCAAGAATTGGATGACGAGACGCAAGCCGTTGAAGAACGGTGGAAAACATGGACCAAGCAGCGATTGTTGGTCGCCGGTTTGGCGTTGTTTGACCTTAGAGCACGTCCTCAAGGCCGCTTCTTTGGTGAAGACATCATCGTGTTTGAATCCCAAGACGGCGGGCGCATGCCCGACCATCGCTTTTCCCACGGCGACATCGTCCTTATTTCCCGCTCAAGGCCTTGGGGTGAGAAAGTGGTTGAAGGCGTGGTGCTGGACCGAGGGCCGACCCGGATTCGGGTGGTGGTTGGTGAGCGACCTCGCGACGTGAAAAAGGGAGCATGGCGAATCGATCGAGGTGCGAATCGTGTCGCTCATGACCGTATGCATGAAGCGCTCGTAGCCTTTCATTCCACCGAGGGCGATGGCGGAACGGTGTTACGGGAATTGTTGCTTGGTAACGTGCTTGACATCAACGAGAGCGCCTGCCTTAGCCCAGACATTCGTGGACGTCTTCAACAGCGGGGTCCGCCTCCTGCACTCAATCATCTCAATCCCTCGCAACGGGCAGCCATCGATGCAGCACTCCAACAACGGCTGACGTTGATTCAAGGGCCTCCAGGTACAGGCAAGACGACCACGGCGACCCACCTTCTCCATGTCCTTGCCCAGCGGGGCAGCGGCCCAATTTTGGCCACGGCCGAATCCAACGTCGCTGTGGACAATTTGCTCGAAGGCCTGCTGGATTTGGGCGTGAAAGCGTTGCGAATCGGACGGCCCGTCAAGGTCCGCGAAGCCTTGCGTTCTGCCACCCTTGACGCTGTTTTGGAACATCACCCCAAGCAGGAAGAATTGGCGTTTCTTCAGGATGAACTTCGCAAATTCAGAAGGGATTTGCCATCGCTCAAAGGCAAGGAAAAAGGCATGATGCACCGAGACATCAGCATCAATCAGAAAGAAATCCGCCGCCTTGAACACGAAATGACCGCCAGCGTTCTCGAAGAAGCCGAGGTCATTTGTGCAACGACCATTGGGGCGGGTCATCGCCTGCTTGAATCACGAAAATTCCCCATTGTGTTGATGGACGAGGCTACACAAGCCACCGAACCCAGCGCGCTGGTCCCCATCGTAAAGGGCTGTCGCCAACTCGTGCTGGTCGGGGACCACCAACAACTCCCACCAACGGTCATCAGTCGCCGAGCAGAGGAAGGTGGCCTCAATCGTTCCCTCTTTGACCGTCTCATTGCCTGCGGACTTACCTCCATGATGCTCACCACACAGTACAGAATGCACCCGATCTTGCGTGAATTTCCCAGCGCTCGGTTTTACGAAAATCGTCTTGAGGACGGATGTGCGGCCGATGAACGTCCACCCCCTGCCGGCTTTCTTTGGCCAGATTGGGACCGTCCGATGGCGTTTGTCCCAGTGGATGGTGTGGAGGAAACCGATGAAGAAGGTCGCAGCAGGTCCAACCGCGACGAGGCTGGCAAGGTGTTGACCATCGTCAATGACCTGCTTGCCATGGGTGACGTGGCGCCCAGTGACATCGGTGTGATTTCGCCCTATAACGGACAGGTCCGTGAACTCACCCATTTGTTTGAACAGGCTGGCGGCAGAGAAGCTGGACAGCCGTATGCCGGTCTTGAAATCAAAAGCGTGGACGGCTATCAGGGTCGAGAAAAAGATGTGATCGTCTTTTCAACGGTCCGAGCCAACGACCAGGGCGAGGTAGGGTTCCTTGCCGACCATCGTCGTTTGAACGTCGCCATCACCCGAGCCAAACGTGGCCTCATCCTCTTGGGCCATCCCACCACGCTTCGCCACGACCCGACCTGGCGCTCCTACCTTGACTGGGTTGAAGAGTCGTCGTTGTTCGCTTGGCACGTCACCCACGGATGACCTCGCCGCGCTGTGGGCCAAACGCGCCATTTGACAAAGGAGAAGCCGTGGGCGTATCATGGCCGAGGACCCGGTGACCATCGTCAAAGGCGGTACGTTGGCGCAGAACATCATTGGCTCGGCTCCCGAGGGCATGCTCATTGCACCGGCTTGGAAGCGTGTATTGGCTTTCATGCTCGATGTCATCCTGCTCAGTGTTGTGCTGTCGTTTCTCTCCGGAGGGCAACTGGTTGCCAACCTCTACAATGTTGGGTTGCTTTCACAAGGAGGTCAAAGCGTTGCGTTTTTCGTTGTGAATTGGTTTGTGTTCGGTGGAGCGTTCTATCTCTACTTCAAGTACACGGGGCAAACCATGGGGCGTTCGCTTGCCCAACGGGGGTTCAGGATTGCCATCGTTCACGACAACGGCACGGTGCTGGAAGCCCATCACTGGGGGCCAAGAGCCGTCGCAAAGATGGTGTACATGATTCCCGTCCTCGGACCACTTTGGTTCGGCCTTCGTGACGCTTTCAATGCCAGTTCAACCACCAACGAGTACCGCACAGGCGTGGACAAAAAGCACCACACGGTGGCGGCTGTTGACTGGTCTCTGCCTTCGGAAACGCGTCTCCGCTTGCGCTGATTCCAAGCCAAACGAGCAAGCCATTGAAGTAGAGTCACCCGTCAGTGTGGACCGGTGAGCGATGATGAGCGATGACCACAGCGCCCGTGCCGGCTCTCTAAACGCTCATCTGATGTCCGTCAGCATGGAAATTGATGATGACGACGAGGACATCGTGATGGTCATCATTGAAGTTGTCAATGAATCGGCCATTCCCATCGGTGGCTTGCAAGCCGCCATCGTATCCGACAAGGGCGCTCGGTTTGAACCGACGGAAGGGATCACTTCCATCGGACCTGGGCTAACGCGTCAATTCAAATTCGAAGCGAGCATTTCAAGCGGTACATGGTCGTTTGAATTCAACGGAGGTGGCCAATCGATGAACCTCGGTCCGTACGAAGCTGACTTCGAGTTCAAGGCCAAACAGGGCCGTAATTTGGGTAATGCCATCGGGTCATCGATGTTCAGCGGTGCGTTTGACAACCATCTCGGTGATTTTGGTAACACCGAAGAACGAGGCATCATCAACCCAGACTCCATCATCATGACCTCTTATGTTGGAGAAAACATGCAAGGCGGTGGCACGAAAGTCATCCAGGGCGAGGCCACGAACATCAAGGACGATGAGGATGGACCGAGAACACCCCCTTGGGCGAAGGCCACGCCGAGCGACGATCTTCTCGCCACACCGCTTACCCCTGCAGAGCCGGAATTAACCCCGGCTCCGTCAACCGATGCCTCGCTCTTGACGCCCCTCAATGCACCAGTGGAACAGGCCCCAGAGGAGGCGCCACCAGCAATGGCTCCAACGCCACCTTCGTTGCCGCCATCCCCGCCAGCAACGGCCGAAACGCCTCCATCGCTTCCCTCTGCTGCCTCGGAATCACCTCCTTCTGAACCTCCAAGTGCCCCTCCGAGCGGCCCGCCCTCTGGCCCACCATCCGGTCCACCTTCCGGTCCTCCGAGCGGCCCGCCCTCTGGCCCACCATCCGGTCCACCATCCGGCCCTCCGAGCGGTCCGCCCTCCGGTCCACCATCCGGTCCACCATCCGGCCCTCCGAGCGGTCCGCCCTCTGGTCCACCATCCGGTCCACCAGTGCGCCCAGACGATCTTTGAGGTGCCAACATGTCCAATGGTTTTGCAATGGAATTGTGTGGGACACAAAGCGCCTATCAAATCGTACCCGAAGGCATCGAGTCGGTTGACTTGGATCGTGTCGGGACCACCATTGAAGCCGAAGGCTACGAAGTCGGCGTCCGCTCCCGTTTGTGTTGGACATTCACCGGACCTTGCGACCTTACCCTCTATCCCAGCGGGAAATTGATGGTGCGCACCGAAGACAAAGAGCTCGCTCGCGAGGTAGCCCAGCGACATGTAGAGGTTTGGGTTCGAGCGTGAAAGCATGATTCATGACAGCCTCGTTGAGCATCTTCACGCCAATGGCGTTGTCGCCTATCCGACCAGTACCTTGCCGGGATTGGCTTGCTTGCCGACCAAAGAAGCGCTTGACGTCTTGTTTGAGCTCAAACAACGCCCGGCGAACAAACCCGTCAGCTTGGGTGTTCTTTCGTTGGATCAAGCCGCAGCGTTGGTGAGCGTTCCCGAAAAGGTCCGGGACCTTGAGGCGGCTTTTCCAAAAGGGGGTTTCACCTTCGTTCTCGACGCTCATGCGGCGCTGGACCCTCGGCTTGGAGGTTCCCGCGTCGCAGTCCGTTGCCTCGCCCATCCGATGGCGAGGGCGCTTGTGGATGCCGTGGGCCCCATCACGGCCACCAGCGCAAACGAGTCTGGAGAGACACCTGCAGACTCTGCGCAGGAAGCAGGACGAGGATTGGGGCTGCCGGAACATGCCATCTTGTCTGGAATGTGCCCCGGAGGAAACGGGAGCACCTTTGTGAACGTGACCACGCATGAACACGGAGTGGAGGTAACTGTTATGAGAGAGGGCGTTGTACCTTCGGACAGCGTGGTGGAATGGTGGAAGAGTCACAGTTGAAGTATTGGCGAGATGCAGGCCATGTCGCTCGTCGTACACTTGAGGCGATGAAACTTGAACTTCAACCCGGGAAGACCTTTCACGAGGTCATTGAATCTGCAGAACGCTTCATTCATCGTCACGGTGGCAAACCGGCTTTTCCCGGCACCATCGCCGTGAACGACTTGGCTGCACATTTCACCACCAACCATTCGGTGGATGCCGTTGAAGGCTGGGACGGGAACAACGTGCTGGAGAAAGGCGACCTGGTGAAAATTGATTTCGGCGTTCACATCAAAGGCCACATCGGTGACAACGCACTGACCTTTGAAATCGGAAACAGCAACGAACACACCGATCAAATCAAAGCCGCAAAAGAGGCACGGGATGCTGCCGTTGAGATGCTGCACCCTGGAACACCCTGGTACAAAGTTGGTCAGGCAGCCGCCCAACCCTCTCTTGATGCAGGCTTCCAACCCATCCGCAACCTGTGCGGTCACCAACTCAAACCGTGGGAACTTCATGCAGGTGTTTCGGTCCCCTCCTACGCGTGCGGAAAAGACAACCAAGGGTTCCGTGGCGTGGTTGAAGAGGGCGGCGTCTACGCCATTGAACCGTTCAACACCACCGGGTCTTCTGGCCTTATCGAAAACATCGGGCCTCGTCATTCATCAAACATCTATCGGGTCACGGGGTTGACCACCTCGAGAAAAGCACGTGCAAAGGGCCAACTCAAACCGCTTGGTGCCCAAATGGCGCGCAATCTCGAAGAGCGGTATTCCACGCTTCCTTTTGCTGAGCGATGGGCGTTTCCTATGCTCAAGAAACCCTTCCCCGATGCCGATGAGGCCAGTTTGCAAAGCAAATGGAATGCGCTAGTGAAGAAGTTGATCAGCATTCGGTTCTTGGAAACCTACCATGTTCTGCGCTGCAAGGACGGCGGTAACATTGCTCAATTCGAACACACCGTGCACGTCACTTCTGGCGGGCCGGAGATTCTTACCGTGGAATAAGTGCGAATTTTCAGTCAAAAACGCATATAAACTGTGTTCGCCTACGGTTTCATGAACAGGGCTGTTGTAGTTCTCGTTGAGTGCATCCCATCCCCTCTCGGTTTCTCTCACCCTGTTCACCTTTGATTCACACCACCAGCGCTAGCTAGGAATGTTCAAAACGCAACTCTTGTGTTATTTACAAACGGTATGCACCAGCCGCTGGCGCGATTCTTGCGGAAAACTAACACCCCCTTTTTTGGCCAAAAACGGCGATTTCTTGAGCATGGCCGATGAAATAAGGCCGTATGGTTTAATATGACGACGGGCATAGCCGCGCTACCCCCCGAAGGGGAAAGGAGGACAAAAATATGAAAAACGAAAACCGAAATGAAGAGGCTGTCAGCCCCGTTATCGCTACCATCTTGATGGTTGCGATCACTGTGGTGTTGGCTGGTGTGCTGTACGTGTGGGCTAGCTCCCTCGCAGCAGGCAACACTGACCGAAACCGGACCTTGTATGCGTTCAGCGCATCCGGCGCACGCGCCTCCGTAAGCACCGGAACAGATGACGCCCTCGTTATGATTGCCATGGACCAAGGCGGCGACATCAACTGGGCTGCTATCTCCGTCAAGCTGAGCATTGACGGCGCTGCACCAGTGACCTGTGACAACCCCGGCGTTGACGGCACCGCTGTGTGCGAACTCGTCGAGTTTGGCAACACCGA
>Ga0181566_10001352_pt1 | contig 20107 bp, 22 predicted proteins | sample 101ome_15_FD_133762 | JGI IMG/M metagenome (GOLD analysis project Ga0181566, IMG submission 133762) | Coastal salt marsh microbial communities from the Groves Creek Marsh, Skidaway Island, Georgia - 101402AT metaG (megahit assembly) | ecosystem: Environmental > Aquatic > Marine > Intertidal...
ACATCTTTGAACTGTTTTAAGAAAGTCCCTACATAACCTTGATCATCTCCTCTTTTCATTTTTTGGTTGTATAGGATAGTCATTGTTAATTCAGCTAAATAATCTCCAGTGAGCACATCAATAGGCCCACCCTCGACCATATCTCTAGCAGCTGATAGTCGATCTCCATAGAATCCACTGCAATTACCTATGATGATTTTTTCTCTGCTATCAGTCATATTTCTAATTATCCAGAACCATCAGTAGAGCACCATTCTCTAATTGATCATCTTTTTTAATTAATACTTTCGTAATTTTTCCGTCTTCTGGAGCTTTTACTTGATGTTCCATCTTCATTGCTTCAAGTATTACCAAAGTATCTCCTTTCTTCACTTTAGAGCCTGTTTTGACTTTTAAATCAACAACTTTACCTGGCATGGGTGCAATTAATCCACCTGCTTGCGCTTCAGTGCCTGGCAATGTGAATCTAGGTAATATTGTGAAAAGAGCATCTCCCCATGGACCATGCACAACAATATTGTCATTGTCTCTTGTAACTTTAGAAAAGAATCTTGAGTTATTAACTTCAATATCAATTCCAAAGGAAGTCCATTTAACAACTCGAGCAACCGTTCCATCATTTATATCAAAAGAACCATCTCGATTAGCTTTATAGGTGATTTCTAGATCTTTTTCTAAGTATCGAAAATTTATTTTTTGTCTAGGAAGACGAGAATTTCTCCAGCCAGTGGGTATTTCTTTCAAAATAGTTGCACTTTCTCTATTTTGTCCCTGTATCCATAAAGCAGCTGCGGATAATGCTTTAACTAACATTGACCCTTCGAGAATTACAGCTCTTTGAGGGTTTGTCTTTTCAATAAAATCTGAAGTTGTCTTTCCATCTAAAAAATCTTTTGTTCTTAGAGAGGCTACCAGGAAATCTCTATTGGTAGTAACACCACCAATGTGCATAGTTTCTAGAGCAAGTGCTAGTTTATTTGCTGCATCTATTCTTGTTTTGCCTTTAGTAATTACTTTAGCAAGCATTGGATCAAAGTCAGTACCTACAACAGATCCTTGTTCAATTCCAGTATCCCATCTGGCTTCGATATTAGGATCATTTTCGTAAGCTATTAAGGTACCTGTGGCCGGTAAAAAATCTTTCGCGGGATCTTCAGCGTATAGTCTTGCTTCAATTGAAGAGCCTTTCCAGCTGATATCTTCTTGTGAATAGCCAAGTTCTTCACCTCTAGCTATTCGCAACTGTTCGTATACTAAATCTTTTCCAGTAACTTCTTCAGTTACAGGGTGTTCAACTTGTAACCTTGTGTTAGCCTCCAGAAACCAAAACTCCCCGGTTTTATCATCTACCAAAAATTCCACTGTGCCGGCAGATTCGTATTTAAGTTTCTTAGCAAGCTTTATTGCAGCTTCGCCCATCGTTGCTCTCATTTTTGAGTCAACTCTTGGCGAAGGAGATTCTTCAATAATCTTTTGGTGTCTTCTTTGAATAGAACATTCTCTTTCTCCTAAGTGGACAACATTGCCGTGAGAATCTCCTAAGATTTGTATTTCAATATGTCTTGATGAGGCAACATATCTTTCAATGAATACTCTGTCGTCACCGAATCCAGTTAGAGCTTCTCTTTGGGCACCAGCAATAGCTTCTTTCAGATCTTTTTTATCTTCAACTATTCTCATGCCTTTACCACCGCCGCCTGCTGCTGCTTTTATAAGTATTGGATACCCGATTGTATTAGCTTTCTTTGGATCAGTGGTCATTGGGAGGGTAGGGACACCAGCTTTTTCAGCTATATCCTTCGCTTTCAATTTATCACCCATCGAAGTTATTACTCTTGAGCTAGGCCCAACCCAAATTAAACCTTCTTTTTGAACATCTCTAGAGAACTTAGCATTTTCCGACAAAAACCCATAGCCAGGATGAATAGCTTGCGCACCCGTATGTTTTGCTGCATCAATTATTTCTTTACCATTCAGGTAGGTATCACTTAACTTAACTGCTTCGTCAGCCATTCTTACAAATGGTGAATTAGAATCTGCTTCTGTATATACTGCCACGCAAGAAATTCCCATTTCATGAGCAGTTTTGATTATTCTGCAGGCTATTTCACCTCTGTTGGCAATCAATAATTTATGAAATGTCATAGTCTGTATACTCCATATCCAGGTGCGCCTTCAATATTTCTTCCGTTGACTAAAGAGAGGCATATTCCCAATACTGTCCGTGTATCTCTAGGATCTATGATGCCATCATCACTTATTGCTCCAGTGGCCCTTAATGCCAAAGAACCCTCCTCTTGAGCCTTTTCAGCAAATGCAACCATTTTGGCATCCTCTTTTTCATCAAATTTTTCTCCAGTTCTTGCAGCTCTAGCTCTACGAACTATCGACATTACACCTGCAATTTGTTGAGGACCCATCACAGCAACTTTTGCAGTTGGCCAAAGAAAAGTGAATTTATTATCATAAGCTCTTCCTGACATTGCATAAGTTCCCGCTCCATAGCTTGCTCCTATGATAATAGTGAGATGCGGAACGGTAGAATTAGATACAGAATTTAAAAATTGAGCTCCTCTCTTAATTTGACCAGCTCTTTCGAAGTCTTTTCCTACTACGAAGCCAGTTATGTTGTGCAGAAATATTATGGGAATGTCTATTTGATTGCATAATTGGACAAATTGACCCCCCTTTGCAGCTGTATCAGGAAAGATAGGTCCATTATTGCCTAAAACTCCTACCGTATATCCATGAATAGTTGCAAAACCACATATTAAAGTTGGTCCAAATAAAGGTTTAAACTCTTCAAATCTGGACCCATCAGTAATACGTCCAATAACCTCTCTTACGTCAAGAGGTCTCTTTAAGTCTGGATCTACTAATCCCAGAAGGTCTTCAGTATCTAAAATCGGATCATCAGATTTCATCCTTGGCTCTTTACCTTCTTTTCTCCAGTTTAAGTGTGAGACTACTTCTCTTCCTATCCTCAGAGCATCCATCTCATCTTCAGCTAGATAATCTGCTAACCCTGAAACTTCAGCATGCATTTGTCCTCCTCCAAGAGTTTCATCATCTGATTCTTCTCCAGTAGCCATTTTTACCAGTGGAGGACCACCGAGAAACACTTTAGATTGCTTCTTGATAAAGATATTATAATCAGACATCCCGGGTTGATATGCACCTCCAGCTGTAGAAGAACCAAAAACTATTGAGATTGTAGGAATTCTCATTTTAGAAAGTTCCGTAACTTCATAGAAAGTTCTTCCTGACTCCGCAAAATGACCAGTACCTAATATAGTTCCAGCTGCAGCTTTTTTACCTTTACCTCCACCCATTCTTAAATCACCTCCAGCTGATTCTACAAACTGTACGTAAGGGATTTTATTAACTCGTGAAATTTCCATTGCTCTAGACCACTTCTTACCTGAAAAAGCATGCATCGCACCAGCTAGGACGGTAGGATCGTTTGCAAATATAACTACTTCTGTTCCTGCAACTATTCCAATGCCTGCAACTGCACCACCACCCACAGGATAATCTGATGCATACGCAGCAAGAGGGCTTATCTCAAGAAAGGGAGTATCAGGGTCTAAAAAATTTGCGATTCTGTCACGAACAGACATTTTTCCTCTTGCAGCTAACCTCTCATGGTGGTGCATTCCGCCTCCAAGTTCGACAAAATCTAGTAAGTCTTCAATGCCATCTAGCTTCTCTAACATAGCTTCTTTGTATTGATTAAATTCTTCAGAATTTTTGTCTATCTTAGTTTCGAGGGCTGGTGCCAATAAGGTATTTTTCATAAGTAAATTGTATAATGCTCTTTTATTGATTCATTCAAAATCAGTTTCAAGATATTACCAACTGAGGGTGCGTAAAAAAAGGATATTTTTATAGTTACTTATGCAAGCTAACAGATTTCATTTAGGCAAAGTTATAGAAGAGCTAGAGCAAAATATAATTGATAGCGCCTTAATGGAAGAAGCCAAAATAAAATCAAAGGGATTAGATCAAATTGTTTTTGCCTACTACTTAGTACTGAGGTCTGAAGCAATATCATCTAACGAAAATTTTCCTTCCAGAAAATTGTAAAAGATCACCAAAATAAAAATTTCAGTTCATATTAAAAATCTTTAAAAGTTTATATATACTTTATTAGGTAGTTGGAGAAGGTAGATATGAGTCACGAAAAACAGACACAGGAATTTGATGTGGTAATTGTTGGAGCCGGTCTTGCTGGCTTGTACCAACTTCTTAAATTAAGGCAGCTTGGATTGGCTGCTGTAATTATTGAAAAAGCTGATCAAGTAGGAGGAACGTGGCATTGGAATAGATATCCAGGTGCTAGATGTGACATTCCTTCATTAGAGTATTCATATCAGTTTGATGAAAGCCTTCAACAAGAATGGAACTGGTCAGAAAAATATTCTGCACAACCAGAAATTCTTGAATATATAAATCATGTTGCGGATAGATTTGAGTTACGAGACGGAATTCAATTCAATGAAGAGGTAATAAAGGCCGAATTTGATGAAGTAAATTCTAGTTGGAAAATAAAAACTTCAGCAAGCAACTACGAATCGCGATTTGTTATATTCGCTACTGGTTGCTTGTCTGTTCCTAATAAACCTGACTTTGAAGGGTTAGAAAATTTTGAAGGTCAGTTATTGCAAACATCGACTTGGCCACAAGAAGAGCAGAGCTTTTCTGGAAAGAGGGTAGCAATAATTGGTACAGGCTCTTCGGCTATTCAATCGATACCTCTTATAGCTGAACAGGCTGATCAGCTTTATGTATTTCAAAGAACACCTAATTATTCGATACCCTCGAATAATGGACCAATGGACAAAGAAAGGGAAAAAGAGGTCAAAGAAAGGTATTCTGAGTTTAGAAAGGAAAATTGGCAAAACGGATTTGGTATAGCTGCCATTTCAGATGAATCTCTTATTTCAGAAACTGATATAAATGAAGTCCATCAACAATTAGAAGAAAACTGGGAAAGTGCTGGTTTGGGTTTTTTTGGGGGATATGCAGATATACCACTTGATGCAAACTCCAATGATGTTGCCGCTAATTTTGTTAGAAACAAAATAAGTGAAATTGTTGATGATCCTGATACTGCAAAAATCTTAACTCCCGATTATCATATAGGAGGAAAGCGACTTTGTGTCGATACAGGTTATTTCGAAACTTTCAATAGAGAAAATGTTCATTTAATTAACCTGAAAGAAAATCCAATCAAACAAATTTCTTCTCTCTCTTTAGATGCTGATAAGACTTATGAAATTGATACTTTGATTTTGGCTACAGGTTTTGATGCGATGACCGGAGCTCTTACTGGCATTGATATAATTGGCAGAGATGGAGCAAAACTTAAAGATCAGTGGGAAAATGGGGCCAAATCTTACCTTGGTTTAGGTATAGCAAACTTTCCTAATCTCTTCACAGTAACTGGTCCTGGAAGTCCTTCTGTTCTTTCTAATATGGTGCCCTCTATAGAGCAACACGTAAACTGGATTACAGATTGTATTGAATGGATGAATGCTAATGACAAAAAAGTCATTGAGTCTTCTAAAACAGCCGAAGATGATTGGATGGTTTTGGTCAATGAGATAGCAGACATGACAATTTTCACGGATACAAAATCCTGGTATAACGGTTCAAATATTGAAGATAAGGCAAAGGTTTTTCTGCCTTTTATAGGTGTCCCAGTCTATACCGAGATGTTAGAGCAAGTTGTCGCGGAGGACTACAAGGGCTTTATTTTTGATCGAGTGAATTAACTAAGCAAAAATAGCTGTGTTTAGAAGCATTGCAGCTCCCATAAAGATCAAACAACCTGCCTGTACTATCGTAGGTATTACTACAAACATCACGAGAGGGTTGAAATTCATTTTATTCATGTAGTCTTCTTCTCTCCAGTCTTGAAGGGTGGTTTCATCAGCCTGTTCTTTAACTATTTGTAATCTCATATTTATATCTGTAATAGGTAGTTATCTAATCTTTCTTGATTCATCAAAAAAGTTTTTTTGTACACTTCTGCATTTTGTTTAATTTGATCAAGGTTTCCTTTTGACTCGACTTTTATCACACCAATCATTGCCATCATATTATGGGGAGTGCACTGATATACATATACTCCTTCTTCAGTGAGTGTGACTGTTACGTCTTGACTAAGTGCTCCTGTCCATGGCTCAGCTCCTTCTGGAATCATGCCTTCAATCGAAGCTGAGTTATGAGAAACATCAGTAGCAACGAATTTGACTGTATCGCCTTTCTGAATTGATAAGACAGCCGGTTCGAAGACCATCATACCTTCCTTACCTGAGTTGAGCATTTTGACTATATGCTCTTCAGAAGAGAGTAAAACGGAAAAAAGAGTGAATAAAAGTGTGTAAACGTGCTTAATCATGCACGCATTATACATATAATTTATTAAAAGATATAAGTATTATCTATAATATATCAAAAGTGAGTCCAGCCTTTTGGGTCAATCTCGTTATTAACTTTTCTCCCATAGCAGGTGCAGGAGTGTATATGCCTCCTGGAAGATCTTCGCAGTCTTCTACCAAACAAATTGCGCTTTCAGCTATCATTTTTGAGGTGGACCCATAACCTGGATCCATATCTCCAGTAACCCTTGCTTCTGAGATTTCATTTTCTATATCTGCCAAAAACAATACATCATAATTTCCTTGCTCCCGCGATTTACGTGAGGGACCTTCACCAGGCTGAGGAACATTTTCACCTCCCATCGGATTAGCCGACGCCATGGCTTTTGCTACTTTTTCTCCCTCTGCTCCTTCTCCGGCAATCATCATCTCATCGTAACAAAAGTCTTCACCATACATGTGTCCAAGAAGAGCATTTGATCGGTGAATATTTTTTGTATTAATGGGAGCCATTACAAAAGGGGTTACCCACATACCTAGCTTTTCATCCAATAAAGGCTTAGAGTCATCTGGCTGATCGGGTCCTTGGAATCCTTCCGTTAGGGAGAAGGGATTAGCCAAAACATTAATTAATTCAGGTTTAGCTTTTATTGAAGCCATTGTTGCGCCCAATGAAGCAATTGTTCCTCCAGAAAATTCTCCGTTCATAGCTTTAACCCTTCCTCTTATCCTATTGGAGGTTTTTCCATATTTTTGTTTTAGATGTTTTTGTAGAAAGTAAACTCCAAGATCAAACGGAATACTGTCAAAACCACAAGAGAACACAATTCTTGCTCCGGATTCTTTCGCAGTCTCGGAGTGCGCACCTATCATCTCGTGCATCCAACCAGGCTCTCCAGTTAAATCCACATAGTCTGTTCCGTTTTTAGAACAAGACTCAACCAGCTTAGACCCATATAATTGATATGGACCGACTGTTGTAAGGACGCATTTAGTAGATTGTGTTAATGAATCTAAAGACTCTAGATTATCGCTATCGACAATGAATGAATGTAAATCTTCTTGAAGGTTTAATTCTTCTTTTACAGCATCTAATTTATTTGCACTTCTTCCGGCGATAGCCCATTTTAAATCTCCATTATCGCCATACTCTTCTTTTAAGTATTCAACTACCAGTTTACCGGTATAACCGCTTGCCCCAAATACGACTACGTCGAGTTCTTTGCTCATACTTTTCTCCTCAATATTTTTTTTGATCTTATCGCTCTACAAAGAGATTTGGTCCACCCATCATCCTTCTCTTTACGGCGTTTCAGTAAGCCATTATTCTATGATTTATTTAAATTAAATAAAATTAGAAATATGAAATATCTCCATACAATGTTGAGAATTAATGATGTAAAAAGGTCAATGGACTTTTTCGTCAATGCTCTTGGTCTAAAGGAAGTTCAACGAATTGATGTTGAAGAGGGCAGGTTTAGTCTTATATTTTTGGCAGCTGAAGGCAACGAAGACTCCCAAATAGAATTAACACATAATTGGGATGGTGATGAGCTTGGAGAAGGTTCACGTAACTTTGGCCATTTAGCTTATGAAGTTGACAATATTTATACTACCTGCGAAAAACTACAGTCTCATGGTGTAGAAATAAACCGTCCGCCAAGAGACGGTCGAATGGCATTTGTAAAATCTCCAGATAATATTTCAGTTGAGCTTCTTCAAAAGGGAGAAGCTTTGGAGCCTGCAGAACCTTGGGTGTCTATGGATAATGTTGGCAACTGGTGATATCTTTAATGATCTAACTTGAAAATAGGAGATTGAAGATGAGATTCTTTAGTTTAACTTCTTTTGTCTTATTTCTTTTTCCATCCAAGACATAACGGAATTTAGTTTTTCTTCTAATTCAGTAACATGTTGAGCCAGCATTCCTGAAGCATCTGTCACATTATTCATAGTCTCGGCATGTTGTATCAGAGTAACTATATTATTACCGGTCTCTAATTGCTGAGACTGCAGATCCTTTAGTTGAGATTCCAGTTGTTCAAGCTTATTAGTAAGTCCACCTATAATTTTTTTTAAATTATCTTCATCCATGGTTTAGGTAAGCAATACACTTTATTTCTATTTTTAATTCAGGTTGTACCAGAGCTGGTGTCCCAACCAAAGTTTGTGATACTTCTGGTTTCATTCCATAAATTTTTTCCCTTTCAGAAAATAATTCTTCTACATTATCCATGCATTCATCAACATTGGTTACAAACCAAGTTTCATCAATAACGTTATCTAAAGTACAATCAAAATGACTTAGAACTCTCTTGATATTGTCATAACAGACAATCATTTGGTTCACCAAATCCCCAGGAATATTTCCATTTGCATCCACGCCTATTTGTCCAGCTAGAGTCAGAATATTATCCACTTGAACTCCTTGAGAAAAAAAGTCAGCATAAGGACCTTCTCTTAATAATTTTTTATTCATTTAGGCTCCTAATATAAATACCATCAATATGCCTAATATTAAGGCTAATATGATCGACTTATAATCTTTTTTAATCTGATTCATACATCTCTCTCATCTTCAGCATATCATCAATATGCTGTTTATTTTCTTCAGATATGTCCTCTATTTCTGTTGTGTCTGTCTTCAAGGTCTCGATGATTTGTTGATTTACCCTATTTTGCTTCTTATAAAAGAAAAAAATTAGGATTGTATTTACAATTGTTAAAACAAGTATTAAATAAATCATTAGTTAACAATAAATGTACTTTGAATTTAGGTCAAATAACGAGGCGATACTTACTTTCTGATAATAAAAAAGGTCCCTAAGGACCTTTTTTATTTTAATTATTGTTTTAACCTCTCATAGGTTGTCCAACATATTCTCTAGGATTTGAGCAAGAAAAACCTTTTAAGTTTTGTGAAGCTTCTGAGCCTTCTAATTTGCTCCAAAATAATTCTTTATTCTCTCCCATACCGTCTATCGAGCTTGTATAAAGCAATCTAATAAAGTCAGCATCTCCATCGTATCCTGCTGAAGGAAAGATCATCTTTCTTCCAACTGTATCTCCTTGAGATTGAGCATAGATAGCAAAATCTTTATAAAGATCATAAACCTGTCTACCGTTGTAACCTTCCTCGAGTTTACAGTCTGTATAAACCGCCATCATCATGTCACCTTCTTCAGGCTCGGACGGATCAGAGATAACCCATTGAAATGCATTTACTTGCCTGTTGTTTGTAACAGGTAGACTTTTTAGCAAGTTTGGACCGCCTTGAGTCATCCAGACATTTAAAGCCGCATATTGGGCAGACTGATCAGCAAAATTATTTACCCACATGACATCTAAAGAAGTAAGGTCAGCATGAAAATAGGGAGTCAAGATTCCCACTGTCATGTCATCATAAACACCTTTGTCTTCAGCCCAATCAGAAAACTTTCCATACCAATTCACTAAGTCATCTAAATCTTTGCCTTTGTTAAATGTTCCGATGTAATACTCTGCTGCGTTTCCTTCTGGTTCATACTTGTATTCATTTTCTTCTGCGTAAAGACCAATAGAAAAAACAAACACAAGGCTTAATAAATATTTCATAAATTTCTCCCTAAGAATTAATTAAAAGGTCATTGCGATCATATAGTGTGTTGTTAAAAATATATATACCTTTATTAATTTTTTAGCTCTCTCTTAGTAAGTCAAATTCCAAGAATTCATGATAATCAGGACGCCAACACTCAAACCTAAAATTATCGATATAAATTCATTAATTCTTTGATTACTGGAAATTTTAGAGAGAATAAAATTTGAAAGAAACCAAGTGATTCCTCCCAATAAAATCATAACCATAAAAATTAATAAATCATTAAGAGTGTTCCAAACATGTTCCATCCAATAACAATAATTCTAGCGAAGCAGCAGGTCAAATATAAAGAATTGGTGAAGTATTCTTTAAATATCCATTTTAGATGGATATTAATACTCCATAAAATAAGACAAGGAAGCCTCCAATTTCAGCAAGAATTAGAGACCACATAAATATGCGGGTTGTTTTAGTAACTTCTCTAAGCTGATTGTCAGTTGTTTGCTTAAAACCTTGAATCATATAACTCAAGATAGCAAAAGCAAAATAGGCAACTAGTGCAATTGTTGCTATTAATTCTATTTCATTAGGAAGCTTGCTGAGATAACCGAAAATAGCGATTAATAGAGTTGCAAAGCTGTAAAGAAGAGAACTACGGTGAGCTATATCAACATATGGATGAGCTTTACCATCTGCACTTTTAGAAATCTGATTAAATTTCCAGACTCCTGTTAGCAATCCGTTCAAGAAAAAAATACCCGCAAAGATGATGGCCAGGTTTTCTGCTAAAATCATTTAATACTCCTTAGACAGCAAGCCAAATCATAGATATTACAAATATCACTACGCAAAATAAGAATATTAATGGCGCTTTCATTTCCCAAGGGAGAGGTTAGAGTTTATAAATCCTGCTTTTAACAACCAATTACCATCCTTATTAACCAATAGATATAAAGCATCGGTTGTTGAGAGAACTTCATCATCTTCACTCAACCTAGAAAAATTAATATCTACCATCGCAGATAATTCATCGGCATATATCAATTCAGATTCATTAATTTTTGAATAAGCCCAACCTTGATTTCTTAAACCCTCGAAATCTACTGAGTCACCATAATATTCTGACACGGTTTTATTATTTCCTATGAGAAAAACAAAAGGAGTATCTGAAGCTTCGTTGATTGCTTCTTTATCAGCACTATTAAATAACTCAAAATATTTATACAAAGCTTCTTCTGGGCTTTGAGCCCACAAACTTCCAGAGATAAGAAAGGTGAGTAGGAGGGTGACTAGAGTTTTCATTCTTCTTCTAATTTTCCATTTCTTTCAATAAAGAATAAATAAGTTAATGCCGCTAACATTAATATACTAAAAAAATCTCCTTCGTTATAAGCAAAATCATAAGAGGCATATAAAGTAACAGACAGAGAAACTAACCAAAAATGTCTTCCGTATTTCGCTAATAGATTTTTCATAACTAAACGTTATATTTTATAAAGTATTAGGTCAACAGAACCCTAGTGACTTACACAAGTTTGAATACTATAATTCGCGCTCCTCTGGGCGATTAACTCAATTGGTAGAGTGCCACCTTTACACGGTGGAAGTTACAGGTTCAAGTCCTGTATCGCCCACCAACTATTTATTTCGAAACTAATACCCGCTGGACCATCCGAGAGGAACTTGTTGTTGCGGATTAAATACTTTAGGACCATACAAAGGTAGAGCCTCAGATGCTTCCAATATTTCTTTCTCACTTAGATGCTGGCTTGGAGATAGCTTAAAAACATCTAGACCTCTTGATATTTCCGTACCATAAATAAAACCATCATAGTAATAAGCAGACCAATAACCACCCATTACGAGTAATTCTTCATCTATAGGACCTCTATCAAAGAAAGCTATTTCTTTTGGATTAGCGGAATCTGTGAAATCCATTACTGATATTCCACCTTGATACCAGGCTTGGACAAGAACATCTTTATTAGGAATTGGGATTAAAGAACCATTATGTGCTACACAATTTTCAGTTTCTAACTGAGGTGCTGGCATTTTGTAATGACTTCGAAACTCTAGTTTATTGTCGACTATGTCATAAATTGCATTAGCTCCCCAATCAAGAGGATCCCATGCCCTACAGCGTGCTCTTCCGCCTCCGCCCCATTCATCTGTGAAGATAATCTTAGTACCTTCATTATTGAAAGTGGCAGAGTGCCAATAAGCAAAACCCACATCTGTCACGACGTCTATTCTTTGTGGATTATACGGATCTGAAATATCAAAAAGAATTCCATTTCCTGAGCAAGCGCCAGCAGCCAAGTTTTTCGATGGAAACACAGTTATGTCATGACATTGATCAGTTCGCCTTGTTTCTTGAGTATCTTCTCCATGATCACCTCCTGCCCACAGGCCACCTAAAGCACCTGTTTCTGGATCTGCAAATACGGTGGGGCTACTTACAATTCTTGACTTAGAAGGGTCTGTGACAGGAATTTCTATAACATCTATTCTGAAAAGAGCTGTCCTATTGTCACCTGGTATATTTCCTATACATTCTTCCATTTCTTCTTCATCTCTTACGCCTTGAGTACCAGAGTTGTAGACAATAATCTTTCCATCTTGATCTGGACCTGATACGACTGAATGAGTATGAGAGCCTCTGCAAGTTTGAACAGCTCCAACTTGCTTAGGTTGCGATAAATTTGAGATATCAAAGATTCTTATTCCTCTAAATCTATCAGGACTTGCTTCTTTAGAGACACCTTGTAAACCGCAATCAATGCGACTTCTAGTTTGTTCAACTGACATAATTAATAAATTATCGACAATTGATACATCTCCTTGTCCTCCTGGGCAAACGACAGACGAAAGAAGCTCTGGAACTCCCATTTGATCAATTTCGTATACGTTAAAGCCATGATAATTACCAGCTACAAGAACATTGTCTCTAAATGCCATATCAGTATTTGCAAAGCTTAAGATAGGTGAACGAAGTGATCTGGATTTATCCGCTATAGTTTTCTCTGTCTTGCCATCTTTATCCTCCTCTACAGAAGTCTTTATTCCTTTTGACTGAGGGTTGTTTGGATTGTAAAACCCTATGGGTTTTTTGAGTGATGCTACTTTTTCTAAGTTTAATATAGCCTCTCCCGCATCATAATGGCCAGGACTTAATTTTGATCTTGGATCATCTGATAAGCTCACTGCAATAGCGTTCATCCTCTCTATTTCAACACTTTGATCATTTACAAGGTCAGAGACAAATTCATTCAAGATTGGATCATAAGCTGTTCCCGGAAATTCTTTTAAATCCTTGACCATTTTTAAAGCACCATCATGATGCGAGATCATTAGTTGTAAGAATAATTTATCAAAATCTGTACTCTCAGATTCTTCAAGCTCCTTTAGTTGACTTTCGCTGGCCATGCCAGCCATACCAATGTGCATGTGATGGTCGTCATGTTTAATTGAGATATCTTCATCCCTGGAATTAAGCCAATTTTTCATAAAACTAATTTCGTCTTCTTGAGAGGCATCGATTCTATTTGCTAGGTCAACTATTGTTTTATTATTAGTTCTTTTATCTGCCATATTCGACATAACTATGGCTTGTTGATGATGGACTATCATTCCTTGAAGGAAATTTACATCAGCATCTACATAGGTAGTAATTGCAATGTTACTTGCTGATTCAGGGTCAATTAATTTTGAATCTTCTCCCGGTGCTCCAGGAAGTATGATTGGATGTTTCAAAGACTTTTCTTCAACGCTAAGCTCATAAGACAATAGTAAGTCTTCGGTTTCAGAAATTTGGGATGACTCAGATTTATTTTCTTCAGAGCATCCATAGAAAAAGAGAATTACTGAGACTAGTGATAGAAATCTCAATTCTTTCCTTTTGTTATTTTTTTTCATAATTTACTTTAACTTTTAAATTATTTTATTATTGCCTTAACCATTTTCAAGTTCTTCATTCAGTTCAAGCCATTCTTGTTCAGTTGATTTGATTTCTGTATCTAAATTTACCTGATCTCTCAGGAGATCATGTAAATTCATTTTTGAAGAGTCATTATATAGCTCTGGAGAATTAAGAAACTCCTGTGTTTCAGCTAATTTTCTATTTAATCTCTTAAGAGTTTTCTCAATAGCTAAGATTTGAGTTTTAATTTTTTTTAAATCCTTTCTATTTTTGATTTTATCTTCGTTATCTTCTTTGTTAGTGGAACTTTCTTTATATGGTCCTTGCAGAATCATTTTTCTATAATCTAACAAGTCACCATTAAATCTTTCTATCTTTCCTTTATTTATAATTAAAAATTCATCAACGGTATTTGCGAGTAAATGCCTATCATGGGATATGAGGACAATAGCACCAGAAAAATCTTGAAGGGCAACTGTTAGTGCTTGTCTCATGTCCATGTCTAAATGATTGGTTGGCTCATCCATTAATAAAAGATTAGGTTTTTGAAAGGCTATAATTGCAAGTGCTAATCTTGCTTTTTCACCACCGGAAAAATTTTTTATAACATCTTTTGCTTTATCGCCCCTGAAGTTGAAACCTCCCAAAAAATTTCTAATTTCAGATTCCGTCGCCTTTTCTTCTACTTTGACTAAATGATCTATAGGACTTTTATCTAACATTAGGTCATCAACTTGATGTTGTGAGAAGTATCCTATTTTTAAATTCTTTCCTTCTATCTTATTCCCCTGAAGGAGTTGTAGATCTCCTTTGAGGCTCTTTACAAATGTTGATTTACCTGCTCCATTTACTCCCAATAATCCAATTCTATCTCCTGGACGGAAGGCAATTTTTACTTTGTTTATAATTGGATCAGAGTAACCTAAATCAGCATCTTCAAGCACGATTAATGGATTGGAAATTTTTTCTGTTCCAGGAATTGTAAATTGGAATGGTGAGTCAATATGTGCCGGTGCTATCAGTTCCATCCTTTCCAGTGCCTTAATTCTACTTTGTGCCTGACGAGCCTTAGTTGCTTTAGCTTTAAATCTTCTAACAAAATCTTGCATATGAGATATTTCACGCTGCTGTTTATTGTAATTACTCTCTAATTCAGCCAATCGAGCAGCTTTTCTTATCTCAAATTGAGAATAATTACCTTTATATAGCTCAATAGTACTGTTGTGTAGATGGGCTATAAAACCTACACATTCATCCAAAAACTCTCTATCGTGAGAGATTAATAGCATTGCTCCTTTAAAGGATTTAATCCAATTACCAAGCCAAATAATCGCATCCAAATCTAGGTGATTAGTAGGTTCATCCAGGAGAAGTAGATCTGCAGGTTGCATCAAAGTTTTTGCTAGATTGAGTCTTACTCTCCACCCACCGGAGAAGTCTTTAAGTGGTTTAGAGAATTCCTCTTCAGAAAAACCTAAACCTACTAAAAGTTGCTCAGCTCTTGATTTGGCAGTAAACCCATCATGATCTTCAAATTGAGAATGCAGTTCACCTAAAGCACCATAATCCTGTTCATTTTCTGCCTTAGTGATTGAATTTTGAATTTCGAGAAGTTTTAAATCTCCGCTCATTACATAACTAAGAGCAAGTTCATCTGTTCCAGGAACTTCTTGAGCCAAACATGCTATTTTTAGATCTGGAGGATATTTAAAGTCTCCTTCGTCAGAATCAATTTCTCCTTGGATCATTTTGAAAAGACTTGTCTTACCCGTTCCGTTTGCTCCAACAAGACCAACTTTATTATCCCTATGAACAGTAAAAGACACATCTTCAAACAGCAAGTTTGCGCCTCTTCTTAAAGAGAGATTATTGAATGAAAGCATAAAAGACTAAGCGTTTTTGGATTGTATCAAAAGAACCTAACACTTTACCTTTGAGATAAATTTTCAGACTATATTGATAGATTAAAAAGACGTATAGTTTAACAAATTTGCTAAAAAATTATGAATATATGGTCCGCAACAGCTCTCAATACTGCTCCTGATTCAGAAAACAGGATTCATGGCGACGATCTTGCTAAAGAATATGGTTTTGAGGGAGGCTTAGTTCCAGGAGTCACAATCTCTGCTTATCTAGTTCATCCTTTGATCGAACACTGGGGAAAGGATTGGTTAGATAGAGGTTATGCGAATTGTAGAATTACTTCGCCGTTATACGATAAAGAATTATTTGAAGTTAAAACTGATATGGTTGAGCCCACTAAGGCCAATACTACTCTCATAAAAAGTAATGGAATTGTAAGCGCTAATGCTGAAGTAGCATTAATGCAAGAATCACTAACAAAACCAATTCTCAGACGAGATAAATTAGTAGATGTAGACTATAAAGCCCCTCAAGCAAGCAAGGAAATATGGAAGAAACTCGAATTAAACGGATGTTACGCATTTAAATTTCTTTGGTCAGATAAAGACCCTTTGATTTATCTAAATAAGGAAACGAATTTACCTTCACTGCTTCAACCCAAAGGAGGCGGCTATTCTAATTTGTGTTTCTTATTGGGTTGTTCCAATTGGATTTTAGCGGGTAATGCCTATATGAATCCTTGGGTTCATCTCCAAACCATATCGCAAAACTATAGAGCTGTAGAGATGAATAGTTCCTTAATTGCGGAAATGGAGATTAATAAAATTTATGAAAAAAAAGGACATGAATTTATCGATGTCTTTGTCAACTTATTCGATGAAAATGATGAAACGTGTGTTATGTCTATAAATCTAATTGCAATTTATAAACTCAGAGGTTCTTAGATGGAACATATAACATTCATATTAACCCTAGAAGCAAAAGGCAATGTTAAGGAGGTCACTACATTTATCAGAGAACTCTCCGTTCCTTATGTATCTCAATGTGATGAGCCTAATACTGTGAGTTTTGAGTGGTATTTTAATAAAGAAATAAATATCGCAACGATTCATGAAACCTTTGTCGATTCCGATGCAGCTACTCTACGTGTAGATAATTTAATAAATAGCCCTGTAAATGAAGTTTTTCAAAAGTTGTTCAATGTTATTAGTTTTACTGTTTTAGGGAATGCTAATTCTTCTCTTATAAAAATCTTAGAAGGGTGGAGTCCTGTCTACTTTCAATACGAAGATGGTTTTAACAAAACTATTGATACTGTCAGTACATGAAAAAGATTCTCATAGTAGTCACGACTGCTTTCTTATTAAATCTAAGTTCTGAGCAAGGCAACATAACTAAATTAAATGGAATAGATATTTGGTGGGAGTCCCACGGAGATATAAACAATCCTACTGCTCTATTGATAATGGGCTTAAATTCAAATAGTAAAGTATGGTCAGATCAATATATTGAGAATCTGGTTGCTAATAATCTGCATGTTCTAGTGTTTGATAATAGAGATATAGGAAAGAGCACTTGGATCACTGAAGAGCCTGGTTTAATAACATTCATTAAGTATTTACCAAATTTCCTTCAAGTGTATTTTGTAGAGTTTATCTTTGGTTTTATTTTTAATAAAGAAGGTAAGTTCAATATGGAGAATCCTGCACCAGCAGAGTATAACCTTAGTGATATGGCTATGGATGGTATTGCTCTTTTAGATCATTTAGAAATTTCTGAAGCTCATATCATTGGAGCTTCTATGGGAGGTATGATTGCTCAAGTCATGGCTTTGGAGCATTCTGATAGAGTGAAGTCTTTGACTCTCTTCTTTACAACTCCAGGATTTGACACACCAGGCCTTTCTGGACCAAGTGAATCTTTTAAAGTAGCGATGAAAGAATCTTTCTTGCTTAATTTATCTGGAAATGAAATTGATGCCCTTACATTAACAGAAGAAGCGTTAACTGGTTCTCGCTTTCCTTTTAATAAGAACAATTTTGCTGAAAAAGCTAAGATAAGATTGGATCAAGGTATCAACATTTCAAACGCTCAAACTGCTGCAGTTGGTGCAAGTCCTAATCGTGCCTCTAGCCTAAAAGATATTAATCAGCCAACTCTCATTATTCATGGCACCGAAGACCCGCTTATTCCAGTAGATCATGGAATATATCTTTTCAATAATATTCCTAATTCGAAAAAACTAATCCTTGAAGGAGTTGGCCACGAGATCCCTGACCAGCTGCTTCAAGAAATTATTCCAGCTATTGTGAGTAATTTTGAGCTTTAGCTTTCTTCAGCATCGTACATTTTTCCAGCAGTGCACTTAGAGACTGAATCAAATTGCTCATCAATATCCTGAATAGAACCATTTTTTATTTCATATCTTATTTGGCCCCAATGAATTGAATCCTCATAAGTATCGATATACATAAAACCTTCGATATTATCAGCCAATACTGCTTCTAGAACTTGGCTTTTAACTTTCTTATCATTAAGCTCATTCACGCTTTTTACCCAAGCAGAATTTATTCTTTTGACATCTTCAATTGTCCCACCCTCAAGTAGTTCGCACTCAAGAATAACTAATGTTGATGAAAAAATTGCTAAAGGGAATGATAGAAATATAGCCATTATTATTTGTTTCATAAGTTTCTCCTTAAAAAATTAACCTTACTACTTTAGAGTAGTGTGTAAACAGTAAATTGAGTTTATTATAAGTCGATGAATAAAACGCAGACGGAATCAAATATTAGAAAGGTTGCACTGACTTCTTTATCAGGTACGAGCATAGAGTGGTATGACTTCTTTCTATATGGAGCAGCAGCAGGTCTTGTTTTTCCAAAACTTTTCTTTGGAGAGGTAGATCCAACTACTGCATTAATTCTGTCCTTTATGACTTTTGCTGCAGGTTTCATTGCCCGACCTGTTGGTGGAATTATATTTGGTCACTTTGGAGATCTAATTGGCAGAAAGAAGACTTTGGTTATTGCTCTAATGTTAATGGGTATCGCCTCGACCCTTATAGGCTTATTACCTACTTATGAGACCATTGGCATAGCTGCACCCATACTTTTAACATTTTTGAGATTTTGCCAAGGTATTGCAATAGGAGGTCAATGGGGAGGAGCTATGTTACTAGTGACTGAGAGTGCGCCTAGTAATAGAAGAGGTTACTACGGAGCATATGCCCAAGCTGGAGCTCCTGTAGGAGTAATTCTTGCAAATATAGCCTTCATTTCGGTGAGTTTGATGACAACTGAAGAAAGTTTCCTATCTTGGGGATGGAGGATCCCGTTTTTAATAAGTTTCGTTCTAGTGATCATTAGTATGTATATTCAATTGAAACTGGAAGATACCAAAGCATTTAAAGAGTTAGAAGCAATAAAAGCCTCTGATACTAGTAACACTAAAGAGATTAAATCTTCACCAATTTTGGAAGCCCTAAGAAGATATCCTAAAAGGATATCCTTGGCAGCTGGTGCATTTCTATCAATCCAAGTAACTTTTTATATTTTGGTAGCTTTCATACTAGCTTACGGAGTTCAGACTACAGAGCTTTCTAGAAATGATCTTTTAACTGCTGTCTTGATTGGATCAGCAATTATGGTTCCCATGCAATTTATGTTTTCTGATTATTCAGATAAAAATGGCAGGAAAGGGATCTTTATGTTGGGCGCAATATTTACAGCCTTATGGTCATTTGCGTTATTTCCGCTCATAGATACTGGAAATTTTTATCTTGTAATATTGGGAGTTACAGGAGGGTTAGTTTTTCTTGGGATGATGTATGGGCCACAAGCAGCTTTTTTTGCGGAACTTTTTTCAACAGAAGTAAGATATTCCGGAGCTTCTTTAGGTTATCAAATAGGGGCTATCATTGGGGGTTCTTTTGCTCCTACGATAGCAACACTTTTGTGGAAAAATTATGATATCTTTTGGGTATCTGTCTACATTGCTTTTGCCTCTTTATTGTCTCTATTATCTGTATATTTCTTGACTGAGACATATCAAAAAGATCTCAATGAATAAGCCTCATAGAAATTGACCCTTATCCATTTTCATTTGCTTTTTGGTCATTATCTCTGCTTCCTGTGAGTCATGTGTTACCAAGAGGATTGTGGAACCTCTCTCTGAGAAAACTTGAGATATTTCCTCATATAGAACGCCTTTAAGATCCTCATCTAGGGCACTAAATGGTTCGTCTAACATTAACAATTTGGGATTTGGAGCTAATGATCGCGCAAGAGCAACTCTCTGCTGCTCTCCACCTGATATTTCATGAGGATATTTATTTCTTAATGAATCTATTTTTAAAAG
>Ga0181566_10001354_pt1 | contig 20086 bp, 15 predicted proteins | sample 101ome_15_FD_133762 | JGI IMG/M metagenome (GOLD analysis project Ga0181566, IMG submission 133762) | Coastal salt marsh microbial communities from the Groves Creek Marsh, Skidaway Island, Georgia - 101402AT metaG (megahit assembly) | ecosystem: Environmental > Aquatic > Marine > Intertidal...
GGAATTTCCATTCCGCGCCCTCGATGTTGCCCATGCTTCCGGCATAGGACGTCACCGTGCCGGCGTGATGAAACCCGTCGGCGAAGGAGCGGCCCGCCGCGCCGGAACCGCGATGGTCCGACAGCAGCCCGCCGGTCCGGCGTCCGTCCGGCAATTCGGCGAACAGGTTGTTGCAGTTGCTTGAGGAATTCCATGACGGGCAGGCGCGGTCGCGAAATTCGCCGGACGCGTTGAACATGTTCGCGACCGCCTGGGTGGCGGCGACCGTGACCAGCCAGCGGAACCCGACCGTGGAGATGCTGACCGGTGCGGGGTAGGCCGCATTCACGACGCTGCCTTCCGGGGCGACGACCTCGATGCAGCGTTTGAGCCCGTCGTTCCAGTCGATGTCGCCCTGGCAGAGAAAACTGTACAGCGGCACGGCGGACCCGGCGACGGTGGCGGGCAGGGTGCTGTTCACCGCGGCATCCACCTGGGCGGACGTGCCGGTGAAGTCGAAGCGCAGCGTGTCGCCTTTGCAGATCAGCTTCAGCGCGACGCGGCAGATGCGTTCGTCGCCGACGCGTACGCCGTCCATATAGGCTTCGCCCGTCCATTCCCCGTCGGGCAGGCGGTGGACGAAATCCCGAACCTGACGTTCCGCGAGGTCGATCGACCGGCTCATGACGTCGGCGACAAGATCCTCGCCGCGCTCGTCCAGCAAGTCGTCCAGCCGGTCGCGCGCGACATTGACGGCGCCGATCTGCGCCCGGAGATCCAGCGCCACCGCGTCGGGCAGGCGCGAATTGTTGACGAAGGCCTGCTCGTTCTCGACCACCATCTCGCCGCGATCGACGATTTTCATGAAAAACCGCGGCGGGTCGTCTTCCAGCGTGCGCGCGTTGATGCAGAAGCTGCCGGCATCGCAGCCGCCGACATCCGGATGATGCAGCACGTTGCCGATCCACATAAATATGTCGCCATTGCGGAACAGAGGACTGGCGACGACCACGTCGTTCTGGTGCAGCGCGCCCAGAAACGGGTCGTTGGTCATGAAGATATCGCCGTCCTCGATACTCTCCGCGCCGTCGATGATGGAGGAAAGCGCATCGCCCATCGTCGTAACGTGAACCAGACTGCCGATGCCCGCCGTGACCAGCTCGGCATCGCGCGTAAACAGCCCCACATTGTAGTCGTTGCCCTCGACCACGATCGGAGAGGCGGAGATCGTCTTAATTGCGATGCCCTGTTCGTCATTGATCTGCCATAACCGGTGCTTGACGATTTCGAAGGTGACGGGGTCGGTCATGGCGCAGCTCCCAGCCTGATCGAGATGTTGCCCAAATCGTCCATTTCGGCGCTGCAGCCCGGCGGAATCCAGACGGTCGTCGTGTCGCGTTCGACGATTGCGGGGCCGTCGAGCGCCGCGCCCGGCGCGATGGTGCGAAAATCGACGATCGCGCAGTCGACAAAGCCGGTTTCCCGCAGATAGACCTGCCTCGTCCGGGGCGCGTCGGGGGCGGAATAGGCGGAATCGACAGCGGCCAGGACGGGACGGGTCGTCGGGCGCGTCGCTTCCACCCGGAAACTTATCAGCTCCATCGGCGTGCCGGCGCGCGTCGTACCCGACCCGAACCGGCGTTCGTAATGGGTTTCGAAATCGCGCTGCAGTTTTTCGAGGTCTTCGGTCTCCAGATTGCCGCGCGGCCAGTCCAGCGTGACCTCGTTCATCTGGCCCTGGTAGCGCAGTTCTATCCGGTGGCGGTACTGGCACGATCCGGCATCGAAGCCAGCGTCCGTCATGTCGGCGCGCGCCAGTTCTCTCAGCTCGGCGAAATTGCGGTTGATGACCGGTACGGCGTCGCTTCCCAGCACGACCGGCTCGGAGCGCGAATGGCTGTAGCTGATATCCGCGATCGCGACGCCGAGGGCGGAAAACACCGGGCCGGCATAGGGCAGGATCAGCTGACCGATACCGAGCTGCCGGGCGAAATCGGCGCAATGCGCGCCGGTGGCGCCGCCATAGGCATACAGGGCGAATTCCGCCGGATCGTGGCCGCTTTCGATGGAAACCTTGCGTATGAGATTCGCCATCCGTGCGTTGACGATGTCGAGGATTCCCGCGGCCGCGTCGTGCAGCTTCATGTTGAGCGGTTTCGCGATCCGGTCGGTGATCGCGCGCGCCGCGAGGTCGGCATCCAGCCGGTAATCGCCACCGAAGAAGTTTTCAGGGTCGATGATGCCGCTGACGACAAGGGCGTCCGTTACGGTCGGTTCCCTGCCGCCGCGGTCATAGGCGGCGGGGCCGGGATCCGCGCCCGCGCTTTGCGGACCGACCTGGAGACGGTACCCGTCGGTCCAGGCGATGCTGCCGCCGCCGGCGCCGATGGTGACCAGCTTGACCGCCGGGAGGCTGACCGGCAGGCCCTGATCGAGAAACGGCTGAGGATCCTCTTCCAGCGTGTCGCCGTCGATCAGTCCGACATCGAAGCTGGTGCCCCCCATGTCCGCGGTGATGATTTTGTCGTGTCCCAGCTGATCGCCGAGAAAACGCGCGGCGACCAGCCCCGCGACCGGACCGGAATTGACCACCGACACGGCCCGGCGGTTCATATCCGCGGCACGCGCGGCGCCGCCGGTCGAGGTGACGACCTGCACCGGATGCGCCAGCCCGTCGGCGGACAGCCCGGTATCGAGATCGCGGATGTATTTCTCGGTGACCGGCCCGATATAGGCGTTGACGACCGTCGTGACCGCGCGTTCGAATTCCCCCATGCGGGGCGCGATTTCGTGCGACAGGCTGACCGGCATCCGGGGCGCGATTTCCCCGATCAGAGCGGCTATCTGCCTTTCATGTTCCGGGTTCCGGAATGCCCATAGCAGGCACACGGCAAAGCTTTCGGCGCCAGCGTCGATCAGTTCTTCGATGCCTGCGCGCGCAGCAATGCGGTTCAGCGGGATGACGATCTTCCCCGCCGCGTCGATCCGCTCCGGTACGCCCCGGACCATGTCGCGCGGGACCAGCGGCGCCGGCGGTTCGGTGTGGAGAAAATCCATCGCCTGGCTTTGCGGCAGGCCGCCGACGCGGCCGATGGGGCCGCGTCCGATGGTCAGCGTATCCTCGAAGCCCGATGTGAACAGCACGCCCACTTTGGCGCCGCGCCGCGTGATCAGCGCGTTCGTCGATACCGTCGTCCCGTGGGCGAATATGCCTGTGCGGGACAAAATATCCTGGACCGATGTGTTCAGCGCCGCCGCGGCCCGGCCGAGCACGTCGAAGATACCGCGTTCCGGCGCGTCGGGCGTCGAAAAGGACTTGTTTGTCCGGATCACGCCGTCGTCGCCGATCATGACGAGATCGGTGAACGTGCCACCGGTATCGACGCCGATATTGGAGAAGCGGCGCGGCGCAGGGGATGTCATGAAAGGTTCTCCCGTATCCGCGCGTCAGTGCATGAACTGGCCGCCGTCCACATTCAGGGTCTGGCCGGAAATGAAGCTGGCGCCCGGGGACAGGAAGAACATCACGGCGCCGCACAAATCTTCCGGATACTGGTGGCGCTGGATACAGCGGCCGGACGGCGGCGCGTTATTTTTCGCGTAATCGCCCGAGGACGACACCTGGGTATCGGACAGGGTGAAGCCCGGCGTGATCGCATTGACGGTAATGTTGTCGGGCCCGACCTCGCGCGCCAGCGACCGGGTCAGACCGATGACGCCGGCCTTCGACGTGGAGTAATGCAGCCGGTTGGGCGTGCCGTGCCAGAACCGGCCGGACGAAATATTGATGATGGCGCCGCCGCCCTGTTCCTTCATTTGCGGAAACACGGCTTTCGCGCACAGGAACGTGCCGCGCATGTTCACTTCCTGCACCCGGTCCCACTCGTCTACAGGGATTTCGGTCCAGTCGCGGCGTTCCAGAACGCTCATCAGCGACGCGTTGTTGACCAGCCCGTCGATGCGTCCGAACGCTTCGACGGTCTTTGCGGCCATTTCCTGCGTCGAGTCTTCATCGGCGACGTCGGTGGTCGCGGCGATGGCGTCGCCGCCCAGGTCGCGGATTTCCGCGACCGTTTCGGCATTGGCGTCGTCGTCGATATCGGCGGCCACCACCTTGCAGCCGGCCTTGGCCAGCTCGCGGCAATAAACCCGCCCGATCCCCTTGCCGCCGCCCGTGACGATGACGACCTTGCCGTCGATGCCCAGCATGTAATCCGACATTTTTCTATGCCTCCCCGGTCCTGAAATGCCCGGTTTTCCGGGCTATTTCGATATCTGTACGGTTTCTGATCAATAATTCGAAACCTACGCCGGATTGCAGCGGCGGTCAAAGGGAAGGACCGTCCCTGGTCGGTAAATCGAGATCAATGCCGCAGCCTGTCGGTTGCGCGATAAACTCTCAGGTAATTTTGGAGGAGCCAGGACCATGGAAAATTTCACGCCGCTCGCCGGGCTTGTCGGCGGGCTTTTGATCGGCGCTGCAGCGGCCCTGTTCGTGTTGCTGAACGGTCGCGTTCTGGGTGTCAGCGGCATTGTCGGCGGCCTGTTCGGCGGCACGGCCGGCGATCTGCCGGGACGTGTGGCGCTGATCGCGGGGATCGTGCTGGGGCCTCTGCTGTATGGCGCCGCCGGTGGCGTCGTTCCAGCCATTATCGTGTCGGATTCACTGCTCCTGCTGGCGATTGCCGGTTTATTGGTCGGCTTCGGAACACGGCTCGGCAGCGGCTGTACCAGCGGGCACGGCGTTTGCGGTCTCGCACGGCTGTCGGTCCGTTCCCTCACCGCAACGGGCGTGTTCTTCGCGACAGCCGGCGTCACCGTCTTCGTTGTTCGTCACGTGGCCGGAGGCTGAACCATGGCACGGACGCTTTTCGGTCTGATTGCCGCCTTCGCGGTCGGGCTGGTTTTCGGCATCGGACTTGCCGTTTCCGGCATGATGAACCCTGCCAAGGTTCTCGGCTTTCTCGATTTCGCCGGCAACTGGGATCCGACACTCGGCCTGGTAATGGCAGGTGCCCTGATAGCTGCCGCGCCCGGATTTGCCATCGCCCGCCACAGAAGGGTCCCGGTTATCGGCGGCGAATTCGAAATTCCGACCACCCGGACCGTCGACGCACCGCTGATTGTCGGCGCGCTGCTGTTCGGCATCGGCTGGGGGCTTGTCGGTTTCTGCCCGGGCCCCGCGATTGCCGCGGCAGGCACCGGCCTCCCCGAGGTCTACGTTTTCGTGGCGGCCATGACCGCCGGCATGGCTCTCTTCAGGCTCTATTCCGTTTCGCGCAGTCGCAATTAGGCTAGCGGATTAAAGCTACCTCACGCCGCCCGTTTGAATTCCTCGATGGTCTCGCGCTCGAAGGCCAGCAGTTTCTTGACGCTGTCGCGCGTCTGCATGCGCTCGTAATAGGCGGACACGTTGGGGAAACGGTCGAGGTCGAGCTTGAACTGGGTGAAGCGCCGGATCGCCCAGTAGAAATAGGCGTCGGGCGCCGTGTAATCACCCATCAGGTAATCGTTGCCGTCGAGCATGTCCTCGGCCAGGCCGAAGGTTTCGTACAGGTACTCCGCCGCGTGTTCGACCACGTTGTCGGCCGTGCCGTCGATATCGCAGACTTTCGGCGGGGCGTTGATGCGGCTGAGATAGGGGTGAATGCCGCCCGATACCCAGGACAGGAGAGAAATCGCCTGCGACTGTCCCCAGGCGTCTTCCGGCATCAGCTTCGCGTCGGGGAACGTGCGCGCCATCCACAGGTGAATGGCCGCCGTTTCGGTCAGCCGTTCACCGTCGACCAGCAGCATCGGAACCTTGTGTTTAGGATTGATTTTCACGTATTTCGGCGAAAGGTGCTCGCCCGTCCGGAAGTTCCGCGCGTGCGTCTCGAAATCGGCCCCGGCTTCGGTGAGATTGATATAGGGGGCCATCGCGCAGGTGACGGGAGCGTAGAAAAGTTCGATCTTCATGGTCTGTGTTCCTGTGTGTCGGTCTGGGCTTGCGGTCGCGCAGCGGCGCACCGGCGGGCCTTCGGGGAACAGAATATCCTGCCCGTTTCGTTTGCGCCATCGCGGCGGCGCATTTTCGTCAGATTGCGCCGCTGGAGTCGAGGACGACCAGCAAGACCAGTGCCGGCGCGACCAGCCGGACCGCCCAGATCCACAGTTCTGCGACGGGAGACGTGGCAAGTCCGGCGCTCTCGACCGCTTCGACCCGCCGCCAGAACCAGCCGATGTAAAGGCACACCAGAACACCGCCCACCGGCAGCAGATAGTTCGAGGCCAGTCTGTCGACGAAATCGAGGATTGCGATTTCCCCGATCCGGATGCCGTCGAGCAGCCCGTAACATAGCGCCGACGGCGTCCCCGCGACGAAAGCGCCGAGCCCCACCAGTATCACGGCGCCGAACCGCCGTTGCCGGCTGCGGTGAATGACGGCCGCTACCGGGACTTCGAGCAGCGAGACCATCGAGGTGACGGCGGCGGCGATCAGCAGGCCGAAGAAAAAGGCGCCGATGATCGTGCCGCCCGGCATTTTCAGAAAAATCTGCGGCAGCGTGATGAAGGCGAGTTGCGGGCCGGCCTCCGGGTCGCCGCCGAACGCGAACACGGCCGGAAAAATGGCGAGCCCGGCGATAACCGCGAAAAGGGTATCCCCGGCGACGATCGCGGTCGCGGCGCGGGGATTTTGATGTCGGGGGTCATGTAGCTGGCATAGGTGATGAAGACGGCCATGCCGATTCCGAGCGAAAAAAATGCCTGTCCGACGGCGGCGATATAGACTTGCGGCTCGCCGAAGGCCGCCCAGTCCGGCACGAAAAGGAATTTCCAGCCAGCGGCAGAACCGGACAGCGTCGATGCGTAGACTGCGAGTACGATGACCACCAGCGCCAGCAACGGCATCAGTATTCGGTTCGCGGCCTCGATTCCGCGCCGGACTCCGCCCATGACCACCAGCATCGTCGCCGCGATCGCGGCAAACTGCCACGCGACCGGTTCCGCGCCATTGGCGATGAAATCACCGAAGAAGCCGCCATATCCGTCGGATGCGACCCGCCAGAGGTCGCCGGTCAGGGCGCCGATGAAATATTTCAGCGCCCAGCCGGCGATCACCGAATAGAAGCCGAGAATCAGGAAACAGCCGATGACCGAGACCCATCCGGCATGGGCCCAGCGGGGCGTCCGTCCGTTGGCGGAGAACGCCGCGATGGCGTCTCCTCCGCCGCGCCGCCCCATCGCCATCTCTGCCATCACGATCGGCATGCCGACGATCAACACGCATGCCAGATAGATTATGAGAAAAGCGCCGCCGCCGTTTTCGCCGGCGACATAGGAAAACCGCCAGATGTTTCCAATGCCGACCGCCGAGCCGATGGTGGCCAGGATAAACCCCGTGCTGCTGGCCCATTGTTCGCGCGGGTTCGTCACTTTCGCGATTCGTAGGCAGCGGCGGCAGTTTCGGGTGTGACATACCCCTCGGCGATATCGCGTGCCAGCGCCGCCGGGTCGCGGTCCTTCGGATCGCCATAGCCGCCGCCGCCCGCCGTCTGCAGGCTGAAGCGGGTGCCGGGTCCGAAGGTTTCCCGGAACGACGACGGGTACTGTCTTTCCTGCGGCGTGTCCGGCGACAGCAGGAACCGGCTGTGCGCGCCGTCCCCGCCACCCGCAAGGCCGCTCGGTGCGATGCGGGCACGGTCGGCGCGGTAGACCACGCTGGCGCTGTCCAGCAATTCGTAGTCCCGACGAAAGGCAAGCCCGCCCCGGAACGCGCCCGCGCCGCCGCTGTCGGGCACCGGTTCGTAACGGGTCACGCGGCAGGGGAACTCGGATTCGATGATTTCCAGCGGCGTTGCGTAGAGATTGGCTAGATGTGTCGTCACGCCTGTGGCGCCGTCGTGATCCTTCCCCGCGCCGTAGGCGGATCCGAATATTTCGTACTGGTTGCCCCCGTGAGATCTTTTTTCCGGGCCGGCATTGTCCCAGGCCACCACGATGCTGCCGCCGCTGCCGCCGGCATTGGCGATGGCACGGCCCGGCACGAACGGGTCCAGCGCCTGCAGGATTACGTCGACCAGCTTGTGACAGGTCTTCATGTAGGAAGAGCACGGCGCCGGCGGTTCCGGATTGAGAACCGAGCGGTCGTCGAAATCGAACGACACGACGTCGCGGGCGGCGTCGGAATAGGGGATCGACGGATCGAGGAATCCGATCAGGCTATAAAATACGCAGGCCTCGACCATGGCGAGCCGCAGATTCGCGGGCCCCCGGGTCTGCGGCGCCGAGCCGGTAAAGTCGCAGTGTACCCGACCGTCTTCTACCCGGATCCGGACACGCAGCTTCACCGGTTGCGGCACCACACCGTCTCCGTCCATCAGGCCTTCCGAAGCATGTTCGCCGTCGGGGAGCGCTTTTACGGCGGCCCGGAACCGCCGATCCGATGCGGCGATCACGGCGTCCATCGTCGAGACGAAGATGTCCGCGCCGAACCGGTCGCACAAACGTTTTACGCCGTCGCGGCCGATACCGGTGACGCCGATCTGGGCGTGCATGTCGCCCAGCACCAGTTCCGCTGCGCGCGAATTGCCGGCGATCAGCCGCTCGAGATCCGTGTTGGGCATGCCGGCTTTGACAATTTTTACCGGCGGCAGCAGCAGCCCTTCGTGAAACAGTTCCGTCGCCTGGCCCCAGGTGCTTCCGGGCACCGCCCCGCCCATATCCGCCTTGTGCGCAATGGAGGCGGTAAACGCGACCAGCGCGCCTTCATGAAACATCGGCGTGACCAGCGCCATGTCAGGCAGATGAGGCAGATTTCCTTCATACGGGTGATTGCAGACCAGCGTATCGCCGTCGGCCAGTCCGTCTTCTCCGTAGAGACCGAGGATGCGCTGGATCAGGTGAAAATAAACCGGACCGTGAAAAAACATCGGCGGCGCGACGGCCAGACGCCCCTGCCGGTCGGTGACGACGCAGCTGAAATCCCGCGATTCCCGGACAATCGTCGAATAGCCCGACCGGTAAAACCGGTAATCCATCTCCTCCATCAGGCTGGACACGCGATTGCGTACGATCTGGACGGTTACGGGATCGGGACGGGGCATGCCCGTATTCTAGGCGGCGAAGAACGGGCAAACCAGCACTGGAAAACCGGGGCAAGGGGCGTTAACAAGGGCCGCGAAATTCCAACTGCATCCTCAGGAGACCCCAGCGCCATGGCGTCCTACCAGTATGTCTACACCATGCGGAACCTTACCAAGAACTTCCCGGGCGGCCGCGAGGTCCTGAAGGATGTGACGCTCGCCTTTCTGCCGGGGGCCAAGATCGGCGTGCTGGGCGTCAACGGCGCCGGCAAGTCGACCCTGATGAAGATCATGGCGGGGGAAGACAAGGAGTTCAACGGGGATGCCTGGGCCGCCGAGGCGGCCGAGGTCGGCATCCTCAAACAGGAACCCGATCTCAATCCCGACAAGGACGTTTACGGCAACGTGCTCGAAGGGATGGCGGAAACGCATGCTCTGCTTCAGGAGTTCGAGGAGATCAGCGCCAAGTTCGCCGAACCCATGGACGACGACGAGATGACGGCCCTGATCGAAAAGCAGGGGGAGCTACAGGAGAAGATCGACGCCGTCGGCGGCTGGGACCTCGAGCGCAAGCTTGAGATCGCCATGGACGCGCTGCGTTGCCCGCCCAAGGATGCGGATGTCACCAAACTGTCGGGCGGCGAACGCCGCCGTGTCGCGCTGTGCCGTCTCCTGCTGCGCCAGCCCGACCTGCTGCTGCTCGACGAACCGACCAACCATCTGGACGCTGAGTCCGTCGCCTGGCTTGAGCATCATCTGGAAGACTACGAGGGCACCGTGGTGGCGGTGACCCATGACAGGTATTTCCTGGACAATGTCGCGGGCTGGATTCTGGAGCTCGATCGCGGGCGAGGGATTCCGTTCGAAGGTAACTATTCCGGCTGGCTGGAACAGAAACAGAAACGCCTTGCCCAGGAAGAAAAGGCCGAGAAAGCCCGTCAGAAAACCGTCGCGCGCGAACGCGAATGGATTCAGGCGTCTCCCCGCGCGCGGCAAGCTAAAAATCAGGCGCGAATCACAGCGTACGAGACCCTGCTGGCGGAAGCCAAGGACCGGACACCCGATTCGGCGCAGATCATCATCCCGCCGGGCCCCCGGCTGGGCGATCTGGTAATCGAGGCGCAGGGCCTGAACAAGGGGTTCGAAGACCGGTTGCTGATCGAAAATCTGGATTTCAAGATTCCGCCCGGCGCCATCGTCGGCATCATCGGCGCCAACGGCGCCGGCAAGACGACGTTGTTCCGCATGATCACCGGCGAAGAAAAGCCGGATTCCGGGACACTCCGTCTGGGCGACACGGTGGAACTGGGGTATGTCGATCAGAGCCGCGACGCGCTGACCGACGACAAGACCGTCTGGGAGGAAATTTCCAACGGCGAGGATGTCGTCTATCTGGGCGATAAACAGATGCAGAGCCGCGCCTATTGCGGGGCGTTCAATTTTCGCGGGCCCGACCAGCAGAAAATGGTCGGCCAGCTTTCCGGCGGCGAGCGGAACCGGGTACATCTGGCAAAGATGCTAAAGTCACAGGCAAACGTGCTGCTGCTCGACGAACCGACCAACGATCTGGATGTCGATACGCTGCGCGCGCTGGAAGACGCACTGCTGGCCTTCGCCGGCTGCGTCATGGTCATCAGTCATGATCGCTGGTTCCTCGACCGCATCTGTACGCATATCCTAGCCTTTGAAGGCGACAGCCAGGTCACCTGGTTCGAGGGCAATTACGAGGACTACGAGGAAGACCGGAAACGTCGGCTCGGCGACGACGCGGCCAACCCGCGCCGCATCAAGTACAAGCCGCTGTTGCGCGGCTGACTTTCATATACGTTAGTTGGAAGACGTCTTTTTTCGCAGCGCGTTGATGAGGCCGGCAACCTTGCCACCGGTCTGGCGGATCACCGATACGAACTCGTCGCGCTGGGTGACGCTCATGCTGATGCCTTCGACCATCACGTCCGTGATCTTGTGCGCGTCGTCTTTGGACCGGACGCGCCAGTTGATCTTAACGGAGGGCTGGTTGGGTATGACGATCTCCGACAGAACCAGTGCCTGGGTCGCCGACACGTCCCGCGATTGCAGCACGTTGAGTTTCTTGCCGCTCAAATCCTGAAACCGGTTGGCATAGGCCTGAACAACGAACTTTTCGAATAGGCCGATAAATTCCTTTTTCTCTTCGTCCGTCGCCACGCGCCAGTAACGACCTAGTGTGAACCGGGCGATACGGGGAAGGTCGAAGGCCTCTTCCAGAAGCCCCTTGAAGCGCTCGATGCGTTCCTGTTCCGAGATGCCTTCCTCGCTGAGGGAAGCAAAAGCCTTGTTGCCCATGTTCCGGATGAAATTCTCCGCTTCCGCGGCTGCGGCATGGGCCGGGATCGCAAACAGGAACGCGACTAAAACGTAGGCGCCGAACGCCGGAATTGAAAGGCGACGCATGCTACTTCTCTGTCGGCGGAGCTTTACTTTGCTGATCGCCGCTGTCACCTTCCGGCACGCTGGAAAGACCGCCCGGAACAGGGCTGATGACGGTCGGCGCGCCATTCCTGATTTCGTCGCGGCGCTTCTGTCTATATAGACTTCTCACGGTCGCATAGAAGTCCAGCGAGTTTTTCTCCAGATCGTTTATCTGTTCGAAGTTGCGGGCGCGCTTATCTACCGCCGTGCCGCCGGTTCTGCTCATCCGAAATTCGAACGGCGTAAACCAGGAAAAGGGATCGATCAGCATGTCTGCAAGCAGGCCCACGCCGTCCCGCGGGTTCGACGGCCCAAATATGGGCAAAACTAGATAGGGCCCGGATTCGAATTCCCAAGTGGCGAGCGTCTGTCCGAAATCCTCGTCGTGTTTTTTAATGCCCGCCTCGGCCGCGAAATCGTTGATTCCGAGAATGCCGATCGTCGAATTCATGGCGAAACGCAGAAGCGTTGTACCGGCCCGGTCGAATTCACCCTGGAACAGATCGTTCGCAAATATCACTGGGCCGCGCAAATTCTGGAAGAAGTTGTGGACGTTCGTCTGCAGCGGATCGGGCACGACTTCGATATATGCCGACGTGAACGGGCGCAGGACCGCTTTGTCGAGCGCCAGATTAAAATCGAGCATCGCACGGTTGAACGGCTCATACGGATCGTTCACCTGGTTGAAGGCGGCGACCGCTTCCTTATCCTCGGGGGGCGGTGCAGTCGCACAACCCGCGAGGAGCATGCCCGCACAAGCGACAGATACAAGAGCGCCAGATATCTGGCGTGTGAATTTACTTAATACGTTCACGGGAAAGCGCCCCTTGGGTCAATTTTAACACTCCACTCAACGCAGTGACAAATTTGTCTCACACGTCCATCATCCTATGCCAAAAACCGACTCGATACAATTTTTAACAAACTGCGTGACAATCGTGTTTGCGACACTCAGCAACGTCGACACCTTATGTCCGCCGATGTAAACACAGACTTGAATCCTAACCTCACACACGGTTATGGCGTTGGTAAACTGATCGCGCAAGTGCGGAAGTTTCGAAACGATTAACCTGCATGCGTGGATAGATGCGTTCCTCTTCGCGCAGACAACGCGTTCCAAACGGTTGAACGAAAATGTTTTTATAAATTCGGCTTAAAAATCCGCGCTTGTCATATTTTGCCTGTTATATAATGGTATCCTTATATCTACATTTTATAAAATTTTCGAAACTGACCGGCGCACCGCATGCACGACCTTCTTATACAGCTGAAAGCCGCGGCCGAAGAGACCCGGCTGCGGATCCTAGCGATTTGCGCTGGCGGCGAATTAACCGTCTCGGAACTCACCCACATCCTGGGCCAGAGCCAGCCGCGGGTTTCCCGGCACTTGAAATTGCTCTGCGATGCAGGTCTGCTGCGCAGGTTCCGGGAAGGCTCCTGGGTGTTCTATCGGCGGGCGGAGGGCTCGGCTGTCGGCGGCGTCGGCCTGGTCGAATCCATACTCAACCGAATACCCGCCACCGATCCGCAGTTCCGGCGCGACATGCAAAGGTTGGCGGAGGTGCGGAAAAGTCGAGAGGCCGTCGCCGAAGCCTATTTCCGAGAAAACGCCGCCGAATGGGACAGGCTGCGTTCGCTGGATGTCGACGAAGCGGAAGTCGAAGCGAAGATACTCTCCCTGATATCGGGAACGCGCGATCAGAGCATCATCGATATCGGGACCGGCACAGGGCGCATTCTGGAACTCTTCGGGCGCACCATCGGGCGGGGCGTCGGTATCGATCTGTCTCATGAAATGCTTGCCCTAGCGCGCAGCCGTCTCGACAGCGCGGGATTGTGGGAATGTCAGGTGCGCCACGGCGACATGTATCAGTTGCCGGTGGACGACGCGGATTTCGACATCGCGACTTTGCATCTCGTATTGCACTACGCGGATGATCCGACGGCGGTGATCCAGGAAGCGGCGCGGGCGATGGCACCCGGCGGAAGACTGGTGATCGTGGATTTCGCGCCCCATGAAGTGGAAGAACTGCGCGACGCGCATGCACACCGGCGGCTGGGGTTTTCGGATCTCGAAATACAGGATTTGCTGACATCGGCAGGCTTGGATCTGTCGATCATCGATTCTCTGCCGGGCGATCCGCTGACCGTCAAAATCTGGATTGGCGACAAAAAGCCCCGCGATTTGTCCGATTCCGGAGGCGTGTACATCCCCGCTGCCAGAGAAGAAGGATACGGCTCATGAGAGACCGGCATTTACCCGTCTCTCTGCCAGCGACGCCGGTCGACGGCACGAACCTGAAGATCTCGTTCGAATTCTTTCCGCCGAAAACCGAGAAAATGGCGGAGACGCTGTGGCAGTCTGTCCAGCGGCTGGAGCCGCTGTCGCCGCGTTTCGTGTCGGTCACCTACGGTGCGGGGGGCAGCACGCGCGCGCGCACTCATGACACTGTAAACCGGATCAATGCCGAAACATCGCTCTCGGCGGCGGCGCACCTGACCTGCGTCGGAGCAACGCGTGAGGAAGTGGACGCGGTCGCTCAGGATTACTGGGACGCGGGTATTCGCCATATCGTCGCGCTGCGCGGCGATCCGCCCGACGATAATCCCTATACCCCGCATCCCGGCGGATACGACTACGCCGCCGATCTGGTCAAGGGACTCCGCGACGTCGCCGATTTCGAGATCAGCGTCGCGGCGTATCCGGAAACGCATCCCCAGGCCGCCAGCGCCGAAGACGACCTGGACAATCTGAAACGCAAACTGGACGCGGGCGCAACGCGAGCCATTACGCAGTATTTTTTCGATGTCGGAACCTATCTCGATTTTCTCGACCGGGTGCGCAAGGCAGGTATAGACGTCGAGATCGTCCCCGGCATTCTGCCGGTCACCAACTTTGCCCAGGTGATGAAGTTCAGCGCAATGTGCGGCACCACCATGCCCGACTGGATGGAACGGCTTTTCGACGGGCTCGACAACGATCCCGAAACCCGGCGTCTTGTGGCTGCAACTGCCGCCGCCGAACAATGCCGGCTGCTGCATGCCGAGGGCGTCGACGCCTTTCATTTTTATACCCTGAACCGGGCCGACCTTTCGTTTGCGATCTGCCACATCCTCGGTGTTCGCCCGAACGGAGAGACGTCATGAAGTCGCGTATGCCAAACCTGCTTCGCGAAGCACCCGACCGTTCCGCTGCGGCCGGCGCCGGATTTGTCCAGCAACGTCAGCCGGACCGCACGGAAGAACTGCGAGGTCTGCTTCAGGATCGAATCCTTGTCATCGACGGCGCCATGGGCACGATGATTCAGGCTTACAAGCTGGAAGAAGCCGATTATCGCGGCGACCGGTTCGCCGGCCATGCCTTCCCGCAAAAGGGCAACAACGACCTGCTGACCCTGACCAGGCCGGATGTGATCGAGGAAATCCATCGCGGATTCCTGGAATCCGGTGTCGATATTCTGGAAACCAACACCTTCAATTCCACCGCCATCGCGATGGCCGATTACGGCATGGAAGCGCAGGTTTACGAACTGAATTACGAGGGCGCACGCATTGCGCGCCGCGTCGCCGACAAGTTCAGCGTCGATACGCCCGACAAGCCGCGTTTTGTGGCCGGGGTGCTGGGGCCGACCAACCGTACGTCCTCTATTTCGCCCGATGTCAACGATCCCGGATTCCGCAATACGAATTTCGAAGAACTCGTCGATGTCTATACGGAATCCGTTGCGGGACTGGTCGATGGCGGCGCCGACCTTTTGCTGATCGAGACCGTGTTCGACACGTTGAATGCCAAGGCGGCTATTTTCGCAATCAAGCAGTATCTCGATGGCGAAGGCATCAATCTGCCGATCTTTATCTCGGGCGCGATCACCGATGCCAGCGGCCGCACCCTGACCGGCCAGACGACGGAGGCATTCTGGAATTCCGTCGCACATGCCGAGCCGCTGATGATTGGTCTGAACTGTTCGCTGGGAGCCAAGGAGCTGCGTCCGTATCTGCAGGAACTGTCCCGCATCGCGGGCACTTTCGTGTCCTGCCATCCGAATGCGGGTCTGCCCAATGCGTTCGGCGAATACGACCAGACGCCCCAGGAAATGCAGGAAATCCTTGGGGAGTTTGCGGAAAGCGGGTTCGTCAACCTGGTCGGCGGTTGCTGCGGCACGACGCCGGATCATACCCGTATGCTGGTCGAAAACGTGGCCGTTCACCCGCCGCGTCCGGTGCCGGAGATCGAGGTGCGGTGCCGTCTCAGCGGTCTGGAACCGCTGAATATCGGTCCTGATTCCCTGTTTGTGAACGTCGGCGAACGGACGAATGTCACCGGTTCCGCCCGCTTCGCGAAGCTGATCAAGGAAGACGATTTCGACACCGCGCTCGATGTCGCCCGCCAGCAGGTCGCAAACGGCGCGCAGATCATCGACATCAACATGGACGAAGGCCTGATCGATTCCGAGGCGGCCATGGTCAAGTATCTCAACCTGCTGGCCGCCGAGCCGGATATTTCCCGCGTTCCGGTGATGATCGACTCTTCCAAGTGGTCGGTCATCGAAGCCGGGCTGCGCTGCGTACAGGGCAAGGGCGTGGTCAATTCCATCAGCATGAAGGAAGGCGTCGAAGAGTTTCTCGAACATGCCAAGCGCATCCGCTGGTACGGCGCCGCCGTCGTCGTCATGGCGTTCGACGAACAGGGCCAGGCAGATACCGCCGACCGCAAGGTCGAAATCTGCGCCAAGTCATACGATTTGCTGGTGAACGAGGCCGGGTTCAGGCCGGAAGACATCATCTTCGATCCCAACATTTTCGCCGTGGCGACGGGGATCGAGGAGCACAATAACTATGCACAGGATTTCATCGGGGCGACGGCGCGGATCAAGGCCGACCTCCCGCACGCGATGGTGTCCGGCGGGCTGAGCAACATCTCGTTCTCGTTCCGGGGCAATAATCCGGTGCGCGAGGCGATGCACTCGGTGTTCCTCTATCACGCCATCCGCGCCGGCATGGATATGGCGATCGTGAATGCCGGTCAGCTGGCGCTGTACGACGACATCCCGGCCGATTTCCGCGAGCTGGTCGAGGACGTGATCCTCAATCGCCGCGATGATGCCACCGAGCGGCTTGTCGATGCCGCGGAATCCTTCAAGGGCGAGAAAAAGGAGAAGACGGAGGATCTGTCCTGGCGCGAAGCGCCCGTCGGCACCAGGCTGACCCATGCGCTGGTCAACGGCATGTCCGATTTTATTCTGGAAGACACCGAAGAGGCGCGGCTTGCAGCCGATCGTCCGCTCGAGGTGATCGAAGGCCCGCTGATGGACGGCATGAATGTCGTCGGCGATCTGTTCGGCGCGGGGAAAATGTTTCTGCCGCAGGTGGTCAAGAGCGCGCGCGTGATGAAGCAGGCAGTCGCCTATCTGATCCCGTTCATCGAAGAAGACAAGCGCGAAGGCGACGTCGACAAGGCCAAGGGAAAAATCCTGCTCGCCACGGTGAAGGGCGACGTGCACGATATCGGCAAGAACATCGTCGGCGTCGTTCTTCAGTGCAACAACTACGACGTCATTGATCTCGGCGTCATGGTGCCGGCGCAGAAAATTCTGGAAACCGCACGCGAGGAAAAGGTCGATATCGTCGGTCTCAGCGGCCTGATCACGCCGTCGCTCGACGAAATGGTCCACGTCGCGGCGGAAATGGAACGCGAAGGCTTCGACATACCGCTGTTGATCGGCGGTGCGACGACCTCGAAAATTCATACCGCCGTGCGGATCGAACCCGCCTATTCCGGCCCGACCGTGCATGTTCTCGATGCGTCGCGCGGCGTCGGCGTTGCGTCGAGCCTGTTGAGCGACGATCAGCATGAAGACTACGTTGCCAAAGTCCGCGCCGAAAACGAGGACGCACGCCGCCGTCACGGCGCAAAAGACTCTGCTTCCCGGGCGGTCAGCCTGACCGAGGCGCGCGAAAACAAGGTTAAGATTCACTGGCCCGACTGGCGGCCGACGCCGCCCGCGATGCCGGGGTTGCACAGGCTGGACGATTATCCGCTGGAGGAACTGCGCGACCGCATCGACTGGACGCCCTTCTTTCGAACGTGGGAACTGATTGGCACCTATCCCAACATTCTGGACGACGACACTGTCGGCGATACCGCGCGCGGTCTGCTGGACGATGCGGAACGAATGCTCGATCGCATCATCGAGGAAAAATGGCTGTCGGCGCGGGGCGTCTTCGGTCTGTTCCCGGCGAATTCGGATGGCGCCGAGACCATTCACATCTATGCCGATGACACCCGCACCGATGTCGCGACGAATTTTCACACTATCCGCCAGCAGATTGCCAAACGCGACGGGCAACACAATTTTGCGCTTGCCGATTTCGTGGCGCCGGCAGAGACGGGCATCCAGGATTATATCGGCGCCTTTGCGGTCACGGCCGGGATCGGCATCGACGAACATGTCGCGCGGTTCGAGGCAGCGCATGACGACTACAACTCCATCCTGTTGAAGGCACTGGCCGACCGGCTTGCCGAGGCGTTTGCCGAAAGACTGCACGAACGCGTGCGCAAGGAATTCTGGGGCTATGCCGCGGGCGAAGCGTATGACAACGAGGCGTTGATCAAGGAGGCCTATCACGGCATTCGCCCGGCGCCAGGCTATCCGGCCTGCCCGGATCACACCGAGAAAGAAGGTCTGTTCGCGCTGCTTGATGCGACAAACGCCGCCGGGATCGAACTGACGGAAAGCTATGCGATGCTGCCCACGGCGGCGGTGTCCGGATACTACATCGCCCACCCGGCAAGCCGCTATTTCGGTACGGGCAAGATTGCCAAAGATCAGGTGGCCGACTATGCAGAGCGTAAGGGAATGGACGTCGCGACCGTGGAGCGGTGGCTGGCGCCTGTTCTGGGGTACGAACGCTCATAAGCACAGGAGTCCAAGGTGAAAATCGACGCTGCGCAGCGTCTGGTCGCCCGGTCCGTAAAGGCCGGTCACGGCGCGCTCTCCGAATATGACAGCAAGCGGCTGCTTGCCGCCTATGGCGTTCCCGTCACGCGGGAACGGCTGGTTCATTCCGCAAAAGATGCCCGCGCGGCGGCCGACAGGCTTGGCTATCCGGTGGTTCTGAAAGGATGCGCCCACGATCTGCTGCACAAGACAGAGGCCGGTCTGGTCATGGTGGGGCTGGGATCGGGGAAAGAGGTCGCCGACGGATTCAGGACCCTGAAAGCCCGGGCCGGCGCTGATTTTTCCGGCGGGTTCCTGGTGCAGGAAATGGTCAGGGGCGACCGCGAACTGATGATCGGCATGACGCGCGACGAACAGTTCGGCCCGTCGGTCATGTTCGGTCTCGGAGGTATTTTTACCGAAGTCCTGGAGGATGTCGTCTTTCGGCTGGCACCGCTGAAACTGTCCGATGCCCGCGAGATGATGACGGAAATCCGTGCCGCGAAAATCCTCGATTCCGTGCGCGGCATGGCGCGGGTCGACCGGGCACTGCTGGCCCGCGCGATCGTGGCCGTCGGCAAGGCGGCGGCGGACAATCCCGACATCGCGGAGATCGATATCAACCCGCTCATCGTCGCCGGTTCGCGTCCCGTTGCGGTTGACGGGCTGGTCATCCTCAAACCCGCGGGGGGCAAGTAATGGCCAAAAGAAACCTGAACCGCTTTTTCGCGCCGCGCAGCGTCGCCGTTGTAGGTGCCTCTGCGACCAAGGGCCGGCCCGGACGGGTGGTGATCGAAAACATGCGCGCCAACGGCTACAAGGGCGATATTCACCCGGTCAATCCGCGCGGTGGAAAACTGCTCGGGCTCAAGGTCTTCAAATCCATTGAGGATCTGCCCGACGGCATCGATCTTGCGATCGTCATTCTGCCGGCCCAGGCGACGCCGCAGGCCGTGCGCGATTGCGCGGCGCGGAAGATCGGCTCCATCGTGCTGGTTGCGGGCGGCTTCGCCGAGGTCGACCACGCCGGCGAGGACCTGCAGGAAGAACTGGCGCGGGCGGCCCGGGAGACCGGCGTGCGCGTGCTCGGCCCCAATACCGCGGGTCACATCTCTACCCCGGCCGATTTCACGTCCAGCTTCTTTCCTTTGGGTGAAATCCCGCGCGGCGGTATTTCCTACGTGGCGCAGACCGGCAATTTCACCGGCGCGATGATGAAACACATCATGTCGGCGGAAAATTACGGCGTCGCCCGATGCATCGGGCTGGGCAATACTGTCGATATCGACGAAACCGACGTGTTTGAATTTCTCGCGACCGATAAACACACAAAGGCGATCTTCTTTTATCTTGAAAGCCTGCGCCGGCCGCGCGAATTCATCGAAATCGCCAAGCAGGTGACGCCCGAAAAGCCCGTCATCGTTCTCAAGGGCGGCGCCACCGCCGACGGGGCCAAGGCGGCGCTGTCCCACACCGCGTCCATGGGGTCGGACGACCGTATTCTCGACGGCGCGCTGCGCCAGGCGGGCGTTGTGCGGATCGACGAATTCTCGCATCTGTTCCTGGCGGCCAAGGCGGTCGCGCCGATGCCCGTACCGGCCGGCAACCGGGTCGGATTCGTTTCCCCGTCGGGCGCCTTTATCGTCCATATCA
>Ga0181566_10001362_pt1 | contig 20062 bp, 15 predicted proteins | sample 101ome_15_FD_133762 | JGI IMG/M metagenome (GOLD analysis project Ga0181566, IMG submission 133762) | Coastal salt marsh microbial communities from the Groves Creek Marsh, Skidaway Island, Georgia - 101402AT metaG (megahit assembly) | ecosystem: Environmental > Aquatic > Marine > Intertidal...
AATAGATATAGCAATACTGATGCGAATACTATCAATGAGAATATTGGAAATCACAGTAATGAAAATTACCATATTCAAAATTAGCCTGTCAAATTATGTTTAATCATTTTGTTAAACGGGTATAAACGTATAAGCAATCATGATTGATGCAATACGATTGTGAATAACAAGGAGCTTAATATGAATGTGGATCAATTTCAATACCATGATAAAACCGGCTGGGTTCGTCCACTATACATACAGCCCGATGTGGACTGGGTGTTGGTGTTTGGTGCTAAAAAATTAGTAGAAACGCACGCAATTATGTCGGTATTAGACGACACCTTTCCAAACGCCATTATTTTAGTCTCATCAACATCGGGTGAAATACATGGCAACCAAACCTACGATGATAGCCTATCGGTTAGCGCAGTTACCTTTAAAAAAACAACCATTAAAAGCATTCAGTTGGATTTAAATGATTTTTCAAGCAATTTTATGGCGGGTCAAACCATGGCCAATGCACTCAATCACGATGATCTATGCCATCTATTTGTTATTTCCGATGGGGTCGTCACCAATGCCACTGAACTACTAGCCGGTATTTACTCCGTGATCCCAAAAACAATTGCTGTTACGGGTGGACTGTCTGGAGACGGTGCTGACTTTAATGAATCTGTATTGGGCCTCAATGGTCATTACAAACCGCATCAAACCTGTATGATTGGGTTTTATGGACAATCATTAAAAATTGGATATGGGTCCCGTGGGGGATGGCGGCCCTTTGGCCCCAAGCGATCCATTACACGGGCGGATAACAATATACTGTATGAGCTGGATAAACAAGCCGCATTGGATCTCTATAAATTGTATACCCAAGATCAAGAATTAAATTTACCGGCTTCCGGCCTACTATTTCCATTATCAATTTATAACCAAAATTCTAAACAAAAATCATTGGTTCGTACTGTTGTGGGTATTGATGAAACTGAAAACGCATTAATTTTTGCTGGGGATGTTCCAGAAGGCACTGTGGCTCAAATGATGCATGCCACAACCGATGACCTCATTGGCGGCGCGATTGAAGCCGCTGAATCAAGCATGGCTATGAACCCCGATCCGGAGTTTATTATCTTGGTCAGCTGTGTTGGCCGAAAGCTCATTATGGGGCAGCAGGCTGATGAAGAAATTGAAGAAATTGCATCAATTTTTAGCAAATCTAAAAATTCAATAGCTGGATTTTATTCATATGGCGAACTATGCCCATTTGATCATCAAGCCAATTCAGTTAGCTTGCTGCATAATCAAACCATGACCATTACAGCGATGCGAGAAATTGAATGATCCCTGTAAACAATCGACTGTTATTGCGGCTCCTTAAAAAATATTTGCCGATGTCGGAATCGTTTAATCAACTCCCCCCACCCATTCAAGCGTTTGTTGAGGCCTGTGACATCGCGTTTAATGACCTAATGGCACACCGCGCTCGTGCCGAGCATTCCCTATCGCTAGTCTCCAGTGAATTGTTAGAAAAAAACGAACTGATCGAATCCAATAAAAAAAGTATTGAAACTATATTATTAAATATATTGCCACAAGATATTAGCAACCGTGTATTACAGGGCGAAGCATCCATTGCGGATGCGATTCCAGAGGCCCATGTTCTGTTTGCTGACATTGTTGGGTTTACGGCATTAACGGATCAAATGGGTACCCAAACGGTTGTGAGCTTCTTAAATGATGTCTTTTGCCTGTTTGACGATATTGCCCTGCAGTACAACGTTCAGAAAATCAAAACCATTGGGGATTGCTATATGGTCGTATCTGGGATCCATAACCACCGTCAGGGGCAATTGGATCAACTCATTGATATGGCACAGTCAATTATTCAGGGATTTTCAAAAAAGATACTGTCGTATTCAATTCAATCAAAATTAAAAGTCGGGATTCATTCTGGTCCGATTATTGCGGGTCTCATTGGAAAAACGGTGTTTAATTATGATGTTTGGGGCAATACCGTTAACATTGCTAGCCGTATGGAATCACACGGTGTGGGCAATGCCATTCATATTACAGAACATACGTATCATAAATTATCCCCTCCGTATCAAACACGATTTAAAAAAAATAAACACTTAAATTTGAAAGAAATGCCGAATCTAGTGAGTTACTTGTGCTTATTGGATCAAGACAGGAGCAATCATCATGATACGCATTAAATTTTTTGGTGTTCGGGGGTCTCTTCCCATTTCTGGGGACGCCTATTGCCGGTATGGAGGCAAAACAACGTGCTTGCAAATTATACTGGAAAATGGGCATTCGATGATTATTGATGCTGGAACGGGTATTGTTGATTTAGGGGATCAAATTATTAATAAAACCGACCCACTCTATTTATACTTCACCCATTTTCATTGGGATCATATTCAGGGACTTCCCTTTTTTAAGCCCTTGTACATTCCCAATCAAGACATTCATTTCATTGCCGATTATCCGAAAGGATGGGAAAACAATATTATATCGCAAATGAATGGGCAGCAGTTTCCGGTTGAATTTGATCACCTGCCCAGCAATTGTACATTTCACCAATTTAACTCACAGTCTAGGACATTGCCCAGTACATTGCGTATGGATACGGTGCCGGCCAATCATCCGGGTGGTTATACCGTTTATAAACTGACCCTGGATCAAAAATCAATCGCCATTTGTACCGATAATGAGCTATTATCTACCGAGTCATCTGCGCGATCCGTCTCAGACTTTGCCAACGTTTTTAAACAGTGTGACTTGCTGATTCACGATTGCCAATATTTACCGGAAGAGATTCAAGAAAAGTCCGGTTGGGGACACAGTGATTATCGATCAGTGTGTGATTTGGCAGCCATGGCTAATATCAAACAATTGGTGCTGACCCATCACGATCCTTGCCGAACCGATCAGGATATTGATGAAATGCGAGAACGCATAAACTTTTACATTAAAGAAAAATCGTATTCATTTTCAATTACAATGGCCTATGAAGGGCTAAGCTTGCATGTGGTTTAAATTCTTGACACTCTCTGTTGACCTTGAGCTGAGATTCATCACAGGATCAGACTTTAATCTATTACTCGCATAATTAAACGCCCACGAAGCATTCTTCACCGCTTCCATTACCACATAACAATCATCCTTCAATGCCTCACTCGCATACTCCAACGCACACCCACCCTGCTTCACGGCTGCCATCACCACACCACGATCACCCTTTAATTTATCACTCGCATGCACCAACGCCTGCCCATCCTGCTGCACCGCTGCCATCACCACACCACAATCACCCTTTAATTTATCACTCGCATGCACCAACGCATGCCCATCCTGCTTCACCGCTGCCATCACCACATCACGATTACCCTTCAATTCCTCACTCGCATACCGTAACGCATTCCCATCCTGCTTCACCGCTGCCATCACCACACCATGATTAGTCTTCAATTTCTTACTCGCATACTCCAACGCACACCCATCCTGCCTCACCGCTGCTAGCACCACCTCATGATCACGCTTCAATTCCTCACTCGCATACTCCAACGCACACCCACCCTGCTTCACCGCTGCTAGCACCACCTCATGATCACGCTTCAATTCCTCACTCGCATACTCCAACGCACACCCACCCTGCTTCACGGCTGCCATCACTACCTCACGATTACCCTTCAATTCCTCACTCGCATACTCCAACGCATGTACCCAATTCTTCAGCGCTTTCAGCACCACCTCACGATCACCACGCAATTTCTCACTCGCATACTGAAAAACATGGGGATTAATTTCTAATGCGTTTGCAACAAATTGTTTTTTCTCCAACAATTCTTTAGGAAGGTACTGAGCTATTTTTTCATGCATGTAAATATTACTATTTATCATTGATCTTATCTTTTGTGATTCTGTTGAATCAAGTTGTATATCCTTCAATAGTGAATGCACATCCTCCTGAACATCCTCCATAGTATCGAATAATAAGCTCAAAGCACTTAATTCCTTACTATACGGTTTGGAAATAAGCCCTTTATGATCACGATTGATCCTGCCTGTTGATATGGTTCTGTCAATATTCAGAATAGTTCCAGGAACACTCGTTGGTATTATTTCCTCAGTTTGAGTGTCCAGTACTTTATTCCATAAAATCTCGATGCATTCTTTTATTGTATCTTCTTGTAGATCTGTCTCATCATTAGCCTCCATACAAGTCGGCGTTGGGTTAATGGTTGAAGCCGATGCTTGATTGATAAGCGCATTTTGTTCTTCAACAAATTTCTTTGTTGCATCATCCTCACTCATATGGGTCGGCGTTGGATCAAGAGTCTGAATACTATCGCTGTCTTTCCAAACTGGCTGTACATGACGAATGCTCGTTATACTACCGTTTTGTATACGCCAGCCGATTCCATAATAAATACTAAAGTCTGGAAATTTAGACTTCATAATATTTATGAATAGAAGCGTTGCTGTGTCACAGTTAAGAAATTGTATTTTACTTAAATCATTTAAATCATTTAAATCATTATTTTCTTTAAGCAATCGCTTTACTTGATTTGTTGTATCAGCATCAACGCTATATCTATAGTTTCTACGAATAAACCCGGCTACTTGTTTGGCAAAATCAGTTGGATTGCTAGTCTCAATCCTTAATAAATCAGTTAATGACTGACTGTTAGTATCCTCGGATACATCATCATGATTGAAGACAGGATAGGCAACTTCGCCTGAATCATTCCATTTAACACTAGCCTGTTTATTATCTTGTTGACTCAATGATGCGATAGACGGTACTAAATCGATTTTATCCCCATTATGATCATACAATGCTCCAATTAAATATCCATTCTTAACATCATCACACTTACCGATCATTGATTGGTGCCCAATGTCTTGAGTCGATTGATTATATAAATTTATAGAAGTGGGGAATGAATTTATGTTTTTTTCTTGCTGAGCCTCTTGTTTTTTCAAATCGTCTGCCAATGCTTGTCCATATAGCAATGGTATCATTGAGTCAAGCCCAAAATCGCCCAGTTCATCCATTAATCGAAGGCCAGTGTGCAACTGGCGAAGGGAGACGGTAGAGTCCTGATTCTGTAGTTTAAAATGAGTATCCACAAGCGCTTGATGTTGATTCGGGAACGTTTTCTCAAACTCTTCGCGAATCACTGGCTGAATGGTTTTGCATATCAATCGGCTCTTAAGTGGCTCAGACAGGGGTTCCCGACCTTTGAACCCGGCATTGTCCGTTGCAATTAAACAAAATTGATTATTCGGTCGTTCAGCTAATTTGCCATTCATGTACTCCAAGACGGCACTGGGGGCTGCGGATAATTCAGAAACCACCAATACCGTACCCTTTTTATAAGCCGTATCAAACATTTGTTTGAACTGATCAATATTCATGTGTTGCCCCAATGTAATCGTCTTATAGCTCAGATTTTTCTCAGACAAAACAGCATTAATGGTACGATCTTTCCCACAACCGGGCTCACCGGTGATGTACAAGACCCGATTGCCCGTGGGTGCTTGCTCAACATAACCCAAAAAGTTCTCAACGGTAGGCCTTAACTCGCTGAGTTTAATCTCTGGTTGAAATACCATCGCATCAGCCGTTACTGTGTCTAAGTTATACATTCCAAAAAATGTTTGAATATCGCGTATGCTGGCACCCGCTTTAACGTGTTCAATTAATCGGTCTTTTAGGTCGTTATCTATTTCAGAACTCTGCATGCAATGATCCACCACCCAGTCCGGTTTGGGAGGCGTCATTGTCACAATAGAATCAATCAGGTTGGGATGATTATTGCGTCCGGTTTCTGTTGCTTTGTTTCCTAAAAACAAGACCTTATGATTATTTGTTAATTCAATTAATTCTTCATTTAGATTAATATGCGTGCCTTTCAAACAATCAAACACCCCTGGATTGGCCAGATTGTATTCATCAATAACCAACACCGATTCCTGACGATTTCCTTCCTCTAACCACTTTTTAAACGCAGGATCGGCCTGGATATCATTGGGGGTAGTTGCCTGACTGATATCACCTAAGAAAAAAGGCTTGTTGAGCTGTCGAGACAAATGCGACTTGCCACATGCCGCATCCCCATGCACTGCCACATAGCGATGGTTGTTTAGTTGTGATTGGACTGCGTTTAAATATTTTTTCCCATGTTCGCCTAGGCTATGTATCTCTGTGTCTTCAATTGTTATGTTTTTAGATTCTTTTTGCGCTAATACTTCGCTGGATTTAAGTATAATTCGTCCGGGTAATAGTGTCAGTTCTCCATTTAAAATCGCCCATGGCGATGCACCGAGTAAGGGGCGCAAGCTCTCCGGAGGATTTGTCACATCGGGTACATACACCTCAACCGTTTCACCCAACGCCATCTTCGAAACAAGACCGTGGGGCTTTTGATCAAAGTGACCCAGTAGTGTTTGTTCTGTGGATTCGCAACCGTCTACAATCAAGCCTACATCTTTCAATTCTATACCTTCTTGGCTAAGTGCGCGTTCACTATTCTTTGGGTAAAACTCATTAGCCTGAATGAACTCCGAGTCGCCCATAACCAGTTTGTAGTGTGTCTCATGGTTTTGATTTTCGTTCAAGCGTTGATCCCCTGCCTCGCTTGGCTGATACACTTGTATATTGGGCAATTGCCGAAGTTGATACCAATATTGAGGATCCAACGCTTCGGTAATTACCAGTTGCAATGGTTTTTTATAGGTCTGCAACGCATTGCCTACAAACAACAACCCCTCCTCATCAACTGACGGAGCATTGAGCAACTGAACCAGCGTGTCTTTATCCGCAACTATCGTTGGTATAGTGGAATTAAACGGCTTCTTATCTGATTGGATTACAGGGGGGTCTTTAACAATAACCACCTTTGTAATATTCCGTTTAACTAAAAACTTACTCAGGTCATTGGGAAATTGATCCTCACTAAAGTCAGGTGAAACTCCGGTAATATATATGGTTTCTGATTGATTGTTGGTTATTGCTGATTCAATATTTGGGTACTTCGCATTGCTACCTGAAATATCGGCCTGTTTCAACCAATTCTTCCAGTCTTTGGGGTCCCGATTCTGAACATTAAACACGGGAATATTCTTGTCTGAAATCCTGGATTCGTCGATAACTTCTACACTTAGTTTTTGAAGATCTCTTAGAACTGGGGATGGGATGATTTTTGTTAAGGCATCAGAAGCACACCAAAGCCCACGGGATTTAAAATCTGCCTGCTGATTATCTATATTTGTTCCCACAAATACAAATTTGCAATTTTCGTTTACTTGAATAGGACCATCGCCAATGCCATTTAAAATGCCTGACGTCATGGCTTCTATTGCATTAAATGTTAACAATTCTTTAGGGTTGCACGTATCGGTATTAATGACAACGGTTCCACCTTGTTTTAATATTCGGGATAATTTTTTATCAGCATCACACCACCGCTTTGGACCCAATTGTTTCTCCCATATGCCAGGGGATAAATCCTCTAAATATATGATATTAGAGTCTTTGCCTAGTTGTTCTTTAATCGTATCCAAAGACACCGGACAGTGTAGCCGCTTGCCTTTATTAGAGATTACTTTTTTTTGCGCGTCTTTTTGCGCGTCCACTGCTTTGCTTTTAAGTATACTTCGATTTTTTACGCCTTTTACTCTCCCCATTGTTTAACTTTATCTCTTATATTTAAAAATCATATCACATAATACACATTTTTTGAATCAAAACCTAAATTACAATGGCCTATGAAGGGCTAAGCTTGCATGTGGTTTAACGATTGAGTTAATGCGTTTGAGTAACACCCACGCGATCGGCGTAATCTTGTCCGCTATTTAGGACTCCCGAATCGCAATGAGTGTCATGGTTTGATTATGCAAACGACTTTTTTTACTTGTGTGTCCAGGATTAATTTGTCCGTACGAATAAAATCCAGCCATTGAATAGTTTGAATGCGAAAGACAGTCGTAAACATCCTGCACTTCATCGTGGATTTGGTTATCTAACACTAACTTTCGCGCCACACAACTAACCATAATAACCAGATCCGGATGATGGGGCTCGAGTGTTTGGGCAGCTTGCGTGACTCCATTTAACAAATCATCAGCTGTTGCGTGCATAATTTGAGTGAAAGCTCCTTCGGGCATATTACCTGCAAAGCGTAAGGACTGATCGTGTGTATCAAGCCCGACAACGGTTCGAATAACCTGCGTATCATCATCATTGAATAGCTTAATCGGAAACAATAAGCCGGAGGAAGGCAGCGAATCGGCCTGTTCTTTTAAATACGATTTGTAAAAATTAATCGCAGGTTTATGATCAAATTCATACACCGTATTTTTAGTTGATAACGTAATTTTCTTTTTGGGGCCTAGGGGTGTCCATCCCGATCGCAAGGCATGCTCAACATGAATGGCCGTGCCGTAAAACCCGATAACAATAGCCTGATTGGTTTGGTTATTGCCATTTAAGCCCACAATGCTTTCATTAAAACTGACGCCATCCCCAGCCAATCCGCCAGAAATCGTAATGTGATCCAATAAAACGGATTCCAAACCCTCAACAAGATCAGACCCATTGGTCATCATGCCATCAGCAAATACTAGAACATGAGACAAGTCTTTTTGGTTAAATGATTGACCCAACTCCTGCCCAGCATCAAAACTATCCTTAAAGTTAGTTAAATCAATCTGAATGCCACTTACAGATGTCTTTTCAAAGGTAATCGCCGTTATAGACAACGTGTTATCGTAAATTTGATTGCCCTGAATTTCACCCGCTGTGGATACAGCGGCAATCACCGCATTGGGAAAGTTTCGATTAATTATTTGATTATGCGAATCCGCTTTAACCAACCGTTTATCCCCAAACACAAGCACCAAATCCACATCGGCATCCAATTGGATTGGACTGGACCAACCATGTCGTCGATGATATTGAAACTGTTGACTATTCATGATGGACTCCTTTGTTGTTCAATGTATCTCTAGTAACGAATACCCGCTGTCCAATATTTTCAAACACCCTCTGCATTTTAATTTAAATATGTTATTATTTTTTAAAAATCATCACAAAAAACTATTAAATAAAGGGCATGCGTTATTGAATTGTAAGGCTAAACAGTCGTATTATAGGGACTATGTCTATTGAGTCTCTGCCCTACTCGTATAAAACAATTAATCGGTTAGCGACGGCAGCGGATGCACGAAAGTCTTATGGGGTTTATGTCAGTGAGTCAATCAAGCATTTGCAGGCAGTGCCGCCCGCTGATATTGTATGTTTCATTCTGCGCGACGGGACAGCCCTTGACTTGAATGCTCAAGCGCCCGTTTATACCGTTAGCGAATCCTGGTTTAATCGCATTAAGTTAACCCAGCGATCCCAAGGGGTTTTCGCCATTATTCGCCAACCGACATGGTCGGCTGAAGCTGAGTATACGCATTGGGTTGTGTGCGATACCATTCAAAATCCAGGTAATTTGGGAGCCATTATTCGGTCCGTATCGGCATTTTTGCCCAGTGCGTTGGTTGTGTGTTGTGGGCAAGGGTCGGATCCGTTTCATCCGGATTGTGTACGAGCCAGTGCCGGCATGATTCATCGTCAACCGGTTGTCAGCCTAGCCGACGATGCGCTGCCAGTGGACCGAGCTTGGTATGCACTGGATCCAACGGGTAACCCCGATCTCAAACGCCTAAAAAAACCAGTCAAATTGGGGATTATATTAGGGTCTGAAGGCCACGGTGTGCGAGAATCACTAAATAGCCGATATAAGCCAGAAAAAATTCGAATTCCAACAGCACCCCACGTTGAATCGTTGAACGTTGCGGTTACAGCGGGTATTGTTGCGAATTATTTATCCCATTGATAAAGAAATACATTGACACAATTTATTGGTGTTGGGTATTATTAGTCAACATGATTTTTGATTACACAACATTAACCGATTTAGCCAATACACACGCACAATCGTATCAAAACACAGAACCGTATCCCTATATTCAATTTGATAATTTTGCACAAACCGATGCAGCGAATGCAGCTTTGGATGCGTTCCCAAGCCCCGATTCGATGGCCTTTTACAAGTACGACAACCCCTTAGAAAAAAAGCTCGGCATGGATCGATTATCGGTGTTGCCGGAACCCATTGTGGCGATTCTCCAAGAATTAAACAGTGCACAATTTTTAAATTTTTTAGAAGCGTTGACCGGCATTGAGGGCCTAATTCCGGATCCGTATTATCGGGGCGGGGGCATCCATCAATCGCAGCGTGGGGGCAAATTGGATATCCACATTGATTTTAATATTCACCCAAAACTCAAATTGCATCGCAGGCTCAATGGAATTTTATATTTAAACAAAGACTGGGAGGATGATTACGGTGGTTTTTTTGACATTTGGGATGGCCACCAAGATGCCAACAATCAGCATGTTTTAACGAAAAAAATGGCCAGTGTTGCCCCACTCTTTAATCGATTTGTCTTATTTAATACGTCGGAGCGATCTTACCATGGGTTCCCAGACCCCATTCAATGTCCCGAGTCTATGACGCGAAAGTCTATTGCTGTATACTATTATACGGCTTTGGAATCTAGCGTGACATTGCCAGCACACTCCACAACATTTATTGGACGTCCGGATGACCCCAAAAACCCCGAATTGGATGCGCTTCGGGAACAACGCAATCGCGGTCGGCTTGCCAGCAACCTATAAGCTCGAATTAGTCATTACCGTGGCCTTGGCCGCTGAGCTGCCCCCCCAATGGCGTCCACCTAAGGGCACATCCATTTATTACTTATTTGATCGTGTGGCCATTGTTGTTACCGGTCTTGGACTGGCTCAGTCGCACCAGGCCGCTGAGTATATTCACACTGAGCTCAATCCCCGGTATGTGGTTAATATTGGAACCTGTGCGGCGTTACAGCGTCACCATCCTTGGGGCACTTGGTTGCATATAACGCATGTGCAGACGCAAACTACCCGGTATACAATGCCAGACCGTTTGCCGATTCCGTGGCCACTGGCCCCATACAGTACGGATACCTTGTATAGCAGCCCCACACCGGTGCACGCTGTGCCAGCGTGGCCCTTGGCACCGTGTGTTGATATGGAAGCGAGTGCTCAGGCGGCTGTTTTTCACAATACCCCAACCTCCTTTCATGTGCTTAAGCGTGTCAGTGATTTTGGCCATCAACCATCGATTCGGGACTATAAAAACCAGTTGCCGAGCTTGCATGCCGATATTCAAGCACTATTAACCTGGGCGCCTGTAACCCCCGATGATATTACGGCAATTATTCCAGCTTTTCAACGACCGCGTGAAACACGCCGGGCCATTCAATCAGTCTATGACCAAACATACCCCGTATCGGCATGTTCGGTCATTCGAGAACCGGAATCGGCTCGAGGGGTTTCCTATGCTCGAAATTGTGGAATTCACCACGCCCAAACACCGTGGGTGGCCTTTTTAGATAACGATGATTATTGGTTGCCAGATCACATTGAACGGCTGTGCAAAACGCATGCGGAAGCCCCCTTTTACTATTGGTTGCAAAGTCCTGAGCAATGGATTCGTCATGGTAAGCCAGTCATGCCCCAACGGCATCATATTAAGGTTGCTGGGTGGATATTTGATGCCGCTTGCCAACGGTGTATGGTGTCCCCCTCTGCGGTATTAATTCGGCGGGACTGGCTCCTGGCTCATGGTGGGTTCCAAACCCAGTTGCCCGCTTGTGAAGACTATGATTTATGGTTGTCTCTATCAAGAGAATTACCAATTGGTCTATCCCCGATACCCACGGTTGTGAAATACGGTGGCCATGCCGATCAATTATCGCACCGCTACCTGGCCATGGATATCTATCGACTGGCTAGTTTAATTCGCCATTTGCTCAGCGAACACCACCCTGTTTATCAAAAAAAAATACTGGCTACGATTCAAAATAAATTTAAAATTTTATACAGGGGCGCTCAAAAAAATGGGACGCTTCATCAACAATTATGGGGAAGAGAAAAAGAATCGCTTACTCTCGAATATTAACTTTAGCTCGATTCTTAAAAAATAACCGAATGGGGACCCCCTCAAAATCAAACGCCTCTCGAAAGCGTTTCTCTAAAAATCGTTGGTATTGTGGCGATAGCAACTGTTTGTTATTCACAAAAAAGATAAACGTTGGCGGGCTGCTTTCCGCTTGTGTGGCATAAAAAATACGCAACGGCTGCCCCGTTTTTGAGGGCGGTTGGCTGTGATCCACCACCGATCGAATAAACTGATTTAACCGCGATGTTTGAATGCGTTGCTGACTCCGAGCCACCAAATCCGGAATCTTTGCAAAAATACTGTGATGCTGATGCCCCAAATGGGCCGACCCAAAAATAAACGGATAATGCTGCAAGGCGGGCATCGCCCAGGTCGCTTTTTTAATTAACGAACGCCGATTGGCATCGCTGCGTTCCAACAAGTCCCATTTATTCACAAAGACAATAATGGCCTTGGCCGAATCCATGGCCATACTAAGCAACCGCTTATCGTGATCGGTTAAAAACGGATCCGCCTCCAAAACTAGCACAACCACATCCACATCACTCATGGCAGAGGAGGACCGAACGACCGAATAGTACTCAACATCATCGGTAATTTTTGATTTTCGGCGAATACCCGCCGTATCCACCAACATAAACGACTGATCCTGAAATTGAAACGGCACCCGAATGGAATCTCGGGTGGTTCCAGCTTTATTATCCACCAGCACACGCTCATCATTTAAAATTGTATTGAGCAACGACGACTTGCCCACATTCGGGCGCCCAATAAACGCAATGCTGTGACTAGCGTCTGATTCTACCGCCTCTACCCCATCTGCTTCAGCATACACCTGCGTGCACACGGCATCCAACAAATCCGAAAAGCCAGTACCGTGCGCCCCCGATACTGGATACACTGCATCAAATCCCAAGCGATAAAACTCCGTATACTCATGATGCACCCGGGTATCGTCCACTTTATTCACCAATACATACACCGGTCGGTTGGCCTGGTGCAAATACCGTGCAATCAGTTGATCATGCGTTTGAATACCCGCTTGGTAGTCCACGACAAATAAAATTGCGCTGGCTTGCTCAATGGCATGCTTGACCCTGGATTCAATAGCCGATTGTAAATAAATATCGCTGGAATTGCTTAAAAACACCCCCCCACTGTCCACCAATAGCAGCGCATGGGAATCCCACGTTAACGGGTACATCGCAATATCCCGAGTGACGCCCGACTCATCCGATGTAATGGCTTGTCGCTTTCCCAATAATCGATTAATAATCGTGGACTTTCCCACATTGGGGCGTCCCATAATCAATAGCTGTGGGTGCTGATTAGACATGCGTCAAGGCCAGCAAAGCGGTGTGGGGATACAACGACGCATGATCATCCGACCATTGAACCCCAATGGCATATTGACCAACCGGCTGAATATCAACCGGAACGGCATCGCTCTGAATACCCGTGGGGGTATCCGATGTGCACAATGCACACTGACACGCCTGTCTTAATGCATCTAAATGAATTGAATGCGCATGACTCTGATGCGTCAGGGTTAGCTGATTGTCTGCATAGCTTAGGGCAGGCAGGGTTCGATCCCCTTGTTCGGCCAAACGCTGCGTCAGGCCTTGTGCCAGTTCTTGAAACGCCACACTAACCGAATGATCGGGATCCGCCAAGACCAGCGGAACTCCATGATCGCACGCTGTTGTCAACACGGCATCCAACGGCAACTGAATGGTATGGCTAAAGCCATATTGGCTTTCCAAATAGTCTTTGGCGCCTTGCCCAAATGGATAATGCCGATGGGTACACCCCTCGCATAGAAAGTAGCTCATGTTTTCAACCACCCCTACCGTTGGAATGTTTAACGAATCAAACATATGAATGCCTTTAATCACATCCACCAAGCTCAGGGCTTGTGGCGTGGTTACAATCAGGGCGGCTGCAATGGGAATTAATTGGGCCAAGGTAATGTGAATGTCGCCGGTTCCTGGCGGCAAATCCAAAATTAAATAATCCAACTCTCCCCATTGGGTACCCATTAACAATTGCTGAATCAGGCGACTCACCATGGGGCCTCGCATAATGGCTGGCTCGGGTTCGCTGGGATCTTGAGTATAAGCAAAGGACATTAATTTAACATCCTGAAACACTTTGGGAATTATTTGCTCGTTAATCATACCCAACGGTTCTGGGGGCAAATGAATTAACGTATCCAGACTGGGGCCATAAATATCGGCATCAAAAAAGCCAACAGAATAGCCTTGTTTTGCCAACGAAAACGCCAGATTAACCGCAACGGTGGATTTCCCGACCCCGCCTTTACAACTGGAAACGGCCACAATGGTGTTGACGCGATCCAATCCCTGCTCCGGTTGCGGATGGGTTGACTGGGACCGTGGAATTAAGCCAATCTCCACACTGGCTACCCACGCTAAGCCCGATATCACCGTTTGGGCCTGTTGCTTATACGCATGGCGTTCATCATACGCACTACCACCCAGATCCAAGGCCAAGGATACCGCATCCCCTTTGACAACTAAGTGTTTCACATATCCCAATCGAACAATGTCTTGATCCTCATGGTATACACTGGATAGGGCTGCAAGAACCGCTTCTTTTTTATTCATGATTCACCGGCGTGCCATACAAAACCAAAGGCGTTGCCCCAGTGATGGTAACATCCACCCAATCCCCCACAGCCAAATGGGTCGCCATGGCTTCAGGCACAATCACAATGGTATCCGATTCATTGCGACCGGCCATATCATTGCCTTTTTTAGTCGTGGCTTGATCCATCAAAATGCGTTGAACGTGCCCCACTTGACTGAGTAAAATTTGACTTCTGTTTTCTTTTTGAATGGCATTGAGTATTTGCAACCGTTGGTTTTTAATGGCCTTGGGAACATCATCGGGGTACCGGCGGCTTGCTAACGTGTTTTCTCGGGGCGAATACTCAAATATATAGGCTTTTTCAAACTTAGCGCGCCGGGTGACATCGGCCGTATCTTCGAAAGCAGCGTCCGTTTCTCCGGGAAACCCAACAATAATATCAGTGCTAATACTCACATTGGGAATAATGGCACGTGCGGTGTCTAATAAACCTAAAAATTCTTCTTTGGTATAGGGGCGATTCATTTTTTTCAACAATTCGGTATTTCCCGATTGCAAGGGCATATGCAATTGATTGCAAATGTTGTCCCGCTCGGCAATCACATGCAGCAACTTTTCGGGAAAGTCTTTGGGGTGTGGGGATGTAAATCGAATGCGTCGAATCCCCGGAACATCACTCACTTTTGCCATTAAATCAGCAAAATCATAGTGCTCATCCCGATACGAATTAACATTTTGGCCCAATAGCGTAACTTGTTCATAACCCAGAGCGACCAAGCGCTCCACTTCCTCAACAATATTGTCGGCACTGCGACTGCGTTCGCGCCCACGGGTAAAGGGCACCACACAAAACGAACAAAAATTATTGCATCCGCGCATAATGGCCAACCAGGCATTCACCCCGCTTTTCTGAGCCGGCATCACATCGGAATAGGTTTCAAACTCAGACAAGGTAACATCAAAGGGTTTTTCTTGTGAGTCGTAACAATTGTTAATTAATGACGGCAGTTGTTTGTAACTATCGGGCCCAGCAATAAAATCAATATTCAGTTTGGGATCATTAAGCAAGTCGGATTTGAAATTGGTTGCCATGCAACCTAGAATCCCAATTTTAACGGGTTGGTTCTGCTTGGCTTGCCGAATGGTGTGAATGCGATTGTACACTTTGGTATTCGCATTTTCTCTCACCGAGCAGGTGTTGAGCATGACAACGGATGCCGCCTCTACGGTGTTGACCAGGGTATGCCCAGCTTCGCACACAATCGACTCCACCAATTGGGTGTCGTAGACATTCATCTGGCATCCGTATGTCTCAATATAAATCTGCTCTGTTTGAGTTGTTCCCACCTTTTTAGTATACCATTAAAAGCGATTTGAAATAAAACATAAATTTGATGAGCGCCAAACAATTCTTAACCGGTCAAATTATTTTACGCATTATGCTAAAATAGATAGAATAATGAGAAAAAAATCAGTCATTGTGGGGATGAGTGGCGGTGTGGATTCATCCGTCTGTGCCGCTATTTTAAAATCACGTGGGTATCGGGTGATTGGCATGACCATGCAATTGCTGGATGATGCCCATGCTTCACGCTGCTGCAATGTTAGCGATGTGACCGATGCCAAACGCGTGTGCGCACAATTGGGAATTCCCCACTACACCCTCAACACCAAAACCTTGTTTAAAGATGCCGTCATTGATCCATTTATTCGCAGCTACTTAAACGGTGAAACCCCAAACCCTTGTGTTAATTGCAATCGATTTATTAAATTTGATGCCTTGTTAGACAAAGCCAATGCGCTTGGTATTGATTATGTGGCCACCGGGCATTACTGCAAAAAAACCTATTCGAACAAAACAAAAACCTATCGCCTGAATCAAGCAGCGGATGACCAAAAAGATCAAACGTATTTTTTATACATGCTAAATCAAGCCACCCTCAGCCGTGTGTTGTTTCCATTGGGTGGCTACACCAAAACTGAGATTCGACGCATTGCCCAAGACCACGGCCTAATTACCGCCAATAAAAAAGAAAGTCAAGATATTTGCTTCGTGCAAAACTACAAACCGTTTGTGGAAAAACACAGTGATCCGGCGGATCGAAAACCCGGGTCGATTGTGGACACAACCGGGCGCTATTTGGGGGACCACCAGGGATTGTACTTGTACACGGTGGGCCAACGTCGGGGACTTAACTTAGGAACCGAAGTACCCTACTACGTCATTGAGCTGGACACCGACACCAACCGCGTCATTGTGGACACACAACCCGCCATGAGTATTCAAACGGTTTCGCTTCATACCGTGAGCTTTATGAATCCCAATGAACCCATTCATACCCAGACATATTCCATTAAAACCCGGTATCAAATGCCCCCAATTTTAGGCACTGTTCAAGCCTATGATCCCGTATCGGCAACGGCTGTCATCCAACTCAATACCCCCACCCATGCCACAGCCAATGGACAGTCGCTAGTGCTCTATGACAAAAATCGCGTGGTGGGCGGCGGCATTATTGGATCCAGCTAAAGACTGGCACTACCAGCAAAAAACCCGGTATCATTAAGACTATGCCAACCATGCAATGCTTTGAATCCGAGCCATTACGCTTAGCGTCTGGGGAATCCCTGGGCAATATTACGGTGGCCTATGAAACCTGGGGCACATTAAATGCCGAAAAAAGCAACGCCATTTTACTGTGCCACACCCTCACAGCAGACAGCCATGCTGCTGGGCCAGATGGCTGGTGGGATGACTACGTTGGCCCCCACAAAGCCATTGATACAACCCGGTACTATGTCCTATGCACCAACGTACTGGGTAGCTGCAAAGGCAGCACAGGCCCCACGTCCGATGCCTTTCCGGTCATTACCATTGAAGACATGGTTGCGGTTCAACACGCATGCATTCAGCAGTTGGGAATTGAGCAACTAGCCGCCGTGATTGGGGGATCAATGGGTGGCATGCAAGCGTTGACCTGGAGCTTGTGTTATCCGGATGCTCTTCGATTGTGCATCCCCATTGCGTGCACCAGCCGGTTGTCCACCCAAGCCCTTGCGTTTAACGCCATTGGCCGACAGGCCATTTTGAATCATCAACGAGACGGCCTGGTTTTAGCTCGAATGCTGGGGCATACCACTTATTTGTCTGGCGATTTATTGGCGGATCGATTTGGCCGTGATCTTCAAGATGCGAAACCCGATTACAGTTACAACTTTATCAATGATTTTCAAATTGAAAGTTACCTCCATTATCAAGGCACCAAGTTTAAAGATCAGTTTGATCCATACAGTTATCAGTATTTGTCTAAAGCCATTAGCTATTTTGACCTGGACCGTCGGTATGGCGATTTAAAAACGGCGTTTGCCAACACAACAGCCCAGCATTTTTTTATTGCCATTAGTTCCGATTGGCTCTACCCTGTTTCAGAAAGCAAGCGAATGGTTCAGGCCTTGGTTGAGCTGGGTAAGCCCGTTCGGTATGCAACCCTGCATTCGCCCTACGGACACGATGGGTTTTTATTGGCCAATGAACAGTTAAGTCAATTGCTTCGGAGTGCGCTATGATCGGATTTCAGGATAGTATCGTCAATGAAATACACCAAGGGGCTCGCGTCTTGGACCTGGGATGTGGCAATGGGGAGTTTATGGAGCTATTAATTCAAACCAAGCAGGTTATCGCCTATGGCATTGATATTGACCCGAATAATATTTTAACGTGCTTAAACAAAGGGTTGAATGTTATTGAACACGACATTAATAGCGGATTGGATTTATTTAGCCCCAATACGTTTGACGTGGTTATTTTTTCTGAAACATTGCAAGAAATTAAAGACCCCGTGGCAACATTGGATGCCATTTTACGAATTGCCACCACCTGCATCATTAGTTTTCCCAATTTTGCTTTTTTGCCCAATCGGATTCAAGGCTTGTTGGGTCGTACCCCTCAAAGCGCATCCTTGCCTCATAGTTGGTTTGAAAGTCCCAATATTCGCTTTTTATCGATTTATGATTTTAAACAGTTTTGCCATCGGCATGCCATTGAATTGGTTAAACCCTTACCGCTGTTTAATGCGGCATGGCTCAATGCCATAATCCCCCATTGCCTGGACAATCTGGTTGCCCCCCGAGGCCGATTTATTATTCAGCGCCAGGCCTAGATGCTCCGCTTATTTCTATACGCTATTCGCATTAAAACATTGGCCGCTAGTTTGTCTCCAGCCGTATTGGGCAGTGCGTTGGCCTACCACCATGGGGCGTTTTCACCCTGGGTATTTGCGTGGGGCTGCGGAACAATTATTTGCCTTCAAATGGGAACGAACTTAGCCAATGATTATTACGATGCAAAACGAGGTGGCGATCGGAACCGGCAGCATGGCACCACCCGATTGACCGCCGCTGGATGGGTCGCTCCTCCGACCATGTATGCGTGGATGGTGGGCACCTTTTTGGCGGGTTTGATGTGTAGTGTGCCTCTAGTATATGCGGGAGGCTGGATTTTGATGGGCATTATTGGTTTGGGCGCTACGGTTGGGTATATGTATACAGGCGGGCCGTACCCATTGGCGTATCATGGTTTGGGAGATCTGGCCGTATTTAGTTTGCTGGGTCCACTGGCGACAGGGAGTGCGTATTATTTGCATACGCATCAGTGGCATTCAGATGCCCTGATTCTGAGTCTAATTCCGGGTTGCATGGCTGCGGCTATTTTGCTGGTTAATAATATGCGAGATTGTGTGGAGGATCAGCACAACCGCAAATACACATTGGTCGTCCGGTTTGGCTTGCCGATGGGCCGGGTGCTGTATTGGATAATGCTGGGCATTGCATTGTGTGTCCCCGCCATTCTTGCGTCCCGTTACCCCATTGCGATTGCCTATGTAGCGACACCGTTGCTAATTCGTCCATTACAAATTATACACACGCCACCAAGCCCAGCGTTTAATACAGCCTTAGCTCAAACCGCCTTGTTTTTAATCGTGTTTAGTATTGGGATTGGTATTGTATTGATTGCAACTGCTTATTGAGCAGCCTCCACTACCTCACGATCATTCTGCAACGCACTCGCAAACAGCAAGGCATCTCCATTCTGCCGCACCGCTTCCAGCATAAAAGCATGATCACTCTTCAATTCCTCACTCGCATACCGCAACGCATACCCATTCTGCTTCACCGCTTCCAGGACGACCTCTTCATCATCTTGCAACTCCTCAGACGCATATTTAAGAATTAAATATTGTATACAAACGGCTTTTAACATAAATTCTTTATTAGACTTTAGTTCATCGGGGGCTTCTTCGACAAAAGTTTCACAATCAGTTTCTTTGAGTGCTTTTAATTCCAAAGAATATTTATCTTGTTCACTTAAACGCTTACCCCCAAAAACGAGTATTCCTTGACGT
>Ga0181566_10001363_pt1 | contig 20052 bp, 41 predicted proteins | sample 101ome_15_FD_133762 | JGI IMG/M metagenome (GOLD analysis project Ga0181566, IMG submission 133762) | Coastal salt marsh microbial communities from the Groves Creek Marsh, Skidaway Island, Georgia - 101402AT metaG (megahit assembly) | ecosystem: Environmental > Aquatic > Marine > Intertidal...
AGATCGTACACCTCATAGCCTTCACGCAGTTGGTAGTGCGGTGGTTTGTTTACAATATCAGTCATCAACCTCGTACCCCTTTCGGGTACAAATGTTATACCCGCCCTCGTTCTCGATACCTCTCTCAATAAATTTTCTGTACTTATCAGCCGCCAGGTCATTCCTCGCCCTGAAAGGTACCTCAAGAAAAACCTGGCTCTCTCGTGCAGTTCCTTCGTAGAATCTTACTAAGTATTCAAGCATTTAAGTCCCTTCCTATACATTGCCTAAGCTCATCAAGTAGATTAACAAGTTCATCTGTATGTTCAACTAGAAAGTGCATCATTACACCCTCGTTTCTATAGATAGTAGCTTTCTCACCACCTACAATGTATTCAATTCGATACGTATCACTCTGCAAGGAGCGATGCGTAATCTCCCTCGTTTTCACCGTCATTTAATACCTCTGACCAATCATCTCCCGTGATAAGTTCATACAATCTCACGGCGTGTTCTTTCGCAATCCCAGTTACCTGGGCATCCAAAATAATAAGAGCCGAGAGTTCTCGTCCCAGCTCTTTTATCTGCTCATTCTTACTCAAAGCGAGCCAACGCCTCCAGTTTATCACTACACTCTGCAATCTTACCCAGTTCGGATTCAATCGCTTCAACAATATCAGAGTGCTCACCGATACCCGCAGCATTCGTCAAATATACTTCGATGTTTGCCTCGTGAAGTTTAATACATCCTTCCAAATGTGCCTCAATTGCCGTTAACAGTGTCTCTCTCATCTTTCTCTCCTGTAGGGAAGCATACGCTCACCAACAAAGCGATTACCTACACGCTTTGGCAGTTTGTGCATATGAATCCATCGCCATAGAGTTGCAGGACGCTTTGCTTCTTCTTTCAAAGCCTCCCGATACTCTTCATAAGTTTCAGTTTCTTTTCTAGCTCTTGCTACCATTATAATACCTTCGTTACTAAATACATTATACCAACACCGAGAGACATGGCAAGCAAGTCCCTCACGTCCTCATCAGTATCATTACTTAACATTCTATAAACAAGAAAAGTGTTGATACCGAATAGAATACCTAAAATAAAATAACTCATATTAACAAGATGTTGGTTTTGACAGCATCTCCTCCGCATCTTCAACTACTTTGTGAATTGCTACCAGCGGGGACTTATTCGTGACAGACGTTGTTGTCATGTCCATAAAAGTAATCTGCGCTGTGTAGACTTTCTCATCCTCCTCTCGCCACATTTCGAGAAGAAGCACCTGGTCAAGTACGTCTTGCATAAAGTTCTCCATCTTTCCATACCAAATCTTTGTTTAGAATAGCACGAAGCGCCCCGTCGAGTTCGACGAGACACCACGCACCTTTGTCGCTTTGTCGTATAAACTTAACGAGTTTCAAGATATAACCTCGCTAGCGGCTCTTCGACCGCATTTGCCTCAATCTCCCAGGGCTGTTCCTCGTAAGCCAACTTGCATAAGTCGCCATTCCAGAACCAGCCTTTCTCAGTAGACGCTAGGCGACCTTTTGAGAACTGGTCAACATGAGTGAGTTCGTGAAATAGAGTTGAAAACAAGGAGAGTACGGACTTGTGAATGTTTGGATTTATCCACAGGTCGAAATCGTAGGGGCCAACATGGTCTACATATCCGTACTCCGCGTCGCCTTTGAGCTGACGCAGATGAATGGTTACATGGCCCAGATTTTTCTGAGCCTTGAACCAGTTAATAGCTTTTCTGAGTCGTTTCTTTCGCATTGTTTTGTTCTCCGATTTCCTATATTATAGAGCATCGAACAAAAAATGTCAAGCGTAATTTATCCCAGCTCCACTCTCGCTATCAATCTCATCGTATGCTTCATCTAGGCCATCTCTCTTTCCTTCATCGTAAGAGTTAGACAGCTCGTGTCTTACAAGCCAAAGCATATCCTCTCTATCATATTCTGAGAGAATAATGAAGCCAATGGCATCCTCCTTTGAGCAGCCATCCTGAAGCATTCCAATGTAGTGGGTGAGTATTTCAAATTGAGATTTTGTCATCTTTTCCTCCGATTTCCTATATTATGGGGCCTGGAATAAAAAATGTCAACAAAAAATGAGCAGTTTAGCCTCTTGCTCAGGAGGGGTCTCAGGAGTTAAGCTAGATGCAGGTAGTCCTGGTTCACCTTGCAGTTATCTCGAAGCGAACTCTGCAAAAACGCTGCCGAAAATAATTAAGGACAATGGTTTCGGCGCATACCACCCGCATACCAGCTCGGGCAAGCTGTCCCACTTTATCGCAGGGGGCCGCGACACATTATCACCCCATGTGCAGGAGGTAAAGGCTGTCGTGCTTTACCGTGGAACGGGCAGGTTAACGTACCTACCGGACGTTCGGAGAGTTCAGTGGCGGACTTGGGTAACAAGGCTCCGCCGAACCCCGTCTAGCTTTTAAGCAGCTAGAGCATAAACGTCATCGTTTGCGTTTATATTTTTAGTGTTTACGTCTACTCTGACGATTCTCAGTAAGCCTTCAGTTGTCTGTCGAATCCAGTACGCCCCCATAACGTGTTTGGTGGAGGCGGCGGGGATCGAACCCGCGTCCAAACGCCCTATCTCTTACGTCATTGAATAAAAGCCGGGTGGCCTTCAAAATACATCTGAATCATAACGTGTATCGCTGTATCACAGACAATCAGAACGCTACAGAATGTCAGAAATAATGGAAGACCCCCGTAAATCACTTCTGCGATCCGCAGACAGTGCAAGAAATCTTTTTAGTGCCGCTTTTCTTACCAGAGGCTTCAGTATGAACTCTCTTACCTTTGCCATATTTGCGGTCTTGCCAATCGTGTTTACAGTTACATTTTGCAATCATAATATCTCTCCTATCTAAAAAGGGCGAGCGTGAGGATAGGAATATTGTTTACCTCACATTAAAAACTTATCGAATCTTTATCCGTCCCTGTTTACTCAGTATGTATATTATAGATGTTTTACCTAAAAAAGTCAAGAAATTAAATCACTCCAGGCCTTCATCTTTTTTCTTTTTTCAGAGATACGAGCATTCAAATTCCACTGGTCAATGACGCCATAGACCTGGAGAAGCTCAATCATGCAGGCTACATCACCCGCCTCTTCCAGAATACGTTGTTTATGTTTTTCATCAATATTTTTGAAGTCGTTAAACTTGCGAAGAACCTTACTACAAGCCTGTGTAAGCTCCCCGCATTCTTCGGAAGTTATCACAAACAAGTCTAAAAGCTGGTCATTGATCTCTCGATTCACGCGCTTGCTCCTCCTGGGGTCTTAAGTCCAGTTCTTGTTGTATAGGCTTTTTGCCCTGAATCAACATCTTAAGATCATACCGTAGCTCATCCCAGCGAGTATTCAGCGTCTTTTGAGATACAGCAAAACTTTCTATGCAGCGTTCCACCATGATGGCTCCTCCCGATTCTTCCACTTGGCCAGGTGAACTTTGTCACCACAGTAGTAGCCTCGATAAGCCTTAATCGCATCACTGCATTTGTAATCCTCTGGCATTGCCTGAGCGAAAGGAGTAAAGTTCTCCTCAGCAAACTCAGGCATACCCAGCCCTCGAATCACATCCACAGCTTTCAAACTTGGCTTACCGTAGCGATAAGTATATTCTTTCTCCAGAGCGAAAGCATAATCTACGCACCAGAGCCAATTTGCCTTACTGCTGCGAGCCCAGATAGTACAAGGATGATTCACACTTACAGGTAAGTATGGAACCAAGCGATGCTCCTGAGGAAGAGGTCTTTGTTGTTGTGCATACTCACGAAGCCTAGCATGTTCGTCTTTGTCAATCTTACGATTGGGTGCTTCGATACCAATGTGGTAGAGCGCAAAATTCGTACAAAGAATCTGCGCTACTTCGAGCGGCATCTTCACGACATGAGAGTCAACGTGAGCTTCTGCACACTTTTGTAAATCATTATCTAAAATAAATAAGTTCAATGAATCTGTCCTAGATCGAGCGGATCTTCAGTAATAGTTGCATAATCTAAGTAATCATCTGGAATATTTGCATATCCAATCTTCTTACCCAGAGAGTGTAAATGTATATCGTAAAGTGCCTGTAAGTCTTTTAGTTTTGCTTCGATTTGTAAAACTTTTGAATACTGCTCGTTGACACTATCATAAGCTGTATCGAGGGCTTGCCGTAATTCTTTCAGTTCAGTAAGGCCACTCTTTTCAGCAAAATTAACAATATTTGACATATTTTCCTCCAGTGAAGATATATTATACTCGGAGGCAGATAATAAGTCAAGAAATATTACCTACCTCAAAGACAGTACGAACATCAACTACCGGGATATCTTGTGCTATCCCAGAAACTGTTTCGTAATTTATACGGGTAGCGTAAATTCCTGCCTTATCGCAGGAAAAATACGCATCTTCCCATCCTGGGTTTTCCCGAAGAAAAACCTCTATTCCATGATGGACTTCATCCAAACGTCCAATCAAATCTTTTTTCATAAAGTTCTTACCTTAGACTTCAAGTCTTTTATCATATTACCACGAGACATACGTCTATCAAGTTCTATCTTGTAGACTTTTCTTCCCAAATCTTCAATCTGGTCATGGTTCATTTGAGCGATCATATCCTCAAGAGTATCATCTGGATTCAGTGTGAGTCGATGATTCCTCCAGGCCCACTTGTATAAATCTGATTTACTCATCGGCGGAAAAAACTCCTTTGGCCACCACCATTGTCTTAACCAATTCCACATACTTTTCTCCCAGTGTATAAAGCCCCAGTGAAGGGGCTTTATAGCTTAGCTGATGTAGGTAGAGAGCCCGAGAAAAATAAAACCAATTCCACTGGCAATCAAAATAAGAGAGTTCAAAATCAATCTATCGAGTTTATTTTCAGGATCCATTATGTTCTCCTAAATAACTCAGCAGTATTACACTGAGGTTGACTTCTACAATCTCTTACATTGTGTTGCCAGAGTAAGTTATTGGGCATCCAATTAAACTCTAGTCTACTTCGGGGTCTCGCTGCATCATAATCATGCAAGTAACTTCTAGGCTGTGTATCTGCACAACCCACCAACAAGGCACTAGTCAGTACCAATATCCTTTTCATTTCTTTCTGCCATTATATTATCGTATCCCTCTTCATCCAAGTGGGTAACTGCAATCCACGCATGAGACATCTCATCACCCGTTCGACTACCGTCGTACACCCACTGATCAGGGTCGGGATTGTTAGGGTTATCAGCAGTATTGTCATACCACTGTTTGATTACTAAAACGGCTCCAGTCGGCAGTAGAGGAGCTACGTCTTCTGCATATATGTGGCTGTGGTGCCAAGTTGCAGACCAATTCGAAATCTGACTAATTGCTTCTGTCCTACCAGTATCAGGATAGTAGATTTCTAAACTTGCTGCATTCATACGCAGGTGTCCGTGAGGTTGAAAACTATCAATACGGACGGGATGGTCAAAGCTATGAAAGCCCTGAGTCATCGTATAGCCGTGAGGAGGAATTACAAGATGACCGTTCTCATATCCGATTCTCATAGGATACAGTGCTAGGTCTTGCTTGTAGTTAAGATCTGACTCATCTTCATGAAACCAGATACCAATTTCCACAACGTTGTCTTCAATCATGTCTCCATTCGCTGTTGCACCTACACCACCTGGGAACATGTGGATGTCCCATAATACTTGTGCATTAGCGGGAAATGTACGACAAACGCCAGCGGGGACAATCTCTCCCCATTTACCCATTGCATACTCGGTGAGCTGACCTTCTCGGCCCTCTTCTGTGAGAAAGCTAGAGTTAGCGTGGTGTACTACGGCTGCCGCATCACCACGAGGTTTTACTTGCACAGCTTTAATACATCTATTTTCTGTTACTCCAGAATCTACAATCTCTTTGCTCCATAAATCGTTTCCATTCGCGGGAATGTCATAAGGGCTAGAAGCAACTATTGTGTCAGGTTGACCAAAAAGCGGAGAAAATCTCCATTGGTCAGGGTCTGGAATGTCCGGTAGTTGGGGTACCACATCAGTATCACCATAAGGCGAGCCTGCATTTACCCAAGCTACAATAGTATCAATCTGTTCTTGCGAGAGTCTCCAGTCGCCTTCGAGATCCTGTATGCCAATGTGCTGGTCATAGGCATAAGGCGGCATTTCTCGATTCGCTACTCTCATTTGTATAAGTGGAGCCCAGGGCCTTACTTGTTCATAAGTTTCAAAACTCATAGGGCCTACACCGCCTGGACGGTGGCAGGTTACACAGTTATTATTAATTATATCAGCAACTCCATCAGTATAAGTAGGCTCCTGTGCGAAACCTAAAGCTGGAAGTGCTATTGCTAGTGCTAGTGCTTTTTTCATATTTTCTCCTTACTTATATTACTTGCTTGGCTCATAAAAAACATGATCTCCGATTTGCGTTACATACCTCATGTGGTTTGCCCACTTCGGGGCAACTCTCTCTGCATGGTAATGTAACGAATCACCGACCAAGTTTGGTTTGGCTATATGTAGCATGGAGTAGGCTACAGTATAGGCTTCCTGCCAAGCCTTGACATCTCGAATGTGCTCTCTTTTTCCGTCACACTGCCAACTAAACTGACATTGATGTCTATACGGAAAACTCGCACGACTTCTGCGAGCGTCTAATACTACTGCACAGATACTATCAGGGTATTTATCACTGTGTACTCTGTTCAGTGTAACTTCTGCAACTGCAAGTTGCCCTCTCAGGTCTTCTCCTCTCGCTTCAAAGTAAATGTTCGTAGCAAGACAAATAAGATCGAAAGCAAGTGCAACGCTAATCATGTTTGCCACTATTTACATAGTGTCCAAACCAAACAGCTCCCGCGCCCACAATCACTGAGATAAGCCCAGCCTGTGAGGTATTTGGTTCTTCGAGAGCCATAAACCACATTGTACTTTCATAGAATAAATAAATGTAAGTACCAATAAAAAGTCGAGGAAAGATTCGCCAGGAGTCAACAGTACGAGCATAATCCTTCCATCTACTCAGATTCTCCTCTTTTGCATCGAGAAGATGTTGATTGTTGAGTAAGTGTGCATACTCTTCAAGTTCGATGGTTACTGTATTTACTCGAGGTGCTGTTTCTTCCATAGTTTATCCATAAGTAAATTTTCTTAGCCTTGTATTTACGGCTGCAGTATAGCTGGAGCAGATATAGAACTCATTTCGCTCTGGAATTATTTGAATAGAATGAATAGTAAGCTGAGTAGTCGCCGCGGGGTCTATCTCGCTGTGTCCCAATTGTACAGTGTTTACAAGTGAAGCGGTATTTGCGTCCCACGGAGTAGACATTTCGTAAACATCAAATTCGTGATAAGCATCACCAGAGAATTTGTAACCAACAATTGCGTAATTTCCTGCCACATCTACTGCAAATAACCTATTTTCAGGCGCTACGGCTTTAGCTGGCAAAACGTAAGAGGTGGGCGTAATTGAAGTCAAAGACACTGTAGTATCGAAAGGATTTGCTAGCTGGTGGTTCGCACCAAAGCTTACTCCTCCTGTACCGCCCCTACTGAGTACAAGAAATTTTTGGCCTTCCACTAGATCTAAAGCAAATCCAGCAGCAGCGGTAGTGTAGCCGTTATTAAGATTCGTACGGTTAGTACCTGAATTGACGTCATACGCAGTATTTAATCGGAATCGGAATATATCATCAGCTGTTCCACTTTGCGTGATAGCAAATATGTCTAAGCCATTATTAGCAACTTGAAAAGTTTGCAAACCCGAAGTACCGGTAGCTAGTGAATAGGTAATGGGCGCGCCGGCGGCAGAGATTCCTGTTATATCATAAGACGTAATAAAAGGTCTATCCTGAAATTGATCATTAGCTTCATATATTCTTAGGGCATAATTACCATTGTCGAAAGTATCCACCCAAAACATATCTGTGTTACTTGGAGCGCCTAATTCTCTTTCTTGAGCGACCACGATTGATCCAGAAAGAGGAATGGTTATTCCGGCACCACCACGGCCTCGAAGACCTCGCTTCAAGTCGCGTTTTATTCCACTCTTTATTGTAGCTTTGAGGCTCATAGACGGTTAATAAATATAGGAATATTGGGGGCGGGAGAACCGGCTCCGGTAACACTCACAGCGATTTCCAGGTTAGGGCCAATCAGATAAGACTGTTGATCTCCCGCAACAAGAGTATTGTCAAGAGAGGCAAAAGCTCCACTACTTCCTTTCTGTCTCCAACGAATGTCTAGGGTAGCTCCTTCAAAAGTTGCGCCCGAATCTATAATAACGGCAATGCCAGTACCTTCTGAGTTACCAGCTACCAGCTCAGTAACATTTCCAGTTAAAATTCTTTGAAACATAATTTACTCGATAATTGACTTGGCTTTGAGCCTTTATAAAAGGGTAGGGGGTAGTACGGCCTAAGGTTACCGTACTACCCCCACAGACGGGAAGATTGCTTACTGTGGTTGTAAGTCTGACATCTATCGGGAGCCATCTGTAAACTGTGCAAATTGCTTGCTAGTAGATTTATTCTTATAACATAAGATATCTATATTATAAAATAAAAGCACCTAATAAGTCAAGAACTATTTTTAGGAGGTTAACAGTAAGGATCAAAATCCGCCCATTCGTCTGCCTCGCTCGGCTCATAATACTCCTCTCTTGCTACTTCTTCTTGAATAGCAAACAAGACAAGTTCTTTCGCCTGTTCAAAGCTGATGTTAAATCTCACCATACATTCTCTAGCAACTTCTTCTTCGGGTTCTCCCCACATTGCCATTACGATGCTTTCTACTTCTTTTTCAAGGTTCATTTTCCTATGTCCTTAATATTACTCTTTGAGATAAGCTGGTAGGCTCCTTTGTTATAAGCAGGAGCTACCGTGTGATTACTCTTTGGCCTATCTACTTTCGAGACATTTATGCCGCCACTATCAAAAGATGGATAGTCTGGCGTTTCTCTTCTTGCCGTGCGGGTTGGAGGTGTGTATACATCTTTGCTCATTTGCCTGGACTTTTTCCTCGGCAACTTCTTTTTTCTCCTGCCGCTAGTTGTATAATTCATGCTTCCGACGATAAATATATTGGGTCTCCTTCGCCCTGCGCTTCTAAAGTTACTCTTTTCTTGTTTCCCGATACGGTTCCTGCAGAAATTCTAGTGAGGTAGACAATTTGGTCATTCTTATGCGACCACTCGGCGACGATGCGCCGAGCCATTGTTTTCGCTCTACAGAGTGAGTTTGCTTCTACCTCAACTATAAATTTCAAATGTCACCCGCAGCTCGATTTTCGCTTCGTACTACTTCAAAGCCATTTGGGTATCGCTTTTCAAGTTTGTTAATATTCTCTTTGAGAACATCATCAAAGCTATAGCCAAGAGCGGTACAAGCATTTGCAAGATACCAGCAAATATCGCCAAGTTCTCGTTTCATATGATAGTGTTCGTCGCTAGTAAGAGGTTTACCCTGAAATATAATCTTCTTTACAATCTCAGAAAATTCTCCCATCTCACTAGACATACCGACTATCGCGGTAAGCAAAAGTGGGATGTTGAACATTGTATCAGTATCAATAGCATGAACCTTTCTCATAAAGGCATCTAGGTCTTTAGACTCGTTGCTAGTTGTACTAAGTACAAAGTGTTGATAATCGTTAATCATTTACAGCTCCTTCTTTACAATATGGGTATATTATATTACAATATAAGCTTGGGTGTCAACAACTATTTTTAAGGTGGAGACCAGGGCAAAAATATTTCTTGACCGCATTGGTCTACTTTGATATAATATCACCTATGTACTCAAACCATGCTTAAGGAAACGCATGAAAATCTCAGAAAACTTCTCCCTTATAGAGTTCTCAAGAAGTCAAACGGCTACCCGTCTTGGCATAGATAATACTGTGCCTCTGCTATACATACCCAATATTATAGCTCTTACGGAAAACGTACTTCAACCAGCTCGTAATAAGCTAGGAAGAATACGCATATCGAGTGGGTATCGTTGTGACACGCTCAATGCTCTTATAGGAGGGAGTGCAAACTCTCAACACCGCACAGGCTGTGCAGCAGATTTTGAAGCAATTAAATGTGATAACTTAGATTTAGCTCACTGGATTTCTCATAACTGTGAGTTTGATCAACTTATTCTAGAATTTTATGAGCAAGGAAATAGATTATCGGGTTGGGTTCACTGTTCCTACAGTTTAGATGATAATAGAAACGAAGTTCTTACGAGTAACAAAGTAAACGGTAGAACAGAATACACCCCAGGATTGCCAGATAGGAGAAAAAATGTTAGGACTAGCAATTAGAGGTATAACTGATATAGCTTCAAGTTGGCTCGATGGGCGTAACGCCAAAATCAAAGCCAAAGCTCAAGCTGAAGCCGCAGTAATGATAAAAGCTGCCGAAAGCCAAGCAGACTGGGAAAAAATTATGGCTGCGAATAGCGGTCAATCCTGGAAAGATGAATGGCTCACAATACTTTTTAGTGTTCCTTTGATTCTTTGTTTCTTTCCAAGTACAGTACAGTATGTAAAAGATGGGTTCGCTGTACTAGAAACCACACCTGCTTGGTATCAGTATACACTATCAATCATTGTAGGAGCATCCTTCGGAGTAAGGTCAGCTATAGGACTTATAAAGGCGAAGAAGTGATTGAACAGAAGTATAAGAATAAGACTTTTATTCTATGCGCTACAGGGCCATCTCTTACAAAAGAAGTAGTAGAAACTATTCGACCGTACAAAGATAAGTTCGTAATCTTTGGTATAAACGACTCTTATAAAATTATTGACTTTCTTGATGAACACTATGCTTGTGATAACAAGTGGTGGGTGGCTTGGGGCCCAGACTTTCGACAGAAGTGCCCAGACCTTTCGTCCTGGACTCAGGATAAAAAATCGTCTGAACAGTTTAATCTTAACTGGACAGCAGGAAAGCATGAGAAAGCATTTAGTCTTGATTCAAACCTTATACACTACGGTAGTAATTCAGGGTATCAAGCACTTAACATAGCTTTTCTTATGGGAGGAAAGAAGTTCATTCTAGTAGGGTACAATATGCAAAAAGTGGGCAATAAAAAACACTTTTTTGGAGACCACCCTAGACCATTAAATAGTAACAGTCCTTATGCGAGTTTTGCAAAAAACTTTGGTACAATACAACCTGAAATAAAGCAGTTGGTAATAAACTGTACACCAAATTCTGCCCTCACTTGTTTTGAGAAAGCAGATTTAGAGGAGACCTTAGAAAAATATGCTTCCTGATCATTTAGGCGGACACGGAGATATATCTCACGTTGATTCCGCTATACTCAAATACTTCAAAGAAAAGGGAGCCACTAGCTTTCTTGACATAGGTTGCGGCCCTGGAGGAATGTTACTAGAGGCTAAGGAACAAGGATACGAAAAAGTAAAAGGGGTGGATGGAGACTATACCCTGAAAACAAGTATGATAATTCATGATTACACTACCGCTCCCTTAGTGTTACCAGATATTTATGATTTAGTTTGGAGTTGCGAATTTGTTGAGCACGTAGAAGAAAAATTCCTAGATAATTTTATTGCTTCTTTTCTCTGTGGAAAAACTCTTTGCATGACTTTTGCACCTCCAGGCAAAAAAGGGCACCACCACGTAAACCTTCGAACCCAGGAATACTGGATAGAACAGTTAGAGTCTAAAGGTTTTATCTTTAATCCCACAGAGACAGCTAAGCTAAGAAATCTTAGTTCTATGAAAAGAGAATTTTTTAGAGAGTATGGTCTATGTTTTGAAAATGGCAATTTAGCATGAATCCACAAGAAGTAGAACAACATAAGTATATAGAATCTTACCAAGACCCTAACTATAAGATGGGCTTAGCTAGGAAAAAATCCGCTGAAAAATGTATTCAAAACATCAGAGCCAGAAGTAAAATCGAAAGCCATTTAGATGTTAGTACAGGAAGGGCAGAAATTGTGGATTACATGAGAAGCCTGGGAATAAGTAGTATGGGTACTGATATAGTCGAAGACCTGTTAATTCCTGAAAAAGTAGTATTTGCCTGGAGCAATGATCTGCCTTTTGAGGACAAACAATTTGATTTAGTCACTTGTTTAGATGCTATGGAACATTACCTTCCAGAACAGACAGAAGAAATAATGAAGGAGCTGTGCCGAGTATCTAAAAAGTATATTTATTTAGCAATCAGTAATCTACCTAGCGTACATAAAGGCAACAATCTTCACATAAATATTAAAACATACGAAAAATGGGAAGAATATTTATCTCAATTCGGAAATGTAGAGTGGATTTATAGAAAAGATAATTCTATTAGTGAGAACTTTATAATTACACTATGAAAATAAATATTATTTCAGATGGTGCTAAGCATCACATAATGGCAGCAAACCATTTCAAGAAAGGCTTAGACAAGCATGGAATTAAGTATAATTCTATTGATAGAAACTCGGTAGAGAGTTGTGACTTGCTAGTAGGTTGGGGAGGCAGGTCTATAAATCCCCATAAAAATAGATGCAAAGATTTTTTAATGATGGAAGCGTCCTATCTGGAGCCTAGAGTGGATAAAAATCATTGGCCCTTGAATATCTCTTTAGGGTATAATGGTTTAAATGGGAGAGCAGACTTTGTAAACAAAGGCAAAGACAGTACTCGGTGGGATAAGTTATTTAATGATGGCAGATTGAAAGACTGGAAAACTTCGGGTTCATTTATTCTTGTAACAGGACAAGTACCAGGAGACCAGTCTATTAGTTCATTAGATATAAATTATTCTGACATATGCAAAAAAATCTGTAAAGAAATAAAAGAACCAGTTATATTTAAGCCACATCCCAGGGGCCCGGCAATAGAAATAAAAGGTAGTAGAACCCAAATAAGTACCTATACATTAGATGTTTTACTCCAAAAGTGTAAAGCAGTAGTTACCGTTAATAGCAATAGCGGAGTAGATAGCATAATAAGTGGAGTACCAGTACTGGCCCTGGATAGGGGTTCTATGTGTTGGGATATATGTATGAAAGAATATTCTCAGCTAAATAACTTAGAGTACCCGGACAGACAGCAGTGGCTAAATGAACTAGCTTGGTGTCAGTGGTTTCCTGAAGAAATCTCATCTGGAGATGCCTGGGAACATTTAAAAGCTTTCTACGAGTAAAATAATATTTGACATATTGTCAGAAAGGATCTAAAATATGTACTGTTTTAGATAGGAGAAAAAAATTGTTACGAAGGATTAGATTAAAAACAAAACTGAGAACAAACCCCATGTTTGCTAAAAAATATTATGGGGATCTTGTGCAGCTAAGAAAGGGATTGCCTAGAAATCTACCCTGGGAGAGCTTTCAGAACGAAGTTATACCTCTAGCGAAGAGATATAATGTTAAACCAAAGCATATCCTCAGAGATATGCACTATCACACAGAGATTGTTCTTAAGTGGACAGAGTTGTGCGAATTTGATAAAGTGTCAGCTTAAAATAAATCTTGACTTATTTTGGTATATCCATTATAATAGTATTTTTACAGTTGAGGTGAACGATGGCACGAGTTAAGAAAAAAGACCATGAGAACTTAAGTGACAATAATATCCGTAAAGTTATTACGTTGCTAAGTTCTTCACCTGCTATAACTAAAAAACAAGCCTGCGAAATCCTAAATATCGCCTATAATACAACTCGTCTTAACAGGATTATAGAAGGATTTGAGGAACAGCAGGACTTAGCAAAAAGGATGAAAGCGAAAAAACGCGGACAGCCTGCTTCTAAAGACGAGATGCGATACATTATCGAAGCATACATGGAAGGCGTCTCTATTACAAACATAGCTAAGGCCAATTATAGATCAAACGCTTTTGTAAAATCTTTGATTGCAAAAGTCGGTGTTCCGACAAGAGCTGTTGGAGAAGAGAAGCACTCAGTAGAGTATTTACCCGATGAGTGTGTTTCAGAAGAATTTGCAGTAGGGGAAGTTGTCTGGTCAGCTTATTATCATAAGCCAGGTAAAATTTTGAAAAGACTAGATGATAACAAGTATGTCCCCAAGTATGGTACTCCTTGCTATGACTTGTATATCTTTGAGGAAACTGAAGGATATACGAAAGGAGGCTTCTATGCTTCTTCAGCAGCTTATGATCTTGGTAAGCTGTCCCATTTAGAAGAATACGGAGTAACTCTTGGTTCGTGATATTTTACTATGGTATTTTCTATTTAGCCTAATCACTGCTACAGCAATCACTTTCAGAACTTGGCAGTATGCAGTAGCAGTTAAAACTCTTGGTTCGTTCCTTGATTGGTTAGTTTATTTAGGAGTTATTTTTATTGGAACATTTTTATTCTCACCGATGTTTTTTGTTATCTTCATTTTCAAACCTGAAGTGTATAAAAAAGCGGTAATAACCCATCTCTTTAAGGAGTAATTTATATGGCTTGGGATGATGACAAGCGACAAGCAGCAGTAGACGCATATCTGGCAGCGGAGCCTACACCAGAAAACAGTGCTGATATTGTAAAAGACATTGCAGAAGAATTGGACGAAAGCCCTAACGGTGTTCGTATGATTCTGACTAAAGCAGAAGTCTACGTTAAGAAGGCTCCAACTGCAAGTGCAAAATCTTCTGGTAGCACTGGTGGCGGTACACGAGTATCAAAAGCCGCTGCTGTCGAGCAACTCACTTCCGCTATTCAAGATGCGGGACAAACTGTAGACGAAGATATTGTATCTAAACTTACAGGTAAAGCTGCTCTTTATTTCACTAACATGATTAATGAAATAAACCAGTAACACGAAAGCTGGGCGGCTCTCGCCGCCTGGCTCTCCTGCATCTAAAATTCTTACCAAAATAGCCGCGAAGAAAGAGGTTTCTTACTAAGCTGTTGGAGTAAGATGTGAAAAAAGAAGAACTGCGAAAGCGTTTAGAAGATGCTGGAGATGCTGTTATAACCTATAAGAGCGCACAGTCGAATAAGACAAAGTACAATATCTGTACTTTGGATTTCTCTACGCCTTATATTCAAGAGAAGAATAATAGGGCAAAAGAGACAGAAGATACTCTTCTGATGTTCTGCTGGGATACTGATTCTTATAGACTTATGAAAACAGACAGAGTAAAGTCAGTAGTTCCTTTGGCCAAAATCCTGAGGAATGACCCAAATGTCTGAAGAAGTATACTCTCGAATAATCTTTCAGGAAGATCATAAGCAATTTCGGATGACCGTTTCAGAGTTCAGAGGAGTGGAGTATTTACACTTTAGGGAATACTATCAAGACTTTGACGAAGAATGGAAGCCGACAAATAAGGGTGTTCATATGCCCTTAGGCATTGATACTTCAAAAGAACTGTTTAGTGCTATGTCAGAGATACTTTCTCTTGCAGAGAGTAAGGAAATTATTGAGGAATATTTTTCGGAAGTTATTCGTGACTGTTACCAAAAATAAACTTGACTTTCCTTGCTCTTTGCCTTATAATAGTATTTTTCATCAGGAACTTTAATGAAAGAATTACTTGATAAAGCATCAAAGGCTTACTACGAGGGTGAGCCTATAATGAGTGACGAAGAGTTTGATCGCTTAGCCCAGGAGCAGAATTATCTGCAAGTCGGCTATGAGACAGGCTCTAGGCATGAGCATTATAAAAGAATGTATAGTCTACAGAAGGTATATCAGGGAGAGGACTCTCCTTTCGATGTATCTACCGGCCCAGTAGTTGTAACTCCAAAACTCGATGGAGCTGCAATCTCTATCCTTTATAGGGATGGAAAACTCTTGTACGCCCTCACACGAGGCGATGGTGTAGCTGGCATAGACATTACAGAGAAAGTGTCTTATCTTGTACCTACGAGTATTGAACTAGCTGGTATAGTTCAAATTACAGGCGAAGTTGTGTGCCCTCGCACATTGCCCAACGCCAGAAATCTGGCTTCGGGTTCTCTGAATCTCAAAGATATAGAGGAATTTCGCTCTCGACCACTTAATTTTATTGCGTATGACATCTATCCGTACTTACACGATCGTTGGTCATCCTGTATGACAGCCCTCACACAGCAGGGTTTTAGTACAGTTTTGGACAATGACTGGAATGAGTATCCTCATGACGGTAAAGTATTTCGTATAGATAATGTTGAAGAGTTTACGAATCTCGGATACACTGCCCGACATCCTCGTGGCGCATATGCACTAAAAGAACAAAAAGAAGGGGTAGTGACAAAGCTACTTAAAGTTGAGTGGAATGTAGGAAAGTCCGGAGTAGTTACACCAGTAGCAATTCTTGAGCCTGTGCTTGTAGATGATGCTATGGTATCTCGTGCAACTCTACACAACTTTGCTTTTATTCAGAGCATGAATTTAGAGATTGGTTGTGATGTTGAAATCATCCGGTCTGGGGAAATTATCCCCAAGATTTTGAGGAGAGTAGATGGACTTTGAACAAGATAATGTACTAGCTTTTTTGGGCATTGTATCGACAAAAGAGGACTTTCGTCCTGCTGTGTCGGTCAATGCACCTTTCTTTCTTCTTACTCCAGAGTTACGGGAAGCTACCCTCGATAAGTGGATAGAAATTCTTACTAACTGTAAGGAAGAAGATCTCATTCAGTCTCTCTCCGAGGATGTTTCCATCGGAGAGATGGCTGTCTTAGTACACGAAGAACCAGTCGAAAAGCGGGATATTCCAGATAATGTAGTAATATTTCCAGGGCCTACTAATGACTGGGGTTTATAATTATACCTATTTCAAAAATCATCCAGAGGAAAAAGACAAAGATGGAGTTCTCTATTGCGTCATTCTGGTTGATAGAGAAACAAATGAGCGAGAATGTCTAAAGATAGGAATCGCTCAGGGTAAGAACTGGAAAAACGTATTAAAGAGAAGTCGAGGCTTTAACGGCTATGATATTCGTATCCAGAAGACTTATCACGATACTATTTACAATTGTTGGTGCCTGGAGCAGGCTTTGCATAAAGAGTTCCAAAAGTACCACTATAAACCGAAGAAAAAATTTGGCGGACATACAGAGTGCTTTCAAATAAAAAAGGAAATAATTCTAGCTGTACCATCAAAAAAATAATTCTTGACAATGTAGGTCAAATCACTTATAATATATATTCTTTCAGTGGAGATACAAATTCTTGAAAATTGAAGCCCCAACTAATTGCCCAAGCTGCGACTCTGGTCTGGTTTGGAAAAAAGACCTTCTTTTTTGTATGAATGTATCCTGCAAGGGTCAAGCAACACAGCGTGTTGAGAACTTTGCTAAAGTGCTGAAAATCAAGGGCTTAGGGCCAAAAGCTATTGAACGGTTAGGCTTGACTGGCATTCTCCAGATATATGACCTGACCGAAGACTACATAGCATCTGCTCTAGGTTCTGAAAGGCTTGCAGCTAAACTGTATGCTGAAATCCAAGCGTCTCGTAGCGCAACGCTACAGGATTTGTTGCCAGCGTTTTCTATTCCGTTGATCGGAAAAACAGCCGCAGAAAAGGTTTGTGGGGCAATCTCGCATATTAGCGATCTTTCTACGGCAGTCTGTATTGAAGCAGGACTAGGCCCAAAGGCTACCGAAAATCTCATGGATTGGTACTATGAGGAATATCTGGATGGATTTCATTTTCTGCCCTTTTCTTTTGAGACACAAGCTAAGGCTGTTTCTTCTGAAGCGAGAGGAGTTGTTTGTATTACTGGACGATTGAGTTCAGTAAAAACAAAAGCAGAAGCTGAGAAACTTCTAGTAGGTGCGGGCTATAGTGTAAAAACTAGCATTACAAAGGATGTAACTATACTGCTCAACGAAAGCGGGATGGAATCCGCAAAAACTAAAAAAGCCAGAGACAATGGTGTCTCTATTTCTAACAATCTTTTTGATATAATTTGAGGTGAATTAATGGCACTTCCTAAGTGGACTGACGAGCGCACTGACGCTCTTACATCATTCGTAGGCGATGAAGCTCCGGTTTCTCAAGCTACGGTTCGTGAAGCTGCTGAGCAGCTTGAGACAACCCCTAAGTCTGTAGCAGCGAAGCTACGCAAAATGGGATTTGAAGTAGAATCAACTGCTTCTGCGGCTTCTCGCAAGTATACTGCTGAGCAAGAAGCTACTCTGCAGCAGTTTGTTACTGACAACAGCGGAACCTATACTTATGCTCAGATTGCTGAAGCATTTGAGGGTGGAGCTTTCTCTGCAAAGCAAATCCAGGGTAAGCTGCTGTCTATGCAACTGACCGAGCACGTTGCTCCTACTCCAGCGCGTGAGACTCCTCGTACTTTCAGCGAAGCTGAGGAAGCTACTTTTGTTAGCATGGCTAACGATGGTGCTTTCTTGGAAGACATTGCTGAAGCTCTTGACCGAAGCGTCAATCAAGTTCGAGGCAAGGCTCTCTCGCTCCTTCGTTCTGATGCGATCTCTGCAATTCCTGCACAACGGGAAAGCAAAGGAACCAGCCGCGTTGACCCTCTCGAAGGTGTTGATGTTGCTTCCATGACTGTTGAGCAGATTGCCGATGAAATCGGTAAGACCGCTCGCGGTGTCAAGACGATGCTGACTCGTCGCGGCCTGACTTGTGAAAACTATGATGGCGCAGCAAAGGCAGCAAAGGCTGCTGCTAACTAATTAGTTAGTATTCATGCTACCCCAAGCTGGGAGGCAGGGTTTTCCTCCTCCCAGCTTTTTCGTGCTCATTTGTTCAAGCGAGGAACCTATAATTGAACCTGTCTAGTATTCTACTCAAGTCTGTAATCGCGAATTGCGATATGGAAACGTGGGCGGAATGCGAGAAGCACTATTTTCCCGCTGAGTATGTATCTATCTGGAATGTTCTGGACAAATATGTACAAGAGCACAACATTCTCCCCTCCTTTGAAGCACTACAACTTTCTATCAGGGATGGCAATCTCCGACAGAAGTTTAGTTCACTCGAACTTTCTGAGTCTATAGATATAGACGCACCCACTCTACTGGAATACTTGAAGAATGAGTATGTACAGATAGAGGCTATGTCACAACTAGATAATTATTTGGATAATATAGTTGCTGTAGAATCTGCTGCTGAAAGTATAGAAGCTCTACAGTCTATAGTTATGGATTTAGAAGAGAAAGTCGATGTCAAGTCCCGTTCTGAAAATATGCAGAAGATGGACTTGATGGCTACAGAAGAGGATCTCCAAAGAAGTCTTCCACTATCCCTCAACACCGAGTACGACCAGCAGCACAAGTTTCTACCAACAGACCTTATTCTTATTGGTGGACGCCGTGGAGCAGGCAAGTCGCTTACTTGTGCTAATGTCGCCACTAATATGTTTGCAGAAGGCAAATCGTCTATCTACTTTACGATAGAAATGACAGCGCAGTCAATCATGCAGAGATGCTGTGCGATTGCTACAGGAGTTCCAGCAGGTCACCTCAAGAACGGCAGTTTGACCTGGGACGAATGGATACGAGTAGCAAAGTGGTGGTCGTCTCGGTTTGAGAATAGTGAGAGGGCTTATACAAATTGGCTAGACCATAGAAACTTTCGACAGTTTCATCAAGAAGTAAGTCTTAATCCTCTCAAGCCACATCAGCTTGATATTGTATATAACCCTTCTCTATCTCTTGCAAATATAAGAACAGAGCTAGATAAAAAGATGAGAAAACTAGAGCCTCAAGTAATTATTGTAGATTACATTAACCAGGTTAAACGAGGTCATGCAGTTAGTAATAGAATGGGTCAATATGACTGGACAGAACAGATAGAAGTAAGTAAAGCTCTGAAAACTTTTGCTCAGGAATACAATGTTCCTGTGATTTCTCCGTATCAGATTGATGCTAGTGGAGAAGCTAGATTTGCAAAAGGTATTCTGGATGCTGCGGATGCTGCTTTTGTACTCAATGCACACGAAAAGAAAGACAATGCTATTACTTTTGAGTGTACGAAGATGAGAGACGGCGATGACGAAGCTAATTTTACTTCAGTAATGGACTGGACTTCGCTGAAGATGGGCCCAGAAACTGCTGTAATATCCCAAGAGGGTGAATCAGAAGAAGATGTTTATGAGGATATTGCATGAGCCAAGTAGAAGAACTATTACAAAAAGAAAA
>Ga0181566_10001371_pt1 | contig 20002 bp, 19 predicted proteins | sample 101ome_15_FD_133762 | JGI IMG/M metagenome (GOLD analysis project Ga0181566, IMG submission 133762) | Coastal salt marsh microbial communities from the Groves Creek Marsh, Skidaway Island, Georgia - 101402AT metaG (megahit assembly) | ecosystem: Environmental > Aquatic > Marine > Intertidal...
ATAGAATATAAACTGCCTTAATAATAAAAATCATAGCAGTGCTAGACACATTACAGCTATAAGAACCCAAGCAATATTTATCTACATTGCCCATGTTCTGGTACATCATCACCACAAGGGCAATGACAGAAACGACTAAATAAATGTACGAAGGGGTACACAAGTTACGCAATCCTTTAACGGCCATTTTTATATAATGCAATTAGATAAAAATGATTTAAGCAATTCCGGGGTTAACATGATCCACGATGTTGATTGCTACTATATGTTGCACAGTATGGTGTGAAGGGATTTCCTTCACTCCAATTACCTGGACTCCAATGACGTTGATTCCAATAACATTTACCAGTTGAAGTAGAAGCAGGAGTAGCGACACATGTTTTCTGATCATTTATGTTGCCACACGGAGGATCACATTCTTGACCACTACTAGCTCCTTCCTTAAACCCTTCCTTGCTATTTTTGTAAAACATCATACCTGCCAAAATCATAATCAAAAGAATGACAGAAACAACTAAATAAATATACGGAGCTCTGCACAAGTTACGCAATCCTTTAACGGCCATTTTTATATAATGCAATTAGATAAAAATGATTTAAGCAATTGTAGGCAATGTCGATTCCGGACCCATTTTGTTTGAAGGAATTTCTTTAGCCATTAACGTTTTTTCCATATAATCAGTTCCAGCTGTACTACCAAATGAAATTGGCACAGAACTATTTTCAGTAGATATTCCAGTTAAAAAACTGTAACCTAATGGATTGATTGAACCACCCTTCTGTTTTCTTTTTCTACGTGTGTGAATCTTTACGTGCTTTTTCCCCTTTGTTTTTTTAAGATGTTTCTTGTTTTTTCGCTGTTTCTTTCCGCCAAAAATAGTAGCACTTTCAGCAGTACTACAATTTAATAAACGCGCATCTGTGACAAATTTAGGATCTTGAGGATTATTGATATTATTATTATACGGATAATAATTTCCACCTAAAGTTGCAAAATTAACTTCACTGTTAAAGGAAACACCTCCTTTTTGTTTTTTCGATTGTCTTTTTGGCTTTTTTAAAACTTTCTTTGATCCTTTCATATACTATATAACGTGAAAAAACTATTTATTAAAATAATTTTCTCCTATTTCCTCTAAACATTATTTATTCTACATCTACGTGGGTCAACATATGACGACGACAACATACATTATTTAGTCCAATCGCATCGAGCACTTCACCTTCGGGTGTTTTGTCCATATTTTCTTTTGTCAAATAAACGACTTTTTGTAAATCCTGCCCCTTTTGAATCTTGATTTTGCGAACTTGGTCTTGGTAATAGCGATACTTATTGGCCAATACGGTGCCGCAAGTGAAACATTTAACTGGAATAATCATTATGTATATATATTTGAAACATATCTTTAAACAAGTTATTAATCAATTTTGTATTTCGGAAAAATATCAATATACTTTATTAGTATGGTATTTTGGATTGTTTTTCTCCTTTTAGTCATATTATTTGTTCTATCTACGTCGGTTCATATTACGAAAACAATAAAATGGGCGTCTTTATTTTCTCCTAAAACTAGTCATTATGTTCAGTTGTTTATTATATTGGTCTTATGTGTCATGACGGGATTACAATACGTTGGTTCACGCAAAGAGGGATTAGAAAACAACAGTGCTCCTGCTCCTGCTCCGAGCGATAATACGAATATTGCTCCTGCTCCTGCTCCTAGCGATAATACGAATATTGCTCCTGCTCCTGCTCCTAGCGACGATTCTGAATCTTCTGACAATAGCACTTCTGACAATAGCACTTCTGATGATAGTAGTTTTGATAAATTCGGATCATCTGTTTATAATAAAGCAAATGCGTTAATCTACAAAGGAGGTAGTTATATTCCAAGTTATAGTGATTTTATGCTAGCAAACAATATTCCAATGCATCCAAAGGAAATTAATGATAAAATAGTGAAAAATGTCGGGTTTTGTGAATATTACCAAGCTCTTCCCGAAGAAATTGAAAATCAATGCAATAACAGCGATTTAAATGCATGTGCATCAATTAATTGTTGCACGTTATTAAAGGGTGAAAAGGGAGTGAAATGTGTTGCGGGTAATGAATATGGCCCTACCAACAAAAATAATTATAACAATCCCATGATCGGCACATTAAACGAATATTATCACAAAGGTAAATGTTATGGAAACTGTCCACCCGGTTAAAAATTGAAAGGTCTAATTCGATAGGTGTATTATAAAACCTTACGTAATATGAATATTATTATCAATCATTTGGATTTACCGTGCGACATCAAATACGTGATTACAGCCTTTTGTTATAATCACGATGGCTATACGTATTGCGAAAAAAATGCAATTCAAAAATGTAGAAAACAGAAAGAAGCAATTGTTTTGCGTTTCCTTGCTGAATTTAAGTATTGGAAATCGACCGAAACATCGATTCAATGGTTAAAACCAGGACCCCGTATACTTGGTTCAGGTGCATATACAAGCGATCAATTTGAATTAAATCGATTAAAAGAAATGAAAGAAAACAACGTCATTAGTAGCGAATCTTACGCAAAAATTATGAATGTTATAGAAAATGAAAAACAAACGACAACTTACAAAAAAAATTGATTTCCATTGTATCTTCTTTAGCAAATAAGATACAATCATGCCTGTTGAAAAATCCGTCTTTATACCCAAAATAAACACAGAAGTCCAATTTATTATTGGAAAAAATGCACAAGAAAATTTCGATATTATAGACGCATCCTTACCGCATTATTTATGGTTCCACATCGAAAACGCTCCCTCGTGTCATGTAATTGCTAAAACAAATGAATCATGGAATCGTAAACAATTAGCACCTGTTATCAAACAAGGTGCCTTGTTATGTAAAATCAACTCGAAATACGCGTCTATGCAAAATGTAGACGTCGTTTATACAAAAGTTCAACACATTGAAAAAACAAATACGCCCGGTTCAGTGATCCTCCATGAGAAAAAAAATACAAATATATAAATGTACATATTCGCTTCTTTACTCTAAAGCACTGTTTATTTGTCTTTTTTTTCCATTTTCTCTTTTCGTAAATCCTCTTTTTTCTTACAATCGATAAACGCCAATACATTTGGCGTAATTACCGGTTGATGCAAAGGTCCACTGTTGTAATGTTCAATTGCATTTTCAACAAAACGATTGATATTTGATTCTTCGTCTTCGGTTATATAAGAGGAGCAAGATCCACTGTAATTGTTTTCAGGATAACTGTCAATAAATCGTCCTCCGCCAATTCCATATTCATCTGGAACATCTGGATCATGCCACGGCAACCCATAAAATCCACCAATATCATTGTCTTCCCAGTGTTGAAATAAATCGATAATTTCCTGTTCTGGCATTCCCCATTTTTTCGCTAATTCTACAATTTCTTCATCATATTCAAAAGGTTCGTCTACATAGTCATCTTGACTGTTTATGTCATCGCATATAGGTGTAATATTGCACATCATTGTTGTAAAAGTTGCATGACATATGTTTTGAAATAGCCTTTCAATTTTTTCTAAAAACATAATATATGGATCCAATTCTTTCTTATATAGGATATTATGGTCCTTATATATTATTTTTATTAAGTTTACTATTTGTTTTTCCTCAAAAGATATTATTTCTATATACAATACTCGGGTTTATAACCAATCAATCCATTAATTCTACTTTCAAGCACGTATTTAAGCAAGAACGTCCTTCAAACACCTTTGTTCATTTTACTCCTAGTGGACATATTGTAGACATACCTGTAAATAAAATGAGCGACACTGATAAATATGGTATGCCATCAGGCCATTCGCAAACCGTTTGGTTTCTTACTACATTCCTATATCTTGCATTAAAAACCACATGGATCACTTTATTATTTGCGTCAATCGCCTGTATTACGAGCATTCAACGTGTTGTATACAAAAACCACACGTTCACACAAGTGTTTGTAGGAGCATGTTTTGGTATCATTTTTGCCTACTTTTATTACCACCTTTTCCGGAAGTTTACTTAAGTCGTCAATTTATAACCTTTCGTTGTCTTTTTACGAACCAAGGACTTGTTCTTTTGATGAAGTTCGTCATGACATTGTTCGCATATATTTAACAAATTCGCTACATGGTTTTTATGAAACACGCCCTTTTCATTTTCAATAAATCCATCTTCATTTGCATCTTGTTGGTACTGTAAATGATGAACTTCTTCCATTTTATTCTTTTTACACATTTCACATAAAGTCGATTTCACCTTTTTCGCATTGTATTTACTCTCTTTTTGATCTAATGATGTTTTGGTTTCGGGAAAATACTTTGAACGTATAGCATACGCCTGTTTTAGGAATTGTTCGTCTAAATGGAGCGATTTACACACCTCCAAACCATACATTCGGTTTCCTGGACCCTCTTTTAATTTACGGTCATATACCAATGCATCACTTTCACGATCATAATACACGGACATATGTTTTAAGGAAAGTTCACGTAAATTCTCGATTTCGTCATAATGGATGATTTCATGAAAATGCGTGGCGAAAATATGCGAACTCTTTTTTTCAGACAACTGCATTAACCCAGATACGAATATCGAAAGAGCGGATTCAGTTTCGGTTCCAGAGCACAATTCGTCTCCTAATATGAGACTTTCTTCATTTGCCATTTTCAAAATGACCCGCAGTTCAGACATTTCCACGGCAAAGGTAGACAATCCTTTAAACAGATTATCATTTCCCAATATTCGCGAAAAAATCGAACTATAGGGTTTGTATACAAATTTAGAACATGGCACATACATTCCGGCTTGTGCCATTACAATCGAAATACCGAGAGCGCGAATCAAACTCGTCTTACCTACGGCATTTGTTCCGTATAACAAAATACCATTGGTGCCATTCTTTCCAAGACAAATATCATTCGGTACGTATAATTCATTTGTTTGAAGGTGCTCGATTAAAACGTGACGTAATGCTTTTGCATCTACGAAGGATTTTTCATGCTTTTCGTCGATTTCAGGACAACAATAATTATATGTTTTGGCGATATATGCTTTTGTGATTAATACATCGACTTTTGATAAATAGGATGCAATGTTTTCCAAGAAACTATAATATTGGGTTTCGAGGGTTCCCAAAAGTTCGAAATAGGTTGCGCATATTACTTTATTGATTTGATCTCGTTGGTAAACCATTTCACGGTTAATACGGTTTACAAATGGAATATCGATTTCGTCATTTGTTGTGGTTGCGTTTTTGAACTTCACGTCTTTCCACAACGTTTCTGAATTGTTTTCAATAATCATGGATCCATGTTGTTGTTTAATAATGTCTTTCAAGAATGTTCCGCGTTTTTTCGTGATTTGAAAACTTCGCCCGGATTTTTCTGTTTGATGGATTTTCACGTATTCAACGGAAGATGCTCCCGGAATATTTCCTTGTGCATGCATAAGACGATTTAGTGTTTCATGTATTTCGTGAAAATCGCGTTCATTCTTATTGTATTTTTCGACTAAAACGTCTAAATCATTGTTTATAGCAGGTTTAATAAAGACTTCCTCAAAACTAACTAAATTATGAATCGCTTGGCATTTACTTATATAGAAACTTTTTTCAAGAAAGTCCAAGACTTCAATGCATTGCTTTTGAATATTGTTGAATTCGTCGTTTTTATAGAAATAGGATTGTAAACCGGGGTGTCCTTCAAACATACTATATATGTCTTTGCAATGCTCGAGTGTATTTACCAAATAATAAATCGATGACGGATATAGGCGTTTAATGGACAATTGTCTGCATATTTTTTCGATATCGCGTAATTGATGGAGGGATTTGCGAATGATGTCAATGTCTTCGTATATAGAACTTTCCAATATATAGGAAATGTGCTTGTATTCATTACGTAACCATGATGTATCCGTGGTTGGAGAAACCAATTGATAGTAAAATCTTCTGCGACCCATTGCACTGTTGCATTTATTTAAAAAGGAATTTATTGAGCTCAAGTGTCCTTTGTCTTTGCCTTGGTCACTGGTTACTATATTTAGCTGATGTAGAGTGTGATTCGCTAAAAGAACACTGGTGCTTTTTTGAAAATCGGGAATCGAAATATTTTTCACGAGATTGGGATTGTGTTCTTGAATGAAATCCAAGAGGAAACAAAAGGATTGTGTGGCGGTGGGATAGGTTTGAAACTCGGCACATATATTTAGGCATTCTTCGCCATAATACGATGTCAATATTTCCGATATATACTTTTGCTGTTGGCAACGCACTGCTTTCGGGTGTTCTTTTGAATGAATGCAATGAACACGTTGGTTTTGAATGCCAATATATTGCATTATGTTTTTGATTTCGTTTTCCTCTAAACAGGATAGTAACAATATTTCACTGGGATTGTGTGTGACCATCATTCGTTCGAGTTCATCAAACGTAGTATGTTGGATGACATAACTTTGTTGAAACTCCGAAATATAAGATTTTCCTGTAAAAATATTTGCAACGGCCGTTCCACAAATCAAATAATCGCGTGTTTTGGAAACATGATTGTGGCTTTTTTTCCCATATAGCATCGGTTTATGTATGTCGATCCAAATACACAATATATTATTTGTCATCTGTAATGAACTGTCGTTTTCATAGGATATATACGTACCCGGTGAGTGAATACTGTCCAAGACACGTGTAATGATTTTTCCCTGTTTTTCTTGTATATAAACTACCGCAGTATATCCGTTTTCAGTGAGTTTTTGCAAATATTTGTCAAGTGTATAATCGCGAAATCCCGCCATTAGCACCTGTTTATCCTTATATACAATCTTTTTTTCACTAATGTGTAAGTTACAAATCTGCGAAAAGCTCTGTATTTCACTGTGTTCGATTTCTTGTGTTTCACTATTTCGAAATCCGTATACTTCAAAAAAAGCGCCCACCATCATTAATAAGACACATTGTTTCCCATATTTTTCTTGGTATGTTTCAGTTAAATCAATATAATCTTTGTATATGGATGTTTCACTTGACATGCACTTAATATTTATTTGTTTTTATATCAATATGAATTAAATTATCCAAGAACGAAAAATTGATAGGTTTTTCTCACATTAATATAGTTCAACTTCAACCATTATGCATTTGATTAATACAGATATTCAGAACGGTTACGGCTATTATTATGATTTAGATGATAATGTATCCTATGAACAAAATAATAAGTTAGAATACTATAGTGAATATGATAGTGAAGATGATTATGAAAATGAAACAGATAGAAAAAATCCAATATTTAACATATCGTTATTCACCTATTTACTCTTTAATGAACCATGTCGTTGCATAATTATTTGTGCTGCTACTTGCTTAACGACTTGTTTGTTTTGTCATTATTATGATAAAAACATATGGTATTCAAAATAGAATATAAAAAGTGTTTTCTGTATTTGTGTAATACAGAAATGTACAAATTAGTTGATTATTTTATGTATGTTTGTTTTTTTAATGACCATATATCGAAAATATATTTACCACGTGAAATAATGCACGTTATTTTTTCCTATATCAAAGACGAACTCATATACAAAATCAATAAAAAAACACTTACACATATGGTCAATCGAAAACTCTATGACCTAGATACAAAGTATTTCAATATGGAAAAAAAATATATTTGCATCCACAGTCATGTATTACAATACAAATGGACTCCTTCACAAGTGATTTCTATTATGAGTGAAATACTAAAAAAATACAACTATTATTTTTATCGTAATTGTTGCTCCAGTGGTATCATTTTTTCCGAAATTCCATATAGAAAAAGCATTTCCTTTTTAGATAAATCATGGAATATCAATGTATTCAATGATTCTTATACTAAACAATATACAGATGAAATGTGCGAAAAATACATTTGCTTATGCAAATGCGGATAATAGGTGTTTATAGGGTTCCATCTGTTTTTTCACTTGTAGCTGATTTGCGAAATTGTTGTATGCACTCCCAGATCTTAGATGACTCGTTCAAATTAAATGCACCACGCTTTTGAGCCAAATTTACAAATGTAATTAAAATATTCAATGCAATATTTTCATTTGTGACTTCAACGTCTAATACATTTACTTGTTGTTTCTGAGCAGGAGCTTCTTCTACTGTTCCTCCTTCTTTTAATGACGGACTTGTTTCTTCAACACGAGACTCTTCCATTATATATTAGTCATTCCATTTCGGTTTAAACCATTTTAAAACTAATTATAATCACTCATCCTGATTGTGAAAATAATTATATAATAAATTATCTGGATTGTGATTTTCCATTTCCCCACACATCATTTTAGCTGTTTCAAACATTTTCCTCAAAACATCATTCGGAGATGACGATCCCACTTTAATAAATCCCTTTTTCACTAAATATTTACGGACTTCTTCTATGGACGTTTGTTTTAATAACTGAGATTCCGTAGTTACTCTATTTCGAATAGTTCTATTTGACACCAATACACTTACATGGGGTTTTGTTTTACACCGTCCAACTTTATATGTTCGTCGAATTGTTCGTTTTTGTTTCGGGTATTGTAATCGCACAGCGTCATGTTCACCAGTATTTTGCATTCGTTTTTCTTGGATTTCCCTCAAAACATTATTCTCTGTTGGGGCTATTGGAAATGATGACAAGGGTACGCGTTCCGGATCTTTATTTAGTGAATTTCCAAGAGAAGGAGGAATCTTTTGTGTCTGGTTTTTCCAGTTTTTAAATGTAGGTAAATTCCCGTTTTTTAAACATCCCCATGACGGATTATGATTTTTGACGGGGGTTGAAAGTTGCATCGCGGGTTGTGACATAACCGGTGGCATAATAGAAGAAGATATGTCTTGGAATGTATTCGGCATTTGTAAACTCACATTTTCGTTTACAGGTGGTTGTAACACAGGTCTTTTGACACTATGGTTATGTGATTGGGGTGGAGGTTGTTTAGAGGCTTCTTTTTCTGCTAAATTCATTAGAAATTGGAGAGTTTCGTCAAACGGTTTTTCAAAATCGTCACTTGATTGATTCAAATGGGGATCATTGTCGATTAACTTTTTATATTTTTCTTCTTGTTTTTCACGTAAATATTTGAAAAACTGTTTGCGTTTTAGGGTTTCCGGTTTTACTTTTCTTTCGCGAACACGGATTTCGCCTCCACTCGACGAAGGATTCCTTTTTCTTGTTTTACGTGGTGAAACTTCGAACAATGATTCGTCAAATACTATTGTTTTACTCATAATAATCCAAAACTATATTATTTTTGGATTATTTTTTTTGTGCCTAAACGTCTACAAATACATACCCATGGGAGGTGCTTTTACTTTATGCATACTATTTTGTTTGAATTTCTCAAAACCTTGGTTTATATCTTGTGCATTTAATTGTTTCACGGTTTCTTGTGTTTTCCCATATACGCGTCTTCCATGGGCTATTTTTGAATAAGAAAGTAATTGTTCCATATCTCTGCCATAATGAATGAAATCCTTTTTTCGCTGTTCCATCCAGGATAATATGTATTCTTCACTTAAATCATGGCTCCATTCATTATCCTTTATTTTTTTAATGAAAATAGACACCAACTCTTTTGCATTGTAATCCTGTAAATGAAATTTCCAAATAAAACGCGATTGAAGACCCTGATTCGCTTTAAAAAAAGTAGACTGTAAGCGATCTTCATAACCCGCAATAATGACCATCCAGTCTTTTTTATTTGCACTCAAGGCTTCGCACAATACGTCAATACATTCTCTCGAATAGCTATCTCCTTCATAGTCATTTGCGAGTGAATAAGCCTCGTCGATAAATAGACACCCGCCTTGTGTTTCATCGATTACTTTTTTCGTTTTAATGGCCGTTTGTCCTAAATATCCCGCCACAAGATCATTTCGACACACTTTTCTGAAAATATTTTTCGAAAGAAGTCCCAATTTAGAATACATTTGCCCCAATAACATAGCAACTTCCGTTTTTCCTGTTCCGGGAGGTCCACACAAAACCGTATGCATGAAATCACCTTCACCTCCTTTGTGTAAATCTTGACTAAAGTATAAAAGCTGATTTAATAATTCTTCCTTAAATTCCTTCAAACCAATCATATTATTGATTTTGTCTAATTCAGGTTTTACCTTGTGCAATGCTTCTAAATTAATATTGTAATTATATTGCGCGTCATATGGTTCGTTGTTTAACAAAGTAATAAGATCTTGAAACGACGTCAATTCGAATTCTATGATCTTGTCCTCCTTTTCAGCATTCGAAGGAGTGGGAGGTCTAACAAAATTCGCAAACGAGTCATTGTTTAGAGGTGGCACGCATGAATAACCATATGCATATTGATTCGGTGGTATGGCAAGTGGATATAAACATACATTTTGAACGGGTTGATAATAACTCAATTGTTTCCTCGATTTGTCTAAAATATCTCTTTTATAAGCACCAATGTAGTAGACGTCATCGAGTTTTTTTTCATCGAAGTATTCATCACAAACCGTTAAAAACTGTTTCCATTTATCATTTGAGCATTTTATTTTGCTATAATAAGAAATTTGATTGTTTAAAGCATAATCATCCATTAACAACTCATTGTGCTTATTTTTATTAGGTTTTCCTTAAAACATTAATGTATTGAGGAAAATAACAATTGCAAACAATATAGAAAATTGATTAGAAAAGCATATTAATACTTGCTTCATAAAACCATGGATTCATTACATTGCGAAGCGACTCAACACTCATCGAACACAATGTTCATGACACCTACCGGAAGTGATTTTATTGCTAACGGTGATTTTGATGACAATTGTAAAAACAAGGGCTCGAGTGAAAAAAAAGCAGCAAAAATTAAAATAAAGAAACCGCGTAAAATGCATACAAATGAAATTGGTAACAGGATAATGGAAGCTGTTTTCATGGATAAAATCAAAGAATCGATTGTGGAAGTATCTGGCGAAGGTAAAGAAGTATTGTCTCATTTAGGTAATTATATTGAAGAACCGTATCAACTCATTGAATCCTATTTTAAAGGGCAACATTTAGAGAGATTGGTTCGTCATCAAATAGAGTCTTATAATCATTTTATTAATTATCAAATACAGCGCACCATTCAGATGTTCAATCCAGTGAATATTCACTCTGAAAATGATTATGTAGCTGAACATGATAAATATTTGCTCGATATCCACATTTCCTTTCTTAATTTCAAATTGCACCCGCCGCAAATTCATGAAAACAATGGAGCAACAAAAGTCATGTTACCCGAAGAGGCTAAATTACGCAACTTTACTTATGCGTCTACTATGACAGTGGATTTAGACATTCAATATACGGTTTGTGACAATGAACAAATGGACAATCCCAAAGTGATTCACAAGCTTTTGCCTAAAATTAACATTGGTAAAATGCCGATTATGTTGAAGTCTTCTATTTGTATTTTAAATCAAAACAGTCATATTCATCCATCTGTAATTGGCGAATGTGCAATGGATTGCGGAGGTTATTTCATCATTAAAGGTTCGGAAAAAACGGTATTAGGTCAAGAACGCGCTGCTGAAAACCGTGTATATTGCTTTAATGGAAAAAACACGACAAAGTGGACGTGGTATGCTGAAATTAAATCGGTCCCTGACTTTAAATGCATTTCCCCAAAACAAATTGAAATGATGGTGGCAAGTAAAAACAATGGATTTGGTCACGGATTATTTATTCAAATACCGCGCATTAAACAGCCAATTGAATTGTTTGTAGTATTTCGAGCATTGGGTATTATAAGTGATCGTGCAATCTGCGAATATATTTTGCTAAATATCAATGACTCAAAACAATCCGAATTATTAAATGCATTGCAAGCATCGGTGATCGATGCAAATAGTTATATGACCCGTGAAGAAGCCTTTAAGTATATTACATCATTGGTTTCGTATACTCCTCTAAACATGGATCGTGAAACGGGTTTGAAAAAGAAGCAAGAATTCGCCCATGAAGTTTTGAATAATGATTTGTTTCCCCATTGTACAACCAAAGAACAGAAATTATACATGTTAGGTTATATGGCAAACCGTCTCCTTCAAACCAGTATGGGATGGATTCCTGGAAGTGATCGTGATTCTTATTTGAATAAGCGTATTGAATTGACGGGAACATTGCTAAATAATCTGTTTCGAAACTATTTCAATAAATTGGTCAAAGAGATGCAAAAACAGATTGTCCGTGAAATCAACAATGGTTCATGGCGTTCATCACAAGACTATGAAAATATTATTAATATGACAAATATTTACAAAATCATGAAATCAACGACGATTGAAAATGGAATCGCACGTGCATTGTCGACTGGTGACTTCAGTATTAAGCAATCAAATAGTACGAAAGTCGGTGTTGCACAGGTTTTAAACAGATTGACGTATATTGCAAGTATTAGTCATTTGCGTCGTATTAATACACCTTTGGAGAAGAGCGGTGAATTAATTGCGCCTCGTAAATTACACAATACAACATGGGGATTCTTATGTCCAGCAGAGACACCAGAGGGTCAATCGATTGGTGTAGTTAAAAACATTAGTTATATGGCACATCTTACTATTCCTACAAACAGTTCTATGTTATACGAATACGTGGAACCCCATATTATGAAGGTCGAAGACTATATGCCAAGTGATTTCCACGGAAAGGTGAAAGTATTGATCAATGGAACGTGGGTTGGATCAACAAATTGCCCACATGATTTATATGACAGTTTGAAGGATAAAAAATACAGGGGTATTATCAATATTTACACTTCGATTGTGTTTGACTATAAAACATTGGAAATTCGTATTTGTAATGACGGTGGCAGATTGACGCGACCCGTATTACGCGTAAAGAACAATAAAGCCATCATTACAAAGGAAATCATTGATAAAATTTACAATGAGGATTTGCAATGGAACGACTTGATTACAAATTGTCATTTAGACGAATCGGTGATTGAATATATTGACGCCGAAGAGCAAGATTATTCGGTCATTGCAATGAAGACGCAAAATGATTATTTACAAAAAGCGGAAAACGTGCGTTATTCGCATTGTGAAATCCACCCTAGCACTATTTTCGGAGTGTTGGCGTCATGTATTCCGTATCCTGATCATAATCAAGCACCTAGAAACACTTATCAATGTGCTATGGGGAAACAGGCTATGGGAATTTATGCAATGAATTATGATAATCGCATGGACAAAACGTCTTATGTGTTGACTTATCCTACCCGTCCATTGGTAGACACGCGTCTTATGAACTTTATTAGTTTGAATAAAATCCCTTCGGGTTGTCAGATTCACGTGGCGATAATGTCTCATACGGGTTACAATCAGGAAGATAGTGTGTTAATCAACAAAGCGGCGATTGACAGGGGATTATTTACGGCCACGATTTATCACACGGAAAAAGATGAGGACAAAAATATTATACGTGACGAAATAATTCGTTGTAAACCGAATCCTGCTAAAACAAAGGGAGTGAAATTCGGTAATTATGATAAATTAAATGCGCATGGTTTCATTCCAGAAAATACATTGGTCGAAAACCGCGATGTCATTATTGCTAAAATAGTTCCGATCAAGGAAAATCGTAATGATCCTACAAAGACAATTAAATACGAAGATCAGAGTAAAACGTTTCGAACTACCGAGGAAACGTATATTGACAAGAATTATACAGGACGAAATGGCGACGGATACAATTTTGCTAAAGTTCGTGTGCGAACTCTCAGAAAACCTGTTTTAGGTGATAAAGTATCTTCGCGTCATGGACAAAAGGGCACCGTCGGTAATATTATTCCAGAATGCGATATGCCATTTACAAAAGACGGCACGCGTCCTGATATTATAATTAATCCACATGCTATTCCGTCTCGTATGACGATCGGACAACTCAAGGAAACGTTACTCGGTAAAGTATTATTACAATTGGGTTTGTTTGGAGATGGAACGAGCTTTGGTAATTTGGATGTGGCGACTATTTCCGAACAATTACAGAACCAAGGTTTTGAGAGTTATGGAAATGAATTATTATACAACGGAATGACGGGAGAACAAATCGAGACCAATATCTTTATAGGACCGGTATTTTACCAACGCTTAAAACATATGGTTAATGACAAGCAACACAGTCGTTCGATTGGTCCAATGGTAAATCTGACTAGGCAGCCGGCGGAAGGTAGAAGTCGTGATGGTGGTTTCAGAATAGGAGAAATGGAAAGGGATGTAATGATTTCCCATGGAATTTCACGATTTTGTAGAGAACGTTTATACGATGTTTCAGACAAATACAGCACACATATTTGTAATAAATGTGGTATGATTGCTTCGTATAATGATGGCTCCAAACAGAAATCCTACAAAGAGGAATTTACGGTGCATCATTGTAAAACATGCGATAATTATACTGACTTCTCTTATGTCGAAATTCCATATGCATATAAATTGATGGCACAAGAACTTCAAACGATCAATGTCGTTCCGCGATTACTAACAGCTAGTTAATTATACGTTATTACTTTCTTTGTAAAATAAATATTTTTTATGTTATTTATTTTACTTTTTGTTGGACCAATAGTCTTTTTCCCGCTGGAGTTGGAGGTTTTCGATATCCTCCTTTCTTTTTTCCGAAAAAGATGTGGGTCCGTGAAAACTAGAAACCAATTTCCCTTCTCCCTTTTTCAAAAAAGGGAACTTCTCCTTTTTTCCTTTTTGATGGGCTTTTTTCCCATCGCCCTTTTTCAAGTATGTGAAAGTGCGAATAGGCTTAGACAAGTCTTCGTCTTTTATAAAAAATGACATAATATAGTATGGATAACGATTTTGATTTTTACAAATAAAATCGTTCAAATGAAAAATTGAAAGCATTTATGCTGTAATGTGGAAAAATTAAAAATCAAAAATGAAAAAGAATAAGAAAAATATTCGAAACAAGTATTCCTCTAAACGCAATTTATATATTGGTGGATTTAAGATTGGAAAAGAAGATGAGTTATGTTTTCAGGAGAAAAATTATAATTCTACTTATGGTGAATTGACGAAATCGGGTGCATGTCAACTATTTGCAAATTATCCAATGCGAAACAAGGTGTTTTGTGATTTGGGAAGTGGAACGGGTAACGTATTGCATTATGTATTGTCGATGTTCCCTGCTTTAAAGAAGGGTATTGGTTTGGAGTTGTCACGTGAGCGTCATGAAATCGCCATTGAAAAATACAACAAGTACATTTCAACAAATAAGATGGAATTGTATCATATGGATTTATTGGACTTTCCTGTTTCAAATTGCGATTATATTTACATTAGTAATTTGTGTTTTCCGGAACATTTGAACAAAAGCATTGGCAAAAAGATTGATGATGAATGTAGGGAGAAAATGGTCGTGTTTTCCTCTAAAGAAATATATTGTAAAAACCATTGGAAAAAGGAAGAAAAAACAGTGGCACAAACATGGGATACCAAAAGTCGAATTTATGTGTATTCGTTTTAGTCTAATCCAAAATCGCTATTACTACTCACTTCTTCATTTTCTTCGTTTTGCGATGTAATACTGGAACGTCTTGTAGGGTTTTCACTATTAATATCGTCTAATAACGTGTTTAACAGTCTTGAAAATTCCATATTTTCTTCGTGTGATTCTTCTTCTTCAATTTCTTCTTCTGAAGATGTATTGTGCAAACTTTCGTCGTAATGTGTATTTAAGCGTGTCCTTTGTGTAATAAATGTGTTTTGCAAAGACTCTGTTATTGACTGGTCATTTGGTCGCTGGCGAACACGAGATCTAACACTTGTATTCGACATTGACTCTTGATTCGGTATAGTCTGTGTTGTACGGACTTCAAATAGCGACTGCGTTGATTGTTCTTCGCGGCGCCGATTTGTTGAGTGATCGTTATTGTAATGATTATGATTTGCAATTACTTCGATTTCTTCTTCATCGTCACTATCACTGCTATATTCACTTTCAACACTTTCGTTTTCCTGTGTATTATCAGCAATAGTAAATAGTCTGTTTTCGGTTCGCCTCATTAGTGGAAAAAGACTGTTCGGTACGTCTAAATTATGTCTCGGGCTTTGATCTGGTTCGGGTAATCCATCTATTTTTATTTTATGAAATGGAATATATCTTGTTTGGTAAGTGACCTTAAATTTTGTAGGTGCGTTATTATCAAGCACATTGACCTTCTTTTTTATTAATTTTCTACCAAACATCGGATTATACAAGCAAAATTGTTTAAATTTGTTTCGCAAGAGGACCGTTGATCCAAAATATTCATCGTTTTGAGCCAATGAATAATGTGAAATATAATACAAACGTAAAAATGGTTTCATTGCATTAATCAATATGTTTGTAGGAAACTTCGGATCTATGTGTAATTCGCCATACGTCTTTAAATTGCGAACCATTGTCAAAATCCGCGTTCTCAATTCGATGGAAGGTGACGTTTTAATAAAATCTTCAATATACAAATTGCGTAATAAATGCTCGTATTTGAAAATCAACGTTTTTATATTAAAAAATACATCGTAAAACAACTGTATATATATGGGCATCTTGTAATTCGATTTCTTGATTTTCCAATAAATCGCATATAAATGCGATCTTTCAAATTCCCGGTTTGTATACGGATTTAAAGGCATTTTCGGTTCGGAAAACATACTATACGAAATATTCAACAATGCGTTTTTGCATATATTTATTAAATCACTTATACCAAAATAATATTTGCTTCCGTCTTGCAATAACTCTAAACAATTCTCACTATTTACATTCAACTCATTGCCACATAAGTCGGTTTTTACATTTAACTTTGCTCGCTTCCATTTAAACCTAGCAACTAACTTCAACAAACTTAAGTACTTCTTTTGTGCCAATTCAAAATGTTCCATAAAATAATCCTTATGCTCGTGGGGTGCATAAGATATCATTGTAAATTCAAGAGTATTGTATTTCACTTTCATTAAATCTACATCGTTTTTTTTTACTTCAGATAACAATGACATAAAATAAATAAATACGCAACTTGAATGATTATTTTCATGATTAAACAAATTACCGATCATACCTTGATCCAAAGACCAGTTTTTCAATTCTTTATTAAATTCATGCAATAATATATTAAAAAATGTTTTCATAATTGTTTTAATATAGCAATATATATTTATATTATTATAAATTTTAATAAATGTCTCAAGACCAACAACCCAAACAATACAATCCAAACGTATACCCACAAATCACCAATAATGAACCTATAAGTAAAACAATTGCGATTTCCGAGACTTATGAAATCAACGATATTCGCAGTACTGCAGACTTTAGAGGTATATCCTTTTCCGAGTACAAGAAAACCGATGTTAAAAAACAACTCATTGATTCCTTGAAAAACAGTAAAATAGAAGCCGCTTGTTACTGGTCTGCCGAATTGTTATGCGCAGGTCACTTCGGGGAACTTTGGGAAATCATTCTATTTTTCATGTCTAAATGTATTCATTTAGGGAACCCAAAAATCGCTATTTATTTAGAAATGCGCTATTCTATTTTCCGAAACATTATGAACAAGGGTATTTATATATCCGAATTAGACGCACGTAACGACGAAGAATGTCGAAAATTATTTGCTGAAATCATGATTACATTATGTTTATCATCAAAAAAGATGAGTTTTGAGGAGATCAAATTGAAAAAACAAGACGAATTCGATTTAACAAATATGAAGGAACGTTTAAAGGCAGATTCAATGGAATACGCAACGCCATTTTTTCGCAAAAAGGATCCCAAAGAAATATTTATTGCTCTAAATGAATTTTCCTACTCGATTTCTCCAAACGTAAATAACATTAATAGTGCGTGTTATTGGTATGAATGGTTAATCGAATTCGACGCATCATGTAAAAAAAAGAAATTGCAATGTGTTTGTGAATACAGGGATGTTCGCGCGGAAAACAAATATCGTGGGGATGTGGTTTGGGTAATATGGGATGCAATTTTACATTATGCCGGTCTTAAAGACGATGATTTTATTATGAAATTATTACATTCATTAATGAACTTGTTTTGTATTAAATACACAAATGCATGTGGTAAACGCCGTAAATATATTATTTATTACGCAATTAGTTTAATTACCGAGCAAGTAAATAAACGGTGTGAAATAATAAATAATAAAGAAATATTGAAAATCGGGTTGCAAAAAATAAATATGATTTACAAGCAAATAAAGCAAAATGAACAAGCTCCGCATACCGATTATTTGTTTCAAAACATTGACAAACAACAAGCCTTAGAGAAATCCATTAAACAAATGGAAATCATTAACAATATGACTTTTTACAATAATTAAATCCAATGAATTTTATAATCTAAATCATAGACAATATGCGAAAAGAAGCGTTCATAAGCATGTTCAATCATACCATCGCGTCTTACTTCAGACATATTTTTTGGGTTTTCCAAGGCATCGAATATATTCTTGCTATAACCGGCTTTGCGACCTTCTTTTATGTAATCTAAGTAGCAATCATTATGTTCGTTTTTTAAATCCACCTTCCTAAATATTTTCATGTAATAATACCAATTATGATCAAACGTATATTTATTGTTGCAAGAATGATACAAGTCGTTTATATTTAAATCGAAGAATATTTGTTTCACTATTGTAAATCTGGTTAAAAACATTGTTCCCGCTATAAATAAGAAATCATTGTATTTTTTCTTTTTGCTAAAATCGTGTATAAGTTGGTTCAAATGTTTCTTATTTAAAATATCTTTTTCATTTGACATACAACATACTGCTTTTGACCCTATCATGCCAATTTCTCGATCTTCCTCTAAACGTTGTATTGCTTGATGGAATGTATTCTTATCTTTCAATAATGGTTGTAATAAATCTTCACGAAAAGTGTCATCGTTTTTCGTGTGAATTTTCAATACATAATCATAACTTCTGTTTTCTTTTTTCCATAGCTCTATAAAATAAAGAAAACTCGCAATATCGAATCCGACGTTATCCGAATAAGAGACGTAGCAGTCACTATATTCCGGTATCATATTCGATATTTCCAAGCGGTCAATCGTCTTTATAATGTTTATGTAAAAATGCATTTGATAAGTGCTGTTGTTATTTTTAACCAACATAGTAACGTAATGTTTCATTTTATAATATGTTTCAATACTGCCAATATGAATCACACATGCGATTGTGGGTAAACGATTGTCTTTTAATGAAAACCGTGTATCGCAAAATTCCTCAAAACTGTGTTTATAAATACCGTGTTTTTCCCATTTGTCTTTTATTTCCAGGTCGTATGTAGTCTGATTCACGAAATTGTTTTTATTAGCGATCACGTTTCTGCAATATTCCAGGGTTTTCATTTGTGAATTGTAAAAAATGCATATTTTTTCCGGATTTTTAAATTGTTGAAAATACATCTTGCCCAATAACGAGGGTCCCGTTATATCTAAATAATTCATTCCATAATCTTGGTTATTTACATTATATAAAATGGCCGAAATGCAATTCTTTATTATCGTGTTGTTTGGCTTTACCAATATGAAATCAGTCGAAATACTGTAATCATTATTGATCCATTTGGAGGGGTCCTCTAATACAAATTGTTCTTGGAAATATAGTTTTTCAAACTTGAAACCCTTTATCATATCGAATGAAGGATCCAAATATAAACCGCCGTGTTTATATAAAACACAATAACGCCATAATTCGGATTTATGTTTATCACACCTTAGACTGTCATAAGCCTTTCGTATATCTTTTGGGAAGTTTTTCTCAATAAATAGACGACAATCTTTAAGATTATTTATGTGAAATTGAATATTTTTATTTGCACCGGTTATTCTCGCAATTTTTAAGCGTAACTCATCTGGTATATTTTCCGACAAATAGCACATAAAACAATTTCTCGGTATAGTCGTTTCGTATTTCACA
>Ga0181566_10001376_pt1 | contig 19950 bp, 24 predicted proteins | sample 101ome_15_FD_133762 | JGI IMG/M metagenome (GOLD analysis project Ga0181566, IMG submission 133762) | Coastal salt marsh microbial communities from the Groves Creek Marsh, Skidaway Island, Georgia - 101402AT metaG (megahit assembly) | ecosystem: Environmental > Aquatic > Marine > Intertidal...
TAGACGAATTTGCATTCGTTCCACAGAATGTTGCAGAGGACTTCTTTAGTTCGGTATATCCTACAATCTCATCTGGTAAGTCTACCAAAGTTGTTATCGTATCAACTCCTAACGGTATGAACATGTTCTACAAGTTATGGACTGATGCAGAGAACAAACGCAATTCTTATAATATCGTAGATGTTCACTGGAGTCAAGTGCCAGGCCGTGATGAGAAGTGGAAAGCAGAAACTATTGCGAACACCTCACAAGAACAGTTCCAAAGGGAATTTGAATGTGAGTTCTTGGGTTCTGCAAATACTCTGATTCATCCTTCTGTTATTAAAGCAATGGCATTCCATAACCCAATCAAGTCAAACGCTGGATTGGATGTATATGAAAATCCACAGTCTGGTAAAATGTATTCTATTGTATGTGACGTTGCAAGGGGAACTCAGAACGACTATTCTGCATTTATTGTATTTGATATTTCTACAGTGCCTTATCGTATTGTTGCAAAATATCGTAACAATGAAATCAAACCTCTACTCTTTCCTAACATTATTCATGATGTTGCAACTGCATACAATCTTGCATATGTTATGGTGGAAGTTAATGATATCGGTGAACAAGTTGCATCTGCACTACAGTTCGACTTGGAGTATGAGAACCTTATCATGGCGTCCATGCGTGGACGTGCGGGTCAAGTATTGGGTGGTGGATTCTCTGGTGGTAAGGCACAACTTGGTGTGAGAACAACTAAGGCAGTCAAAGCACTTGGAACCTCTAACCTTAAACAGATTATTGAAACAAACAAACTGATTATTCAAGACTATGACTTGATTAATGAGTTCTCAACATTCATCCAAAAGGGGCAATCCTTTGAGGCAGAAGACGGACACACAGATGACTTGGCAATGTGTTGTGTTCTATTTGCATGGATGGTTCAACAGACATATTTCAAAGAACTAACAGATGATGATATTCGTGCAAGGATGTTTGCAGAACAACAACATCAACTAGAACAAGATATGGCTCCATTTGGATTTATGGACGATGGTTTACAAGACCCATATGGTGAAACTATTATTGATGAATATGGAACACGGTGGAGCCCAGTGGTTCGCTCATTTGACTCAGATTGGTAGAAATCTTAAAATACCTACATAATGTCAAGTATATCGTTTTCTAATTTAAGAAAACAATTCGCACAAACGATTTGAGATTGTTTAATGAGTTCCATAACTTCTGTTCTAGATTCTTCATTCAATCCCTTTCTTTTTGTGAGTTTACGAATATTCCTCTCATGAGGATAAAACTGGAGACAGGCAGTTTCAGACTCTCCACAGTGGCAACAGAACTTTTCGCCAAGATATTCATTAACCCATATCTTGCGTTTTCTGTAGTTTCTCTGTGATACTTTCTTTATGGTATCTTTGTATTTCTGATAATGCTCCGACATATCATTATTTATGTGCTGCCTAACCTATAAAAAACGGTGTGTAAAACATCCTTTTTATAAATATAAGTGTAAATTTGAGGAAACCCTTAGATTATTGAATCCATAAAGGAGAAATAAAGATGGCATTTCAAGTATCCCCTGGCGTGCTCGTCAAAGAGATTGACTTGACTAATGTTGTTCCTGCTGTTGCTACATCAATTGGTGCAATCGCTGGTGCTTTTGTAAAAGGCCCAGTAGGTGAAATCATTCCAATTGGTTCAGAAGGAGAACTGGTTGATATCTTTGGCAAACCAAACTCAGATAACTTTGAGACTTGGTTCACTGCCGCTAACTTCTTGCAATACGGTAATGCGTTGAGAGTTGTTCGTGCTGACACGGGCGAACTAAACGCAACTGCCGATTCAGCAGGATTAGCAATTAACAATGACACAGTTTATGAAGATAACTATGCTGACGGTTCGGGTTCAGTTGGTTCTTGGGCATCTAGAACGCCTGGCACATGGGGTAACTCCCTTGGTGTTTCAGTTTGTTCTTCTGCTGCCGCATTTGAAGCAACTGCTACTGCAACGGTTGATGGCGCACACACTGCTGGCGCAACTACTCTTGCGGTAACTGATGGAACAGAGTTCCAAGTTGGTGATATCATTTATCTACAAGAAACTGATGGAACACAATACGAAATCACTGCGATTTCAACAGACGATCTAACTATTCGTCAACTAGATAACCCAAATGGTGGTGGACTTAAATCTGCAATGTCTGGAGGCGAAGCAATTCGTAGACGTTGGAGATTCTACGACCTATTCGATGGAGCGCCAGGCACATCAACATGGGCAACAAACCAAGGTTTGACTGCAGCTGCAGACGAACTACACGTTGTTGTTTATGATACAACTGGTGACATTCGTGGGTTCTCAGCAGATGTTGCTGGACAAAGAACACTTTCAGTAATTGAAACATTCCCATTTGTTTCTAAGCATCCAAATGCAAGAACACCACAAGGTGGTTCGAACTACTATGTTAACGCTGTTAACGTTGGTTCACGCAATGTATTCTGGATGGATCACCCAACTTCTGGAACAGATTGGGGAACTGCACTTACTGCTGGTGGACTAGATACAGTCTTTGATGCTCCTGCTCTACCAATTGTTGACACACTTGGTGGTGGAACACAAGACCTTGCCGCAACAGTTGGTGAACTAGACCTTGCATACGACTTGTTCGCAGATGCAGAAACAGTAGATGTTAACCTAGTGATGGCTGGTAAATCACCAGACGGAACTGATGGTGTAACACACGCAACTAACCTAATCGACTTTGCAGAACTTCGTAAAGATGTTGTTGCATTCATCTCTCCTCGTAGAGCAGATGTGGTTGGTGTTACTACTGGAGCCGCACAGACTACAAACGTAAAAGGATTCTTCGATAACCTCGCAAGTTCTTCTTACGCAGTCTTTGACTCTGGTTACAAATACATGTATGACAAGTATAACGATGTTTATCGTTATGTCCCACTAAACGGTGACATGGCAGGACTTGCTGCGAATACTGACAACGTTGCAGACCCTTGGTTCTCACCAGCGGGTTACAACCGTGGACAGGTTCGTGGTGCAGTTAAACTTGCATTCAACCCAACAAAGGCACAAAGAGATATCCTATATCCTGCTCGTATCAACCCTGTTGTTACATTCCCAGGCCAAGGAACAGTTCTATTCGGTGATAAGACTGCTCTATCTCGTCCTTCTGCATTCGACAGAATTAATGTTCGTAGATTGTTCATTGTTCTTGAGAAGGCAATTGCGACTGCCGCTAAGTTCCAGTTGTTTGAATTCAACGATGACTTCACTCGTGCTCAGTTCCGTAACTTGGTTGAACCATTCTTGCGTGACGTTCAAGGACGTAGAGGTATCATTGATTTCTCTGTTGTTGCAGACGAAACAAACAACACTGGTGAAGTAATTGACAGAGATGAGTTTGTTGCAGATATCTACATCAAACCAGCTCGTTCAATCAACTTCATTACACTAAACTTCATTGCTGTTAGAACTGGTGTTTCTTTCAGTGAGATTGGCGGATAAGGAGATAAGACATGGCTAGTATTGACGATTTCAAATCAAACCTTATCGGCGGTGGTGCAAGAGCAAACCAATATCGTGTAATCATGACTACACCTACTGGTATTGCTACAGGACTCGACACTGTAAGAACACAATATTTGGTTAAGGCAACTTCATTGCCTGGCCAGACTATCCCAGAAGTTACTGTTAACTTTAGAGGTAGACAGTTGTTCTTGGCGGGCGACAGAACGTTTGAAACATGGACTACAACAATCATTAACGATACAGACTTTATGGTTCGTAACGCTATTGAACGTTGGATGAACGGTATCAATAATCTTGAAACCAACACTGGATTGACTAATGTATCTGAATATACATCTCAGTTGATTGTAGAACAGTTGGATAGAGATGATAACGTATTGAAGTCTTATGTTCTTCGTAACTGTTGGCCAACAGTAGTTGCACCTGTTGAACTATCATACGATACTGTAAGTGATATTGAAACCTTTGACGTGACTTGGAGATACACTTCATTCACAGCAAGTTCTGTATAATCTGGTTTTACAAACCTACTAAATAGTAGGGTAAAACTTAGGAGATTTATAGTATGGCGGAACTTTTTGGTTTCAGAATTACAAGAGCGAATCAAGGTAAGGGTGGTGATGGATTCACCGCCCCTACCTCTGATGATGGCACACTTGATGTAGTTTCGGGTGGAGGCCATTATGCGTCTGTTTTAGATATGGACGGACGTGACAGAAACGAACTTGATTTGATTCGCCGTTATCGTGATATTGCACAACAACCAGAGTGTGACAGTGCAGTTGAAGATATTGTAAATGAAGCAATTGTATCAGACGAAAGAGATCAGTCTGTATCAATTTCACTTGACAGATTAGACCTATCCCCTAATATCAAAAATAAAATTCGTGAAGAGTTTGATGAAGTTCTACGTTTGATGGACTTTAATCAAAAGGGACATGATATTTTTAGACGTTGGTATGTGGATGGTAGAGTTTATTATCATAAAATTATCGACCCTAAACAACCTCGTAAGGGACTTAAAGAATTACGTTACATCGACCCTCGTAAGATTAAGAAGGTTCGTGAACAACGTAAAGAACAAGACCCTAAAACTGGAATGGACTTAGTTGTTGCAGTAGATGACTTCTATTTGTATAACGACAAAGGACTAGATGTTAACGTAGGAACATCACAGGGCGTAAAAATTACAAACGATTCCATTGCATATTGCCCAAGTGGGTTGATTGATATGCAAAAAGGAACCGTTCTTTCACATCTACACAAAGCGATTAAACCAGTTAATCAGTTGCGTATGATTGAAGATGCGTTGGTTATCTATCGTATCTCTCGTGCGCCTGAACGTAGAATTTTCTACATTGATGTTGGTAACTTACCTAAACAGAAAGCCGAATCATATCTAAAGGATGTGATGAATCGTTATCGTAACAAACTAGTATACGATGCGAGAACTGGTGAAATCAGAGATGACAGAAATCATATGTCTATGTTGGAAGATTTCTGGTTGCCTCGTAGAGAAGGTGGACGTGGAACAGAGATTACAACCTTGCCTGGCGGTTCAAACCTTGGTGAGATTGATGACATTACATACTTCCAGAAGAAGTTGTATCGTTCATTGAACGTTCCAGTATCCAGACTTGCAGAAGAAACTGGATTCCAAATTGGACGTTCAGATAACATCACTCGTGACGAACTCAAGTTTACAAAATTCGTGCAGAGACTTCGTAAGAAGTTCTCAGTGTTGTTCCAAGATATGCTTAAAACACAACTTATACTAAAGGGTGTTATCGCAGAAGAAGAATGGCACACGATAAAAGAACACATTCAATTTGATTTCCTACAGGATGGATATTTCACAGAACTCAAGAATACTGAGATTCTGAGGGAACGTCTAGATATGTTAGGACAAATCGAATCGTATGTCGGAACATATTTCTCTAAAGAATATGTGAAGAAGAATATTCTTAAAATGACAGACGATGAGATTGAGGATATTGATAATCAAATCAAAGATGAAAGTGGCGGAGAAGATATGGGTGCCGATGACGGCATGTTCGCACATAACGATCCCACAAAAGGAGATAAATAATGGACAATGTAAGAGACTTTGTTGACTCAATTGCATCAGGCGATAACCTTGAGGCGGAGTCACATTTCAATAATGCACTCGCACAAAAGGTTGGCGATGCACTAGAAACAAAACGTATGGAAGTTGCAAAGACTTTTGTGACACATCATATCCCAGAAGTTGGTGAGGAAGACAGTGACTAAAACCGTTTCTCAACTCAGAAGAGAGTTGCCAGAAAAGGATGAACACAAAATGTCTAGGGAGTATAAGAAGTTATCTCCCAAGATGCAGAAGGCTGTGGATGCAATATTTAAAGAAATGGACACTAAACCTTCTAATTTCCTAAATACTTTTGAGAAAACAATAAATAACGTTGCAAAAGAGTTTAAAGTTCCGCAAAAGAAACTTATGGATTATTTTGAACGTGAAGTATTAACGGTAATGTAAAGAGAAGTCTAATGAAATTAATTGCAGAACAGATACAAGAAGTTGAATACATCGTTGAAGAAAAAGACGGTGGATCAAAAGAAATGAAGATTCGTGGAATCTTCATGCAGGCAGACCAGAAAAATAGAAATGGTCGTGTCTACCCATTTGGTGTCCTTCAAAAAGAAGTCACCAGATATAATAAAGAATTTGTTGCTGAAGGACGTGCATTTGGCGAACTCGGACACCCAGAAGGCCCTACGGTTAATCTGGATCGAGTATCACACATGATTACGAAACTTGAGGCGGATGGAAAGAACTTTATCGGTGAGGCCAAGTTGCTCTCAACTCCGATGGGGGAAATTGCGAAAGCACTAATCAAAGACGGTGGTAAACTTGGTGTCTCTTCAAGAGGCATGGGTTCACTAGAGTCTCGTGGTGGTGCGAATTATGTGAAAGACGATTTTTATCTTGCCACTGCGGCAGATATTGTTGCAGACCCTTCTGCTCCACAAGCCTTCGTTGAAGGTATTATGGAGGGTAAAGAATGGATTTGGAACAACGGTATACTTCAAGAAGTTGATGTTGCTGAAATCAAAAATGACATTAATGAAGGGGTAAGACGTAGAAATGATAATGTTTCCGCACTTGCCTTTGCTAAATTTTTGTCAAAACTTTAATCATTATAAATATGTTAAGATAACAAACTCAAGGAGAAATCCCAATGTCAGAACTAGACAAGACAATTGAGGAACTAGAAGCGGAAGTCCAGGCAGAGCTTGAAGAAGCGAAGCAACCTACGGACGGTGCCGGTAAAGGTGAATCAATGGAAAAAGTTGAAGGGGAAGTTCAAGACCTTGGCAAAGCTGTTGTCGACCCAGAAGAGAAGAAAGGCGCTGACGCTGCAAAAGCAACGAAACCCGCCAAGGATGCTCAGAATAAGGGCGCAAAAGATGCCGGTGGTGACGATGAACCAACCAAAGTTAAAGAACCTCTAGCCGCTGGGGTCGAAATCGACCATGACGGTGAGGAACTAGAAGAAGCCCGTATGACTAAAGAATCAATGATTACTGCAATGCAAGAAAAACTTGCAGGCATGAAAGCAGTTGATTTGAAGGCTGCATACGAATCAATGATGAATGACGATGAAGAAGAGAAAGAAGAGTCAGTTGACGAATCTACTCTTGAAGACCGTCTTGCATCTGTAGATGTATCTGAGGATGTTTCTGCACTTACAGAAGGTGAAGAACTATCAGAAGACTTCCAGAAAAAGGCTGCTACAATTTTTGAAGCCGCTGTTAAATCCAAACTTCGTTCAGAAGTAGAGCGTATCGAAATGTCTAAGACACAAGAAATCGCTGAAGAAATCAATAGAGTGCGTGATGAGTTGACTGAAAAGGTTGACGCATACATGAACTATGTTGTAGAAGAGTGGATGAAAGAAAACGAAATCGCAATTGAGCGTGGTCTCAAAGGCGAAATCGCAGAAGACTTCATCTCAGGTCTTAAAGACTTGTTCACAGAACATTATATTGATGTTCCAGATGAGAAGTATGACATTCTAGAATCACAGTCTGCAAAGATTGATGAACTAGAGTCAAAGATTAACGAGCAAATCGAAAAGAATGCAGAACTAAAGTCTGCAAACCAATCATTGGTTCGTGAGTCTGTTTTTGCAGAGGTTTCTGCTGATCTTGCCGCAACTGAGGTAGAGAAGTTTAAATCACTTGCAGAAGATGTTGAGTATACATCTGAAGAATCTTTCAAAGAGAAACTCAACACGCTTAAGGAATCTTATTTCCCTAAGGCAACCACTATCGCTGAATCTGTAGACTCCGAATCAGATGGTTCTGAATCTTACGATACAACTGGTGCAATGTCCGCTTACATGGCTGCAATCAGTAAAAATGTAAAGCGAGCTAGAGGTTAATAGGTTAAACTATTAACTTTTATAAATATTATTAGAAAAAAACTCAATTAAGGAGAAACAAAATGTTCCAGACAGAACATCTACAGGAAAAGTGGCAGCCAGTCCTAGAGCATAACGATCTTCCAGAGATCAACGACTCTTATCGTAAGGCTGTAACCACAGTTATCCTAGAAAACCAAGAAAAAGCACTTCGTGAAGACAGAGGTTTCCTCGGCGAAGCTGCTCCAACTAACGCCACTGGCGGTTCAGTTGACAACTGGGATCCAATCATGATCTCACTAGTGCGCCGTGCAATGCCTAACCTTATTGCATATGACGTTGCTGGTGTTCAGCCAATGACTGGCCCAACAGGACTCATTTTCGCAATGCGTTCACGTTACACTAGCCAATCAGGAACAGAAGCGTTCTACAACGAAGCTGATTCTGACTTCTCAGGCACAGGCACACAGGCCGGCACTAACCCTGCTGTTCTTAACGACTCACCTGCTGGAACTTATACTTCTGGTGAAGGTATGTCAACTGCTGCTGCTGAAGCACTTGGTGACGGTGTAGGCGCAGACTTCGGTGAGATGGCATTCTCAATCGAAAAGCAGACTGTTACTGCAAAGTCTCGTGCTCTAAAAGCAGAATACACAATGGAACTTGCACAGGATCTTAAAGCAATCCACGGTTTGGACGCTGAAACAGAACTTGCAAACATCCTATCTGCTGAAATTCTTGCAGAAATCAACCGTGAAGTCATTCGCACAATCTACACTGTTGCGAAGCCTGGCGCACAGACTGATACTGCAACAGCAGGAATTTTCGACCTAGACGTTGACTCAAACGGCCGTTGGTCAGTTGAGAAGTTCAAAGGTTTGATGTTCCAAGTTGAGCGTGATGCAAACGCAATCGCACAACAGACTCGTAGAGGCAAAGGTAACACAATCATCTGTTCATCTGATGTTGCATCTGCACTTCAAATGGCTGGTGTATTGGATTACACTCCTGCTCTTAACAACAACCTAAACGTTGACGATTCTGGCAACACATTCGCTGGTGTCCTAAACGGACGTTACAAAGTATACATCGATCCATATTCTGGAAACGGTGCTGCTTCACAATACTACACAGTAGGTTATAAGGGAACATCTCCTTATGACGCTGGTATCTTCTACTGCCCATACGTTCCACTACAGATGGTTCGTGCGGTTGGTGAGAACACATTCCAGCCAAAAATCGGGTTCAAGACACGCTACGGCATGACTGCAAACCCATTTGCTGAAGGTGCAACAGCTGGTGCTGGTGCTCTAAACGCAAACCTAAACACCTACTACAGACGTGTTCAAGTTACAAACATCATGTAACAATAAGAGTTGATTCTAAATCAACCAACTTAGGGGAGTCTTTCGGGACTCCCCTTTTTTTATGAGCGTTATAAATAGTGCTATAAGGGGAATAGAAATGCCTAGACTAAATGCACTAAACAGACAACCCGAAAACTTTGACTATGCTCGTCCTACTCAGTTTCGGTTTCAAATTTTAAAGATACCCAATGTCGAATATTTTACGACAGAGGTAAATCTGCCTGGCATCGCTTTTTCTGGTGATGCTATTATGAACACTCGTTATACTGCAATGCCATTTATGGGAGACACTATTAATTTTAGTCCATTGGAGTTGCAGTTTATTGTTCAAGAGGATTTATCGAACTGGAAAGAAATCTATGATTGGATGACTGGCATTGGTTTCCCTAAAGACAATAAACAGTTTGAAAACGCAATCAATCAAGGCAATGAAGATAACCCCAAACCCAACACTACAAAAGGTAATGTTGCAAACCCCTCTGTATTGACTACAGATGGAACACTAACTATTTTAACAAATAAGAACAATCCAGTTCTACAAGTGAATTTTAGGAACATGTATCCTACATCACTTTCTGGATTACAGTATGATACAAAAGATGAAGGTGCCACACAGCTGACTGCCTCAGTTACCTTCAACTATGATATCTACGAAATCGTAACGTTATAAATAAGTATGAGCAGATGATAAGGTTGACTTGAACAATCAACTTTTGAGTCTCCATGTGGGATAATATAGAACAGCAAGTTCTAACCAATCACTGCTCACTTTATTATTAAGGATGTGAAATATTATGACACTTGAAGAACTTCAGCAACAGGCTGAAAAAGATTTGAAGATGGATGATTTGGAACTCGCAGATGAGTCTCTGAAAACTGCATCTCTTCATCAAAAATATCTCACCATATACAACAACTTTAGACAACTCAAACTTATGAATGAGGGTAACTATAATGTCCTCAAACGTAAGAAGTGGGAATACTATACTGGTAAAGCAGAACCACAAGTCTATCGTGATAATCCCTTCGACCATAAAGTTCTCAAAGCAGACTTGCACATCTACATGGATTCTGATGAAGACCTTATTAAGGCAAAACAGAAAGTAGAATACTATGCAATGTGTATGGACTCGTGCGAACGAATTCTAAAACAAGTCCAACAACGTGGTTGGGATATCAAGAATGCAATAGAATGGCGTAAGTTTGTTGATGGTGTTGTATGACACATGTATCTAAAAAGAATGACGTATACTTGCAAGTAGACACAGAACCGTCTACTGCTAGAGCGTTATCAGAATACTTTACATTTGAAGTGCCGGGCGCTAAGTTTATGCCGGCGTATCGTAACCGTATTTGGGACGGTAAAATTCGTTTGTTCTCTCCAGCGACAGGAGAGTTGTATCTTGGGTTACTTCCATATCTAACTAAGTGGTTGGATGAATGGGAGGAACCTTTTACCATTAGTGAGGAATTACAAGATGAAAAAGAAATCGAAAGACAACTACTTGATGGATTCATTCGAAGCCTTAGACTTAGAAGTCAAGGAAGATCTATCAAACCTCGTGACTATCAAGTTGATGCCATTGAACATGCTATCAGAAAACATCGTGCCCTACTTCTTAGTCCCACTGCATCTGGCAAATCTCTTATTATCTACATCTTAGTGCGATACTATATGTTGCTTTTGCAAGACAAAGCAACAGATAAGATTCTTATTCTTGTTCCAACAACATCTCTAGTCGAACAGATGTATTCTGACTTTATTGACTATGGATGGCAAGAAGAGTATATGCAGAAGATTTACAGTGGACATGATAAGAATGTTACAAAACCAGTGGTTATTTCCACATGGCAATCTATCTACAAATTCCCAAAGAGTTATTTTGAACAATTTGGAATGGTAGTAGGTGACGAGGCACACCTATTTAAGGCAAAGTCGCTTACCACAATCATGTCAAAAATGCACCAAACAAAATATAGGTTTGGCTTGACAGGAACCCTTGACGGTATGCAAACACACAGATTAGTTCTTGAAGGACTCTTTGGAACACTAAATAAGGTGGTTACTACTAAAGAGTTAATTGATAATAAAACCCTTGCATCATTCCAAATCAAATCTTTAGTCTTGACGTATCCAGAACATGAATGTAAACTTGTGAAGGATATGAATTATCAAGATGAAATAGACTTCATAGTTACGCACCCTAAACGAAATGAGTTCATTAGGGATTTAACACTTAACCTAAAAGGTAATACACTGGTATTATTCCAGTTCGTAGAGAAACATGGTAATGTTCTCTACGATTTGATCAATAATGCAACAGAAAGAAAAGTATTCTACGTCTACGGTGGCACAGAAACCTCTGAGCGTGAGGAGATACGGGCGATTACTGAAAATCAAAAGGACGGAATCATTATTGCGAGCTACGGCACGTTTTCTACTGGTATTAATATTCGTAATCTCCATAACATCGTGTTCTCATCTCCAAGTAAGTCCAGAGTTAGAACCTTGCAATCAATCGGAAGAGGTTTGCGTAAAGGGGACAATAAAGATAGTGCTACCCTTTTTGATTTAGCAGATGACTTAACCTATAAATCCAAACGCAACTTTACATTAGGACACTTTCTGGAGCGAATAAATATCTATAATGAAGAACAGTTTGATTATGAAATAAACAGGATAAAAATTAAATGACAATAACAGAAAATCAAATAAAAGTTATGAAATTGTCTAGTGGTGAAGAAATTGTAAGCGAGTTGATTGCTGATGAGCATCCACGAACTTTTAATGTAAAAAGTCCTTTGAAAATTCTTTCTGTTCCAAAAATAGGACAGGAAGGAATTGAAGAATCAATCTCTCTTCAAAGATGGATACATTTTGCAGAAGAAAACAATGTTGACATACCCAAGGCTCAAGTCCTTGCCATTGTCAACGCCTCTTTTGGTTTATGCAAATTTTATGAATATTGTGTAAACAAAATGAATCTTCAAGACTCTGAAGATGTTAGAGGATACGATACTAAGGAATTTGAGGAAGAATATCTTTCTGAAGAGGAAGAGCTCTTAGATGAATGGGAACCAGAATCTAAACTAGTTCATTAAATCTATTCATTCTCAAACCCAGCATAGCTGTTATACCGTTTTGTCAAGGGCTTGTCAATAGATTTTTTAAAAAACATTTATCTCTTGACTTTCTCGTTGTTTTCTGTATAATGAATGAATAGTTGCAATTATAACGCAACAATATGTGTGGAGTTATTATGACAAAAAAGAAATCGGGAGTGCATTACGTTGATAATGCAAAGTTCCTAGAAGCAATGAAAGAGTGGAAAGCAAATTGTGCTGAAGCAGAGGCGAATGGTGAACCACAACCACCAATCACCAACTATATTGGAGAATGCTTCCTCAAGATTGCAAATCACCTATCCTATAGACCAAATTTTATCAACTATACCTATAGAGAAGAAATGATCTCTGATGGTATTGAAAACTGTTTACAGTATGCAGGCAACTTCAACCCAGAGAAGTCTAAGAATCCTTTCGCATACTTTACACAAATCATCTACTACGCATTTATTCGTAGAATTCAAAAAGAGAAAAAACAACAACACGTCAAACACAAGATTATCGAAAACATGAATGTCGATATTCTAGTGGATGGTGATGATGGGGATCAGGGCGCTTACGTTGATTATCTTCAGAAGAACTTTCTTCCAGCTGAAGATGTATATAAACCCAAAAAGAAGAAATCGGTTCAACCCAAAGGGTTGGAAATGTTTTATGATGATGAGGGCAACGAAATAGATGAAGATCGCACTGATAACTGATACACACTTCGGAGCGAGAAACGATAACCTAGCATTCAACGAATATTTTTACCAGTTTTGGGAAAACACATTCTTCCCATATATTGAGAAACATGGTATTGATACAGTCATTCACTTAGGTGATGTGATGGACAGACGCAAGTTTGTTTCGTATAAGATTGCTAAGGATTTTCGTGAACGCTTTATACAACGTTTTATAGATATGAACGTTACCGTCCATATGATGGTGGGTAATCATGATACTTTCTATAAAAACACAAATGATGTAAACTCTCTATCTGAATTGGTAGAGGGACGTAATCCTAATATCTTTGTATATCCAGAAGCAACTACGGTTGAATTTGATGGCACACCCATCATGTTTATTCCTTGGATTAATTCTGAGAATTATTCAAACACTATGCAAGAAATCCAAAACACCAAAGCACAGGTTGCAATGGGACACTTGGAAATCAATGGTTTTGAAATGCACGCCGGACATTATTCTGAGAGTGGATATGACAAAGGTTTCTTAAACAAATTTGATACAGTGTTCAGTGGACACTTTCATAAAAAGTCTGATGATGGGCAAATCTATTACTTGGGTAATACCTATCAAATGACTTGGTCTGATAACGGATGCCCAAAGGGTTTCCATGTATTCGATACAAATACTAGAGAACTAGAACGTATCGTAAATCCATATACAATCTTTGAAAAGGTTTATTATGATGACTCTAATGGTGCCTATGATACCTATGATGTGTCAAAACTAAACCAAAAGTTTGTAAAGATTGTTGTAGTCAATAAGAAAGACTTCTACCAATTCGACAGATTTATTGATAGAGTATTATCTGAATCTGGCGCTCATGAAGTGAAGATTGTAGAAGATTTTAGTGAACTTGATGCAGAGAATGTGGATGATGCAATCATAGAAAATGCAGAAGACACTATGACTCTGTTGGAACGTTACATTGATGAATTAGATGTGACGTTAGATAAAAACAGACTGACTAATATGATGAAAGGCCTTTACTTAGAGGCCAGTGATTTGGAGTTATAAATTGATTACCTTTAAGTATGTAAGATGGAAAAACTTCCTGTCTACAGGAAATACCTTTACAGAGGTTCAGTTGGATAGAAATCCAACAACACTTATCATTGGGGAGAATGGTGCTGGAAAGTCAACCATTCTTGACGCATTGTGTTTTGGTTTATTTGGTAAACCATTCAGACAAATCAGTAAGAAACAACTTGTCAATTCTGTCAATGGTGGCAGTTCAGTTGTTGAAGTTGAATTTACTGTTGGTGGCAAAGATGTTCGTGTCTTGCGTGGAATCAAACCAAACAAGTTTGAAGTTTACGTTAACGAACAAATGATTAACCAAGATGCAAATGCAAGAGACTACCAGAAACATCTGGAACAACAAATACTCAAGTTAAACTACCGTTCTTTCACGCAAGTAGTTATTTTGGGTTCGTCAACATTTGTTCCTTTTATGCAACTTCCTGCCAAACAACGTAGAGAAGTTGTAGAAGATATCTTAGATATTAAAATCTTTTCACTCATGAATTTCTTACTTAAACGTAAGAATAAAGAGTTGGGTGATGAAATTCGTAATGTAGAATATCAGTATGAGTTAACTAAGGAAAAGATTATTCTACAAGAGAAGTTTATCAAGGATGTTATAGAAAACAAATCAACAATTATATCTGAAAACAAACAGAAGGTTGATGACAACACAAAGACAATAACTGCAAAGAAAGAAAAGGTGGATGCACTTGAACAACAAAAGGTGCGCCTCACTGTTGATGCAGAAGAACAAGCAAAAATCGAAAAGAAGATTCGTGAACTAAGCAAGACAGAGGCTGCCCTATCTAACAAAAGGGGAGAACATGAACGGCAGATCAACTTTTTCAAGGACAGCGAGAACTGTCCAACTTGTAAACAAACAATCACAGACGAAACCAAAACAGTCGAGATTGAAACAAGAACCAAAAAGATTGAAGAAATCCAAACAGCAATCGGAGAACTTGAAAAACTAGAAACAAAAGAACAATCACGTTTAGATACAATTTTACAAGCACTTGAACAGGTTCGTAGTTATGATGTGGACATTGCAAAGGTTCGCACATCTATCAAAGAACTAGAACGCTTTAATGAAAAATTAGAAAAGGACATTGAGGCCTATGAAAGAGGTTCTGTATCTGATGAGGATAAAGAAAAACTTTCGGAACTCAAAGGACAAATTAAACTGATTGATGAACAGAAGTCCAAACTAAATGAAGATAAATTTTATGTTGATGTTGCAAGAGAACTATTACAGGACTCAGGCATTAAGACAAAGATTGTAAAACAGTATCTACCAATTATGAACAAGTTGGTAAATACCTATCTGTCTTCTATGGACTTCTTTGTTCAATTCAACTTGGACGAAAACTTTAATGAGACAATCAAATCACGCTTTCGTGATGAGTTCTCATATGCATCATTCTCTGAAGGTGAGAAGATGCGAATCGACTTGGCACTACTCTTTACTTGGCGTGCCATTGCAAAGATGAAAAACTCAACGAACACAAACCTTCTAATCTTAGATGAGATTTTTGATAGCTCGTTGGATGGAACTGGAACTGATGACTTCTTAAAAATTCTGAACACGTTCCACGACCAGAATGTATTTGTTATCTCACACAAAGGTGACACTTTGTATGACAAGTTCAGAAGTATACTTAAATTTGAAAAGGTGAAAAATTTCTCAAGGATTGCGGCATGATTTATAATTTACTTAAACCAGAAGACCCGATGCTCAAATATGAGTTACCGGCAATTACATTTGAACAATTAAAACAAGACCATGACTTGACACCACAGGAACTTTATGATAACCTAGTAGAGACTATGGGCGCTAAAGGCGGCATAGGACTATCAGCGAATCAGTGTGGAGTCCCTGTTCGTGTGTTTGTCATGTATACAAACTTAGATAAGAAACAGGCAACTATTTTCTTTAACCCAGAAATCACATGGGTATCTGAAGAAACAGAGATGTTCACTGAGGGGTGTCTGACTTATCCCTACCTATTCCTCAACATCAAACGTCCAAAGTCCATAAGATTCTCTTATATGGATATAAACGGAGAAACTCACCAAGCAGGGTTCTCTGGTATCACTGCAAGGGTATTTCAACACGAATACGACCATATGCAAGGACGCAACTTTACAGATTGGGCATCCAAACTGAAGTTGGAGATGGGAATGAAAAAAGCCACAAAAAAGATCAAAAAACTTGTAAAAACCTCTTGACTTTTGTTCCGATAACAACTATACTGTATATGTAAGTTGAGAAAAGGAACAAAATTATGATTGAAGGTATCAAAGAATATATCAAAGCCTGTGAAGAAAACATTGTCAAATACAAGGCAATGGGTGATGAAAAGGCAGTCAAAGCGGCAGAAGGTATGATTGCCGACTTTGAAGAATGTCTAAAAGAAATTCAAATGATACAGGAGCTTTAATCATGATTGATGCAAACTTCAAAAAACATATGGAAGATATGTGGACTGCAACTGAGGTTAATGGTGTAAAGGTTGTTGACCGTCACCTTGGTTTTGGTGCGTTGCCTGATATCAAACTTACATTGGAAGATGGTTCTTTTGTGAGTGCAAAAGATTTATTTGAAAATGTTTCAAAAACATCTTGACATTGTTGTGAAAACAGACTATACTGTATATACAAACTGAAAAAACGGAGAAATTATATTATGGCACACGAACTTGAAATCGTAAACGGTGAAGCACAAATGGCCTATGTTGGGGATGTTCCTTGGCATGGTTTAGGTAAGAAAGTCCCAGCAGACTTGACTCCAGACCAATTTATGGTAACTGCTGGACTTGATTGGGAAGTCAATAAAGAAGATATGACAACTGCCTCTGGTATTGTAGTGCCAGGCAAACAGGCGCTTGTTCGTTCTTCAGATGGTTCAGTTTTGGACGTTGTGGGTAAAGGTTGGAACCCAGTTCAGAACTCAGAAGCATTTGAGTTTTTCCATGATTATGTAATGGCAGGTGATATGGAAATGCACACTGCTGGTTCACTCAAAGGTGGACAGATGGTTTGGGCTCTTGCAAAAACTAAAGAGTCTTTTGAATTGTTTAATGGTGACGTGACAGATAACTACTTCTTGTTCACAAACCCACACCAGTTTGGTAAGTCAATCAATATTCGTATGACACCAATTCGTGTGGTATGTAAAAACACTCTTACTCTTTCTCTTTCACAAGAGTCTGACAAGATGGTTACAGTAAATCACCGTAAGGCTTTTGATCCAGATATGGTGAAAGAGCAGATGGGTATCGCTCGTGAAAAAATGGAGCAATACAAATCAATGGCAGAATTTCTCGGTGGCAAACGTGCTACTGGAGATAACGTAATCCAATACTTCAATGAAGTGTTTGGTGCGCCTGCGAAAGAGAAAGTGGACAATGTTATTCCATTCACATCTCGTAATGCGAAGATTGCTATGGAAAACTTGCAAACACAGCCTGGTGCGAATTTCGCCGAAGGTTCTTGGTGGCAGGCATTTAATGCAGTCACTTACATGACTGACCACTTGCAAGGTCGTGAAGGTGATTCTCGTCTACAGAGTGCATGGTATGGACGTAACCGTAAGGTTAAGTTGAACGCACTTGACAAGGCATTGGAATACGCCGAGGCTGCATAAAAAAAGTTGAAGGGGGTTGAATTTTCAGCTCCCTTCCCTTATATATAATATGGGTGCAATTCGTAAGTCATCCTAAGGCGAACACAAATATACCTACTCTGTGTCGCAAAACTAGGGTTTGGCAGTTCCCCCCAAAAACTGTCACTTCACTCGCCTAATGGGAGTGATTTTGTATCTTGCTTAATAAAGGAGAAAACAATGGTAAATACAACTCTTACAACAACTCACCCTTTCGACAGGGTAAAAACCTATTCTATCGGTTTTGATAGAATGCTCGACACTCTCTTTGATGAGAATGTTTCGACAGCAACAAACTACCCCCCATACAATATCGTAAAGGTATCTGATTCAGAATATGCAATTCAAATTGCAGTGGCTGGATTTGATAAGAAAGATATTGAGATTGAGACTAAAGAGAACACTCTGACAGTCAAATCTGTAGAAAAGAAAGAAGAATTGGTTGATGATGTGAAATATCTGCATAAAGGTATTTCTAATCGTGCATTCACTCGTTCTTTTACTATTGCAGATGATGTGGTAGTTAAGGGTGCGACCTATGAGAATGGGTTGTTGAACGTTGAACTTGAGCGTATCATACCAGAGGAGAAGAAGCCTCGTATGATTAAAATTAAGTAAACGTTAAGTAAGAGGGGAAAAATGTCTTGACATTATCCCCTCTTTTTGATAATATAATGTAAATCTTTGAAGGAGATATAATGAAAAAAACGACTAAAAAAGCGAAGGTTCTAAAACTTTTAGAATCTGGTAAAAACATCACTTGGAAAACATTAAGAACCAAGTTTGATTTAAGTTCCCCAAGATCAATGATTGATACACTCAGAAATGAGGGACATTGTATCTACACTAATACTGTAGATGGCAAGGTTGCATATCGTCTTGGTGAACCTTCTAAGGGAATCATTGCCGCTGGTTTAAAGGCACTAGAAGGTGATTACTCTTACGAAGCACGTTACCAACAGTAATCGGTTTGGGTGGGGGCTTTGTCCCCCACTCCCAACTATAGGATGTAAATTGTGAAAAATATCGACTACAAATATTCTGAGGATAAAATCCTCAAAGAACTGCAAGAGTATATTGATAAGACTTACTCTGCACATTATTCCCACAACAAGTTTCAAGCAACAGAATTCATCATGGACTCAGGCCATGGAGAAGGTTTCTGTATCGGTAACATTTTGAAATATAGTCAACGATACGGAAAGAAAGATGGCAAGAACAGAAATGACTTGCTTAAAGTAATCCATTATGGTATAATGGCATTACACAATCATGATACAATGGAGAACAAATAATGAATCTTAGTAATGATACTCGTGACGTTCTGAAGAACTTCTCGACCATTAACCAGAATCTTCTGGTGAAAAATGGAAACGTGATTAACACAATGTCTGCGATGAAAAACATCGTGGCGAAGGCGACTATTCCAGACACCTTTAACAATGAGTTTGCAATTTATGACTTGAATGAATTCTTGTCTGCACTCTCACTATTCAAAAATCCAACACTTGACTTTGGTGACAAAGCAGTTAAGTTGAAAGAAGAAGGTGGTGGTAGTTCGGTGAATTATTTCTTTAGTGATCCATCTGTAGTGACAACACCAAAGACTGAAATTACAATGCCGTCTGTTGATGTTGAATTTGTATTCACTCAAGACACATTCAACCAAATCCAAAAGGCATCTGCCGTTCTTGGTGTGCCAGATGTTGTTCTTACTGGAACTACTGGTGGTGATATCAATCTCACTGTAACTGATCGTAAGAACGATACATCAAACGACTTTGCAATTAAGGTTGGTGATAATGCACCATCTGATTTCACATACTTCTTTAAGGTTGAAAACCTAAAACTTCTGTCAGGCGACTACAAGGTAGAGGTATCTTCAAAAGGCATTTCTCATTTCGCAAATGTGAACAAGTCTATTGAATACTTCATTGCACTTGAAGCTGCATAATGTATCATAAATCGCTCATTAACCTAGTTTATGGGCAATATATGAAACATTATTGACAAGGAGATATATTATGAATGATGTGATACTTTGGGTGGAGAAATATCGTCCATCTAAAATCAGTGATACAATTCTCACTGATGA
>Ga0181566_10001379_pt1 | contig 19925 bp, 12 predicted proteins | sample 101ome_15_FD_133762 | JGI IMG/M metagenome (GOLD analysis project Ga0181566, IMG submission 133762) | Coastal salt marsh microbial communities from the Groves Creek Marsh, Skidaway Island, Georgia - 101402AT metaG (megahit assembly) | ecosystem: Environmental > Aquatic > Marine > Intertidal...
CTGGTTGAAAATCGGCCTCAGGCCACTGTTTTCAGCCGTTTGAGGACTCGCCTTTGGCACTATCTTCCACTCTGGCGACAGTCATCCTGGCCGTTTTGTCGTAGGACTGGTTGTAGGACTGATTGTAGTTGAATATACCGAAATTCATACGGTACCTGGCATTGGCAGCGCCTTTGTCGGCTGTCTGCAAGGCCAGTGCGCGTTCGTTGATTTTCATCAATGCTTCCATGCCCAGCCGGTTGGCCATGTCATTCAGTTCCTCAATGGAAGCCGGGCTGAGTTCATCGTAGTAGACACTGCGATCAAAAAACGGGGGTTTCTCGCCAGCCAGGTTGTGGACGGAAGCATTCAGGTGATCCTGGATATTCTTGCCGAAAAAGTAGAGCTTTTCCTGCTGTCCCTTGTCAGGGGTAAAGGCCTTGGTCTTGAGTATGACATTGTGGTCGGGATCGAGCTCAACCATGTCCAGGCGCATGAGTTCATCCAGCACAACACGGGGGCGAATATCGCCCTTGGCAATGTTCGCTACAAGCCCTTCAAAGGAATTCATGCTGAATTCATCGTTGTCCTGCAGCAGCAACATGCGCGGCGTGCCATCGGGATTCTGCAGGTTTTTGTCACCGACCCAGCGCGCCACGATCTGGGCGCCTATGGAGATATTGGCAGGACGGGTTTCCGGCAGATCTTCCTCGGCTCGCAGGCGTTTTACATCCTTGCGGTGGACGCCGGTCAACAGGTTGATGCGACTGTCTGTCTGCTTCTTCCCGGGGACAGGGAAATCCTTCTCCGCGACTTCCACGTAAACCGACTTAAGCATGTTGGAAAGAAAAGGGTAGGTTACCTGGTTGGCCACCATAAACTTCACCAGCGGCTTCAGGATTTTTCTGAGCGCTGTAACGACGGCAATATTGCCTTGTTCATGGGTGTGATTGTCAGGCATGAGGCGCAGTATAATCGCGTGCGGGAAAAAATCCCACAATTTTGACCTGCGCCGCATAAAGTCGGGAAGAGTATCGCCAATATCCTTAACTGGCCCGTTAGCGGGCATGTCCGGCGGGCTCTGATGCTATACTGCGCCGTTTTTTTGAACACGGCCGTGTTTTCGCCACCTGGCAGCCATGATTTTCCGCCTTGAATAGCCTTTTATGCCCTATAAATTTCTGCAGCTTTACCTCAGGTTAGTCCTCCACAAGCCGGTCATCGTGTTGATTCTGGTCGCGATTGTGGCGGCGTTGCTGGGAAGCTATGTACCCCGGTTTCGCATGGATGCCTCGGCTGACTCGCTGGTGGTGGAAGGTGATCCCGACCTGGAGTATTCCCGCGAGATCAATGCCAGGTACGGGACGGGTGACTTTGTCTTTGTCACGTTTCAGCCAAATCAGCCCTTGTTTTCCGAGTCGGCCCTGTCGGATTTACGCAGCCTCAGGGGTGACCTGCAGGCCCTGGCTGGCGTGGCGTCAGTAGACAGTATTTTTGACGTGCCCCTGTTCAAGGTTGCCGACGTGTCGCTGAGTGAACTGGGTGATGTCGCCGACAACCTTCCAACTCTCGATTCGCCGGGTATCAGCCTTGAGGCTGCCGCGGCTGATCTGGGCAGCAGCGAAGCATACAGGGATGTCCTGTTGAGTGCGGATGGCCGCACCACCGCGCTCATCGTCAATTTTGCTCCTAACCCACCGCTCACTGAGCTGCTTGAAGCCCGCACAACCTTGCGGGAGGCTGCGGGGGAGAGCGGTCTGACGGGTGCACAACAGGCAGAACTGCATGCTGTCGAAGCTCAGTACACCGCAGCGACAATCGCTGATGCGGCCCAGTTACATGACGACATTACGGCGATCCGCGCCACCCTTGACCGCTACCGTGACAATGCCACGATCTATCTGGGCGGTGTGCCGATGATTGCCGATGACCTGGTGACGTTTGTGCGCAGTGACCTGGTGACCTTTGGTGCAGCCATTCTGTTTTTCATCGTGGCATCCCTGGCTTACCTGTTCCGGAAAACACGCTATGTACTCATACCCCTGACCTGCGGCCTGATTATTGCGCTGAGTGTGGTCGGGTTATTGGGATTGCTGGAATGGCCTGTGACGGTTATTTCCTCAAACTTCATTTCATTACTGCTGATCATCACGATTTCTCTGACGGTGCACCTGATTGTGCGTTACCGAGAACTGGAGCAGGAGCAGCCGGATGCCACGCACCTGGAACGTTTACAGGCTACGCTCAAGAGCATGATCAAGCCCTGCGCCTATACCAGTCTGACGACGGTGGTGGCATTTGGCTCCCTGGTTGTTAGCGATATTCCACCGATCATCGATTTTGGCTGGATGATGGTGATGGGGATTTGTTGTGCGTTTGCCCTGACATTTCTGGTCTTTCCGGCCGTGCTGGTGTTGTTGCCTGGCAGTCCTTCAACGGCACAAAAAAAGTCGATTGACATTACTCCTGCCCTGGCGCAGTTCACCCGCCGTTACGGGACTGTCGTGCTGGCCATTTCACTGTTGCTATTTGTTTTCAGCGGCCTGGGCATAGGCAAACTGAAAGTGGAAAACAGCTTCATCAGTTATTTCGACGAGAATACCGATATCTACCAGGGCATGGTCGCCATTGACCGTGAAATGGGCGGTACCACACCGCTGGATGTCATTATCGACCTGCGTAGGCCGAATCCTTTTGAGGCACAGGCCAACCCGTTTGGCGAACAGGATGCAGGGTTTGATGATTTTGACGATGACTTCGACATTGATTTTGATGACGGGTTTGATATCGGTTTCGAGGACGATTTTGACGACGGCTTTGACCTTGATAACGCTTTCACGGACAGTGATCAGGATGTTGACGATGATGCCGCGTACTGGTTTACCAGTGACAAGATGGCAGAGATTATTGCTATCCAGGACTATCTGGAGAGTCTGCCCGAAACCGGCAAGGTGTTGTCACTGGCAACACTGCTGGGCATTGCCTATGAACTCAACGACGATGAACCGCTGAACAGCCTTGAGCTTGCAGTGCTTTATAACCGGATTCCAGCTGATTACAAGGAAAGCCTGCTGCGCCCCTACGTCTCGGTGGATGATGACCAGGTCAGGTTCTCCATCAGGGTTCTCGAGACTTCCCCTGATTTGGTCAGGCAGGAACTGCTCCAATCCATCCAGGACGGGTTGACCGAAGAGTTCGGCTTTGCACCGGAACAGATCCACCTGACCGGTATGCTTGTGCTGTACAACAACATGCTGCAAAGCCTCTTTGAATCGCAGATTCTGACACTCGGGCTGGTGCTGATGGTCATCATGATCATGTTCCTGATTCTCTTTCGTTCCTGGAAACTGGCGATTATCGGCATTGTGCCCAACATCCTGGCGGCGATGTCGGTGCTGGGCCTGATGGGCTGGCTCGGCATCCCGCTCGACATGATGACAACCACAATTGCGGCGATTTCCGTAGGTATTGGCGTGGACAATACGATCCACTATGTCCACCGCTATAAAACCCGCTTCCCGGAGATCGGGGATTACACGAAAACCATGGTCTATTGCCATGGCAGTATTGGCAAAGCCATGTACTACACCGGTTTCACCATAGTTGCCGGTTTTTCCATTCTGGTGCTGTCGAACTTCATACCGACCATTTACTTCGGCTTGTTGACGAGCATGGCCATGTGTCTGGCCTTGGCTGGCGCATTAACGCTGCTCCCGAAACTGCTGATCATTTTCCGCCCCCTCGGGCCGGGCGAGGCCAAACTCTAAACCGATATCAGGCAGCATTTATGGCGGAGCATGGGGGCTTTAAAAGCCGCCATAGCAATGACTGATTTCTGGAGAGTATCGCCTCGATGCAGGCAGCATGATTTGGTGAGCAGAGCAGTGGAGCTGCTATACAGTATTTTAGATGGTAGAGTGCCTTGGAGTTGGCTTCAGGCACTGGCCTCAAACTGGGGCCAAACTGGGGTCAAGGTGTCTAGAAAGAGGGTGGTGTTTACAGACTTAATACGGAAGTTGAGCCGTAGCAGTGGTCTCCGTTAGCCCGAGGCGATTGTCCGGTCTAGGTTATTATTGTTATGAAATGCCTGTGGTCAGCATCTGGTCATTCGCCTCGGGCTAACGAGTGCAAAAAAGAGTAATCAGGAAGACCCTGCTGAAACAGGGCGCAATAAATATGCCATTTTGCATGCCAGTTTCCAGCTGGCTCGCCAGAATTGGCCAATTACAATACCAATAAAAACAACAGGATAGCACGCAAAATTACCGTTCAAGGCACTGAAAAATCTTATGTGCAACAAAGCCTTACAAGCCATTCTTGATCATTAAAAATGTGTAAAAAATGACCAGGCCAATGCACCAAAATCACACTTACGTGACACCCCGGTAAAAAAAATATCGCTCTTACAATCATTTATAAAAAATAAAAAATAATTTTTTCTTTCAGGCGGTGTTATGCCGGAGGGTAGGGTGACAGTCTGTTCCAGGAGGATTGTGTTGTTCTGCCCCTATCCTTGACCAGATCACGGGCTATAAACTGGCCACCATGAAAGACCGCCAGCAGCTGCTTTCAGGGTATCCGGAAAAGACGATCCAGCCCGCGTAATTCCGGGCTCTGCAGCGCTATTGAATAAGCGATTTTGATATGGCACAATCCCGCCCTGCTTCGGGTATAAGATAAATAACTATTTGATTTTTAAGTGGTATTTTTGGAGTCTTTCCCGGATTGCCCTTGGCGGATGTTCTTTGCTGACCCATGGGCAACTCCCAGTCAATCTGCCTGAGCAGGTTGCAGCCGGAAACTGTCAAACACTGACTAGCCGCTCGAAGAACTTCCGAACAGGGTTATCAGACTGGTTTGCCTTTAACTTGAACCAGGAGCCTGCCGAGTATTCGGTACAGGCCACATGATTATTGAACGCATCACACAGGATTAATCAGGACAAGACCATGCAAGTATCTCTGGAGACACTCACCGGCCTGGAAAGGCGCATGACCATCGAAGTGCCGGCTGAAACCGTCGAGAGCCAGGTGCAGGACAGGCTTAAAGAAGCCGCCAAGAATTTCCAAATGAAGGGTTTCCGTAAAGGTAAAGTGCCCGTCAAGGTCATCAAGGATCGTTATGGTGCTGGTGTGCGCCAGGAAGTCCTGGGTGAAGTCATGAGCCATTCCTGGGTAGAGGCGGTCAGGCAGGAAGAAGTGAAGCCAGCCGGACAGCCGCGTATTGAGCCGAAGAACCTTGAAGAAGGCAAAAACCTGGAGTTCACGGCAACCTTCGAAGTCTACCCCGAGATTGATTTGCAGGATTTCTCTGGCATCACCATCGAGAAGAAAAGTGCCGAGATTACCGATGCCGATGTCGACAAAATGATCGAAACCCTGCGTGAACAGCGCAAAACTTACGATGACGTGGACCGGGCCAGCCAGGACGGAGACCGGGTAAACCTGGATTTCACTGGCACTATCGATGGCGAGAAATTCGATGGTGGTGAAGCCAAGGGCAGCAATCTGATTCTGGGCTCCAATCGTATGATTCCAGGATTCGAGGACGGACTTGTTGGCTTATCAGCCGGTGATGAAAAAACACTTTCACTGACATTTCCCGAGGATTACCACAATAAGGAACTGGCTGGAAAAGCCGCCGATTTTGCGGTGAAGGTCAACAGGGTCAGCGAACCGACACTGCCGGATCTGAACGATGAATTCTTTGCCTCGTTTGACGTGGCTGAAGGCGGTGAAGAAGCCTTCCGCAAGGAAGTCACAACCAACATGGCGCGCGAACTGAAGAATGCCGGCAAGAACAACATTAAGAACCAGGTTATCGAAGGTCTGCTCAAGATTCATTCAGTCGATGTGCCAAAGTCCCTTATAGGGAATGAGGTTAATGCCCTGAGGCAGCAGGCGATGCAGCAATTTGGTGGTGGTCGTAATATTGATCCTGCCATGCTGCCCGATGATCTGTTTGCCGAGCAGGCCAAGCGCCGTGTGTCCCTGAGCCTGATCATGAATGAAATCGTGAACAAGCATGACCTCAAGCCCGAAGCGGATGCTGTGCGTGCGCTGATCGAGGAAATGGCCGAGAGCTACGAAAAGCCTGAAGAAGTGGTCAAATGGTACTACGGCGACAAGGAGCAGTTGGCCAACGTCGAAGCAATGGCACTTGAAGCAGCCGTCATAGACATGGTTGTCAATGCCGCCAAAGTGACCGAAAGCACCGTCAGTTATGAAGACGCCCTGAAGCCGCCGGCTCAGGACGAGGCCGAAGGCAGCGAGTAACAACGCTACCGGTTGCGCAATGCTTTGTTGTCGCAAGTGTCCGGTTAAGAATCCAGTCAATTACCCAGCAAACGGTTAGAGAAACGGGAAGTACCATGACTCAACACGACAAGAACGACATCCTGCAGGAATATGCCAGCCTGGTTCCCATCGTGGTCGAACAGACTGCCAGGGGGGAGCGTTCTTACGACATTTACTCCCGGCTGCTCAAGGACAGAATCATTTTTCTGGTTGGCCAGGTCGAGGATTATATGGCCAATTTGGTCGTTGCGCAGTTACTGTTCCTTGAGTCTGAAAACCCGGACAAGGACATCCATCTCTACATCAATTCACCGGGTGGCTCGGTGACAGCAGGGCTGTCAATCTACGACACCATGCAGTTTATCAAGCCCGATGTCAGCACCATGTGTATTGGCCAGGCGGCCAGCATGGGGGCATTGCTGCTGACCGGTGGGCAGAAGGGTAAACGCTTCGCCTTACCGCATTCCCGCATGATGATTCACCAGCCTAGTGGCGGTGCCCAGGGCCAGGCCTCCGATATCCACATCCAGGCACAGGAAATCCTGAACGTGCGTGAGCGCCTGAACAAGATCATGGCCGAACACACCGGGCAGGACATCGAAGTGATTGCCCGTGACACGGACAGGGACAACTTCATGAGTGGTCCTGAAGCCGTTAAATACGGCCTGATCGACAAGGTCATGGAGAAGCGGGTCATGCCGGTTTCTTCAGACGGTAACAACAGCTGATCCACTGTTGTTTCCTGATTGGCGACAGGCATTCTCGCCCGGACCGAACACAAGTTATTGCTTGTAAAATGGTCCAAATGCCTTAATCTTAAGGCTTGGCTGGCAGCTCAGAATTCGGTGCCAGGTTGACGCTTCCGTGCTCCGGCAAATTCAGCACATCCATTTAAGCCATCCAAGCCAAGAAAGCCATAAACAAGAAAGCTATAAAACAGTAACAAGACGATAACAACACGGTAACAGGACATGTCTGACGACAAGAAAGATGACGACAGCGGTAAGCTGCTTTACTGTTCTTTCTGCGGCAAAAGCCAGCACGAAGTCAGGAAACTGATCGCAGGACCGTCTGTCTTTGTGTGTGATGAATGCGTTGATCTTTGTAACGACATCATTCGGGAAGAAATCCAGGAAAAGTCCGTCGATAAGGAAGAGCGTCGTCTGCCCACCCCGGCGGAAATACGCGATACCTTGGATGAGTATGTGATTGGCCAGGACAAAGCCAAAAAGACACTGTCAGTGGCCGTATACAATCACTACAAGCGCCTCAACTACGAAAAGAAGCACGATGATGTTGAGTTGAACAAGAGCAACATCCTCATCATCGGCCCAACCGGTACGGGCAAAACGCTGCTCGCTGAAACCTTGGCCCGTCTGCTGGACGTTCCCTTTACTATTGCCGATGCCACCACCCTCACCGAAGCCGGTTATGTCGGTGAAGACGTCGAGAACATCATCCAGAAACTGCTGCAGAAATGCGATTACGATGTCGACAAAGCCCAGATCGGCATTGTCTATATCGATGAAATTGACAAGATTTCCCGCAAGTCGGACAACCCGTCTATCACCCGCGACGTGTCCGGGGAAGGGGTCCAGCAAGCGCTGCTCAAATTGATCGAAGGCACCGTAGCCTCCGTGCCGCCACAGGGTGGTCGCAAGCATCCGCAGCAGGAATTCCTGCAGGTGGATACCTCCAATATCCTCTTTATTTGTGGCGGAGCTTTTGCAGGTCTCGACAAGATCATTCGTGATCGTTCTGACAAGAGCGGTATCGGATTTGTTGCAGAGGTACGCAGTCCTGAAGCCGAGAAACGCGTTGGCGAAACCTTGCAGGATGTGGAACCGGAAGATCTGGTCAAATATGGCCTGATTCCTGAATTTGTCGGTCGTTTGCCGATGATTGCCACACTCAACGAACTTGATGAGGAAGCCCTAGTTAAGATTCTCAAGGAACCACGCAATTCATTGACCAAGCAGTACTCCAAACTGTTTGAAATGGAGGGGGTGGAAATCCAGTTCCGTGATGATGCGCTCAGGGCCATCGCGCGCAAGGCACAGGAGCGCAAAACCGGAGCTCGTGGCCTGCGTTCTATCATGGAGTCTGTCCTGCTCGACACCATGTACAACATTCCTTCCCAGGAGGGCGTGACCAAGGTGGTCATCGACGAGGCCGTGATCAATGGCGAATCCGAACCATTGCTCATGTACGAAACCGTGGATGCCGCACAGGGCAAAACCGCCAGCAGGGACCCCGCCTGAGATCATGCACAAAGGGAGTAAAACCACCTTGCTCCCTTGATTTTCACCGCTCCGCCCGCAAATACGCTTTCAGAAGGTGCATTTTTGATGAGCTGTTAGGCGCCAGGGTTCTCCACCGGTACCCGGAGAACTTCGCTGCCACTGGCACTGCTGGCAAATTTGTATTTCAATGTACCCATCCACTCCTCAGCACAGGTCTGAAGTCACACCATGACAAATCAGGATTCCCCTAGCAACGGTTCCAACAACGACAAGTCCAGCGATACCAGCAATGACAATCTGTTGCCATTTCTGCCGTTGCGAGGTGTTGTCGTCTACCCGCAAATCGTGCACCCGCTGTTTGTGGCGCGGGAGAAATCCATTCGTGCGCTGAAAGCGGCGATGGCTGCCGACAAGAAAGTGGTGCTGGCGGCACAGAAACAACATTCTAAAGATGATCCCGGACACGAGGACGTCTTTACCATTGGTACCGTCGCATCCGTTCTGCAACTGATGCATGTCAATGACGGCACCGTGAAGGTCCTGGTCGAGGGCGTGGAACGTGTCCAGATCAAGCAGTTGCACCCGGATGAAGATTATTACAAGGCCGAGATTTCCAGCCTGACCGGCAGCACCGTGGAAGAAAAGGATACCGAAATCCTGGTGCGCTCACTGTTATCGCAGTTTGACCAGTATGTGCAGCTTTCCAAGAAGATATCTCCCGAGGTCCTGACATCGATCACCAGCATTGATGAACCGAGCCGTCTCGTGGACACGATAGCGACCCATATGTCGCTGCAGTTGCAGGAAAAACAGAACATCCTGGAACTGTCCAACCTGAAGCCGCGGATCGAGCACCTGATGTCTCTGATCGAGGCGGAAATCGATATTTTCCAGGTGGAAAAACGCATTCGTGGACGCGTTAAAAAGCAGATGGAAAAGAGCCAGCGCGAGTATTATCTGAATGAGCAGATGAAAGCGATTCAGAAGGAAATGGGCGAACTGGAAGATGTGCCCAATGAAGCGGAAGAGCTCAAGCGCAAGATTGATGAAGCCGGTATGACCAAGGATGCCAGGGAAAAGGCGACGGCAGAATTAAACAAGCTGAAGATGATGTCGCCGATGTCATCCGAAGCCTCTGTTGTGCGCACGTATATCGACTGGATGGTCAACGTGCCCTGGAAGAAGAAATCCAAAATTCGCACCGACCTCAAGAAAGCTGAAGAAATTCTCGATGATGACCATTATGGTTTGAAAGAGGTCAAGGAACGCATCGTTGAGTATCTCGCCGTACAAAAACGTGTGAAGAAACTCAAAGGTCCCATTCTGTGTCTGGTTGGGCCTCCCGGCGTCGGCAAGACCTCACTGGGTGAATCCATCGCCCGTGCCACTGGCCGCAAGTTTGTTCGCATGGCGCTTGGTGGTGTTCGCGATGAGGCGGAAATTCGTGGTCATCGTCGTACCTACATTGGCTCTTTGCCGGGCAAGGTCCTGCAGAAAATGGCCAAAGTAGGGGTGCGCAATCCGCTTATTTTGCTTGATGAGGTCGATAAAATGGGCATGGATCACCGCGGTGATCCGGCAGCAGCGCTTCTCGAGGTGCTGGATCCCGAGCAGAATCACAGCTTCAATGATCACTATCTGGAAGTCGACTACGACCTGAGCGATGTGCTGTTCATCTGCACATCGAACTCCATGAACATTCCCGAGGCACTGCTTGACCGCATGGAAGTGATTCGTCTGCCGGGTTATACCGAAGATGAAAAAACGAATATCGCCAGTCGCTATCTCGTGCCGAAACAGCGCGAAAATAACGGTCTGGAAGAAAAGGAAGTCACCATCACCAATGGTGCTCTCACCAATCTAATTCGTCACTACACCCGGGAAGCCGGCGTTCGTGGTCTTGAGCGCGAGATTGCCAAGATCTGCCGCAAGATCGTCAAGGAACATGCCATTGACGATCAGTCACCGCCTATCGATGTGACCGAAAAAGACCTGGAGAAATACGTCGGTGTCCAGAAATATGACTTTGGACGGGCTGAAGAAAAAGACGCCGTTGGCCAGGTTAACGGACTGGCCTGGACCCAGGTTGGCGGTGAACTCCTCACGATAGAGGCTGTTGCCACGCCGGGTAAGGGCAAGACCATCATGACCGGTTCTCTGGGCGACATCATGAAGGAGTCCATCCAGGCGGCGCTGACCGTGTTGCGCAGTCGCGCATCGACCCTGGGTCTGAAAGAGAATTTTCATGAAAACAGCGACTTGCATGTTCATGTTCCCGAAGGGGCTACACCTAAGGATGGGCCGAGTGCTGGTATCGGCATGTGCACGGCACTGGTGTCTGTACTGACGGGTATCCCTGTGCGCAAAGATGTCGCCATGACAGGTGAGATCACCCTGCGTGGCCAGGTACTCCCGATTGGTGGTCTCAAAGAAAAACTGCTGGCAGCGCACCGGGGTGACATAAAAACAGTCATAATTCCCAAAGAAAACGAACGTGATCTGAAGGAAATTCCGGACAACATCAAGGCAGATTTGCAAATCAAGCCAGTGAAATGGATTGACGAGGTTCTGGAAATGGCACTGCAGTATATGCCCCAACCAACGGAAGACAATAAAACTCAAGCACTTGAAAAAGGTTCCTCAGAAGCATCTGAGAACGAGGTCAAAGAGAAAGGCAAAAAGTCTATAAATACGCACTAAAAGCCTCGTATTTCTTGACATTCTCTCGAGTCAGTTGGTATAAAGTTTGTGTCTTACAGGCTGTCTAACTGTTTCCTATCCATCGCGCTGGACCGTCTAATTTTTGACTTAACACGTTGTTGGAATACTGTTTGAATGCGAGCTGACCCTGACAAGAATTAACCCTGTTTCATTCAGTTCAGAATAAGCAACATTCAAAGATGTTTCAGGAAAGTGAATTGAAGAAAGTTGTTCGTAAGGGCCTCGACAACGACTTCGGTGACGACTCAAACTCGAATAAGAGCCAAGGTCAGATCAGGGGTTTCACCAAGCATACGAGATTGGTTTTAATCTGATCATGACTCACAAGTAAAAAGCTAGATAACTTAAGTAGTTATCACATGTAGTTAACATGCTGTTAACAACTAACGGTTAACAACAAATGGTTAACCAATAATGATTAACAAAAAACGCCACATCAACTTGAACCTACAATCTTAAGAAGGGGATATCGTGAATAAATCTGAATTAATTGATGCTGTAGCTGTAACCGCCGATTTGCCAAAAGCCGCTGCTGCCCGTGCTATCGATGCCATGACTGATGCTATTGCTGCATCCTTGAAATCTGGCCAGTCAGTATCCTTGGTTGGGTTTGGCTCATTCAATGTCAAGGACCGTCCGGCCCGTACCGGCCGCAACCCGCAGACAGGTGCGCCGATCCAGATTGCTGCTGCCCGTGTGCCTTCCTTCAAGGCCGGTAAAGCACTGAAAGACGCTGTTAATTCCTGATATAATCCGGCTTCTGCCTGATTGGTGCTGTTGCCGATTGTCGAATACCGACATCCGGCCACAGGAAGATGGTTAAAAAGGTTAGAAAGAAGATTTGAAGGGACCGGTATCCGCCCACCTAACATGTGGTCTCAGGTAACGGCATTCTTCGCAATCAAGTAACCAGAAAACTACCCCAGAGGGCGCATCAGGTGATGCGCCTTCTGCATTTAAACAGCGCAATAATTTTGCCGGTTGATGCGTAGTTCATGAGTAGTTCATGAGTAATTTATAGGTTGTTGAAGGGCAGCTGAAGGACGTCACTGAAGGAATCTAGTAGCTTCAAGTATTAGCTTCAAGGTGGTGTCCTGGCAGGGTCGGCCTGTTTTTTGACGGCCTGGTCTTGATTACGTTAACCGCCTGGAACCATGCCGGCAAACCATGCCGGTGGATAATGACTAAAGAGATTGCATGGCCCTTATTAGGCGGGCTGGTGCATCAGAAACAAACATCTGGAATACAGAAATGCTGCAGAAAATTCGTGATAACAGTCAGGGCGTTGGCGCCAAGATATTCGTCTGGTTTGTCGTTGTGATTTTTGGTGCCTGGGGAGCCAGCACCATCGTATCCAGCGTCATCACAGCCACCCCGGTGGTTTCAGTCAATGGCGTGGATATCGATGAGTTTGCTGTCGAGCAAAATGCCCAGCGTCGTATTCAGGAAATGATTGAAAATCTCGGCCCGGATGCCGATCTGTCCAGTATCAACGAAGAAGAAGTCAGACAGGCTGCCCTTGATGAACTGATCCAGCGCGAACTCATGATCCAGTACGCTGATAATGCCGGCATGGCTGTGTCTTCCCGGGTCATTGACCGTGGCATCGCCCGGAATACAGATTTCCAGATCGACGGTGTTTTCAATGCCGAACGTGCCCAGCTGATCCTGCAGAGCATGGGTTTCACCCCGAACAGCTATCGTGCCGCGTTGGCCACAGAAGGCCTGATTAATCAGACCACATTTACCCTGGGGCTGTCCCAGTTCGTTTCCAGGCATGAAATCGAACAACTGGCCAGTATCATCAACGAGACCCGGGACATCCGCTACATTCTCGTCTCCCTGGATGACACGCTGAGCAGTATTGAGATCACTGATGAGGAAATCAAAACCTACTATGACAACAACGAAAAGCAGTTCATGGTGGAAGAACAGGTTTCGGTTCAGTACCTGGAGCTGGATAAGGACAAAATCTTTGACGAAGTGACGGTTACTGAGGAGCAGATTCGCCAGCGATATGAGGAAGAAATCGCAGAGTATCAGTCCCAGATTGAGCGTCGTGCTGCTCACATCCTCCTGGAAGCCTTTGATGACGATGACTATTCCGAAGCCATGACACAGGCCCAGGCACTCAAGGATCGTATCGACAATGGCGAAAGTTTTGAAGACCTGGCCGCGGAATTTTCCGACGATCTGGGTTCTGCAGAAGATGGCGGTGATATTGGCTACACCTCTGGCGACAACTTTGTCGAACCGTTTGAACAGGCACTCCAGACATTGGCTATCGGCGAGGTTTCCGGTCCGGTTCGGACCGAATTTGGTGTGCATCTGATCAAGTTGACTGAACAGAGCGATACAGAAATAGAAGCCTTTGAGGACAGTCTCGAGCGTCTCGAACGCGACCTGAAAACCGCTGAGGTGGATGCCATTTTCCTGGAGCGCTCTGAGGAGCTCGGTAACCTGGCCTTTGAATCTTTTGATCTAGAGGATCCAGCCGAAATCATGGGGCTGGATATCCAGACTACCGGTTTGTTTGGCCGCAGCGGCGGTGCCGGCATTGCGGCCAATGGTGATGTCATCAATGCCGCGTTCAACCCCGATGTCCTGATTGACGGTCTGAACAGCAACCTGATTTCCATTACGCCTTCACGCAGTGTCGTCATTCGAGTGGTCGAGCATAAGCAGCCCCAGATTGAGCCCCTGGACAATGTTCGCGAGGAAATTCGCCTTGCCTTGCAGATCGATAAAGTGACTGCGCAGGAAGCCGAACTTGGCCAGACGATCCTGAATAATCTGCAAAGTGGCAGCAACATCGACACCTTGCTGGAGACCCAGGATCTGAGATGGAATCGTGTCGAAGACCTGGAGCGGAACAACCAGTTCCTGCCGCCGGAGCTGGTCAACAATGTGTTTTCCATGGCTGCCCCGGAAGATGGCGATGTGGCCTATGCAGGTTTCCAGCTGTCCAATGGTGTTTATGTCGTGGTTGAATTGCAGGATGTAGAGGCAGGTTCCATGGAAGACTTTGAGGAGGCCCAGCTGGCGAACCTGAAATCCGTGCTGGCACAGCAGTATGCCAATGAGGACCTGCAGGCGCTTATTACAGGGCTTCAGGACCGCGCCAACATTACCCGCTGATCCCTGCCCATGGCGCCTGTTTCCGGATGGAAGGGGGCGCCACGGGTGTCTCACTCTTTGCTGCTAAATTTGGCCTAGTAGCGTCAGTATCTGCCCCTGCGCTAGACAGTGTTGCCAAGGGCGTTTATTCTTTAAGGCATTCATAGCCCCAAAGCAACGACAATGGGATATCGAGCGGTTTCCCGAATCCATACAGCCGGGGTTCATCCGGTATACGCAATCCAGCGTAACTGACCATAAGTTATCTCAGTGAGACTCTTCGATATGCTATTCACCAGAGCCCGTTTATTCGCCTTATCCGTCACGCTGCTACTGGCCGCCTGTGGTGGCAGCAGTGACAGCGAAACTCGCGTGGAAGTCGGAAACCGTGAAGGGGTGTTTCATTTTGGCAATCACAGTGAGCCTCAGGGCCTTGATCCGCATATTGTGACGGGCGTGCCCGAGCATCATATTCTGGGCGCGTTGTTTGAGGGCCTGGTGACCAAAAACCCATACGATCTGAGTATCGAGCCTGGGGTTGCCGAAAGCTGGGAAATCAGTGATGACGGCAAGATGTATACCTTTCACCTGCGTGATAACGCCAAATGGAGTAACGGCGACCCTGTAACAGCTGAAGATTTTCGCTGGTCATGGCAGCGGGGTATGTCACCCATCCTGGGGGGTGAATACAGCTACATGTATAACCCGATCGAGAATGCTGAGGCCTACAATTCCGGCCAGATGGCGGATTTCAGCCAGGTAGGGGTCAAGGTGCTGGATGACTATACCCTGCAGGTAAAACTGGCAGCTCCGACACCGTATTTCCTGCAACTGCTTGATCACTACAGCATGTTTCCAGTGCATCGCGCCACCATTGAGAAATTCGGCTCACCCGATGACCGTCTCACACAATGGGCTCAAGAGGGCAACATAGTCACCAATGGCGCTTTCGTTCTCACCGAATGGCAGATCAATTCCCACCTGCGGGTCGAGAAGAGCCCGCTTTACTGGGATGCCGATGAGATCAAGCTTAACGCCATTGTCTTTTACCCGACCGAAAACCTGGTCACAGAAGAGCGCATGTTCCGCGATGGCCAGTTGCATCGCACAGAGGAAATCCCCCTGGACAAACTCATCGCTTACCAGACGGAACAACCTGAAATTACCCGTGTCGAGCCCTGGATCGGTTCCTACTTTTACATGTTCAACACCACCCGCGAACCGTTGACTGATGTCCGTGTCCGCAAGGCGGTTGCCATGGCGATTGATCGTGAATTAATAGCGGAAACCGTGACTCAGGGTCTGTATATCAAGTCTACGGCCCTGGTGCCGCCTGGCACCGTAGGATACAACCCGCCAAAAACCTTTGATTTCAACCCTGAAGAGGCCCGGCAATTGCTAGCCGAAGCCGGTTACCCGAACGGGGAAGGTTTTCCGCCGATGGATATTCTCTATAACACGCACGAAGACCATCGCAAGATTGCCGTGGCCATCCAGCAGATGCTGGCGCAGAACCTGAATATTCAGGTCAATCTGGTTAACCAGGAGTGGAAGGTCTACCTGGATTCCCACAACAACATGAACTATGACATTGCCCGCCGCGGCTGGATCGGCGATTACGTGGATCCCTATACCTTCCTGAACATGTACATCACCGATGGCGGTAATAATAAAACCGGGTTCTCCAATGCCCGCTATGATGACATCATACTTAATCTCGCTCCGGCCGAGCTCGATCGTGACAAGCGTTACGCGCTGTATCACGAAGCTGAAACCATCCTGCTGGAAAACATGCCGATCCTGCCTATCTTCACCTACCAGTACAAACATCTTTTTGCGACCAGCGTGAAGGGGATGCCGGACAACATCATGGGCTACTACAACTACAAGTACGTCTACCTGGAGCCGGAAGCCTGATCAGATAGCGGTACCGACCCATGTGGCGTTTTATCGGCTTTCGCATCTTGCAAGCGATCCCTGTCATTCTGGCGGTGATCACTGTCACTTTTTTCCTTGTCCGCGCTGCCCCGGGTGGCCCCTTCGATTCTGAAAAAGCTGTCAGTGAACAGGTCAAGGCGGCACTGGAAGCCCGCTATCGACTCGACCAGCCCATGTATGAGCAGTACCTGTCCTACCTGGGAGACTTGTTGCAAGGGGACATGGGGCCATCCTTTTACTACCCGGGACGCAGCGTCAATGACCTGATTTTCCAGGGCTTGCCGATTACCGCTGAACTGGGTCTGTATGCCTTGCTGATTGCCCTGATCATCGGCTGTGCGGCGGGGGTCTTTGCTGCCCTCAAGCCGAACACAGTGCAGGATTATCTGCCCATGAGTGTCGCGATGATCGGCATCTGTATGCCGTCCTTTCTCTTGGGTCCCTTGCTGGTGCTGATTTTTGGCATCTGGCTAGACGTCATGCCAGTGTCAGGCTGGGGGCAGACCATGGGCGACAAGGTCCTGCCCAGCATCACCCTGGGCGCGATGTATGCCGCCTATATTGCCCGCCTGAGTCGCTCCGGCATGCTCGAAGTCATGAACCAGGATTATCTGCGTACCGCGCGCGCCAAAGGACTGCCGGAACGCACCGTGGTCCTGCGTCATGCACTGCGGGGCGGGCTGCTGCCCGTGATCAGCTTCCTAGGGCCGGCCTTCGCCGCCTTGCTCAGTGGCTCCTTTGTCGTTGAAACCGTTTTCCAGATTCCCGGGCTTGGCCGCTTCTATATACAGGCCGCGTTCAATCGTGACTACACCATGATCCTTGGTACCACAGTCTTCCTGTCGACCCTGATTGTGATCTTCAATCTGCTCTCCGACATCGTGGCCGCCTGGCTTAATCCTCGGCTGCGCTACCAGTTCAGGCAATAGGACGATGACAGAAACGACAGACAATCTGGTTCAGGCTATGCCCAAGGGCACCTCGTTGTGGGAGGATGCCTTTCACCGCCTGCGCAAGAACCGCCTCGCCATGTTCGGTCTGTGCTATTTGCTGTTTCTGATCGTGCTCTGCCTACTGACGCCGCTTATTGCTCCCTATGGCTACGAGGAGCAGAACCTGCGCCTGGGTGCGGTACCGCCAAACGCCGAACACTGGCTGGGCACCGATACCTTTGGTCGCGACATGTTCACTCGCATTCTTTACGGTGGCCGCATTTCGCTGCTGGTGGGGTTTATCGCCACGTTCGTGGCCCTGCTGATCGGGGTGACCTACGGTGCCATAGCCGGGTATGCCGGCGGCAAGGTCGATGCCATCATGATGCGCTTGGTCGACATCTTTTATGCCTTGCCTTACATGATCTTCATTATCCTGTTGATGGTGGTGTTTGGCAGGAACCTGCTTCTGCTTTTCCTGGCCATTGGTGCGGTAGAGTGGCTGGTGATGGCGCGTATTGTGCGTGGACAGGTGCAGAGCCTGCGCCAGCAGGAATATGTGGAAGCCGCCATGTCGCTGGGCCTGTCGCCCTTTGCCATCATCACCCGGCACCTTATTCCCAATGCGCTAGGACCCGTCATTGTCTACACCACCCTGACCATTCCCAACGTCATGTTGCTGGAGGCTTTCCTGAGCTTCCTGGGGCTTGGCATTCAGCCGCCACAGTCTTCCTGGGGAGTGTTGATTTCCTATGGTGTCGAGACCATGGAAGAGTATCCCTGGCTGCTGATTTTTCCGGGCCTGGCCCTGACCATTACGCTGTTCGCCCTCAATTTCTTCGGCGATGGCCTGCGTGATGCTCTTGATCCTAAAGCATCAAAGGATTGACTAAGAGATGTCGCTGCTGCAGGTAAAAGATCTCTCAATTCATTTCCACACCCGCAATGGTGTGGTGGAAGCGGTCAATGGCATCAGCTTCAACGTGGAAGCCGGCAAGACGTTTGCCATCATCGGTGAGTCCGGTTCCGGCAAGTCGGTAGCCTGTTACAGCATGCTGGGCCTGGTCCCCATGCCGCCAGGCAGGATCGAGTCCGGCCAGGTGCTGTTTGGCGACCAGGATTTGCTGAAGCTTTCAGAGCGCGAACTGCGGAACGTAAGAGGGAAGGGGATCTCCATTATCTTCCAGGATCCCATGACCACTCTTAACCCCTATCTCAAGATTGGCGATCAGCTGATTGAACCGCTGCAGCTGCATTTTGGCATGAGCCGCAAAGATGCCTGGCAAAAGGGCATAGCCATTCTCGAGGAGGTCGGTATCAAGAATGCCGAGCAGCGCATGAATGCCTGGCCGTTCGAGTTTTCCGGCGGCATGCGCCAGCGTGTCGTGATCGCCATGGCGCTGGTGACAGAGCCAGGCATCATCATTGCCGATGAGCCGACCACGGCGCTGGACGTCACCGTTCAGGCCCAGATTCTGAAACTGTTGAAGGAGTTGCAGGAGCGCCGCAATATCGGCGTGATTTTCATCAGTCACGACCTCAGTGTGGTATCCGATATCGCGGATGAAATTGCTGTTATGCAAAACGGTCGTTTCGTTGAACAGGGCAACCGTGAAGCGATCTTTCGTGATGCACAGCATCCCTATACCCGCAAGTTGCTGGCCGCGGTACCCAGTACACAGAAGGCAGAGGTGGCCGTCAGCGAAGTACCACTGGTCAAGGTCAGCAACGTCGTTGTTGAATTTGGCGGCGCAAAGAAAGGGCAGGTGGTCAAAGCGGTCAATGATGTCAGCCTCGATATCCGCCGCCATGAAATACTGGGCCTGGTCGGTGAATCCGGCTCCGGCAAGTCCACGTTAGGCCGCACCATCCTACGGCTGCTGGAACCCAGCGTTGGCAGCGTGATTTTCGATGGTGAGGATATCAGTCACCATTCCCATTTACGCATGAAACCGCTCAGGCGCCAGATGCAGATGATCTTCCAGGATCCCTATGCCAGCCTGAATCCTCGCATGACCGTGTATGACACCCTGGCGGAGCCGCTCCTGCTGCACAAGATCTGCACGCGAAAGACTCTGGATGCGGCGGTCTATGGCCTGATGGATTCTGTCGGACTGGCCCGGGAGAGTATACTGCGTTATCCCCATGAGTTTTCCGGCGGTCAGCGCCAGCGCATTGCCATTGGCCGGGCCATTGCCACCAAACCGGCATTTATTGTGGCGGACGAACCAGTATCCGCCCTGGATGTCACCATACAGGCGCAGATCCTGGATTTGCTGCTGGATCTGGTGGATCAGTTCAATCTCACCATGCTGTTCATCTCGCACGACCTGAGCGTGGTGCGTTACCTGTCTGACCGGATTGTGGTGTTGAAAGAAGGGCGCCTGGTGGAAAGCGGCCGTGTGCAGAAAGTCTTTGACACGCCCACCCAGGAATACACCCGTAAACTGCTCAATGCCGTGCCGGGCAAGCGCCTGTTCCTGTCCGATACGGCCGGACAGTCAGCCGCCAATCCGGACCACTGAAACCGCGGCTTGCTGCATCAGGTGCCTGACACCTGATGGAGTGCCAGGGTTGAATTCAGAACCCATCCTTCCATTGCCGGATCACGGCAAACACCGCTTCAGGAGAGGCCTGGGATTGTCCGCTGTGGTTGGCCGCCGCAGCCACTACGTCCCCTGCATTGCAGCGCAGGAAAG
>Ga0181566_10001381_pt1 | contig 19923 bp, 9 predicted proteins | sample 101ome_15_FD_133762 | JGI IMG/M metagenome (GOLD analysis project Ga0181566, IMG submission 133762) | Coastal salt marsh microbial communities from the Groves Creek Marsh, Skidaway Island, Georgia - 101402AT metaG (megahit assembly) | ecosystem: Environmental > Aquatic > Marine > Intertidal zone...
AGGTTTTTGTGCACGAACTTCGGCGGGAGGATATCGTCGACGGTGGCTCTCGAGACGAACATGGCGAGGTCGGCGGCGGCGTCGGGGACGTCGAGCGCGAGGTCGTCCACCGACTCGAGGAGGCGCTCGAACCCTCTCGCGATCTGCTCGCCGTCGAGGTGGACGGGGTAGAGGCGGGAGAGCAGGACCGCCGCGGCCTCCTTCTCGCGGTTGCCCCGGTCCATGGACATCGTCACGAGGCGCTTGACGAAGTAGTGCTGGTAGAGGGGTTGCTCCATCTGGTCCAGGGTCCGCGCCGTCTCGTCGACGTCGCCCGACGAGAAGTACTCGCGCACCATCGTCGCGACGGCGGATTTGTAGGCGACGATGACATCCGCCCTTGGGGGGGCGCCGAGGCGCCCGGCCTTGAGCTTGTACGGCTCCTCGCCGCTGTCGTAGTTGGGGTCGCCGTGGTCGAGGACGTAGATGGGGTGCGCCGCGTCGCTCAGGTCCACCTGGATCCTGTTGTTCTCGCCCTTCTTGACGCGATTCCCGGGTAACAGCGACGCGTGGTGCTTGTTGAGATGCTTCGCGTCGCGCGCGTCCAACCCCGCCTCGCCGCCGTTCAGGGCGTCCAGCTGGCGGAGCCGGACCGTCTCGTCGAAGATCGCGCGCTGTTCCGCCGTGAGCAAGCTCATCGTCGCGGACGTTCGGGACCGCCGAGTGCGCTCCGAGCGCGCGCGAGGGGCGCGACGAGCGGGAGGACTAGGGTTGCGTTCGAGGGCGACCCGATCTCACGGGTCAGGCGTGGCCCCGGCGCGAAGACCGCCGGAGGAGGATGTCCACGTGGAGGTCGCGACCGCGCGCGACGCGGCGGGGGGGAGCGCGAGGGAGGCGAACGCGACGAAGCGCGCGTGTCGCGAGCGCGTCCGGATCTGGATCGAGGGAGGACGCGGCGCGGGGGATGGTCAGGCGAACGCGACGGGGGGGGGCGCGGGTCGGGTCGAACGCGACGGGGGCGCGTTTTGGCACCCCGCGGGAGGGTCGTCCCGGAAGGAAGAGGGCTGGGGGGAAAAAAAACGACGGCGACGGGGTTATCGTCTCGACCCGCACCTGGCCGCCTCGGGGCACCTCTGGCGCCCGGGAGGTGGATCGGGACGGACGACGCGAGGTCGTGCGTCGACTTCCGCGAGCGCGGGGTCGGGGCGCGGGAAACGCCGGCGCGCCGCGGGGATGGTCGAAGTGAAGCGCGCGACCCGCGCGGGGTCTCCTTGGGGTCATCCTCGTCAGGTTTCGCGGGAAAAAATCTCATCGCGCGATCCGGCCGCGGGATCCGGCGCCTTTTTCTCGCCGCGCCGGGAGACTGGCGCACTTTTTATGAGATATTCCGTTTTTGTTCACTGGCTGGTCCACTTCTCCCCGCCTGCAGTTCCCAAGCCTGCTGACGTTCTCACGCGCGTCCGATCCCCGCCCAAGGCGGTGTTTCGCCCGCGCTTCGAGCGCGTCGTTCCGCGCGATCGCGTCCGAGAGCGGCGGCGACGCGCGCGCCATGTCGGCTTCGAAGACGCTCGTGCTTCTGCATTACAACGACGTGTACAACCTGGAGTCCGGGACGCGCGAGCCCGTGGGGGGCGCGGCTCGATTCGCGTCCATGGTCAAGGCCCAGACGGACGATCCTTTCGTCGTCTTCGCCGGGGACGCCCTGAACCCGAGCATGGCGAGCACGTTCTTCAAGGGCAAGCAGATGATCCCGGCGCTCAATTTGCTGGGCACGCGCGTGGCGTGCGTGGGGAACCACGACCTGGATTTCGGCAAGGAGAACCTGCGCCAGTGCGTGGCGGAGTCGAACTTCCCGTGGCTCCTCGCCAACATCGCCGATCGCGCCGACGGTTTAGGTCTGTGCGGCGCCGTTCCGACGGCGACGTTCACGCACAACGGCGTCAAGCTCGGCGTCGTCGGCCTGGCCGAGGAGGAGTGGATCGCGACCCTCGCGACGGTCTCCGCCTCGGAGCTCATCTACGAGGACTTCGTCGCGTGCGGTCGTCGACTCGCGACGAAGCTTCGGGAGGAGGACGGATGCGACGTCGTCGTCGCGCTGACGCACGCCAGGGAACCGAACGACGAGCGGCTCGCGAGGGAGGCGCCCGAGTTCGACGCCGTGTTGGGCGGCCACGACCATCACTACGTCGCGCGCGCGGTGGAGCCGCACGGCGTGCCCGTGCTGAAGAGCGGGACGGAGTTTCGGTGGGCGACGAAGGCGTTTTTCGACGTCGCGCCGGGCGGCGGCGCGCGCGCGACGGTTCGGTGGGAGACGATCGAGATCACGTCCGAGGCGTTCGACGAGGACCCGGAGATGAAGAAGATCGCGGACGACGTCGAGGCGAAGCTCGGGGACTCCATGGACGTTCGCGTCGGGGCGACGATGGTCCCGCTCGACGGGCGGTTCCTGAAGGTGCGAACCCAGGAGACCAACCTCGGGAACCTCGTCTGCGACCTGATGCGGCAAGCCTCCGGCGCGGAGGCGTGCATCCTGAACGGCGGGTCGCTCAGGTCCGACGTCGTCCATCCCGTCGGCGAGCTGACGTTTCGCGACCTCGTCGCGATCCTCCCGATGCTGGACACGACGTGCGTCCTGAAGATGCCCGGCGCGAAGGTGGTCGCCGCGCTGGAAAACGCGTGCTCGCAGTACCCGGCGCTCGAGGGAAGGTTCGCGCAGGTCAGCGGCCTGAGCTACGTCTTCGACGCCGCCAAACCCCCGGGCCAACGCGTCGTGAGCTGCGAGATCCCGAGCGGGACGCCGATCGACGCGAACCGAACGTACACGGTGTGCACGAAGGAGTACCTGAGCCTCGGGAAGGACGGGTACGACGCCTTCGTCGGGTGCGAGACGATTCGGTCCGGCGAGGAGTCGCCGCTGCTCCCGACGACGCTCAGGAACCATCTCCTGACCCTGGACGTCCTGAACGCGATGGGCGCGGATGAGATAGAGATGAGAGGAGACGGCGACGCGGACGAGTCGGGCGACGCCGCGGTCGTTCGGCGCGCGATGAACGCGTTCAAGCGGGGAAGCGACTCCGCCGTCGCGAGAGCGCTCGCGGAGGCGGCGAGAAAACACGCGGAGAGCGAAGGAAGAGGCGTCGTCGCGTCGCCGATGGCGGGGAAGGACCCAATCACGGGGAAACTGTGCCTGGCGCCGTGCGTCGACGGGCGAATCGTCACGCGAAACCCCGTGGAAAACATCGGGGCGTGACGATGAAGCGATCGCGCGACGAAGGAGCGGAGTCGCGGCGCGCGACGTACGCGCTCCGTCGCCGCGCGCGACGGTCGCGAAGGTGGTCTATTTATTTATATTCTCGCGCGGCGGTATCCTCCTCGCCCCTCTCGCGCCACTACTCGTCCTTCTCGCGCGCCCCGAGGTTTCGTCGCCTCCTCCGGTCGCGCTGCATCTGCGCGCGTTTCGTTTTGACCATCTCTCCGGTCATGATCACGAGGAAGTTGACGAGGACGACGACGAGGACGACGAGCAGCGGGCCCGAGAAGATCGTCGTGGCGAAGAACCCGCCCTCGTCGAAGTAGTTCTGCGCGCTGAACGTCCGCCAGTGCGCGCGAGCGAGCGCGTTGAGCCGCTCCGCGCCGAACACCAGGCACATGAGCGCGAGGAAGATGATCGTCTGCGCCGTCTCGGACTTGCGCGTCGCGAGCGCGAGGACCAGCGTCGCGACGTGGAAGCCCAGGAGGCATCGGATCCAAGGCTCGCGCCAGTCCACGGCCTCGACGAAGCCCCGCCACAGCTCGTACGCCTCGCGAAGCGCGTCCGGGCCGGCCGCCTCGCGCAGTTTCCTCCCCGACTCGCGGAGGAGCTCCTCGCCGACCTCGAGCAGGTTCGCCTGCTGCTCGAGGATCGCCTCCATCCTCGCCCGAGACGCGCGCCCGCGCGGCGCCGAATAGAGCCGATCGTCGAGAGGTTGGAGAAGGCGGAAGCGACGTCCGTGCTTAGCGCCGACTCGCAAGTCTTCACGAAATCGCGAGCCGAGGGGCGATCGGGCGAAAACCGCGAACCCGTGACGAGTAGACCGTCACCTCTTGAGTCGTGGGCGCGTTCGTTTGCGATGAATTCCTCGCCAGCCTTTCGCTCGCGTCTACTACGACTATGTCCGAGCTGGCGCGCGCGAGGTTCGTCCAGACCGTCCGCTCGCGGTCGAACGCGCGAAAGATGGTCGCGATGGACTCGGCGTCGATCGCGGACGCGGTCGACCACGCCGCGGCGATGCTGGCGCAGGCGGCCTCCGAGGTGTACGTCGCGGACGAGGAGTACTACCCGATGGCGGACGTCAAGTGGCTGGCGCGCATCGCGCTGTTTTGGGCGCAGCTGCCCTGGCTCAAGATCGCGTTCGCGTTCGCCACGCTCGTCGCCGTCGTCGGCGCGTACGTCGCGACGCACAGGGACGCCCTCGTCGCGCGCTTCGACTCGTTCGTCACGAACAAGGTCCTGAGCAAGATGCAGGCGCGGTTGGCGGGCGCGGTGAGCCTCGGCAAGGTCCGCGTGAGGCCGTTTTCGGGCACGGTGATCGTGGAGGAGTTCACGCTCGGGAACCCGCCGACGGCGGAGTTCAACGCGCCGTACCTCGTCTCCATGCAGCGCGTGCACGTCAAGTGCAACCCCCTGTCCATGGCGGGCGTCCGCGGCAAGGGGAATTTCGTCGTCGGGTACTTGTACGGCGAGGTGAAGCTCATGAGCGTCAAGGGGGCGACGGTGTACGTGGACGAGGTGCCCGACCCGAAGGCGGAGAGCCTCCTGGGGGGCAAGAAGATTCGCAACTTTCAAAACATCAAGCGGCAGACGGCGGCGCAGGCGGCGGCCGAGCGCGAGCGCGAGGAGGCCGCGCTCGCTCTGGCCGTGGAGGAGAAGCGCATCGCCGAGGAGGCGATGGCGGCGCTCGCGGCGAAGGACCCGAACAAGGCGAGCTCGTTGTTCGACGCCATCGGCGACTCGTTCTCCGCCGCGCGGGGCGAGATCGATAAGCAGCTCGCGGAGGTGAACAAACAAGCCGCCGCGCTGGGAAGCTCGGTGAGCAACGGCATCCAGGCCGCGGGCCAGGACGTGACGAACCGTCTCAACGCCCTCGTCACGCTCCTGGAGCGCGTGAACCAGAAGCCGCCGGAGGAGACGGAGGACGAGAAGCGGAAGAAGCGCAAGCTCACGCTCGAGCTCGACAAGCTCCACTTCGAGGATTGGAACATCCACATCCTCGCCGTCACCGACCGCCCGTTCAAGTTCAAGTCCTGGGAGCTCGAGAACTTCAAGGGCGTCGTCGGCGCCCTGGCGCGCCAGTGCGCGTCCGGGCTGCTGAACGAGATCATCGTCGATTTCCAGAACGAAATTCTCAACTCGCTCACGAAGGACATCGCGGCGGTCGGCGACGGGCTCCTCAACGTCGGGGGCTCCGTCGTCGGCGTCGTCGGCGACGGCGGCGCCGCGCTCGCGGGCGGTATCGCCTCCGGCGCGGAGACGATCGGCAAGGGTCTCTCCGACACCGGAGGCGCGGTCGCGAAGGGGTTCACGGACACGGGGGAGGCCATAGGCAAGGGGTTATCCGACACTACCTCCGCCGTCACGGGATTCTTCGGCTTGAAATCGACGGCGGCGGCGGAGGAGAAGACGGTTTCGACGACCGAGACGACGTCCGTCTCGGAGACGACGACGACGACGACCGTCGTCGCGGAAACGACCGTCGCGAGCGCCGCGGCGATCGGGGCGGGCGCGGCGGCGGCCAAGGCGGCGGAGGCTCGCGCGGCGGAGTCGAAGCGCGCGGCGGAGGAGGCTGAGGCGCGGCGTCTGCGGGAGGCGAAGGAGCGCGAGGCGGAGCGCGCCGCGAAGGCGGAGGCGGAGGCGGCGGCGGCGGCGGCGGTTCGGGAGGCGGAGGAGAAGGAGCTCGCGGGGGCGAAGGCGCGGCGGGAGGCGGAGGCGAAGGCGGCGGCGGAGGCGATCGCGGCGGCGGAGCGCGAGATGGAGAGAGCCGCGGCGAAGGCGGCGAAGGAGGCGGAGGCGGCTCGGGCGAAGGAGGAGCGAGAGCGCGTCGCCGCCGAACTCCGCGCGGCGAAGGAGGAGGAGGCGAGGAGGAAGGCCGAGGCGGACGCGGCGGCGGCGGCGGCGGCGGCGATCAGGAAGGCCGAGCAGGAGCGCGCGGCGGCGATCGCGGCGGAGCGCGAGCGCAAAGCCGCCGCCGAGCGCGCGGAGGCGGCTCGGGCGGAGGCTGCGCGGAGAGCCGCGGAGCGCGACGCGGCGAGGGCCAGGGCGAAGGAGGAGGCGGAGGAGAAGGCGAGGGCCGCCGCGGAGAAGGCGGCGGCGGAGAAGCGAAAGGCGCGCGAGCGCGAACTCGCGGAGAAGATCGCCGCCGCGGAGGCGGCGATCGAGGCGCGCAAGCGCCAGAAGGAGGCGGCGGAGGCGGCGCTCGAGGAGAAGCGCCGCGCGGCGAGGGCGGCCAAGGCCAAGGAGGAGGCGGCGGCGAAGGCGTGGGAGGCGTCCGAGGCAAAAGCGCGAGCCGCGCGCCGCGCGAAGATGGTCACCGCGTCCATGCGCAAGGTCAACGCCGACGCCTCGCGCGGCGCCTCGAGCGCGGGGCCTTCCGCGTCGCCCTCGTCGACGCCGCCCGAGTCTCCGCGCGCCGACCCCGCCGAGCCGTACTCGGTCCGCGTCAAGTACCTCGCGCGGGTCTTCGACGTCGTCGACGTCGACGGCGAAGGGAAAATCAAGGTCAAGACGTTCATCAAAGCCCTGGAGCGCGTCGAAAAAATAGGCCAGCTCCTCGAGAAGGGCGCGAACGTCGTGGAGGAGGGCGCGAGGCGCGAGCTCACGGCGAGGACGCACGCCGCGCTCGAGAAGGATAAAAATCGGGTCGTCACCAAGGAGGAGTTCATCCGGTACTTCCTCTGGGAGCGATGAGACTTACTCTCGTATAAATTAGGAATCTAATACGATTCGGCGCATCGCGTCACGCTCCGCTACGCGATCGTCATCGTCCGCACTCCGCGCCCCCCTCCCTCGCTCTACCTCTTGATGCCTCTCATGGCGAGCAGTTCCTCCTCGGCGACGCGCTTGACGACGGCGAAGTCGACCTCGGCGTGTCTCTCCCAGAGCGCGTTTCTCCTCCACTCCTGCGCCGGGAACGCGGGGGAGCCGAGCCCGTGCAGCACCCTCGCGACCGCGCGAGCGGACATGCACCCCGCGCCCCCCGCCTTCCCGCCGGTTCGGTGCGTCAGGAGTTCGCGCACGTCCCTGGCGAGGTCCCTCGGCGCCGCGGACGCGATCGCCCCGCCCAGGTCCAACGCGTCGTCCTCGGCCGCCTTTTCGTCGCGACTCCGACCGTCGTCGCCCCCCCCTCCCCCCGCGCCCAGGTACCGCTCGAGCGCCGCCCTGAGAACCGCGCCCTGCGCCTCGTCGTCCTCCGCGTTCGCGGCCGTCTCCAGCGCGGCGTACACGGTGTCGAGCTTCCGCACGGCGCTCCGTTCGACCGCGTCCAGGTGGTTCGCGAGCGCGACGGCGAGCGGGCGCGGATCCTTCGGCGGCGGTCGGAGGAGCTCGTACCCGACGGCGCGGTCGAGCAGGCGGTACGCCGCCTCGCCGTTCGCGCTGAGCGCCTTGAGCTGGTCGCCGACCTCGTCCAGGCCGGAGCGCATCTCCCGGGCCGCCCGCGCGACGGAGAAGGTGTACGCGCCCTGCTTGGGCTTTCCCGAGATGGCGAGCGCGGCGGCGACGAGCGGGCACCGCGTCGCGAGCGCCGTCGGCGACGCGCCGTGGAAGGACATCTCGCACGTCGCGCGCGTGTCCGGGAGGACGCGGATCAGGGGCTGGCTGGGCGCCGAGGGGTCCCCCTTCATCTCGTCCCACAGCTCGAGGCATGAGAGCACCGTCTCGATCACCTCCCCGCGCACGTCCAACTCGCGCTCGAGCTTCTGCACGACCAGAGCGCCGACCAGGGCGCCGCGTTCGTCCTCGGCTCCGTCCTCGCGCGCGAAGACGCCCCCCGGATCCGCCTCTCGGGCTTCTGTCGTCTCTTTCGGGGCCCCCTTCACGAACACCCTCTCCAGGAGCTTGAGCACCGCGGTTCGGTCGATGCCGTCCGAGTGGCACAGCGACCGGAGCCTTCGGAAATCGCTCGGGTCGATGAAGGAGACGCACCGCGCCGGTTCGCCGTCCCGACCCGCGCGCCCCGCCTGCTGGACGTACGCCTCGGGCGAGCGCGGGAGCGAGAAGTTGATCACCGCGCGCACGTCCGGCTTGTCGAGGCCCATGCCGAACGCCACCGTGGCGACGACGACGCGAATCGAGCCGTCGAAGAACTTTCGCTGCGTCTCCTGGCGCTCCTGCGGCTCCTGCCCGGCGTGGTACGCCTTGGCGCTCACGCCCCGGGCCTGCAAGTACGCCGCCGTCGTCTCCGCCTGGTTCTGAAACGCGCAGTACACGATGGCCGACCCCTCGCCGCGCATCGGCTCGCGCTCCAAAAGGTGCAGAAGCGTCGCCTCGCGCGCCGTCGCGGGGACGCGCATCGCGCTCAGGATGAGGTTGGGCCGGATCGCGTCGTTACGAAACGCGCCCTCCGCGGGGATCCCGAGCGTCGAGCGGAGACTCGCCTCCGTGCGCGCCGTCGCCGTGGCGGTGAGCGCCAGGACCGGGCCCTCGAGCCGAACCCGGTCGCGCAACACGCGGCCCAGGCGGTGGTACGCCGGGCGGAAGTTATGCGACCACTCGGAGACGCAGTGCGCCTCGTCGACGACGGCGAGGGACACCCCGCCGGGGACGCCGCGCAGGTCGCACAGAAACCGCTCGTTCAGGAGGCGCTCGGGGGAGACGAACAACACCTTCAGCTCCCCCGCGCGCATCCGGTCCAGGGTCGCGAAGAGCGCGGCGTTGCTCTGGTCCGACCGCAGCGCCGCGCCCGGCAGAGCGGGAGGCAAGCCCCGGATCTGATCCGCCATCAGCGCCAGCAGCGGGGAGACGACCAGGGTGAGCCCGGGGAAGAGCAGCGCGGGGAGTTGGTACGTCAGCGACTTCCCCGCGCCCGTCGGGAGCAGCGCGAGCGACGACCCGCCCCGCAACACGCGCGCGATCACCTCGAGCTGCCCCGGGCGGAACGCGGCGTGCCCGAACGCGAGGCGCAGCACCTCGAGTAAATTCGCCTCGCTCGGGTCCGCGACCGCCGCGCGCTTCGCCGCCTCGAGCGTCGCGCTCCCGGGGCGCTCCAACCGCTCGCGCCGCGCCGCCTCGGCGGCGGCGTACGCGGCGGCGCGGGGATGCGCCGCCTCCCGCGCCTGCTCCGCCTCCGCCTCCCGCGCCGCCCGCCGCGCCTCCTCCGCGTCCAACCCCTCACCAGCCTTCGCCCAGTCCCCGCCGCACCACACGGACTGGTCCGCGTCGTCCCCGGGCACCGGCGCCTCCTTCCTCCGCGCGGCGCCCTTGCGCCAGTTCTGCGCGCCGCCGCCGTACCTGTGGGACGCGCCCGCCGACTTCTTCGCCCCGCCCCGCACGGGCCGGCTCTTGTACGTCTTCCTCAGGTTCGTCTTCACGAAGTTGCCCCCGGACGTCTTGCTCGCGGGGCGCTTCTTCCGCGCGGGGAGCGGAGGAGGCGCGTCGGGGGCCTCGTCGCCACCCCTCGAGCGCCAGTCGGCGGCGGATTCGTCCGACGCCTTCGCCGCGGGGCGGCGACGAGCCGCCGCCGGTTTCGCCGACGCCGCGAGAGCCGCCGCCACCGCCGCGTTGCGCGCCTCCGCGCGCTCGCGACCGGTCGTGGGACGGTCCGAGGCCTTCGGGGGCGCGGAGGCGAGCGCGGCGGTGCGCTTCTCGGCCACGGCGGCCGCGGACGAAGCGGCGCGCGAGGGTTCGCGCTTCCGCTTGACCCCCGCCGCCGTCGACGGCCGTCGCGTCGCGCGCTTCGAGAGCCCGATTTCGAAATCGTCCGCCTCGTTCGCGACGTCGAAATCCGAGTCTCCGTCGGAGTCGCCGTCCGACGCGCCAGCCTCCCTCGCCGCCGTCCGCTCGCGCCGGTTCGCCAGCGCCGCCTCCCGGCGCCTCTTCGCCGCCGCCGCCGCGCGCGCCTCCGCCGCGTCGAGATCCTCCTCCGGCTCCGGCGCCGGCGCCGGAGCCGGCGCGGTCGCCGCCGCGTCTGTCGCGTCGTCGCGCTCGGCGTCCTCCATCGCGGCGAGCATCTCGTCCTCGTCCGGGTCGTCGGCTCGCCGCGCCCTCTTCGCGTTCGCGTTCGTTTTCGTTTTCGTCTTCCCCGTCGCGTACGTCGGCGCGGGCGGGGGTTTCGGCTTCGCCTTGGGACGCTTGGGCGACGCGGGCATCACGACGGGGATTTTCGCGGGCGCCGCCGTCGCGTCCGTCTCGAGAAAGTCGCTCAGCGTCGTCTCGCGCGGCGCCTTCGAGCTCGGGTTCGGTTCCTCCCCCCTTCCGGCGGCGCGCGCGGGTTCGGCCCGCGCGACCCGCACCTCCGCGCTCAGCGCCCCGCGCGCGTCGCACAGGAGCGGCTCGAACGTCCGTTCGGTCTTCGCGGCGGCGACCGACGCGGGTTCGTCGCGCGCGAACGAGGCGGAGGCTGGCTCGGCGGCTCCGCGACCGAACGGGTTCGCGACGCTCGCCTTGGACGGGCGCGGGGCGAGCCTCACCCTCGGGGGGAGCGCGAGCGAGGGCGCGGCGAGCTCGGGGGATTTCGGGGTGGCGGGCGCGGGCCGGACGCGCGGCTTCGGGGGCGGGGAGGCCCACGCCGACGCGGGGCGCGCGGGCGGCGCGGCGGCGGCGGCGGCGGGCGACGGTCGCGCGGGGGACTTGGCGAGGCGGTCGGGTTGGACGCGCGTCGCCGCGGCCGCCTTGACGGGGGTGGCGTCCACGACGTCGTCGTCGTCGTCGTCGTCGCTGCTGTCGTCCGCGGCGGGGCGGAGGAGGGTCATCGCGGATGGGCGAGTGGGCTTCGCCGCCGCGGGATTCGCCGCGTGGTTCGCGCGCGCGCCGCGGGAGGCGTCGCGCAACGGCGTCGCGCGTCGAGCCACCCGCGCGGGCGCGGGCTTCGCCTCGGCGCGCGCCGTCGCGCGATGCTCGCCCGAACGCGCGTTCTCCTTCTCGACGATCGCCTTCAGGGACCGATACTCCCCGTACATCTCGCGCACGCCCGGCGCGGCGCGCGCGTCCTCCTGGTTCGGCTGGCGCCCGTGCGCGCGATGGAAATCGCTCTCCCACGTCTTGAGCCGCACGCGAACACGCGCCATCCGCGCGGACGCGTCGTCGCCGCCGCCGCCGGACGTCGACGCCGGCGCGTCGACGCCCGCGGCGGATCCGCGCGGCGCCTCCGTCGCCTCCATCTCGGCCGCCTCCCGCCGGGAGGCTGGAACTATGACGCGCGTCGGCGGATCCGACGCGCAGGTCACGAAGGTTTGAACGCACTCGGGTTTCGCGCCACAAACTTTTTCGCCGGGTGCCAAGATTCGTGGGGTGCCCACAAATATAAACCCACTCGAGCGCAGATCTCGGGCGCACCGCGTCTCGCCTCCTCCTCGCGTCGCCCGTCCCTGACTCGCGGTTCGGCCTCGGGACGTTCCCGGTCGTTCGCGCGCGGACCCGCGGCGCGCCTCTTCCCTCGCGATCGACCCTCGCTCGCGCGCGGGCGCGCGTTCGCGCTCGTCTTGTGGGTGGCTCGCGCGTTGATTTCGCGCCCCTCGCGCCCCGCCCCTTCCTTCGCGTCGTCGCGATGAAGTTTCGCGCCACGTTCAGCAGCGTGGGCGTGCAGTGGCTCGAGCGGTTCGTCCCCGTGTTCGAGAAGCTCGGCAAGGAGCTGAGCGTCCTGCTCACCCCGAGCGCGCTCCACCTCGCGCAGGACCACACCGCGAGCGGCGGTTTGGAGCTCCACGCGGACGTCCTGCGCGAGGAGGTGTTCGACGAGTACAAGATCTCGAGCAACAACGAGGACAAGATCGCGTTCCATCTGGAGCCCGCGGTGTTGCACCGCGTCCTGCGCGGTCTGATCGGCTCCGAGGCGACGCACGTGGAGGTGAAGCTCATCAAGCGCCTCGTCGCTCCCGAGCGCTCCCTCCCCTTCCTCAACTTCTCCTCCAGGGGCGTCGTGGACATCGTCCAGGACGTCCCCCTCGCCGGCCCGCTCAACCGACGCGAGCTCGCGCGCCTCGAGACGCTCGTGAAGGCCAACGTCGTGGGCGTGCCGTACTGGCTCAACCTCGACAAGACCGCGACGGAGGCGACGCAACAGGCCGTCGAGCGCTTCCGCGCGGTGGGGCCCGTCGTCGAGCTCGCGACGACCAGGGCGGGGGCCTTGCACGTCTCCGTCGGGCGCGCGGGGTTCGGCGCCGCCGAGCTCGGGACGGAACTCCGCGGCGCGCCCGTCCTCCCCGCCGCCGAGCGGCGGCCGGACCCCTCGGAGGAGGGCGCGGAGGACGAGACCGGGGAGGAGAGTGGGGGGGAGCCCTCGACGAGCGCGTCGGAGAGGCTGGCGGCGGCGAGGGCCGCGGGGATCGCGGCGCTCGTGCGGGTCGCGACGAGACAGCTGTGGAAGAGCCTGCTGGGGATGAGCACGGACCCGACCAACTGCCTCGTGGGGGTCGCGGGGGGGGGCGGGCACGTCGAGCTCGTGTTCCGGTACGACCGGCAGGCCATACACGGGAACGACGCGGTGGGGCTCATGGTCAAGCTGCCCGTGGAGGAGGACGACGACGTGATGTTCGAGGAGGATCGGTGACGCGAGACTTTTTGATACGTCTTCACTCTCGACAAATGTAACGACTATCCTCTCAGTGATCCTCGTTCGCGTGCATCATCTCTTCCTCGTACGACGCCATGTCCTCGATCACGAGCGGCGGGAGGGGCGGGGGGTACATGATCGGCTTCGGGGGGGGAGGGCTCGCCACGGGCGGAGGGGCTCCTTTCGCCTCCTCACCCCCCGCCTTCTCCGTCGCCGTCGCCAACGCCGTCGCCGCCGCCGCTGGATCCGCAGCCTTCGCGGCGTCCGCCGCCGCCGCGGGATCCGCCGCCGCCGCCGCCGGCGGCTCATTCGCCGCCTCCTTCGCCGCGGCGACATCCGCGAGAACCGCCGCCATCTTCGCGTCCTCGGGCGTCGCCGCCGGTGTCGCCTCCTCCTCCTTCTCCTCCTCCTCGTCGTCGTCGTCGCCGAGGAGCTTGTCGAAGGTGCTCTTGGGCGCGGCGGGAACCGGCGCCGGCCCGATGGGCTTCCCGGCGATGCTCTGCTGAATGTTATACAGCGTCTGCGCGATGTTGGCCATGTTCACCTTCAGGCCGCTCACGTCCTGCTCCATCAGCTTCATGCGCTCGTCGTCCACCCCGGGCGCCACGGGCTGCTGCATCGCCACCGGCTGCTGCTGCTGCGCCGCCGCCAACTGCTCCGGGGTGAGCTGAGGCTGCGCCGCCGCCGCCGCCGGCTGGGGCTCCGCGAGCTGCTGCTGCGGCTGCGCCTCGGGGAGCGCCTCCGCCTGCGCGTCGATCGCCGCGTCGATCGCGTCCACGCCCTCGGGCTGAGGCAGAGCCGCCGCCTGCGCGTCGATCGCCGCGTCGATCGAGTCCGCCGCCGCCGCGGGCTGCGCCTCCGCGGCGGGCTCTTGCGGCGCCGCCTCCGCCGCCGCCGCCGCCGCCAGCTGCTGCTCCGGCTGTTGCGCGACCGCCTCCGCCTCCGCCGCCGGCTGTTGCAGCTGCTGCTGCTCGGGGACCGCCTGCGGGATTTCCCCCGCCGGTTCCGCCGCCGCCGCCACCACACCTCCCGCGGCCGCCGCTTCGGCTTCCTGTTCCTCCTTCTCGAGCTGCGCCGCCACCGCCTTGGCGGCGTCCTTCACCTTATCGCTGAACTGATCCTCGACGGCGTGGCCCGCGTCTGCCTCGTCGTCGAGGAGCTTCGTCGCCTTCTTGCACCCCTCCTCCGTCACCGCCTCCGGGATGTCCAGGAAATCCTTGGCGGAGGTCACGTAGGTTTTCGTGTTGGGTTTGGCCCTCAGTTTCCGCGACACCGTCGCGACGGCGTCGGAGGAGGAGCAGGACATGGCGTAGTGCTCCTCGGCTTCGGCGAGGAAAAACTGATCCATCGCCTCGCGCTCCCAGTCCTGGAGCATGTCGTACCCCGTGATGTTTCGAACCGTCATGCACCCCTCCTCGTGCAGGTGCCTGTGCAGCTTGTCCGAGTCGTTCTCCGTGGAGACGTACACGGGCATGCCCATCCCGGACTTGGCCTCGCGGCAGAGCTCAAGGAAGGGTTCCGTCGCGCCGCGGCCTTTGGCGCCCTGCTTCATGCGCACGACGCGGAACTTCTCCTCCTCGGGGTTCTTCTTCTTCCCCATGAACAGAGACTTGCGCGCGATCTTCATCACCTCCGCCACGTGCCCGCTCGGCTTGAAGTCGAGCTGCGCGTCCTCGTCCTCCGCGCACTCGTCGAACACGAGGGAGCCGAGGCACGTCCACCACTCGCGCGTCTTGAGCTCCTTGATCACCTTCTTGTAGCTCGTGATGACCGTGTCCGGGTCGGACTCCACCTCGCCGCCGGGGTACGAGTACCGGACGTGGTCGCGCCCGCCCTTGCGCTTCGCCGTGATGCACAGGTCGGGGCCGCCCACGTCCTCCACGCGCTGCCAGTCGCCCTTGGTCATCGCGCGCCACGCGTGCTCGTCGTTCGCGACGAGATCGTCGAGCGCGACGGTGGTCGCGAAGTGCTTCGACTTGAGCGGGCCCACCGCGAGCTGCATGCCCGCCTCGTTCGCCATCTTCTTGTAGCACTGCAGCGTCTTGAGCTGCTGGGACATGCCCTCGTGGTCCAGGAGCGCGTACAGCGTCGGGCGCCCGCTGCCGTCGTCCCCGCTCAAGCCCTGCGTCACCAACTCCGTCGTCTCCCCGGGGATTTGGAGGCTCCCGTACACGACGCCCGCGAACGCGGCGACGCCGAAGATGAGCGCGAAGCGCACGGGGCCGGAGAGCCGCCCGAAGCGCGAGGCGGTCGAGTCGCGGCCCTCTCCGCCGAGGAGAGGGATGCGCGCTTCCTCGGAAGACATCGCGGACGAGCCCGGGGCGTCGCCGAGGCCGCGCGCGGCGAAATCTGACTCGGGTGTTACCGGAGGAAACTCCTTTTTCTCGCGGGGTGGTTGGGTGCGCGCGATCCGTCGACTGTTTTGACCCTCGATCGACGGTTTAAAAAAAAGCGCTCGACCGTGCATCGGCGTGAATCGCCGCTCGACGCGGACGACGCGGCGCTCCGATCGCGGCATCGCTTCGGCGACGGATAGAGTGCCGATAAAACACTCCCCGCGCGCCCACCGCGGGACGCGTCCGCGGTACCGACCCGCCCCCGCCCCGAACGATGGGTCTCGGGACGTGGCTCGACGTCGTCGACGACGTGATGCTTCAGCGGTGGCACACGCGTCGTTTGCCGAGGCTCCCGGCGGAGGTGTGCGGTCCCGACGTCGCCGGGAAGACGTTCATCGTCACCGGTCCGACGAGCGGCATCGGCACGACGACCGCGGAGACGCTCGCGAAGCTCGGCGCGAAGGTCATCCTCGCGTGCCGCACGGTCGAGCGCGGCGAGGCGCTCGTTCGGGGTTGGACGCGGGACGCCGCGAGGAGCGCGACCCCGGGACCCGCGATCGACTGCGAGGTGATGAAGCTCGACCTCGACGCGCTCGGTTCCGTGCGCGCGTTCGCCGAGGCGATCGTCGCCAGAGGCGAGCCCGTGCACTGCCTCATCAACAACGCCGGCGTGTTCGACATGTCCGGCGCGTACAAGAAGACGAAGGACGGCCACGAGCAGCACTACGGCACCAACTACCTCGCCCCCGCGTTGCTCGCGTTGCTCCTCGCCCCCGCGCTCAGACGCGTCGGCGCCGCCGAAGGCCCCGCCGGCGGCCCCGCCCGCGTCGTCTTCGTGTGCAGCAAACTCCACGAGTTCTGCCCCGCCCTCACCCTCGACGACCTCAACTTCGAGCGACGCGCGTACGGCGCGAGGGCCGCGTACGCGCAGAGCAAGCTCGCGGAGCTCCTGTTCGCGCGAGAGCTCGAGCGGCGCCTCGGCGTCTTCGGGGACGGCGACGACGCCGACGCGTCGCGCGCGGCGCCGTTTCGGTGTTTGGCGGTGCACCCCGGGAACATCGTCACCGGCGTCGTGCGAACGCTGCCGAAGATCGTGCAGACGGCGTACAGGATCATCATGGGAGCTATTCTTCTGACGCCCGCGGAGGGCGCGCGCGCGAGTCTGTACGCGGCGACGCGCGAGGAGGCGCTCGAGGGGACCGGGGCGGCGCCGTATTTCGAATCCGACTGCGCCCATCGGCGGCCGAGCGCAGCCGCGCTCGACGACGAAGCGGCGAAGGCGCTGTGGGTGAAGACGATGGAGACGCTCGGCCTGGACGCGGGGTTCGAACCGTGACGCGCTCGAACGGGCGAGGGAGCGAGGGGGGGCGGCGGACCGAGAGAGGGTGGTGGTGGTCAGTGGTCATCGCTCGACCGAGACGACGCGTTGTATTAGGACGTGAGATGATAGTTTATCGAATCCGGCGACTCACGCCGCGACCGCCGGAAATTCTTCTGGAGCGAACGTCTTCGCCGGCTGCTGTCTCTTTTGCAGCTTGTGGTGCGCGGAGAGCACTCCGTTGAAGGCGTCGAACGCGACGGCGAAGGCGGAGAACGCGAACCCCCAGATGCCCATCGCGGAGCCCAGCGTGGTTTGCAGGTTGGGGCACGCCTCGACCTTGGTGATATAGAAGCCCGTGCACGTCGCGAGCGCCGAGCGCGCCTTGACGTGCGCGGTGACGAGCGCGTGCGATGCCTGGGCGTCGGTCTTATTGTCGGCGTCGGCCCAGCGACTGCTCGCCCCTACCATGGTGACCCTGACGCCCTCGCCTTCTTCCACGACGAGCGCGTCCCTGACGCCGTCGCCGAATCCCTCGGACGCGACGTGAAGGTAGTCAAACTCCATATCGTCGGACGTCAGGGACTCGACGAACGACTCGCACTCGTCCGCGTCGTCGAGCTCGAGCTTCCAGCCGACGCCGGAGCAGAGCGCGGGGTTGACCTCGTCGTCGTCGTCGTCGTCGTCGTCGTCGTCGTCGTCGTCGTCGTCATCCATCAGCTTTCGCGATGAGGCGCGTCTTCTACGCCTGTCGTCGTCAACCTCCTCCGCCACGAAGCCGTCTGAGACGCACTTGCCGTTGAACTCGTCGCTGGAGCAGTAGAAGGAGGTGATGAACTGGGAGCAGTTCGTGATGCTGAGCGAGCCGTACTGGGTGGCTTCCGAGGAGGAGCAACGGTTGGGTCCGTTCGCGACCGCGTCCCACAAGAGCACAATCGAGCCGACGGTAAAGATGGCCGACCAGATCAGGTTGGGGACGGGCCTGGGGTTCACATGCTGCGTCGTGTGGAATAGGCCGCACTTGTCGATGAGTTTGGAGGATATGGACGTCATGAGGCAGGCACGACTCGACGGCGGCGTGCGTCGCGGAGTACGCGCGTGAACGTCAGAGTGCGCTCGTAATTCTCATCCTATAACGCATTTTCGACCGAGTGCTGAGTCAGATGATTTTTTCCGACTTACTTTCGAAAGTAACAACCTTCACCAACCGCGGGGGTCGCGCGTTCGCTCATCTCTCGTCGTCGTCTCTCACACCGCCATTTTCATCTCGATCTTGGGGTGCGGGTCGTACCCCTCGATGGTGAAATCGCTGAACTCGAAGGCGTCGATGTCCATCTTCTCCGGGTTGATCTTCAGCTTCGGGAACGGCCTGGGCTCGTTCTCGAGCTGCGTCCTGAGCGGGTCGACGTGGTTGGAGTACACGTGCGTGTCCCCGCACACGTGCACGAAATCGCCGGGTCTGAGCCCGCACACCTGCGCGATCATGCACGTCAGGAGCGAGTACGAGGCGATGTTGAAGGGCACGCCGAGGCCCATGTCGCACGAGCGCTGGTACATCTGGCACGAGAGCTCCCCGTTGGCGACGTAAAACTGGCAGAACATGTGACACGGCGGGAGCGCCATCTCCTTGAGCGCCGCGGGGTTCCACGCCGTGAGCAGGATCCGGCGGTCGTTCGGGTTGTTCTTGATCTTATCGATCACCTCCGCGAGCTGATCCACGCCCTGGCCGTCGTAGTCCGCGTGCATGTCCTTGTACTCCGCGCCGAAGTGCCTCCACTGGAACCCGTACACGGGCCCGAGGTCGCCGACCTCGCGGTGTCCCAACCCGACGCTGTCCAGGTACTCGCGGCTGCCGTTCCCGTCCCAGATCTTGATGTCCTTGTCCTGCAGCTCCTTCGCGTTCGTGCGCCCGCCGATGAACCACAGGAGCTCCTCCGCGACGCCGCGCCAGAACACGCGCTTCGTCGTCAGCAGCGGGAAGCTCCGGCGCAAGTCGAAGCGCATCTGCTTGCCAAACTTGGAGATCGTCCCCGTGCCCGTGCGGTCGCCCTTGACGTTCCCCTCCTCGATGATCTCCCGGATGAGGTCCAGGTACTGCAGCTCCTCGTGCCTGACGCCCGCGTCCGAGACCGCGGCGGGCACCACCTCCGAGGCTTTCGCGCGGAATTTTCCCGTCTCCGGGTCCTTCCCGAGGTACGTCAGGAACTGCACGCCGGCGCCGTCCTTGTCGCGAATCGTCCCGCTCGAGGCGTACAGCTTGAACTTGCCGCCGCCCTCGAACGACTCCACGTCGGGAAGGAACGCGTCGCACTTGAACTTGGCGGGGTCGCTCGCGGGGGCGGTGACCTCGGTGAGGTGCACCGCCTCGCACAGCGGCGACGCGAGCGCCTCGGCGTACACGGCGGCGCCGCCGACGACGAAAACGCGCTCCGTCTTCGCCGCCGTCTGGACCTCGGGGTCGCTGAGCGCGGCGTCGAGGGAGGGGCGGAGGAGGACGCCCTCGGGGAGGACCTCGGGGGCGCCGGTGGCCCCGCCGTTGGCGTTCGCGCCGCCGTTCTCGGCGTCGGCGGCCTCGACGAGCGCGCCGGAGGCGCTGAGGACGACGTTGAGGCGGCCGGGAAGGGGGCGGAACTTCGCGGGGATGGACTCCCACGTCTTCCGGCCCATGATCACGGCGTTGCGAGCGCCGGGCTCGTCCACGCGGGACGTGACCGCCTTAAAGTACGCCATGTCCTTGGGGAGGCGCCAGGGGAGGGCGCCGTCGAGGCCGATGCCCATCTCGTCCTTCGTCGCCGCGACGACGATCTGGAACGCGCGAGACGTCATGGTTCGCGAGTCGGCTCGAGGCTGGGCGGAGCCGGAGTGCGCGCGAGGGTGATGCGCGTGTGCGTTCGCGCGTGGGATGCGCGAGGGTCGCGCGGAGAGGAGGCGCGGCTGAGCGAGCGGCGCGGCGAAGGACCAACCGCGGCGGACCGAGAGCGCGACCGCGAGGAGACCGCGAGCGATCGTGGTTGTAGGCGGTGCCCACTGCGCGCGGACCCGAGGGTGCTTTTTCAAACAGCGCCCGACGCGTGACGACGGGTGCCGCGGAGGGAACGAGCGTCGCGGGGTCGAGGAAGCCGAGAGCGGACCGAGGGGGGTCTCGCGTCGTCTGACGTCGATGCGCACGGAGGCGTATCGCGCGTCGGAGTGCGCGGGGTCGGGGCGAGGACGCGCCTTTCAAACTCCCGAGCCGATTTCAAAACGAGTGTGTCGAACCACACACGCGGGGGAATGCGCGCCGCGCGACTACGGCAGCAGCGTACTGGCTTCGTCGCGCGCGTTCGGCGCCTTCATTCAACCCTAGGCGCGCCTCGCGATGTCGCTGAAGCCGGCGCCGGCATCGCTGAGGGACCTCCCCCCGCCCCCCGGGCGCGGGGGTCTCCCCCCCGCCCCCGGAGGATACGCCCCCGCCCCCGGCGGGTACGCCCCCCCCGGGCCGTACGCGGGCGCCGGGCCGCCGGGAACGTCGGCGTCGCTCCCCCCGAGGGGGGGCGGGAGCGGGGTC
>Ga0181566_10001392_pt1 | contig 19816 bp, 17 predicted proteins | sample 101ome_15_FD_133762 | JGI IMG/M metagenome (GOLD analysis project Ga0181566, IMG submission 133762) | Coastal salt marsh microbial communities from the Groves Creek Marsh, Skidaway Island, Georgia - 101402AT metaG (megahit assembly) | ecosystem: Environmental > Aquatic > Marine > Intertidal...
AAATAACCATTTCTCTCGAATTGGTAAGATTTATATAGTTCGGCGCCAATCATATTTCTTTCGCAGAAGCCATAAGTTGAGACAAGAGAATTAGGGTTGATTAATTCCTCAAAGTTATCATGCTTGCCTGGGTTTTCTGTTATGAATAATCTATCATAAATTCTAAATTCAGTTGGCACTGCTTGGGTAGCCTCAACAAAATGAATGACACCCTTAACCTTTCTTCCATCAGAAGGATTTTTCCCCAGAGTATTTTTGTCATATTCTGCATAGACTGTTGTAATATTTCCATCAAAATCAGTATCAAATGTTAGGGCTTTTATAATGTAGGCATTTCTGAGTCTGACTTCTTTACCGATTGATAACCTTTTGTATTTTTTGTTTGGTGCAATTTCGCAAAAATCATCTCTCTCAATAAAAATCTCTCTCGAAAAGAAAATCTCTCTGATACCCATAGTTTCATTTTGTGGATGATTGGGGGCATTTATAGTTTCAATTGAATCTTCGGGATAGTTTTCGATAATAACTCTAATTGGATCAATAACCCCCATTGTTCTGGGAGCATTATCATTTAAAGTATCACGAATAGCATCTTCAAGAATTTTGATATCTGTCATTGAGTCAACCTTTGAAATCCCAACTCGATCAGAGAAAAGCTCCAATGCTTCTGGGGGGCAACCTCTCTTCCTTAAACCTGAAATAGTTGGCATTCTTGGATCATCCCATCCCGTTACATGATTATTTTTTACAAGAATACTTAGTTTTCTTTTTGATATTACTGTGTATTCTAGGTTGAGTCTGGAAAATTCATATTGATGAGGCCTATTAGGTTTATTAAAATCATCTAAATTTTCTAAAATCCAATCATATAGTCTTCTATTGTCTTGAAACTCTAATGTGCAAAGTGAATGAGTAATAGACTCAATAGCATCTGATATACAATGAGCAAAATCATACATAGGGTAAATACACCATGATCTGCCTGTTTGATGATGATTTTCAAATCTTATACGATAAATAGTTGGGTCTCTCATACACATGAAAGAGCTAGACATGTCAATTTTTGCGCGAAGAACACAATAATTTTCAGTAAAATCACCATCTCTCATTTGCTTAAATAGTTTGAGATTATCTTCAGAATTTGTATCTCTATAGGGGCTATTCTTTCCAGGGCTTTTTAAGGTGCCTCTATATTCTCTTGCCTCATCTACAGATAGAAAACAAACATAGGCTAAACCTTTATTTATGAGTTCTAATGCGTAGTTATAAAAATCATAGAAATAGTCGGAACTATATTTTTCTTTTCCATTCCACTTGCAACCAAGCCACTCAATATCTTCTTTAATTGAATTTACAAATTCAATTTCCTCTTTTGAGGGGTTTGTATCGTCAAACCTTAAATTACACAAGCCCTCATATTTTTTTGCAATACCAAAGTTAAGAAATATAGATTTAGCATGACCAATATGAAGGTAACCATTGGGCTCTGGAGGAAAACGCGTTAGAATTTTTTCATGCAGACCTAAGGATCTATCTTTATCAATTTGATTAAAAATAAAATTAGTAGCTGTAATTGATGTTTTGTCAGACATATTTTGTGAATTATATCAGTTAAGCTTATTTTAATAATTTGAGATTTGAAGTAGTAAAATCTGATTTTATGAAAATTGCAATTGTTAGATTAAGTGCTTTGGGAGATATTTTCCAGTCTATGATTATCCTCCAGTTTATAAAATCAAAATATCCTACAGCTCAGATTGATTGGGTTGTTGATTCGTTTTATGAAGATGCCCTTAAAGGCAATAGTGATATTAACAATATTATTACAGTTAATTTAAAAAAACTAAAAAAAAGTTTCTCCTTCAGAGAATTGTTTAATATCATCAAGAGACTTAAATCTTTATCTACCTATGATTACATTATTGATCTTCAAGGGTTGTTGAAATCTGCTGTGATAAGCAGTTTTATACCGGGAAAGAGCAGATTTGGCTATGACAAAAGATCCATCCGTGAAAAGTTTGCAGCACTTTTCTATTCGAAAACTTTTTCCATTCCCTATGATGAAAATGTAATTAAAAGATATGTTGGTATATTAAATTATGCACTTGATTTAGAAATAACATCAAAGGAAATTTTCAGTAAAAAACCAATATTTAATTACCCAAAGAATGACAATCCAACAACTAAAAAAGGGCTAATAATTATTGGGGCATCATTTGAATCAAAGATATATCCAGTTGAGTATTTTGCTAGAGTGGTAAACTCTTTAGATCTGGATTTTATAGTTGTTTGGAAAACTGCCAAAGAAAAAAAAATGGCAACTGAACTGGTTAAATTAACAAATAAGTCTAATCTATCTGATGGCCTCGATTTATCAGCTCTAAAGAATCTGGTGGCTAATGCCTCCATTGTTATTGGTGGAGATACTGGCCCTACTCATCTTGCATGGGCCATGAACATCCCATCAATTACTCTCTTTGGTCCAACCCCAATGGAAAGAAATTTTTTTCAAACTTCAATTAATCATGGCATAAAATCTAAAAGCAATGTTAACCCATATAAAATTAACAAGAATGATGACTCTATAAGGAATATAAATCCTGCAGAGATTTCTCATTTAGCTTCAAAAATATTGAAAATATGAATATCACAATTGTCGGCACAGGATACGTTGGACTATCAATTTCAACTCTTTTATCTCAAAAACACAACATAACCACTCTCGATATAGATTCGTCAAAGGTAGAGTTAATTAATAAGAGAAAGTCGCCTATAGAAGATAAGGAAATTGAAGAATATTTTCTAAATAAAAAATTAAATTTATTTGCTACTCTTGATCGAGAATTAGCATATAAAAATCCAGACTACGTTGTAATTTGTACACCCACAGATTACGACACTACGACCAATTATTTCGATACTTCCTCAATAGAAAAGGTGTTGCAGGATATAAAAGAAACTAACCCCACTGTTCCAGTAATAATAAAATCAACTATTCCTGTCGGTTATACAAGAACCTTGAGGCAAAAATTCGATAAGCAAAATATTTATTTTTCTCCGGAGTTTCTCCGAGAGGGTAAAGCCCTTTTTGATAATCTTTTTCCTTCAAGAATAATTGTTGGCGGTAAGGAGTCTGAAGCTAAGTTATTCTCTCAATTGCTTTTAGAGGCTTCGCAAGGGAAGGATACTCAAGTACTCTTAATGGGTTCTACTGAGGCTGAAGCAGTAAAGTTATTTAGTAATACTTATTTAGCTTTAAGGGTGGCATATTTTAATGAATTGGACTCATATGTAGAAAGTCATAATCTTGATGCGCTCGAGATTATTAATGGGGTTAGTCTTGATCCAAGAATAGGACCAGGTTACAACAACCCTTCTTTTGGTTATGGAGGCTATTGTTTGCCTAAAGATACTAAGCAACTGAGAGCTAATTACAAAGATATTCCTAACAACATTATTACCGCCATTGTTGAAGCTAATTCAACTAGAAAAGATTTTATTGCAGATCAGATTCTGAAAAAACAACCGAAAATTGTTGGAATCTATAGACTTGTAATGAAGTCTGGTTCAGATAATTTTAGATCTTCTTCGATACAGGGAATTATGAAAAGAATTAAAGCAAAAGGTATCGAGGTTATCGTTTATGAACCAGTATTGAGCCAGCAAGGAAAAGAAGATTTTTTTAATTCCAGAGTTATTAAAAAACTCGAAGATTTTAAAAATTTATCAGATGTCATTGTAGCAAATAGGCTTTCAACCGAGATCAACGATGTGAGGGCAAAAGTTTACACCAGAGATTTATTCAATAGTGACTAAAATTTTATTCGTTATCACTAAGAGAATTGGTGATGCCTTATCGGTAACTCCCTCAATAAGAGCTGTTTTTTTTCATTATCCAAATTGTGAAATTACTGTTTATTGTAAGAAAAACAATAAAGATTTATTCGTTTCTAATAAGTACATAAAAAAAATAAAAGTTCTTGACAGTCTTAAAGCAAGACTTTTGTCAGTCATACAGTTTAATAAAAAGTTTGATAAATGCTTTTTTTATTCTGAAAATAAATCATTCTTAAATCTTGCAGAAAAAAACTCAAAAAAAATTTATGCTTTTGAGAGTCCTTACTTCAACTTGTCTTATTCCCAAATTTACTACATCAAAAGATTTGAACCAAACTCTAGGCCTCATATCATCTTTGAGAATCTCAGGCTTGTTGAGCATGCAAATATTCAACAACATAAAACGCATATGGACTTATTCCTTTCTAGTCAAGACCTTAGTTATCAAAAGAAAGTTTTTCAAGAAATTAGAAAAAGAAAAGAAAAGATTTTCTGTTTGAAGATTATGAGCGACCCTGGAAAAAAATTTAGAGATTGGTCATTAGAAAGATTTGCTGAATTAATTAATTTGATTTTTAAGTATTTTTCTCATTCTCAGATTTTAATTGTGGGATCTAACTTGGAAGAAGTATATGCTAGAAAGCTTGAATTAATTAATCCAAAACGAATCCATATTTTTTGTAATCAATCACTTTCCAAAACTGCAGCTATTGTCTTTGGTGCGGATATTTATATTGGTGTTGATACTGGCGTTACTCAAATTGCATCTTGCTCTAATAAGCCAGTTATTGGTCTCTATCATTGTCTTATTGGGAAAGATAAATCTGGGCCATTAAATAATGAACTTGATTATAGTATAGAGATGCCAATTCCAAAAGATGGTTGTCAGAGAATAAATGGAAGTTTAGATTTAATTTCAGCTCAGGATGTTTTAAAAAAAATTCAAGAAGCATTTAGACAATAACTTCTTTCTTTTTGATTTTAAAGTTCTTTAAATAGAATTTATAAAATTACTAAAAGTTACTGAATAAAATTTCCAATATCCTTTATTGAATCTATTATATGTTTGGCATTTGATGAATCTTCATTTACAGAATGCCCACTTCTAACCAGAATTGTATTTTCGATTCCTGCTGAAATTGCGGCAGTGATATCATCCTCTTTATCGCCAATCATCCATGAATTTTTAATATCGACATTATATTTAATCATGGCAGAATGAAATAGTCCTGATTTTGGCTTTCTGCAATTACAATTATCTTCAGGACTATGAGGACAAAAAAAAGTATCTAAGATATCAATATTATTTTCTTTAAACTGGCTAATCATCCAATTGTTTAACTTGGTAAAATCATCTAAAGAATATTTGCCTCGAGCAATGCCTGATTGGTTTGTTATGACAATAAAAGAAAAGCCAATTTGTTTAAGATAATGAAAGGAACTAAAATTTTTATCAATGAATTTAAAGTCTTTGATCTTATGTAGGTAGCCAATCTCCTCATTGATTACACCGTCTCTATCTAAAAAAATTACCTTAAGTGACATTTAATAAATACTTTTAAAAATCAAAAACCTTAAAATATTTTAAATGGATAATAAACTTTCAGTAATAATTATTACTTACAATGAAGAGGATAACATTAAGAGTGCGATTAAGTCTGCTAGATTTGCCCAAGAAGTTATTGTTGTTGATTCCGGTTCTAGTGATTTAACCTGTTCTATTGCAGAGAAGAATGGAGCCAAAGTTTATCATCAAAATTGGCTTGGTTATGGCAAACAAAAGAATCACGCAATTAAGTTAACAAAAAACCCCTGGGTTTTTGTTCTTGACGCTGATGAAAGAATCACATCTTTATTGCAAAAAGAAATTCGTTCAATACTAAAAATGCCCATGTTTGATGGATATTATGTTCCCAGATTAAATAGTTTTTTTGGGAAATACATCAGATCTTGCGGCTTATATCCAGATTTTTCTGTAAGGTTATTTAACAAAACAAAAGCCAGATTCTCAGAATCACCTGTGCATGAGAAAGTCAAGTTGAAGAGTAATGCGGGATATTTAAAAAATCATTTGTTACATAATGCTTATCACTCTGTAGATGAGTTTGTAAATAAACAAAAAAAATATGCGCATTTGAGCATTAAAAAAAGGAGTTATTTCAAAGCAATACTCTCACCAATTTGGACTTTTGTAAAGATCTTCATCATAAGATATGGATTTGTAGATGGGTGGAGGGGTTTTGTTATTGCTTTTACATATGCCAGATATACATTTTGGAAATACAAAAAGTGAAAAAAATTCTTCTTACAAAATTTAAAAGTCTTGGTGATGTAATACTAATTACTCCTCTTATAAAAAATCTAAAACTAGCTTTTCCTGAGAGCGATATAGACATTATGTTAAAGTCTGGTACTGAGAAAATCTTATCAAATAATCCTCATATTCACCAAATATTTTGTTTAAAAAAAAATAAAAGAAGTTTTCTAAATTTCCTTGGCAATATTTTTTTGTATTTGAAGATCAGGAGAAACAAATATGATCTTCTAATTACAACAGATGGAGGAGAAAGTAGTTCAATTCTTGCGAGAGTTTCAAAAGCAAAAATTAAAATCGGAAGAAGAAATTATATGTCCCCAAATTTAGACAATTACTTCACACATTTTTTTGGTTTTCATGGGGAGAGGCACGTTATCGATTTAAATCTTGATCCCTTATTAATTTTAGATAAAAAAATTTCATCCATGGGGCTGGAGGTTTTTCCTCTAATGAGTGATTTTGATAAGGTAAGAAATTTTCTTACAAATGAGAAAGTATTTATTCATATTCATCCATGCTCACAATGCGATTACAAATTGATTGATAATCGTTTGATGGCAAAGATTATTGATTTTTGCGAAATTAATTTAGGCATAAAAACTGTTATCACTGGGTTTGGTTCTAATGATGATAAGCTCGTTTCCAAAATTTTAGATTATACAAATTCTCAACCAATTAACTTATGTAGTAAATTGACTTTGATGGAGACTGCAGCATTAAACAAAATGGCACACGCTCTGGTAGTTGTCGATACTGCTATCATGCATATTTCTACAGCGAATGAAACACCTGTTATTGCTTTTTTCGGACCTACAGCTGTCAATAATTGGGGACCATGGGATAAGAACCTAAAGTTGAATACTTACCATAGACTAGGAGGGGTTCAAAAGCATGGAATACATACCGTAATTGCCAGAAATTTTGAATGCATACCATGCTCTAAAAATGGTTGTAATAATTCAGGGTTTAGTGAGTGTCTTTATAAAATTAACTTCAATCAAATTAAATCTGAAATTGAGTCCATATTAAAGGGAAAAAACATTGATTAGAGTTCTTCACACTGAATGGTCTGATGGCTGGGGAGGCCAAGAAATAAGAATAATTGATGAAATGAATTCAATTCGTGCGTCAGGAATTGAGGTCTACTTAGCATGCAAAGATGCAAGTAAGATAAAAGTTAAAGCAATAGAAAATAATATTAATGTTTATACCTTGCCTTTTTCTGGTAATGCAGATTTGAGAACTATATATGGATTAATAAAAATTATTAAGAAATTAAATATAAATATTGTAAACACTCATAGCGGTAAAGATACTTGGGTTGGTGGAATTGCTGCAAAGATTGCAGGAGTGAAATTTATCAGAACAAGGCATTTATCCAATCCTATAAATAAGTCAAAGATAAATTTTATTAATCAGATAGCAGATTATATTATCACTACCGGTGAATCAGTTAGAGAAGCTATGATTAAAGATAATAAAATATTACCCAACAAAATTTCATCTGTCCCTAGCGGGCCAAAGATTGAAGTTTTTGACCCTGATTTGTATGATTATCTTGAATGTAGGAAAAAATTTAGTATTAAGAATGGTGAATATACAATCGGGATGCTTTCTGTTTTAAGAAAATTTAAACGGCACGATAGATTTCTTAAAATGGCTAGAAAAATGTTAACTTTATTTCCTCATAAGAAATTGAAATTTCTAATAGCTGGAGAGGGTCCTCAAAGAGATAATATTGAGATTTTAATAAAAAAATATCATCTTGAATCTAGTGTAACCCTATTAGGGCATATAGAAAATCAGGCCGAGTTTCTTAAATCCATTGATTTATTTATTCTGGCCTCCGATAGTGGTGAGGGCGTACCACAATCTTTAATACAGGCGTTAATGATGAATAAGTTAGCCGTGGCAACAGATGTTGGTAGTGTGCGAGATTTATATCATCATAAAAATTTTAAAATGGTTAATAAGAACAAACAGCAAGAGTTAATTTTTGAAGTCAGAAATATCATTGAAAATATCAAGGACAACAAAGCTAGTGAGCTAGACAATAGAAAATTTATTATTGATAATTTTTCAGAGAATATTATGACAAGTAAGATTTTATCAATTTATGACAAACTGATAAATCAATGAATATTTTAATTACAAATTTTCACCTTAAAGATGGTGGTGGACATAGGACATATATTAAATATATTTTTCAGCACTTGAATAGTGAGAACTTGTCAATATATTTAGCGGCTCCATCTTCAAGCAAACTAAATAAAGATTGTAAAGAAATTTTTAGAAGTAGAGTTTTTGATATTGAATTTCCTGCAAAGCTCTCAGAGTTATTCAGAATGATGAGAAGTATTTTTCAAATCAGAAAGATTTTGTTAAATAAAAATATTAATATTGTTCATGTCAATGGATCGCCTGATCATAAAGTCATAGCATTAATAAGATGGATATATGGATTGAAATTCAAAATTCTCAGGACGAAACATGACTCATCATTAATTAAAACTAGTTTTATCCACAAAAAAATATTCCATGAATACACAGATTATTTAATATTGGTATCAAACTTTCAGCTAGCAAATATTTCTGACAATTTTATTCGTAATAAATCTTTAGTAATCCAAAATGGTATTGATATAAATCACTTTAAATCAATCCCAAGATCGGACAAATTGTCGAAAAAGTATTCTTTGAAAATGGATGATTTAGTCTTTATTTCAACTGCGGGAACTGCCCCCCATAAGGGCTGGAATTTTTTGTTAGATGCTATTGAGAGACTCAATCCAGATGCAGTTAAAAAAATAAAAGTTTTTATTTTAGGAAATAAGCCCGAAGAACAAGTTCTTAAAAAACATGAATCTAAAAATATTTTTTTTCCAGGTTTGATTCAAGATGTGAGAGATTATGTGAGCTTGGCAGATGTCGGCTTCGTTCTATCATATAGAGTTGAAACTATTTCTTATGCTTGTAGAGAAATGATGTCAATGGGGATTCCGGTTATAGTCTCATCATATGCTGGATTGCCTGAAAATATTGATATTGAAAAAAATGGCTGGGTTGTTGATACCGATAATCTTGAAGAAATTACTAAATTAATTAACTCATTAACTAGAAAGAACTTAGAAAAATTTTCAATTAATGCCAGGAAAAAGGCTGTAGATGAATTCGATATTAAAAAAAAGAATGAGCAGTTAAAACAAATTTATTATAGTTTAATGTCAAATTAGTATGCATATCTTATACCCTTTTCCAATGCACTTGTCGAACGGCTATTCTTATATGCTGAGCATTCTGCAATTCCTTAATGCATTGGCAAAATTTCATACTGTAGAAATTCTTTCTCTGGATTCAAGGGAAGAAATAGAGTTTTTTTTTCAAGACACATTAAATATCAAGATGAACAACAGCTTGATAATTACCCAAGTCAGCAATAAATTCATCTTTCTTAAAAGTAATAAATTATTCTTTTTTAAAAATCTCTCAAAGATAATTAAGAGTTTTGATCAAGATAAAGATTTAATAATCTACACTAGAGATTTTAAACAGATGAGGTTGTGCTTAAAGAGCTTTAAAAATAGAAAGAATATGAAATTTGTTTTTGAAGTTCATCAAATCTTGTCAGAGAATTATAGAAAAAGGGGCGATCAAAAAAACTCAAAAAAAATGTATAACCTTGAAAGCTATGTTTTTAAGAATATTGATTTTTTAGTAGCTATTACAACTACCTTGAGAGATGAAATTATTCGAAAATTTGATACTAGAATAAATACAGATTTAATACTACCTGTTGGTTTTAATCAAGATTTTATCAAAGAATATAATTTAAAAAAAGATATTGATATCATATACACCGGTAATTTTAGTGAATGGAAAGGCTTGGATATTCTTATAGAGGCTATTAAGATAGTTAAAAATAAATTCAAAAGAGATATTTCTACGTACATTATTGGAGCCAGGAATACAGAAATAGATAAATTTAACAAACTTGTTAAAGAGAAAAACCTGCAAGAGAATATAAAGATCCTTGAGAGAATCAAACACAAAGAAATTATAAAATTTTTAAGAAGGGCGCATATTGGCGCATTACCTAATAAGTATCTTGACGATGGCGCTATGTATACATCACCATTAAAGTTATATGAATATCTTGGAATTGGTTTGAAGGTAGTTGCATCTAGACTGCCTTCAATTCAATCCGAGATTGAAGAATCTTTAGTTTATTTTTTTACCCCTGAAAACCCTGTAGATCTGGCAGATAAAATTGAATTTGCATTGAACGATAAAAAATTTAGCCAAAAAAAAGTAAAAGACTTTGCCAGGTTATACACATGGGAGGCAAGAGCATTAAAATTTTCAAATTTTTTTAATGAAAATACTTCTAATTAAATTTCGTAATATTGGAGATGTTTTAATTTCCTCAGTTTTGGCATCAAATCTGAAATCGCACTTCCCCCAATCAGAAATAAGTTTTGCGATTAATAAAGAAAGCTCTGAGATCCTTGAAGATAATCCGAATATTGATCACCTGATACTTTATAACAGAAAAGAAATTAAATCTTACCATCTATTTAAAAAGATTTATTATGAATCCAAGTTTGCATACTCAATCCGAAAAAAAAATTTTGATGTCGTTATAAATTTAACAGAAGGTGACAGGGGGGCTTTGTATACTCTCATTTCTTGTGCAAGGTATAAATTTGGATATAGAGCAAGAAAAGGACTTTTGTCTAAAATCAAAATATTTAATGGTATTGGATCTGAATCAAAAATACTTCATTCTGTTGAGAGAGATCTTCAGTTTTTAAAAAAACTTGGAAAAGATGTAATTAAAAGTCAGTTACAAATTTTTTGGGATGAACATACAGAAAATTTGGTTTATAGACAATATTCATATCTTTTTGAGAAACAAAAGATGATAATAGTCCATCCTGTTTCTAGGTGGATGTTTAAATGTTGGGATAGTAGAAGTATGGCTTTGGTCATTGATTTTTTCCAACAAGAAAAAGGCTACAAAGTCGTAATTACCGGTTCAGATTCTGAAAATGAGCTAAAAAAGATTAATGAAATTATCATGTTATGCAAATCAAACCCCAAAAATTTAGCAGGCAAACTTAATCTTAAAGAGTTATCTTGTCTCACATCAAAAGCATTTATGTTCTTTGGGATTGATTCTGCTCCAATGCATATAGCCTGTGCAACCAATACACCTGTTTTCGCTTTATTTGGTGCGAGTTCCCCTGTTAATTGGGGTCCATGGCATAATGGTAAAATTAAATTCAAAAACGATAACGGCATTCAGTTTAATGGAATGCACTATATTGTTTCTAATATGAATCAAGAAATTTTCTACAAAAGTGGCATCAAAAGTTCTCGGGGGATGAGCGAGATAAAGCATGATTATGTTTTGGATAAATTATCACAAATAGTATGAAGCTCTTTTTTATTCGGGAAAAGGAGAACATTTATGGTGGAGCAGAAAATTATTTGTCAAGATTATTGAGTCAACTAAATAGTCAAAGAACAAAATTTAGTACAAAAAAATCACCATTTCCAAGATTTTTACCTTCATGGTTTAGAGTAATTTTATTTAATATTTATCTTTGCTTTACAAAGAAAAATGATGTTTATTTTTCTCTTGAAAGAATTATTTGTCCTGATATATATAGAGCTGGAGATGGGGTCCATAAAGTTTTTTTGAAGCATGTTAAGAAATCAAGATTTAATCCACTTCATGCTATTTATATCTTTATTGAAAAAAGATGTTTTAACAAATCTAAATTCATTATTGCTAATTCCAAAATGGTAAAAAAAGACATTGAAAGTGCATACTGCGTTGACCCAAGTAAAATTAAAGTTATTTATAATGGAATCAACCCTCCAAGAGTTGAAATTACCAATAGGGAGGTTTATTCTCTAAGAACAAAATTTAATCTGAAATCTGATAGGAAATTGATCATTTTTGTGGGAAATGGTTTCCAGAGAAAAGGGCTACAATCATTCTTAGGTATTTTATCTAAATTAAAACAAGATGAATTTGATGCGGTTGTTATCGGAGAAGATAAAAATATTGATTTTTATAAGAATATTGCTTCTGATTTAGGCTTATCAAATGTGCAATTTTTTGGCAAAAGAGCTGATGTGGATCTTTTTTATTTCATCAGTGACTTTGTCATACTTCCCACAAAATATGATCCATTTTCGAATGTTGTATTAGAGGCAATGAGTTATAAAAATGTTGTGATAACCACTAAACAAAATGGAGCAAGTGAAATCCTTGATCCAGATTTAATTATGTCTGACCATAATGACTTTTCTATAGCTACTAAAATATCAGAATTATTAGATGATAAAAATAAAATGGATCTCATAAAGAATAATAATTTTTTAATATCTAAAAATTTCTCTATAGCTAGAAATGCAAGAGAAACAATCGAATTAATTAGAAAAGTTTTAAATGAATAAGAAAATAATATTTCTAGATTTAAATAATATATTGTTCTTTCTAATATATTCTCTAATTATTATACTTCCCAACCTTGAAGCTCCTAAAAATATCATTATTTTGCTTTTTGTAATATTGTGGTCATATTTATTTTTTAAAGGATCGGAGCCTATTTTTATTCACGGGAAATGGAATTTAGTCGATTCAATTTTTCTTACTATGCTATTGACAGTTATACTCATTTCTTTCAATAGTTATTACATTCATGAGCAACCAGTCAATGGTTCGTCCGATTTAATCAGGTTTTCTTTGTTTGGTTGGCTTATTTCACGAACTAAAATAAATACTGAGCAAGCCAAAAGAATAGTTGTGATTTCTGCGATCTCTGTTACACCAGTGTTCTTTGTTTATTTCTTTAATTCTAGTGAAGACTCACATATTAGCTGGTATATACAACTTCACTCAATCGGGCATGTTAATCATACTGCAATCTATCTTCTTGCTGTTTTCTCTATAACACTTTCATTTTTCTTTTTTAGAGAAAATTTCAATAAAATTACCAATTTTTCCAAAGCAATTCTTTTGCTTTTTTTGACTTTTACAGGAGTTGTGATATTCGCTACGAATAGTAGAGCAGCTGTAATTACATTTATAATAATATTAGCTTTATTTGCATTATATGCAATTAGGTTTTACAACAAATTAATAAAATTAATTGTTTTTTTGATTGGGCTTTTTTTTGTAATCCAATTTACATACTTCACCCCAAATGTGATAAACAAGATTGTTACTGAAACATCATTTAATGGAGATGATGGAAGGCAGCGGTTGAGAAATTTTAGTTATGAACTTTTCAAGTTAGATCCAGTCTTAGGAACTGGCATGGGTAATTTCCCTAATTTCTCATATGAAGATATTAAAGAGCCTGTTATAAATGAGAAAGGTGAAGCTTGGTGGAATGAAAATTATAAGGAATATTTTTATCCATATGCACATCCACATAATACATACTATTCTTTCTTAACAGGCGGAGGTGTTGCATTATTCCTTGTTTTTTTGTGGTTCTGGATATTTTCAATTCATAAAATTTTTTCAAATATTTTTAAAAAAAAATCAGATTGGATTGAAATTGCCTCTTTAAATATTGTCATTGTTAATTTACTTATTGGTTTAGTAAATACAACATTCGAGAATGAGTTAGCAATCCTAAGTATGCTTATACTAGGGATGCTTTTTTCTAAATTACGTTTGTTAGAAAGTTCAACAACTATTAAATAAATGAAAATCTTAATAGAGTTACCAACTTGGCTAGGAGATACTGTCATGGTATCCCCTGCCGTTGAACTAATTTTGAAGCAACTCCATAAATCAAGTATAGTTTTTCTAGGCTCTCAGGTTTCTCTAGATTATTTTGCAGACATTCCTATTAATGACAAAACATTTCTTTTGTTGCAAAAAAACAACTTTGTTGGAATGGTGAAACAAATCAATAATTTTGGGCCTTATGATTATTTCTTTTCATTTAGAGGGTCCCATCGAACAAAAATTTTAAAAATCTTTGTAAATTCTAAAAATAAATTCCAATTTTCAAAAAATAAAACCAATGGGATTCATCAGGTTGAAAAGTATTTGAAATTTATTGAACTCAGTCTGAAAGTTTCCTCACAAAATAAAACCTATTTGAAATCATATGGAGACTATAAAACCAAAAGTAAAAAAAAGTCTAATCTTCCATATATTGGAATTAATCCAGGCGCCGAATATGGCGGAGCTAAAAGATGGAGTCCAAAAAAATACTGTGAAATAATAAGTCACTATAAAAACTCTTATTTTTTTGTAATTTTTGGCGTGAAGCATGAATCTTACCTTGCTGATGAAATTGCTTCTTTATGCAAGAAAAAAGGATTAAATAATTATATTAATTTATGTGGCAAAACTTCATTAAAAGAACTTATAAAAGAAATGAATAAACTTGATTTATTTATAACTGGAGACAGTGGTCCAATGCATATAGCTGCCGCACTTAAATTACCAACGGTGGCAATATTTGGACCAACTAGTGAATTTGAGACCAGTCAGTGGAAAAATGAAAAGAGCATAATTATTAGTAAAAAAATAAAGTGTAGGCCTTGTATGAGAAGAGAATGCCCCTTGGGACATCAAAGATGCATGAAAGATATCAGTGCAGAGGAGGTAATCCAAGCAATTGAGGAGTTAATTATCAAAATTTAGATCTATAAGCTGACATATGATATGCCCAATAAGAATATGCATTTCCTGAATTCTTGGTGTGTCATTTGATGGTATTACAAGATTTATAGTGCATAGACTATTCATTTCCCCTCCATCATTGCCAGATAATCCGACAACATTAGAGCCCAAATCTTTAGCATATTTTAGACCATTAATTACATTAGAGCTATTTCCTGATGTGCTTATCCCAATTACAAGGTCATTCTTATTAAGAAGTGCTTCAAGCTGCCTTTGGAAAACCAAATCATAGCCAAAGTCGTTTGATATTGCAGTAATTGCCGACGTGTCAGTAGCAAGTGCAATAGCAGGTAAAGCATTTCTATTTTTTTTATATCTGCCAACTAGTTCAGCAGCAATATGCTGAGCATCTGAGGCCGATCCGCCGTTGCCAAACAGAATAATTTTCCCTTTAGATTTAAGAGACTGTATAGCAAGGTTAGATGCCGACTCAATTGAATTGGCTAAAGTGCTCAACTTATTAGAGAGCTCATTATGTGAATTAATTTCTTTATTAATTATTTCAATCATTTTCTTTAATTTTATTTATGATATTTGATGTGCTTTTACCTTCTATAAAGTCAATTAGAACAAGCTCTTTGGCTATATTTTTTCCAACAACTTCTTTATCCTTATAATCACCACCCTTGACTAAAATATCTGGAATTATAGCGGCGATTAGTTTAGCTGGAGTATCATCCGTAAATGGAATAACATAATCAACTGATTTAAGTGAAGCTAAAACGCAGCAGCGATCATTAAGAGAGTTAATGGGCCTATTGTTGCCTTTCAATCTTCTTATGGAATCATCTGAATTCACACCAACAACTAAAATGTCACCAATTTTTTTAGCTTTTTCTAGATATTTAACATGGCCAATATGGAGAATATCAAAACAGCCGTTAGTGAAGACAATTTTTTTATTGGATTTTCTTAAAACTTTAAGAATTTCAGTAAATTCTTCAGCTGATAATACGTTCTTTTCGCAGTCTGTATGCTTGAGAGATGACTCATATCTAATGAGTTCTTCAAATGACGAAGTTGCAGAACCAATTTTACCAACAACAACTCCTGCTGCTAAGTTTGCAAGAACAACTGCTGAATCAATATCTTGCTTTGCAGCTAAAGCATAGCCAATGGCGGCAATTACTGTATCTCCAGCACCTGTTACATCAAATACTTCCCTAGCAACAGTTGGATGAGATCTAAATTTGTCGTCAAGTATTGCAATTCCATTCTCACTCAAGGTAATCAAAGAAACATCTAATTTACAGAAATCCTTAAGTTGAAGTAGCGCACTTTTCAGAGATGTTTCGTCTGAAATATTTATTCCTGTTGCCTCAGAGGCTTCTTTTCTATTTGGGGTTAAGAGATATGCAGAAGAATATTTAGAATAATCAAAACCTTTTGGATCAACTATAACTTTAATTTTAAGAGAGTTGGCTACCTTAATAATTTCTTGAGCAACAAAATTAGTTATTACGCCTTTTCCATAGTCAGAGAGGATAACTAATTCAAAATTACTGATAATTGATTTGTAAGTATCTATTATTTTCTTTTCAGAGAATTTGTTGATATCTTCATTGCTTTCAATATCATATCTAATGACCTGTTGTTGAGCTGAAATAATTCTTGTTTTTTTTGAAGTAACACGATCTCTTTGCTCAATTAAATAGTCAGTACTTAGGTTAATTTCTTTGAAAAGCTTTCTTAATTCATTAGAAATATCGCATCCACCAATAACACTTAAGACATCTATATTAGCTCCAAGTGTAACAAGATTATGCGCAACATTTCCAGCGCCACCAAGAACTTTAGTTTCTTTCCTTACATTGATTATTTGCACCGGAGCTTCAGGGGACACTCTTTCGCATTCCCCCCAAAGGTATTTGTCAATCATTAAATCACCGATGACAAGAATATTAGGCTGAATCTTTTGAATAGCGTTGAGCATTAATCTAAAGGCGTATTAAACATCTCTTTGATATAGGGAATATATTTCTTAATACCTTCTTCAAGAGAGAATGCGGGCTTGAAGTTGAAATTTTCTTCGGATAAAGAGATGTCTGCCTGCGTGTGCATCTGGTAACCTGAGTAAGGGTTAGGAAAATACTCAATTCCATAATCACACTCAAACTCTTTTTGAAGAATGTCTGCTATGTCTTGAAAACTTCTTGGTCTGCCTGTACCGACATTATAAACACCATTATCTTTCGATTCACATGCTTTAATGTTTGCTTGAATAACATCATCAATAAAAATGAAGTCCCTGAGAATCTTATCTGACCCCTCGAATAGCTGAGGAGCACGACCATCTAGAATTTGATGTCCAAGTTGAATAACCATTGAGGATGTCTTGTTCTTAAAATACTCTCTGGGGCCATAAACATTAAAAAATTTAAGCCCAATAATTTTTACATTTTGATTTTTCTTTGAGAACTGGGCCGCAATTTGATCCATAGCATATTTACTATAGCCATATGGATTTTCGGGATTTTCTAAACCAATTTTTTGAGGTGAAGTCATACTACCGTAGGTAGCAGCAGAACTAGCATAGATAAGAGTTGCATTATCTTTTTTTGCCTTCTCTAAAAACCAATAGAATGAGTTAACATTGGTTCTCATTACTATTTCTTGATCATAAACTCTGGTGTCTGAAATTGCTGCTTGATGAAAGATATAATCAAATTTAATATCGTTGAGTATTTCTAAATCAGCAGAGTTATTTATGTTTCCACAGATAATATCACCAGTAAAGCCAATCAAATTTTTATAATGTCCAAAGCTTTGTAAATTACCATTTGAGAAAGTAGCCTCACTTCTGAAACAATCAAAAACAATTATTTTGGAATCAGGGTGGTTCTCTTGGAAATAAAACGCGAGGTTGCTTCCAATAAATCCTGCTCCCCCAGTAATAAGGATTGTTTTTTTATTAAAACTAGTTTCAGTGTATGCCATAATCTAATTATACTTACAATGACAGTGTGTATCATACTTCAAAAGTATTTAGGTTTAGTAAGCAGTCCATGAAATACGAAAGAAATTTTTATGAAATTAAGTCCAATGATAAGATTCTCAATAATTTAAAAAAAGAGTTAGGAGTTATTGGCTATTATTCGCTTCATGAAGAAGATATTAGCTTAATTCGATCTTATGCAGAAGAAGTTACAAAAGATTATATTTATATAATTGGTATCGGAGGATCTACCCTTGGTACGAAAGCAATATATACTTTCTTAAGAACGACGAATAATTTTAAGAAAAAGTTATTTTTTCTTGATACTATTGACCCATTAAGGATAAATTACCTGCTAAATCTCGGAGATTTAAATAAATCTCAATTTATTGTGATCTCAAAATCGGGTAGAACTATTGAGCCGATAAGTATTCTTAAATATATTGACAGCAAGATAAAGATTTCTAAAGATAACTGCTCTGTAATAGCTGGAAAAAATACCTCACTATGGGAGTTTGCATCTAAAAACAATCTTAAAAAATTTCCAATTCCAGATAATATTGGAGGTAGGTTCTCTGTATTCAGCGCGGTAGGACTTTTACCCCTAGCAATAATTGGTGTAGATATTCAAAAACTTCTAGATGGTTGCAAAATAGTTCATAAAAGTTTTTTTAATAAAGGAGAGTACTACGATTTAATAATTAATAAAGCTAGGTTTCTTGTAGAGAATAAAAGTCGATTTGCAATGAATATTATCTTTTCATATTCATCAGTTTTTAGGGATTTTAATCGCTGGTTTGTTCAACTTTGGGCTGAATCACTTGGTAAGAAAAATATTAATGGTACACGTCAAGGATTAACACCAATTTCGTTAATTGGCCCTGATGACCAACATAGTTTTTTGCAATTAATTATGGATGGACCTCGAGATAAGACAGTGACTTTTTTTAAAATTGATAATTTAAAAGATGAATCCTTAATTCCAGGCAAGGCTATGTTTCGCTGTTTCGCTTTGGATTACTTGAATGATAAGAGTTTTAATGAACTAATAAATTTACAAGCTGATTCTACTTATGAGGCAATTCTTCGCGAAAAGGATATCCCTTGTGACAAGATAACTATCTCAAGTATTGATGAGATCAATATTGCAAAATTAATGTATAGATTTCTTCTTCTAACATCATCTGTCGGTTCCTTTATGCAAATAAATACTTATGATCAACCTGGTGTAGAATTAGGCAAAGAGATCTTGAAAAATAAATTTAGTAATTAATGATTAAATATTGCTTATTTCCCGTTGCAGGTTTTGGGACAAGATTTCTTCCGGTAACTAAAACTGTTCCAAAGGAACTCTTGCCTATTTTGGATAAGCCCTTAATTCAATATGCAGTTGATGAGGCATTCGAAAGTGGAATGTTTGAAATGGTGTTAGTATTAAATGATTATAAATTAGCTATAAAGAAATATTTTGAACCTTTTCCCTATTTAGAGTCTTTGATTTCTTCCAGTCCTAAAATTGATAAACTTGATTGTATTAACAATATAACCAAAAACTGCAGCTTAAATTTTATCAATCAAACTGAAATGTTAGGCTTAGGTCATGCAATCCTCCAGGGGAAAGAAATCATAAGAAATAATCCCTTCGCTGTGGTATTGCCAGATGATTTGTGCCATAACGAAGGTCAGTCTGTTATGAATCAGATGCAAGAGATATTTAAAGAAAATAAAGATAGATGTATTGTTGCTGTTGAAGAAGTTAATATTAAGGATGTTGATAAATATGGAGTTATAAGCTTTAAAGCCTCATCCAATAATGCTTTTCAAGTAGATGATATGATTGAAAAACCCTCGCCAAGTGAGGCACCTTCAAATCTAGCAATCATAGGTCGATATATCTTAACTCCAGATATTTTTGAGATTCTTGAGCAGACTGAACCTGATCATAATGGAGAAATACAAATCACCAATGCATTGAGACAACTTGCAAAAAATGGAAAAGTTATTGCTT
>Ga0181566_10001394_pt1 | contig 19801 bp, 16 predicted proteins | sample 101ome_15_FD_133762 | JGI IMG/M metagenome (GOLD analysis project Ga0181566, IMG submission 133762) | Coastal salt marsh microbial communities from the Groves Creek Marsh, Skidaway Island, Georgia - 101402AT metaG (megahit assembly) | ecosystem: Environmental > Aquatic > Marine > Intertidal...
AGCACAAATAGTCGTTTTTCCCGGATCAACATAACGAGATTTTGCGACGATAACTTTTTCCATCAAAGCCTTTGAAATACCCATGGCATTAATTGGATAAACTGCCTTATCGGTACTTAGGCAGATAACACGCTTCACCTCATTTTGAATGGCCGCTTCTAGCACATTCTCTGTACCCAGCACATTGGTCTTTACCGCTTCCATAGGATAAAACTCGCAAGAAGGCACCTGCTTTAGAGCTGCAGCATGGTAAATATAATCCACATCACGAGTAGCATTAAGAACGCTAATGTAATCACGCACATCGCCTATGTAAAACTTCAATTTAGGGCTTGCGTAACGCTTACGCATGTCATCTTGTTTTTTCTCATCACGAGAAAAAATTCTAACTTCCTTAATGTCAGAGTTTAAGAATCTTCTAAGTACTGCACTACCAAAGGAACCCGAACCGCCGGTAATTAATAAAACTTTATTTTTAAACATAGAAAGATAATACCTCTAGTAAAGTCAAATAAATTTGATAATTATGTAAAAAATATTCACTTTAATAATTGCTAAAAATTAAAGAGTCTTTTCTATAACGTCAGCAAATCTTTCTACGGACGTCTCAACAGCAAACTCTCTTAAAGCTAGCTCAAAACCATTTTGAGCTAGTTCTCTGCGTAAAGGCGCATCGACCAGTAGCTTCTCCATCGCGAATTCAAGAGCTACTGCGTCTTTAGCGGGGATCATTAGAGCATGCTCACCGTCAACTAAGTAATCTGGCACCATGCCAACGCGCGTTACCACTACAGCCAGCCCCGCCGCCATAGCTTCTATCATAGAATTTGGTAGTCCTTCCGACCAAGACGGCAAAACAAATATATTATGTTCACTAAGAAGCCAACCTAGCTCCTCTTCGCCAACCCAACCAACAAACCTTACAACGCTTTCTAGTCCACTTTCTGCTACAAATTCTTTTGCAGACTGCTCTGCATCACCACCACCAGCCAGAGTTAAATTAAAAACAAAACCTTTAAGATGTAATTGCAAAGCAGACTCAAGCAACTCAAAAACCCCCTTGAAGGCCTCTAACCACCCTACAAATAGAATTTTCGGCTCGACCTGCTCCGAAAAATCTCGCTGCCGCCCAATGGCCAATTGGGCATTAGTAGCCGTCCAGTTTGGAATGAGATAAACTCTTGAAGTGCAAAGCCCCATTGGCCCAACAGCAAAATCGCTCCAAGTCTTTCCTTGACTCAGAAATATGTGCGCTCCCCTTAACAAGATTTTCACGAGCGAATACATCACCGCAGCATTTTCAGTTTGCGTAATAAGCGCACCATCCCGAGGAAAAATGTAAGAGCGGCAACCCAATAGACGTGCCAACGAAGCCATCAATGATTTTTCGATGAAACTTGCGCCCAAAGAAGCGAACAAAACTACACCATCAGGGCGATGGCGTATGACTTTCCCAATAAAAACAATCAAACGTTTGGCCGCCAATAACGACCGGACCAAGAGACCCGGCGGTGGGTTAGAAATCTGAGTCGAATCTACCGTGACAATGTCAAATCTTTGGGTGAATGAGGATGCCATCAGCATCTCACAAGACCGAGCCACCCCCCCATAAACTTGGTTCTGCGTACCTAAAAAGGCACCAACAATGACGAGTTTTCTTCGATTAGCGGATTTCATAAGGGGGCAAAACGAAAATTAAGATAGGACCTTCAACACATAACTCGACATCGGTCTAATGGCCACTACTGGATGAATCAAACAGAAAACCCTGAATAGCTATACCCGTAACGCTTTGCCAGCAAACCGGCACAAAGCCAAAAAATCATCTTTTCTGTCCCCGACAACTTTTCCTTCCATACAAAATCCGGGTTGAGTTTTATCTTCCCCTCCATTCGCAAGCGATTTCCCGCAATCGTGTGACCAACGTGAAAATCCGATTCCGTGTCCAACGCATGTACAAGTTCGTCAAAATTCATATCAAATGAATCTCCCAACTTTTTGAACATCATTGCTGGCGTCAAAACGAATTGCTCGTAATTAACAAATGCGGATGCCAAAACCCCTTCCATAGAAGTCGCAAATTCAGAAATGATATTAACCGCCAACCAATAACGAATAGTTCGCATAAGGGGTTTACCACTCATGTCTTTCTCGATACCTTTATTAGGATCCTTAGAAAAAGACTTTTTGAACGACCAGGCCACTCCTCTGCCATCTCGTACAAGGTGCAACACTCGCAAGTTCAGGCCTGCTACATAACTTAAGGCAATAGCCCGCGCTGGATTCTTTGACGAATCGAGAACAATGGCCTTTCCAGAAACTTTTAATATGGCCTTGTACAAGGCCAAGATACCTGTGGCATACTGCTTGAAACGTTCGGACTGCTCACGCCCCTGGCGCATGGTGTCTCTAAGGCTACGAATCCGCTCAAACGAGTTCTGCAACTCAATCCAGTCGTCTCCCTTAGGGAGATCAGGAGTTAAAGCTTCCCATTCTTGTCGTACATGATTCCAAAAATCACAATCATCGGCTATTGCTCCACATGCGCAGGACTGGTCAACATTTGACCACGCTCTCGGTCCATTGCTTAACTCGCCGACACTAACTATCTGGGCATGATTCCCGAGCACCGTATCAAGGACAGTCGAACCACTCCGACCAGCCCCCACAACATATATAACAGAAACTTCGTTCATGGCCCAATCTACCGGATTAACCAATTAAAAACACTCGCCCAAAAATTATCTTGCTGCGCATAATAGTTATTAGCTTATTCAGAAACATCGGTTAATAAATTGAAGTAATTAGAAACCATTCTTTCCACACTTAAGTTGCTTATGGCGAAATCATGCGCAGCCTGAACCATTTTATCTCGCATTTGCGGAGTCTTTTGATTTAACATTACAATTGCATCATAGATCGATTCTGGAGACAACGGATCACAAAGAAGACCTCTTTCCTGATTTCTTCCTAACAGCGCAGGATGATCACAAACATTGGACGCAATCACCGGACAACCTAAAAACATTGCTTCACAAATTGTGTTAGGCAAACCTTCATAAAGACTGATATGCACCAATGCATCAGCCTTTCTAAACATTGGCTCGACCTCAGATACTTCTCCTAGCCAAGTCCAATTATTTGCGATCTCTGCATGCTGTTCCAATAGCTCGCTCATTTCCTCTTGCATTGCTACCGAACGAAAATCAATCTCTTTACGCCCTGCCCAGTCAACCTGGGGCACCCAACCAAGCCGATCCTTAAACAAGACCAGAGCTTTCAACAAGTTCACGCCATTTTTCTGATGTGCCTGGCGCGCCACGACCAACAAACGTTGAATCCTTGTATTCGGAGCAACGTGCTTACGAAAACTCAGGTTGTCGTAACCATTCCAAACAGTATGAATTTTTTTACACAGTTTAGGCAAAGTCGAACATAGCCTTTCAGACTCCGAATAGCTATTCGCAGTCACAGCATTAGCTACATAGTATGGTAGCTTGTTCATCAAAGTCTTAAACCTTGATGCCTTAGCAACAGAAGAGTTTCTCTGGCTAACAATCAGGCTAGAACGCAACAAAACTAACTGACTAAGTGCCGCGTAGAAATTTGCAGACGGAAGAAAACTCAACACCGTGTAGTTATCTTTCCTTATCAAACTGATCAAATCAAACAATACAGCAATAGAAAACCCGTTACGATTCCTATCGTCTGATTCATACAGCGGAATGCCTAAACTCAAAACCTCCGTTTTATAGTGATCATAACCTGCCTTACAAACAAACAAGCTTACATCCACACCTTTTCCGTGTAAGCCTCTCAGCAGATACATCATTTGGCGCTGGCCACCGCCACATCCCAAGGAATCAATCACACAAAGTACTTTCATTATATTCTATAGGGGAAGCCACGCTTATAAATCAACAAATACCTGGCGATAACATATGCCATTATCATCCAAACATACTTAATATCAAGCGCTTGATTAGCAAAAATCGATAACATTACGGGGACCAACATAAGCAGCGGCAGATTATCTTGGGCTATTTTATGAATTTTATACGCCGACAATGTCACTCTATATAAGAACAAAGAATAAAGTAGCACTGCAAAAATTCCACCGTAAAGAAAAACTTCAAGCAGCACATTATGTGGAGACCCATAGAATCCGTAAGCTTTAATTGAATGATATTCTAGGCCCGTTTGCCCTAAACCAAACAGCCAATGTTCCTTAACCAAAGCAATATAGTTCTGCCAAATTTCTAGACGCCCCCCTAGACGACCACCTCTATTATTTACAACTTCATCTTCCGCGAAAACAAGCGCCAAGCGATTAATAGTATGTTCTGACTGCGCAAGCATAAAAAGTATCCCGGAAATGACCACAGTGAACATCATGAAAGCATATAACTTATCTAACACTCGCAGCTCATTCTTTAGCAAAAACATCAGTACAACAATCAAGATAACCGCAACCAAACTTGCCCTAGAACCTGTTATCACAACAGCATTAATCAAAATAAACGCACCGACCAACAACAAATACCTGAACATACCAAGCCGGAAGTTATCCCGATAAAAGAAACTTAGCAAAATTGCGAAACCGGTACTTAATTTAAGTCCCAAAAGATTCAAACCTGCACCAAAAAATGTAATCCTACCGTTATCCGATATCTCCGCACCTACCCCTGAAAGCATTAGAACAGCCACAATCACAGCCCCAACAGTAAACCCCAGTATCGCACGTTCGATCACCTGTGGATCTTGCATCGCATGAAAAATAACAAGAAGAAAAAAAATAAAATTAAATAATAAGGCCAGGTCAATTAGACCCAAGGAAGACTCATGAATATAAGCAACACCACTTATGGCAAAAAATAAGATCATGAAGAAAACTGGCCAGACAAAATAGGCTATTTTCTTTGTAACTTTCAAAAATCTGGGGGGCGAAATACCAAGCAACACCAAATATATAATTGCCGCAAATTTACTTAACGAAAAATTTATCCCAATTAAAGAGAAATGTTCAAAATTCAATGAAAAAGCGTACAAAACAAGTGCAAAGCCTTGCAGACATCTTAATTTTAACAAATCACACACTTGTAAGACCTCCCCAAGCCACAAAGATTAAATGCTTTTTTTTGATCAAGACATTCTTTTTGAGCAAGCTTGCTGAAAATTACTAACAGAAGATAGCTAAGGAGTAGGTAGAAGATCATATTCAACTTACTGGAATTTTAGAAAATCGACACGCTGTCAAAGAAAAGTATTTGGCCAATAGGTGGTATACGACCACTCCAACACAGAGCAACTTTCACATCAAACGCAGACTTTAGATACCAGATAATTCGTCATTCCTATCTTTGCGCTTTACTGTTGTTCTAACCACGCTTGAAACATCAAAATAAGCCATAGAGGATGTTGCAACCCTTTTTGGCCTTTCAGATGCGCATCCCAGGACCGTCGAATTGAATCAACATCAAATAGGCCGTTTTGTGCCAAACGCCGACTACTGAGCAACTCTTCTGCCCAATCCCTCAGTGGGCCTTTAATCCAATCACCCACTGGTACGCCAAACCCTTTTTTAGGCCGCTCTATCATGGCTTTCGGCACGTAACTATAGAGCAGCTCACGCAAGATCCATTTGCCAACACCCTGCTTTACTTTTAACGAATCGGGTAATCGCCAAGCAAACTCTACTAAGTGATGGTTTAACATCGGGGCTCGAGTTTCTAAACTAACCGCCATTGAAGCACGATCAACCTTTGGCAAGATACAGTCTGGTAGATAAGTAACAGTGTCCATAGCCATCATTTTACTGATTGGAGAAGACAAGCCTTCCACAAAACCCTTATCCAAGCCATAAGGTAAATCAGGGGCGTTTCTTTGAGTGGGTAGCTGCTTCCATTGCGCAGTCATCCAGTTATAAAAGCTATAGTGATTTTGAATTTCAGCCAGCTCTGACAGCAAGTGCAGACGCGACTTAAGGTTTTCTATCGGCGCTATACCTAAGGACGGCAAAACTTTATGCAATAAACCAGGTATTTTTTTTGTCGCGCCCGGCAAGCCTTGCATTAAATCCCAACTTTGCTTGGCACGGGTATGGTGATAACGATTATAGCCACCAAATAACTCGTCACCTCCATCACCACTTAGCGCAACAGTAACTTGTTCTTTCGCCAACCGAGAGACTAGATAGGTAGGAATTGCGGATGAATCCCCAAACGGCTCATCGTAGATCTGCGGCAACTGAGGAATAATTCCCCGTGCTTCTTCAGCAGTGACATAAAACTCCACATGTTCTGTACCCAAATGCTGCGCGACCTGGCGTGCATGTTGGGCCTCGTCATAGGCCTTATGATGAAAACCGATTGAAAAAGTTTTCACCGGTCGAGTAAGTCGCTGTTGCATCAAGGCAACCACTAGGGATGAATCTACACCACCTGATAAAAATGCTCCTAGTGGAACATCAGCAGTCATTTGTTGCTCAACTCCTCTGAGCATTATTTTTTTGAGGTGTTCAATCGCTTCTTCGCTGGAACCTTCAAAAGGTGAATTTCTACCATCTGTCACAACCGTCTTGAATGACCAATAGGACTCTGTTTTTTCCTTGCCTCTATTAGCAATATCGAAAACTTTGACGCAGCCAGGTTCTAACTTATTCACACCTCGCCAAATGCTCCAAGGAGCGGGAATGTAGCCTAGCCTCAAATAAAGACTGACAACATTGTTTTCAATTTGGTTTTCAAATCTCGGATGTTCTTTTAGGGCTTTTAGTTCGGAGCCAAACAGTAGGACGCCACCCTGCCAGCCATAGTAAAGTGGTTTCTCACCCAGTCGATCTCGTGCGAGCGTAAGTGTTTTCTCTTGACGGTCCCAAAGCGCAAACGCAAACATACCAGTACAAGCATGCAATGCCTTTTTCACACCCCAGGTTTCTATTGCAACTAACAATGTCTCAGTATCGGATGTGCCTCTCCAGTGGCACTCAGATTGCTTACTTAACTCCAAACGTAGATCCATATGATTGTAGATCTCTCCATTAAAAGCAAAACAGTAACGCCCGTTGACAGACAGCATCGGTTGATGCCCAGCGGGACTCAAATCTAATATAGAAAGTCGGCGGTGGGCCAAGGCTATTCCAGCTACTGGATCCAACCAGACACCATGATCGTCTGGCCCACGCGAGTGCAGTTTGTCTCGCATGGCAATCAAGCATTCTTCAGCTTTATCCATGCTATGCAATTTAGGATCGTAAAAACCAACAAAACCACACATGATCAATCCAAGAGAGAAACGACTACGACGAGCACCGTAGCCGACTCGGGAACGCTAATTCTTCGGCTGCACATAGCCAGAAAAATCAAGGTATTCATAAGTAGAGCCAAAATGCTCTGCATACCGAGAAACGGAAGATCTAGAACCAAAAAACGACTTTTTCTCAACCAACATTTCGAGCTCTAGAACGACATCATCAGCGCAAAGCGTTATCTTGTCACCGGAAAAATCTTTGAGCGTCGCCTCTAGCAATGCTTTAGCACCAGGGATCATAGTAAAGCCGGGATGAAGTTTAATGACGCCACCCTCCGGCATTTTTAACGCCATCTGTTCAAGTGCGGCCACCCAACTATCTTGAGTTAATCGACCGGGCGCTGGCATAACGCCAATAGACCGTATTCCTTTTAATTTAGGTTGGTACAAATCTGCACAGTCTGAGAAGTTGCTCAATGTAAATACTTTCTCAGCCGGAGCTAATGGGAAGGAACTTTCCATTAAACCGAAAAAGGCCTCAGCATCTTGTCTATAGTACCAACGTGTATCGCCTTGCCGGAGCCTTTTGTTGCGATCTGCCCAACGATTCGCTTCACTCACAGCATAAGGTTGCGAATCGTAATATGCCGCCTGCCCCTCTTCTAGATAAATATGCCCGTGACAATACTTAGCACTAGCAAGCTCTTCGATCCACTGATACATCCAAGAACCATAAACTAAGAAACCTTTTTTGTGTCTTTCAACTTCAGTGATAATTTGTCGCGCAGATATATGATCGCAAAGCTGTTTACTAAAGAATCGGTAGTAAAAACGATTTTTGGGTACAAAAACATGATCAGATACCAAAGTACAATCGGCATTTCTTCTAGGTATGCAAATCACGTTATCTTGATTAACACCATACGCAGCCATTAACATCCGCGCCAACATTGCAAACACAGGGTTGTTGACCACAAACACATGCAACCAGTCATTATTCAAAGCCGTCTTTATAATCGGCGGCATATGCAAGGCGTCATTCATCAAACCAATCTCAATGACTTTTGATCATTGCCGCAAGGCGGAACCTCAATAAAAAATACAGGGAAAACAACTTACCTGGAAAGTCTTTATTCTTTGAAGTTAACTTAACATCACCTAGACTGATCAAACTATCTTTAATAAAACTTTGCGATAAATCGCGGCGAAAGCTCTCTATACTTTGTTCAGTCATTGTGTCAGGGTGCAAACATATCGTCCATAAACCAAAGTGACGCTTTTCAACACTCCAGAGTTGTTGAGGTACGAAATAAAAGCCCTCGTAAGTGTAAGATGAAAAGGCAATCCCGTCACTGACAATTCTAAAGGACACCTCAGTCGCCAAGGCTTTCAATGTAGTTTTGTCAAAGCTGTGCCCAGGTGCGACCCATAACCTTGGTTTGATGCCATTCAGTCGAAAAATCTCAAGTGAATTTCTAATTTTTATCTTTTGCTCTTCAAGCGACAAACCACCGAACTCACTGCGGTCATAAAAAGGAAGCACCAGTTTTTTTCGGCTTACTTCATGATATTCATGCTGATACCCATGCATAGCTATAGACCAGCCTTTTTCCTGCCAACGTTTTACCATTAACCAAAAATCAGGGTTTTCGTCATCATTTACCAAATTGGGATCTTTATTGTCTGGAACCACTGCAACGATAGGCGCAACACCAAAGTCATCTAAAATTTTTTCTATTGTTGTCCACTTCGATAAATTACAAGTAGAGCACGCATCATCAAGCCGAATGAGATACTTCGCTGGCATACTGAGATTCTCTAAAAATTCAAACCGTCCATTAAAGCGATCTCATAACAGATCCTTTGATTTCATGTCATTCAAAATCAGGTCGGCACCGTATTCATTAACATGATCACCATTGTAGTAAATAGGTTTATGATTAATTACTCCTTTGCACTTATTGGTTTCACAAAAAAGTTCTTTAGGGTCGTAAACTTCTACATTTGTAAATTCATTCAATAAAGTTCTAATGGTTTTAAAATAGACTTCGTTTTTGGTTAAATAATTTGAAAACTTGAGAGAACATTCCTTAATCAGTTTTTTATTTTCAGTTATCCGAAATGGTCTTGAATCAAAACAACGCTTTATGTCAAAGTCAAGTATTGGAATGTCATGCATAAAGATAACTCTCCGATCGTTTTTTTGTGCTGCACGAAGGAACTCTCTACCATAATCTAAAAAACTTAAAATATCATCTTCATTAGGTAAAGCTGCCAATCTCCAATTAACACCTTCATCTCCCAAACGGCCCGATATAGATTTCGACCAAAATGCAGAAAGATAGATCGTGTCGATATTTTTATCTTTTTCCAAAAAATTTATCAAGTTTACGAAAGCACTTTTACATTCACTTTTGCTCATGTAATTAGTGGTAGAAAAAGGAAAGCAGTTATTACCTTTTAGTATCAACAACCCATCTTCCAAGCTTGCATTAGCAAGAGAATTAGCAAATTGGATAGTATGTGAATCACCAATGAACATTTTTGTTGGCTGTTTTTCATTTAAGATTAAACATTCACCATCAATGGGTTTTAAAGATTTGCTATTGAATGGTAGAGGATATTCCTGGCAATCATGGCTGTCATATGGTGAATACGGCCTATCAAACAATATACTAATAGAGTAAATCTCGGAAACATTACTCCTATTAGGCAAGCCCTCCTTCATAAAAACATACATTCCCGAAACTATTAAAAAGATGTTAGCTATACCCAGAGTAAGTAATGTTCTTATATTGGTAGACTTTGATCGTATTGGCTTTTCTATAAAATAATATGTTGCAGCAGCTAAGATGATGGATATAAAAACGGCGTAAAGACGCAAATTAATAGAAGGAGCTTCTTCTTCAATGATGTGTGAAAAGGATATAAGTGGCCAATGCCATAAATAAAGAGGGTAACTTATCAAGCCAAACCATATTGCAAGTTTATTTGATAAAAAAACTTGGTTAAACCATGCTTCAGATCCAGAGAAAATTAGAAGCATGGTCCCTATAACTGGCAATAATGCCAATCTTCCAGGAAATAATGATTGTTCGTTGATTATCAAAAAACCAGAAATTATTAATATCACTCCAATAAATGAAATAACATTAGAAAGAAATTTTCTTGAAAAAAATGCTACGAAAATCGTTAGATGAGTTCTAAACCATTTATCGACTTTATTATTTATTTGAATATTGCTGTTTAAACTATGCAGTTTTATCCAAGCCAAAATACTTCCAGATATAAGCTCCCAAAATCGAGCATGTGGAAAATAAAAGGCGCCAGGTTTGTCATAAATAATTATGCGATTGTTTAAATAGAAAGAAACGGCAAAGACAATAATTATCGTTAAAAGGAAGCTATATCTTCTAACCCAGACAAACCATAAAACAAATGGCCATACGAAATAAAATTGTTCTTCAACACCCAAACTCCAAATGTGCAATAATGGTTTAGATTCAGATGTATTGTCAAAATATCCAGCCTCGTCCCATAAAATAAAATTTTGTACAAACCCAGCACTTGCTGATATATGTTTGCCAATTTGTTCATATTCATGGGAGTGAAGAGAAATCCAACCAAAACTCAAAGTTGCAGTTAACACTAGTAATAAAGCCGGAAAAATCCGTTTGACCCTGCGACCATAGAAAGTAAAGAAACTAAAAGTCTCCTTCTCCATGTTTTCGATAATTATTGTTGTTATTAGATAGCCAGATATAACAAAGAAAATATCTACACCAATAAAACCGCCGGGCAAAAAACTAGGAAAAGCATGAAACAATACAACAGCAATAACAGCTATAGCTCTTAAGCCATCTATGTCTGCTCGATATTTTGGATGAGTTAAGTGCTTTTGAGTGGCCATGGGTTTTAATATTAATGGAATTACATTAGATCAATTAGATAACGACTTAACTACACCTTAGACGTCTTTAACATATCTGCGTTTTTGACTTGATAACTGTCCTCTGCGGACATCTCAATAGATACGATTTTATCGCCAAATAAGTTGTGCTCTTGCAATACTTCCCACCAAGTAGCAATAATAGAACCATTGAAACGATACAGGCGTTCACGATCATAAGTAAGGTCTTGAAAACGTCCAGGATTGAAAAGCTCTAAGCCATTTTCGCCATGCAAAAACATCGGCTCGCGCTCCTCCTGTACAGAAACCACCGCATCGCTTTCGGTAATACGCAATAAGTTGAGTGCTTTATCCACATGTTCGGTTTGACGTCTCACGGCATGAAGACTTAAAAAAGCAATGGAATCCGGGTAGCGACCACATTGCTTCGCGTAGTATTCGCCAGCTTTTATCAACATATCTCGAATAGGAATATTCCGGTCGCTACATTCGTTCTCATCACGCAACATACGTAAATGTTTGGGCACTGCACCTGCTTCTTCTAGCTGCTTAGAATAAGCCAATACGGCTTGACTCTGCGAAGCGACGATAACGCTATGTATTTTTTCGGAATCTGCTGCAGAACGAATCGCCCTTTCAAGTAAAGATACGCCTTCAAATTCACGATATGGCACCCCTTCGAACCCTGGGTAAGATTCGCGCACGGGAATAACGGCAACATGCGTAGGTTTATAGTCACCTTCTAAGGTTTGACTAATGCGATCAAAAATTTGTGAGCGAGCAACTAACAAACGCTTTGCATCCCGGCTAAGCGAGTCACCGTGCTGGCGGTAGTAAAACAAAGGCACATCAAGACTAGCAGCACCGATACGGCTATAGAGCTTGTACCATAATTCCCAGCCATCTTGAGCATTCACATCTACTGAGTAACCACCCACAGCCTTAAGCGCACGGGTTAGAAACATCGTACAAGCTCCATGCGGAGGTAAATAACCAACAGCATCTTCCGCACCCAGTTTGTGGCGTCTCTCTATACCAATGACCTTACCTTCTGGATCGGTATAAAAGTAGTTACCGTAAACTAGACCAATTTCTGGATTTGCTTCAAGTTTTGCCACCATTAACAGTAATGCGCATTCATCAAACCAATCATCTGAATCCAAACGCACCATGTACTTACCCTTGACCAAACCCAACACACTATTGGCTAAACGCTGCAAGCCCATGGGTTCTTCGTTTTGAATAAAAGTGATTTTTTCGGGATATCGCCGACAGAGCGCTTGTGCAATGGCTGCAGAATCATCTGTTGAAGCTTCATCAACGATAATCAACTCCCAATTGCTATAAAGCTGAGTAAAAACGCTGTTTACCGCTTTTTCTAAAAAACGGCCGTAATTACGACAAGGTATGTAAACGGTCACTAAAGGAGAAGAATTCATTTAGAGCGGCTCTTAAAGGATAAAATCTGAATTAACTTCGAGTGCTGTGTATGGTTCTAAGTCACGTACAGCTTTTGCACCCACCAATAGATTGGTATCTCTAGCATCAAGACCATGCGCTGGCCTCAAACAAATAATGTCCTCTTGTTTTATCTGATCTCCTTTTTTTATAGCGCGATTAAGATAGGCTCCTCTACGGAAAGAAACTTCGTGCTTGCTTTCCAGCTCGCTAGGTTGCGGCACTTTAATGCCATCACCGCGGAATGCGGTAATTCTCGAAATTTTCTGCTTTAGCTCTTGAACTTCTTCAGGCACTAACGAGACTTTGTGATCGCGAAACTCTTTGCCTTCACGCGAGTCCGTAAAATGAAACTCAAGTACTTTTGCGCCCATCGCACTTGCTGATAAAAGTGCGTCCGTACCGATCGTGTGATCTGAATAACCAATCGCACAATCAGTGTGTGCACGAATTGCATCCATCACGCGTAAGTTGGCATCGCTATCGGGTATTGGATACATAGAAGTACATTGCATTACGCAAAGCATCGCAGGTTCGCAATACTTCGGGTTTGCGCGCTGGATGAAGTTAACCGTCTGCATGATCTCGTCTAAAGTGGAGAGACCAGTGGAAAGCAATATCGGTTTTTCTCGTGCAGCAAACTGAGCCAATATAGGCCAAGCGGTCATATCACCTGAACCAATTTTATAAAAGCTTAAATGAGGGTCAATCCATTCCAACATTTCCATATCCCAAACCGATGCGTTATATACAACATTGGCTTCGCGACACATCTCTGCGAGATAAATATGTTGGTCTCGGGTCAGCTCAAATTTCTTGAAATGCCGATTCCGATTGGGATCCTCGTTGGCGCTAACCAAGGTGTCGCCACGATAAAGCTGAAATTTAACACTATCGGCACCGCTGCCAATCGCCAAGGCATTCATCTTTTTAGCGATTTCAAAATCACCTTCGTGATTCCCGCCGATCTCGGCTATCAACAACGGACCTGAACTCCCCTGCCATGGAGACTTAGCTTCATTACGATTAAGAAATTCAACGATCTCGCGTAATCCCAAAACACGCTGGGTTGTGACAGCATGTTTTAATATACGGGTGGCTTTCTCCAGATCTTCCTGCGTATCAAGTGCAAGCTTCATTCCCGCTGCTTCAGGACATGAAATATTGGTATGAATATACCGCTTACCGAAATCTGGATTTTCATACAACCAAGAAGTCACGTGTTCACGGTGTGACTCTTCTTGCATTTTTGCCAAAGCTTCATGATAAAAACTTGTGCGAAGAATCTCAATGCTCATGCCGTATGGGAAGGTTCGACCAGGCACATTGCTCACAAAATCGAAAACAGCGGTACGCGCGATAGCCAGCATTTCTGCTAAGGTTTGTGAGTCTAAAAACAGATTATCTCCATTAATCCTGACAACAAAATCCCAATCATTGGCCTGAGCACACGCGAACAGCCGACCTGCTACATCTTCTAAATCACCTCTGAAAACTTGCAAACCTGCTCTTTTACAATAGGTAGCAATAGGATCATCTGTTTTGTCGGTAGTTGTCGCAACAACAATAGGCGTACCAATCGCAGCTTTTTGCACACGTTCAAAGATATAACTTAATACCGTTCGCCCATTTATTTCTTTAAGAATTTTTCCAGGCAACCGACTTGAGCTATATCGACATATAATAGCAATACCTATTTTCATTTTTATTTTTTATTTTTTATTTTTTATTTTTTATTTTTTATTTTTTATTTTTTATTTACCAAGCGTATTAGTTTCCTTATCCGATGTCGAATAATACGACTCATAATCTAAAGGCACATCCAATTCACAATTCCAAGCGTTTTCAGCAATAATTTCACTCCTATATTTGTTAACAAATTTCTTACATTTCATTCCTCTATTAAAAGCAATTGAATCTCGTTTTTTAATTGCGTGCCTAAATAAAGACTCAACAATATCCGCCTGATTTTTCAAAACCAGAATAATATCAACATCATTAACCGCTAAAACTCATATAGAACGCAATAAAAAACCAAACTAAAGTTACTGTCTTCGTCCAATCTCTTTTGCAGGAATGCCACCAACAATAGCATACGGCTCCACATCATTTTTCACTACAGAACCTGCTGCAATAACTGCCCCTTGCCCAATATTAACTCCAGATAAGATGATAGCTTGTGCACCGATCCACACGTCATCAGCAATATTAATCGGCTCAACAATGTTTGGTTGCCGATTTATCAATCTATCTTTTTCCAAACCATGATTACTATCAACAACATAAACAAAAGGTGCTAACATACAATCTCTACCAATATTTATTTTCGATGATGCATAAATAAACGTGTGGAAACCAATAGTAGTTCTATCACCTATAGACACCGTTGCAGTCTCATTGCACGGACATAAATGGGCACCTGACTTAACTACAACCTCCTTCCCAAGCGATATATTTCGAGGATTTCTAAGTAAGTGACTATCTCGAAACACTACTGTACTCGAATGCAATTGCACTCCTCGAAATCGATGCCACCAATACACCAAAAAACTAATGTATCGAGAAGGCAAGTATTTTCTGAACTGCGCATTTGGTTGCATATTTTCTTTACTCATTAGTCCGTAACACTCTAATCAAGGCGATAAAAATAAGTTTGGAGCAAGCCAAACACACCCTCTTGCTACACTTTATGAAAAAAATCGTCAGCATAATCAGCGGAGCGGAGTTCTTGACTGATGTTTTGATACCCCAACACGCAGTAACTCCTTCTAAAATTCAGCAGATATTGAAGCACAACCTCATTTCCGTCTATAGGCATTTTGATAAACTGCTTATAGTCAAAACAATTTTCCCAAGCATAAATGTTGGGGCAACCCGAAAACCAAGTCTTACCAAAAATAACTGTTTTCTTACCCATAATGGCCGCCTCTACAGCAACAGAATCTTTGATGGTTGCAACAAACAGACATTCTCTTTGCAAAGGAATTGAGTCTTCAAACGGCCCCACGAAACGCACACCTTTAAAGTTGTAACCATCGAGCGTAGGCAAACTAACAATGATGAAAGATTCGGCATGCTGATAAAAATAACGCTTAACGTGTTCTCGATCTTCAGGGCTGGTTGATACTTCGATGACACGGGGCAAAGCCTCAAAACTCACCACCTCGCCCGTCAAATCTGTTGGATAGGTTCTTGGAAAATTCGTTGTCGCAACGTCTGTTGTTTCCGTTAAATTATTGCACCTAAGCTCATAGCTACTAGCGATAATTCACGCAAAGCAACTGGTATTCATCTCGCAATATCAACCATAAAAGTTTTTATCAAGGACGCCGCTTCTTTGCGCTGCACCTCATAAAAACTATCTGACACCCACTCTTTATGCGTCATGTTGCTAGCACTCATGTTTTCCATCGCAGGCACCCCATGCTTTCTTAGTTTTTCAAGGATAAATGCATGAATCGTACTGGCGTCTGCAATAGGTTGATTTTCGATTTCACTAAATGATAAATCCTCTCGCCATGCAAAGGTGTTCGGACAGTCGTAATACCAAGTATATCCAAAAGTGATAGCTTTCTTACCCATAATCGCTGCCTCTATTCCAACAGAACCAGTGAGTGTTGCAACACAACTGGAACGTCGAATGAAGTCCATGGAATCACCTTCCGTGCCTACAAAAACTACACCCTTTACGCTCTTAAATACGTCATAAATTAGAGGACTACGCCCCCTTGAACCTTTGTCTGCAAGAAAAAACTGCGAAGGGTGTTCTTTAACAACAATTTTAAGATGATCTGGCAACAACTTTCTTAAAGCCACCAAAGCGACCATGTGATCATAAAAGTCACCGCCATCCGGCGTGGTGGTGCGCTCTGGCTCATAATGCAGGGGGTAATAAACGAAGCTTTCGGAAAAATCGAATTGTTCCGTAGCCGCTTGACAAAAGCGCCGAAGATTCTTACGCCGCGTATTTTTAGACCATAAGCGACGAATCAACCCATAGCGATAAGGATTGATAGGGCTGTAAACACCACGCAATCTATTTCCAACGTGATGCTTAAAATCTTTCCAAATTAGTTTAGAGTCATTGAAAATGAATTTCTTAATTTTTCTATCGAGTTTGGCATCTCTTCTTTGACGCTGCATATAAGAAGGCGAATGAGAGTCCCCACTTTCTGATAGGGCAGAAAGTTCATCAATATACCCTGCCAATGTGCTCTCGAACTCTCTCCAAATCTCAGGGTCAGACTCCATCACTTTTTCTACTGAATGTACTTCGTCGTATTGCAAATAATTTAACGGAAACAACGGACAAGCTTTAAAGTTGGCAATTTTTACATCCAAATATTTACACACGCGATATAATAAATACTGCGAATGAGAATGCGGACGTTCGATCATCAATAAAGCATCAGGCTTTTTTTCATGCACTGTTTTCAAACACCAAATTGTCAGTTTGTGAAAGTAGGCTTCTCGATCAAGTCTGCTAAAAGCACCATACATATCGAAGCGATCCATCATCTTGAAACAGATATCTTTCGCTCGAATATAGTCTTCAGATTGAAAAAACTCTGCGTACTCACCAGCATAATTTACCTCTGGTAAGCTATATGGACGGTGCACCATATCCAGCATTTTAACTACGGCATCCTCAAAAACTTCGGTTGCCATAGCATTCAACCTATCGTCCCCAAACCACAACACAGGCTCTGCGACCTCTTCTTCATAAAGATCTTTCGCAATACGAAACCAAACCGGATTTCCTGTCATAAAGAAAAAATAACGTACCATACTCAATCCAATATAATAGACATTGAAACCAGTCCTAAAAAAAGGGAAAAATCAAATCCAACTTAATTTTGCACTAAAAAAACAGTTGAGCCCAGCTCATTCTACCTATATCCTACAAGGCCATACAGGTAATCTTTGCAGCCTTTGGATTTACATATGCTGTTAGTTGTCGCTTTTATTTCTGCAAACGCTTGAAAGCGACTGTTGTAGCCTAATACGTTGCGAACTCTGAAAAGTCCCAAGAATTGCGCCAAATGCTGCGATCAATACAAGTTAAAGTTTCGCTCACTCCAACACCCTCACAGCTTCGAACGCTTCAGACGCTTCAGCCCCCACACAATTGCCCCGATGTCGAGCTAGCGCCTCGACGTTTGCAACACTTCGTGAATGAGGCGCCGGACGCATCTCCATGTCATAGGCTGCAAACGCATCCAACTTCTTCTGTAGGTAATCGCTGATATCCACAAACACATTCGGCAAAAAAGGCGCAACACCTGGCGTGGCCCATTCAGTGCTAGACATCACTTCAAAGGTTAAGATCTCTCGCACGCTGTTGCCCGGCATGGGGCGGCAGGCGGTTATCACGGCCTGATACGTTACGCGGTGATCCACATTCAAATCTCCGTGGTGGTGGGTATAGACTCGAGTGGGTTGGACCTGCTCGATAATGGGTTCAAGCGCCTGCACCACATCTAGCAGCGGCATGCTATCCATACGGTTATCCGGAAAGTCGAGCGTATAGCACTTGGTTACCTCCAGAATCTTAAGCGCCTCATCGCGCGCTTGATTGCGACGCTGAAGCTCGGCCGAAACATTAATAGCACGCGAGTTGACTCCATCGGCCATGAAAACTACATGCACTACATCACCTTCAGCTACATGTCGTGCAATAGTCCCACCGCAACCGAGCACTTCATCGTCTGCGTGGGCAGCTACTACAAGTATAGACTTACTCATAATGCATTCGACTCCACCGCGGACACATCTTCATCTCTAGGTGTAAGAATTTCAGCAATTCGGCCAGCGCCACCGCCATCAATAAGCCCCATACCCTTCTCTGCCATTGCAATGCGTTTAGTCGAATCTTCTAGTGAATCAAGAACATTTAACAATTTTTGCTCCAGATGAGGGTCATCTGCTTTAAAGTGTTGTGGTGTTACATTGTGTTTGACATACGCAGAGATGTTCCAGAACTGATCCACTCCACTTTCAATGGCCAAAAACGGTACACCTAAGTAGGTAAGTTCATTAAGAGTCTGACCGCCTGCACTAATTGCCAAGTCAGCTGACACAAAAAGATCAGCTAAATTTTTAGACTCCAAACGACCATAGATATGGAGTTTAGGGTCCACAAAACGAGCCTCCATCTCTCTTTCTTTGTCATCACTACCAGCAATAACAGAGACTTCAAAACCTAACCCGAGCACAAGTGGCAGCAGCCTCTCAAAAAGTCTCGCTTTATCTGCCCCGCCAAAGCTCAGCACGAGATGTTTTAGATCTGAGTGTTTACGCTTTTTCTCATGCTCGAGAATTTCACGGCGCAAAATTACCCAATCACTGCCGGAAAGAACCTCATGTTTCTGCGTTAGGTACTGTGGGCCTTGGATGGTTGGATTAATGACTAAATCCACTGGATAGGTGATTCGATCAAAGTCATCAAAAACAGCAACATACCCAATTGCATCCTTAAAAGCCTCATAAACTGATAAATCTGCAAGGTAAGAATCAATCAGAAGCGTATCGACACCGCGCTCATTGATGTACTCAATCACACCCGATATGTCACTACGCCAGGGAAATACCTTTACATATTCTTGAGAAAAGCTAGGATCCGGATGAACCAAAAGTTCAGATGCATGGGATAAATTCTCCACCACAGCTAGACAGCGCGAGAGATGGCCATAGCCAACATCACCTCCTGCTTCTGTCAACACTAAAATCATAACCGCCCAAAAGCCTTTTGAGGTGTATTCGAGAACACAATCTCAATTTCTGAGTCAGAAAAACCATTACGCTCAAAAAATAATCGCGTTTTGGATAACGCATCTTCGAAATTTATGTATGGAAAGTCAGAGCCAAACAACACTCTCTCGACCCCGATTCGTTTATAAGCAAAAGCAAGATCTTTCTCGATCGTTGAATCCATGTAGTAAGGCACAGAGAATGATGTGTCCAAAAATACATTGGGGCAGGCATCAGCAAGAAGAAAAGCTTCCATAGCCCTTGCGCCACCACTATGAAGCAAAACAACCGGAACAGACTTAATTTCGCTAAGCAGAAAAGCAGCCAACTTCAAGTTGTCATAGCAGTACATATCTACAGAGCCATAACTGGTGTCAATGAAAATAGGCATATTAAAATCTTCAGCAGCGCGAGAATACTCTAAGGCTACGCCAT
>Ga0181566_10001410_pt1 | contig 19719 bp, 17 predicted proteins | sample 101ome_15_FD_133762 | JGI IMG/M metagenome (GOLD analysis project Ga0181566, IMG submission 133762) | Coastal salt marsh microbial communities from the Groves Creek Marsh, Skidaway Island, Georgia - 101402AT metaG (megahit assembly) | ecosystem: Environmental > Aquatic > Marine > Intertidal...
AACTTTAGGAAGTAAATTAGAATCTTTAACTATATTAGCAATTTTCATATTTACGATTCCTGATTGCTGAGTTCCTAAAAGCTCCCCTGGACCTCTGAGCTCAAGGTCTTTTTCAGCAATGGCAAATCCATCATTAGTTTTTCTTAAAATGTCAAGCCTTTCAAAAGCATTGTTACTCAGTGGTGGTTGATACATCAGTACACAATAGCTTTGATCAGATCCTCTTCCAACTCTTCCTCTTAATTGATGCAGTTGCGCCAAGCCAAGTCTCTCAGAATTTTCAATGACCATTAGGGTTGATTTAGGAACATCGACTCCCACCTCTATGACCGTTGTTGACACCAGGATATCAATTTCGCCATTAGAAAATTTTTCCATGATTTTAGATTTACTAACTTTATCTATTTTGCTATGAATTAACTCTATGTTGTATTGAGGCAGCTTTTCATTTAAGTAACTAAAACTTCCAATTGCCGATTCAGCATTGAGATTATCTGATTCATCTATAAGTGTGCATACCCAATATACCTGTTTGCCTTGTTTACATACATTTTCAATTTTTCCAATAATTTCATCCTTTCTATCAGACGATAAGGCGATAGTTTCAATAGGTTTCCTATTGGATGGAAGTTCATCAATGATTGATGTATCGAGATCGGAGTATATACTCATAGTTAATGATCTTGGAATTGGAGTGGCAGTCATTACTAATTGATGAGGAATTTTTTTCGACTTTTTAACAAGTTCTAATCTTTGATGAACCCCAAATTTATGTTGTTCATCAATCACTATTAAATTTAGATTTTTGAAATTGACCCCATTCTGAAATAGAGCATGTGTTCCGACAATTACTTGGGACTTTCCCGATGATATATTATTAAGTTCAGTTTCTTTTTCTGTAAGATTTTGTGAGCCTGTTAAGAAACCTATATTAATGTTTAATACTGAGAGATATTTTCGCAGTGATTGATAATGCTGGGTTGCGAGAATCTCAGTTGGTGCCATCAGAGCAACTTGGTACCCACTGTCTATTACCTCCAGAAGAGCATTTAGTGCAACAATAGTCTTTCCTGAGCCAACATCTCCATGAAGAAGTCTAAACATTGGCTTATCCCCTGAGAGATCTTGGAGTATTTCATCTATCACTCTCTTTTGAGCTTTAGTTAATTCGAATTTAAGTAAGGAGATAAGTTTAGATCGAAGATGATTTTTTATATTCACTGGGTTGGACAGGTTTGATCTTCTAATCTCTCTTATTCTTCTTAATCCTAGATGATGAGCAGCTAATTCATCAATCTTTAATTTCAATATAGCAGGATGGGTCTTATGAACTATATCTCCAATATCATCAATTTTTTTTGGTTGATGGATGGTTTCAAGCGCATTTTCTATACCTGGAAGACCAAATAGATTCTCTTGATAGTCTATGAGAGGGTCTTTTTTTAGTATCTTAAAGACCTCAAGTATCCACTCTCTCATTTGGTTTTGAAAGACACCATAAGTTAATGGATAGACTGGAGTGTAAGATGGACTAATAAGTGTTTTTTGACCTTTGGTTATATTTCGATATTCTGGATGATGCATCTCAAATCCATACTTACCAAGCTTCAATTCACCAAAGCATTGAATAATGTTACTCCTCGAGAGTTGTTTTCTTTGGAAGTATGAAAAATGAAAAAATCTTAAAATTAATTCATATTTTGAGTCATTCCTTAAAAAGACAATTAAATGAGGTTTAGTGGAGAAAGATTCCTCAATTTTGATGATCTCGCCTTCAATAAGAACCTCCTCTCCAACTTGAGAGTTATCCAATGAATGAAATTTTGTCTTGTCTTGATACCTTATTGGAAGATGGTAAAGAAAATCTTCGAGCCGGAATATGCCTAACTGATTAAGTCTTGCTTGAGACTTTGATCCAATCCCATGAAGCAATATAATTGGATCTTTTAAGGAAGACATTTTTTTACTAACTTATTACCATTACCGCATCCATTTCAACTAATGCTGATCTTGGAAGTTCCTTAATGCCAACAGCAGCTCTTGCAGGATAGGGCTCATCAAAATAGTTAGCCATAATCTCATTTACCCTTGAGAAGTTAGACAGGTCTGTTAGAAACACATTGAGTTTAACAATATCATTTAAACTTCCACCTGAGGCTTTGCAAACTGATTTGAGATTCTCAAAGACTTGTTTAATTTGGTCATTAATATTTTCACTAACCATTTCCATAGTTGAAGGAATAAGTGGAATTTGACCAGAGATGTAAACTGTTGTGCCACTGACTATTGATACTGCTTGAGAATATGCGCCAATGGCAGAAGGGGCCAAGTCTGTCTTAATAACTTTTTTAAACATATTAAATTTACCAATAAAATCTCATATTTTAAATCGAAAAATATCCTTGATAATTTAATAGAACATACAATAAGTTTATAATATAGAGTTTTAAAGAAACAATATTCTATTTTGAAAAAAGCATTTATTACTGGTATTACAGGACAAGATGGTTCTTATCTAGCGGAATTTTTGCTTGAAAAAGGCTATGAGGTTCATGCAACACTCAGAAGAAGCTCGGTTTTTACTACACAAAGAATAGACCACCTGCTCAACAACTCTAATCTCTATACTTATCATGGGGATTTGACAGATTCTAGTAATCTGCATTCACTTTTGGCGAGAATTAAACCTGATGAAGTATACAACTTAGGCGCTCAATCTCATGTTGCTGTTTCTTTTGAAATACCTGAGTACACAGCTGAAGTTACTGGAGTTGGCACTTTAAGACTTCTTGATGCGATTAAGGATTTAGGTCAATCGCCAAGATTCTATCAGGCTTCTACATCTGAGCTATTTGGAGGCTTACCAGGCTCTGCACCTCAATCTGAATCAACGCCTTTTTATCCTAAATCTCCATATGGCGCTGCAAAACTTTACAGTTACTGGTTGACTGTAAACTACAGAGAGGCCTATGGACTTCATGCTTCAAATGGAATTTTATTTAATCATGAGTCACCTCGAAGAGGTGAGACATTTGTTACAAGAAAAATATCCAAAGGTGTTGCTTCTATACATAAAGGTATTCAAGATAAAATTACTCTAGGTAATCTTGATGCTAAAAGGGACTGGGGTTATGCTAAAGACTATGTCGAATGCATGTGGTTAATGTTGCAACAGGAGGAGCCTGATGATTATGTTATTGCAACTGGCAAGTCTTTTTCAGTTAGGAATTTTGCTGAGATGGCTTTTAGAGAAATTGGAATAGAAATTTATTGGACTGGCTCTGGCCTTAATGAAACTGGAATCGATAAAAAAACTAAAAAAGTGATGGTAACAGTGGATCCTAAATATTTCAGACCAACAGAAGTTGAATATCTTCTGGGGGATCCAACTAAGGCGAAGCAGAAGCTTAATTGGAAACCTAAAACCTCAATAGAGGAGCTGGTTAGTCTTATGGTAAAGTCGGACATAAATAGTTTATGATTCTTGTTACAGGCGCTTCAGGATTTTTGGGTAAAAGAGTTTGTCACTTACTTCAAAGATTAAATAAAAAATTTTATCCAACCGCACTTTCACTTGGAACCGATCTAAGAGATTGGAATCAAACTGAAAAAATCTTTTTAGAGGTAAATCCTGATTATGTAATTAATTGTGCTGCATATGTTGGAGGAATCCAATTTGGTTACAAGCATAGCGGCGAGATATTTCACAATAACCTTCTTATAACCCTTAACTTATTGAAAGCAATAAAAAAGTTCCAAATAAAAAGAATGGTCAACCCTATTTCTAATTGTGCTTATCCATCAAAAGCAACCTTGTTTAAAGAGAGTGAATTTTGGGATGGACCTCTTCATGAGTCAGTTTTAGTTTATGGGTTTGCTAGAAAGGCTTCATGGGTTGGATCTTGGGCATATACTAAACAATATAATATTGATGTGGTTAATCTTATACTATCGAATATGTATGGTCCTGGGGATCATTTTCATGAAGAACGTTCTCATGCACTTGGCGCTTTGATCATGAAGATTGTAAATGCAAAAAAAAATTTAAAACCTGAAGTTATTATTTGGGGTTCGGGCCTACCTGTTCGTGAATGGCTATACGTCGATGATGCTGCTGAAGCTCTTATAAAAGCTCTGGATATTGCCCCATATATTGACCCCATTAATATTGGTGTTGGCAAAGGTATTTCTATTATTGAAATGGCAAAGCTTATAGCTGAAAAGGTTGGTTATGATGGAATATTTAAATTAGACGAAACTAAACCTGATGGAGCGCCCTTCAAAACTGTAGATGGCCGACTAGGAGAAAAGCTATTATCCTGGAAGCCAAAAAAACAATTCATACAAGGACTTAACGAAACAATAAATTGGTACTTAGAAAATGGAAGCATTTGAGGTTGTTGATCAAAACAAAATTTTGGCTAGGTATATACCTAATAAGGCTGCCTGGAAAGAGGGATTAAATTTTTTTTCAAATGAAGATGAATTTCAACAGGTTGGAACATGGTCATATGATAAAGAAAAATATCTTAAGGCTCATAAACATAATATTTTAGAAAGAAAAATTAATATAACTCAGGAAGTAATTTTTGTTAGAAAAGGGTCTCTAAAAGCAAAGATATATAACCATGAAAATGTTTTATGTAAAGTTATAAAAGTTTTTTCAGGGGATATTTTAATCTTGTTTTCTGGTGGTCATGGATATGAAATTCTTGAGGACAAAACAGAAGTCTTGGAGATAAAAAATGGTCCATATTTTGGGGCTGAAAAAGATAGATCCAGGATAGAGTAGTGAAAATACATCTTGGTTGCTGGCACAGGCACATACCTGGTTTCATTCATATTGATGAGGTTGATATGCCCCATATAGACTTCAACTCCAATATTTCTAATTTATCTTTTATTAATGATAGTTCTGTAGATCTAATTTATTGTAGTCATGCATTTGAATATTTTGACTCAAATGAAGCATTAAAGGCATTATCAGAGTGGAATAGAGTTTTAAAGCAAGGAGCAACATTACGACTCTCAGTTCCAGATTTTAAAAGTCTTATTAAGGTATACCAAAAAACTGGAGACATTTCAAAGGTGCTTGGGCCAATATATGGGCGAATGAAGATTAAAACTAGAAGCAACGAAAAAGAAATTTTTCACAAAACAATCTATGACGAAGCAAGCTTGAGTTACCTTCTAAAAAATAATGGCTTTTATGATATTCGTAAATGGGATTGGAGGAAAACTGAACACTCAATGATTGATGATCATTCACAAGCTTTCTACCCTCACATGCAAAAAGATAATGGAATTCAAATTTCTTTAAATATTGAGTGTAAAAAAAATGACAAATAGATTATTTATTCCTCAAATGAGGCCATTATTTGGCGATGAAGAGAAAAATGAAATTACAGATTATCTTAATGAAGATGGTTACTTCACTGAATATAGACGGACTGAATTTTTTGAGTCAGAAATAGCTAAATTTACCGGAGCAAAACATTGTATTGTTGTCAACAATGGTACTGTTTCTTTGACTATTGCTGCGTTAGCTCTCGGAATAAAACCAGGTGATGAAATTATTGTGCCAAACTACACCATGATTGCGACACCAAATTCTATCAAAATTCTTGGGGCTAAACCTGTATTTGTTGATGTTGAGCCAGAAACTCTTGTGCTTGATATTGAGTTAACCAAAAAAGCCATCTCATCAAAGACAAAAGCCATAATGCTTGTTTCTTCCAACGGAAGATCACCTAAGGCAGGAGTTGAGGCGTTTATTGATTTATCAAATACAACTGGTATTCCAATAATTGAAGATGCAGCACAATCACTCGGCTCATTATATGAGAATGGTAGACACATAGGAAATTGTGGTGTTGTTGGTTCCTTTAGTTTTAGTGCTCCAAAAATTATATCTACTGGACAAGGAGGCGCTCTAATTACTAATGATGATGATTTAGCGAAGAAAATCAGAAAATTGAAGGACTTTGGAAGGGCTAGTGGTGGAAATGATATTCATGATTCAATAGGTTTTAATTTTAAATTTACGGAATTACAAGCATGTGTAGGGATATCCCAAATGAGAGATTTACCTAGAAGAATTGAAAGAAAAAAAGATATATGGAGACTATATTCTTATTTATTACGCAATGTTGAACAAATTAAACTTTTTAAGCATAATCTTGAATTTTGTTCGCCATGGTTTATTGACTCATTAGTAGAAAATAGAGAAGGTTTAATAAATTTCCTAAAAGAAAATTTAATTGGCTCAAGAGTCATGTACCCACCAATAAATTCTCAATTAGCATACAATCAGAAAGGAAATTACCCCGTGTCAGAATTTGTTGGCAATAATGGGCTATGGCTCCCCTCTATGGTGCAAATTACTGATGATCAAATACATACAATATGCAATACAATTACAAAATTCTATAACAAACTTTAAATGGACAAAATAACAGAGATTGAAAGCCATTTAGAATCCAATCAGTACGTTTGGTTGATAACTGGTGTGGCAGGATTCATAGGATCAAATCTTCTTGAATATTTATTAAAGAAAAAGCAGAAGGTTTTTGGATTGGATAATTTTGAGACCGGACACATTAAAAATCTTATAGAAGTAGAGTCTAGTGTTGATTCTTCATTGTGGAAAAATTTCAGTTTTTTAGAAGGAGATATAAGAAATATTGAAACTTGTATTGATTCATCAATTGGAGTTGATTTTATTCTTCATCAGGCAGCTTTGGGTTCAGTTCCAAGATCCATAGCAGACCCAGTCAGAACTAATTCTACTAATATAAATGGATTTCTTAATATGTTAGTAGCAGCCAAAGATGCCAAAGTAAAAAAGTTTGTCTATGCTGCAAGCAGTTCTACTTATGGAGATCATCCTGATCTTCCCAAAAAGGAAAAAATAATAGGAAATCCTTTATCGCCTTATGCTGTTACGAAGGTTGTAAATGAGTTATATGCAAGAGTTTTCAGGCAAACATTTTCTGTTGAGGCCGTTGGCCTTAGGTATTTCAATGTATTCGGAAAGAGACAGGATCCTAATGGGGCATATGCTGCAGTTATCCCAAAATGGATTTCATCCTTAATTAAAGGCGAAGAAGTTTTAATCAATGGTGATGGATCCACTAGCAGAGATTTTTGTTTTATTGAAAATGCTGTGCAAGCAAACATACTTGCAGCTTTTTCTACAAAAGATTCGTTAGACAGTATGGTTTTTAATGTAGCTTATGGTCAGAAGACCTCATTGAATGAGCTTTATGAGATGTTAAACTCAAAATTAGCAAGCAGACTAAGGGGTAATGCCCGTAAATCACCATTATATGTGGACTTTAGAGAGGGAGATGTCAAACATAGTCTTGCTGATATTTCTCAATCAAGAAAGATTCTTGGTTATAAGCCCATATTTAATCTTGATAAAGGGCTTGATATAGCTTTGAAATGGTACTTAGATGAAAGTCACAAAAATGATTAAGAAACCTAAAATTTCAGTGGTTGGACTAGGGTATGTCGGATTACCTTTGGCTGTTGAGTTTGGAAAGATTTTTCCAACAATTGGATATGATATAAACAAAGATAGAGTTTTGAAACTATCAAGTGGAATTGACGAAACGCTTGAGTGTTCAACTCTTGAATTAAATACAGCGAAATTGCTTAATTATTCTTTTGAAGAGAACGAAATTAGTGATTCAAATATTTATATTATCACTGTTCCTACTCCTATTAATACAAGAAAAGAGCCAGATCTATCTCCTCTTAAAAACGCAACAAAACTGGTTGCAAAATTTTTAAATGACGGTGATATAGTAATATATGAATCTACTGTCTATCCTGGTTGTACTGAGGAAATTTGCGTACCTATTTTGGAAAAGCAATCAGGCCTAAAGTATAAAAACTCCGATCAAAAGGTTACAAATAATATCTTTTACTGTGGATATAGTCCTGAAAGAATTAATCCTGGCGACAAATCTCATAGAGTCACAAATATTAAAAAAGTCACATCTGGATCTACTGATGAAGTAGCGATTTTTATAGATAGTCTTTATGCACGTATCATAACTGCTGGAACTTACATGGCAGAAAGCATAATTGTAGCAGAAGCGGCTAAGGTTATTGAAAATACGCAAAGGGATATAAATATAGCTCTAATTAATGAATTATCGATAATTTTCTCAAAATTAAACATTGATACAGAATCTGTTCTAAAAGCTGCAGGTACAAAGTGGAATTTCTTGCCCTTTAGGCCTGGCTTAGTCGGTGGACATTGTATAGGGGTTGACCCATATTATTTAACACATAAATCACTCAATATTGGTTATAAGCCAGACATTATTTTAGCCGGTAGGCATATGAATGATGAGATGAGTAAACATGTTTCTGATCAGATGACTTCTGTTATGAAAAGCAAAGAGATAAAAATTGAATCAGCAAATATCCTTATTATGGGAATAACCTTTAAAGAAAATTGCCCAGATATAAGAAATACCAAAGTGGTTGATGTAGTTAATGAATTAAAAAGGGCAAAGTGCAATGTTGATATCTATGACCCATATTGCAGTGCAGATGAAGTCTTTCATGAATATTCTTTGGAAATGAAATCTTTTCCTGCTGAAAAATTTTATGATGGCGTTATCATAGCTGTTGCACATGATGGTTTTAAGGAATTAGGAATTAAAAAGATAAAGTCATTTTGTAAGAAAAATCATGTTATTTATGATTTAAAGTATTTATTCGATAAAAACTTCACTGATATTAGGCTCTAATTGCAAACAATTAAAAAAATTATTAATCTTTTAGATAGGGATGAGTTAATTGGAGTAAGAAAACTTGTTCTAATAGTGATTTTAGTAGCCTTTTTTGATCTCGTTGGTATTGCCTCAATAATGCCATTTATGTCCCTTGTTGCAAATATCAATCTTGTCGACTCAAATGAATATCTTTTCTGGGTTTATACTAACTTTGATTTTGACAATAAAAAACAATTCCTTTTTTTTCTTGGCATTTTAGTTTTCTCTTTCTTGATTCTCTCTCTTGCTTTGAGAGCTCTAATGACATACCAAATTCTAAAATTTACATACGAGAAGCAGTATTTAATAAGCAAAAGACTTCTTAATAATTATTTAGAAAAACCATACTTATGGATAATTTCCAGGCACAGTTCAGAATTAAGTAAAAATATCCTTACTGAATCTTCAGTTGTTGTCGAACATGGTCTTATGCCACTGATAATACTTATTACTAATTCTATTCTCGTTGGCTCAATAGCGTTATTATTAATTTTTTTTACTCCAGCTTTATTTCTAGGTGTATTGGGTGTTTTTTCAATATCGTATTTCTTTATATATAAATTTGTCTACAAGAAAATTGATCTCTTCGGAAAAGAGAGATTGAAAAATAATGAAAAAAGATTTCAGGTAGTTGAAGAAACTTTCTCACTTATTAAATTTTTGAAGATAAATGAGCTATATAAAAAATTTACCAAGAACTATTTTTCTGCTGCAAAAAATTACTCATCAAGCCAAACAAATGCGATGACAATAAAAAATATGCCGAAGTTTCTTATTGAAGCACTAGTATTCGGAGGCATGATAGTAGTAACCTTATTTTTGATAAATTCTAATAAAGAGTTTCATCAAGTTATATCTATTCTTTCTCTTTATGCTATCGCTGGATATAAATTAATGCCCTCTATACAACAAATATTTGGCTCAATTTCTCAATTGAGGTTTGCAGGACCATCTCTTGATCTAATTTCTTCGCAGCTTTTTGAACCAAGAAAGGATGAAATTGATTTGCAGGAAGAAATATACTTTAATAAAAATATCAAATTAAAGAATGTTACTTTTTTCTATGATAACTCTAACTATCAAGGTGTATCCAGTATAAACCTAACCATAAATCGTGGATCAAATATAGCTTTTATTGGCTCCACAGGGTCTGGAAAGACAACCCTTGTTGATCTTATTATTGGATTAATTTGTCCACAAAATGGGGCAATTTACATAGATGATACTAAACTCTCTAAATTCAATTATCTGTCATGGCAAAGAAAAATAGGATATGTGCCTCAAAATGTAATACTATTTGACGGATCATTGGCTGAAAATATCGCGCTTTCAGGGAGTTCAAAGGAGATTGATATGCAAAAGGTTGTTAATGTAGCAAAGATTGCAATGCTTGATGACTATATTGAAAATTTACCTGCAAAGTATGAATCAATGGTTGGGGATAAAGGGTCAAAATTATCAGGCGGCCAAAAACAGAGATTAGGAATTGCTAGGGCACTATATCAGAGCCCTAGTGTATTAATATTAGATGAAGCAACCTCTGCACTTGACTCTTCCACAGAGAAAAAACTTTTAAATGAATTGAAAATTTATTCCAAAGATATAACTTTGTTAATGATTACTCATAAAGAAAGTACATTAAATTTATGTGAAAAGATTTATATGCTCAATGAGGGTAAAATTAATCCTATTAAAAATCATAGACCTTTAATCAAAAAAAATAAAATTCCTTAAAACTTTTCTCAAGTAATTAATTTTTATGCTAAATAATTCAACAATTCTGATAACCGGTGGAACTGGTTCTTTTGGGCAAGTCTTTGTCCAGATGACACTGGAAAAATATACTCCAAAAAAAATAATAATCTTTTCTAGAGATGAAATGAAGCAATGGGAAATGGCTAAGAAATATAAAAATAATCCAATAGTAAGATTTTTTATTGGTGATGTTAGGGATAAAGATAGGCTATATAGAGCCCTTGATGATGTTGATTTTGTTGTTCATGCTGCGGCAACAAAGATTGTTCCAACAGCTGAATACAACCCATTTGAGTGTGTAAAAACTAATGTCTATGGCGCAATGAATGTCATAGATTCTTGTATAGATAAGGGCGTAAAGTCAGTAGTTGCATTATCAACTGACAAGGCAAGTAGCCCAGCAAATCTATATGGAGCTACTAAATTGACATCAGATAAATTGTTTATTGCTGGTAACTCTTATTCAGGAGAACATGGAACTAAGTTTTCTGTAGTTAGGTATGGAAATGTTATGGGTTCAAGAGGATCTGTAATTCCTTTTTTTCTTTCATTAAAGAATGAAAATTCATTACCAATAACTGACCCTAGAATGACGAGATTTATGATTACTTTGGAAAGCGCTGTTGAACTTGTTTGGCACAGTTTTGAGGATATGAGTGGAGGTGAAATTTATGTCAAAAAGATTCCATCTATGAAATTATTAGATATTGCTAAAGCAATTAATCAAAATGCTCAAATAGAAATTACAGGTATTAGACCTGGAGAGAAGCTCCATGAGGAAATGATCAGTATAGAAGATGCCTTATATACTTTCGAATATGCTGATTATTATAAAATTCTGCCTTCAATTTATGACTGTGTTAATGACAAAAGCAGAATCAAAAATGGAGTAAAAGTTGATGAAGATTTTTCATATAAATCTGATAATAATAATTGCTGGATGACTGTTAAAGAATTATCTTCATGGGTTCAAGTGAATGCTAAAAAAATCGGAAAAATCTAATTTCATTCCTTATGGAACTCAAAATATTAATTCTAATGATATAAAAGAAGTTATATCCGTTCTTAAATCAGAATTTCTGACTCAAGGTCCTTTAGTAACAAAATTTGAAGAACAAATAGTAAATTACTGTAAAGCAAAACATGCTACTGTAGTCAATAGTGCCACAAGCGCCCTTCATATTGCATGTTTGTCTCTTGGATTAAAAAAAGGTGATTTACTCTGGACAAGTCCAAATACTTTTGTTGCTTCAGCTAATTGCGCTATTTACTGCAATGCAGATATTGATTTCGTTGATATTGATATCGAGACAAGGAATATATCCATTGAAGCTCTTGAGGAAAAACTTTCAATTGCAGAAAAGAATAATAAATTGCCAAAGATCATAGTGCCAGTCCATTTTGGTGGGAACTCTTGTGATATGATTAGAATTAAAAAACTTAGTCAAATATATGGATTTAAAATAATTGAGGATGCATCGCATGCAATTGGAGCTGAATACAAAGGCTCTAAAGTAGGTTCGTGTAAATACAGCGATATAACTATATTTAGTTTTCACCCAGTGAAGATAATTACTACTGGCGAAGGTGGTGCAGCAACAACAAACTCCAAGCTTCTGAATGATAAAATGAACCTTCTAAGAAGTCATGGTATTACTCGAGACAAGACTAAATTTATCGGCAAGACTGATGAAGAGTGGGCTTATCAGCAACTCACAGTTGGTTTTAACTATAGGATGACAGATATTCAAGCCGCCCTTGGTATCTCTCAAATGAATAGATTAGATAACTTTATTGATAAGCGAAATTATTTGGCAAAGATTTATAATTCTTTATTGAAAGGTAATGATTTATCCCTTGCCAGAGTTGATTCAGAAAATAAATCGTCTATGCATTTATATACAGTTCTTTTTAGAAACAAGAAAAAAAGAGACTCTATTTACCGTAAGATGATTAAAGAAAATATTGGAGTAAATATACATTACATACCAGTTCATACGCAACCTTTCTTCAGGGAAATTGGGTTTAAGCGAGGAATGTTTCCAAAATCTGAAGAATACTACTCTAAAACCTTAACTTTGCCATTACATACTAAATTAACAAAGAAAGATATGACAAGAATTTGTAAAATTATTATCAATTCTTGAAAAATAAATTTTTTAAAATATTATCGTACAAACATTGAAAGCTCCAGAAACAATTAATGTTTTTATAGGTTATGACCCTGTTGAAACTGTATCTTTTCACACCATGGTTCAGTCTCTGATTGAATACTCATCTAAACCTTTAAATATTCACCCAGTTAACATCAGAAATTACAAGGATATTTACTTCAGAAAGAAAGACCCAAAACAGTCTAATGAATTTTCATTCTCAAGGTTTTTAGTGCCTTATTTAATGAATTATAGAGGTTTTGGAATCTTTTTCGATTGCGATATGATGTTGCGCGATGATGTGACAAAAATATTTGATAATATTGACGAAAATAAAGCAGTATCTGTTGTAAAACACTCTTATTTGCCAAGAGACGATATCAAATATTTGGATAATGTTCAATATAGTTATCCTCGTAAGAACTGGTCATCAGTTGTTGTGTGGAATTGCGGTCATCCAAAGAATAAAGAGCTAGACCTTAATTTTATCAATACTAAATCTGGATTAGAGCTCCACAGATTTTCATGGTTAGATGATTATGACATAGGAGAGTTGGATGTAACTTGGAATTGGCTTGTTGGCGAATATGACAACCCACCAGAAAATGTCAAAAATGTGCATTGGACTATTGGAGGGCCTTATTTTAAGGAATTTAGAGATGTTGATTTTTCAGAAGAGTGGAGACAAATGCACCAATTAATCAACTTCTGCAAGCAGAGATAGTATTGTCTTCACCACAATTCAAACTTTTAAAGAACATATATGTAGTCTATTCGACTGGGGAGCTTGAGGTAGCTATACTAAATATTCTTTCTGGCAATTGCGGAATAATTTTTGACTTCTCTTTAAATTCAAAAAATAGAAATCACAAACTCCTTCAGATTTGTTTGTCAACTGAAGATTATCTTTATTTCGCGATGTCAAAAAAATTTCATAGATTTATTAGATTAATAACTCTGTTTTCTTTTAGACAGATTATCTCATTAAATTCATATGGGTTTTCAATGCTGAGAGTTTTTGCTCAAGATTTTTTCAAAGTAAGATTTATGAGAGATGCTTTTGAAGCAAGGCCTATGAATTGCAACCAAAATTTTAAAAGATTGTTTTGTGAGAAAAGATTAGAACACCTGTACCCTAATGCTGAAAAAATTCTTGTAAAAGACTCTCAAAATGAATTTTTAGACCGTATAAAAAAATTTCTAAAAGCTAAGAAAAATATTGATAAGAAATTTGGATGTTTACTTATAGGAAAGTCCATGAAAAGAACTCCTTCCGGACCTATACATAAAGCTAATTTATATAATTTTCTAGTAGAAAAATTTGGAAATGTTGCTTTAATTCCGCATCCAAGAGAATCAATCGATGAAATTGAAATGGCCAGAGATTGCGGACTAATAATACTAGACTCATTAATTTATTTCAGCCCAATACACTCAGACGTTATTTTTGTATTAGGTGGATCTTCAGGCACTATTTTGAATAAATTAAACACAAAATTCTATTATATTTTTTTCCCTGATGAGTTTATATATCATGGAAATAAAAAAGGCCTTCATGGTGGAAAATCTATTGAGAGTTTCTATAGTATTAAAGAGATGAAGAAATTTGACTTCAATATAAGTAAACTCCATGAGTAATTCAAAAGGCTCTACAGGTTTATTTATAAGCCCCCTTCTCAATGAATGGCAAGCTGCGATCTTTCTTGAGCTGTATTGTAATAAAAAGGAATCATTATCATTACTTATGTGTAATGCAGAAAGAGGCACCTGCGCAAATAATATTTTTTCATCAAAAGTAATTTGTACAGAATGTAAAAGCAATACAATAAGCTTTGCAGAGAGATTCTTTCCAGAAAGCGAATTATATAAACTTGAACCAAACTTCAAAGAAGAAAGTAATGCAAATACCCCCTTTGATTCTGCTTGTGAATCAACAGTAAACAGTTTAATGAGACCAATTAAGGGTCATTGGAAAAAAAGCCATTTTAAGGCTTTTAAATCTCTCCAAAGTTATTCTATTTCTCTCTCTCAAAATTTGGAAAATTATGCTCAAGAAAATAAAATTAATAAGCTTGTAACATATAACGGCAGAGTTGTTCCTAGTGCGGTTATAAAAGATTTTTGTAAGAAGAGAAATATATTTTTCGATACATTTGAATATGGAGATGATCCAAGTAGTTATTTTTACTTCTTAAATCATACTACTCATGATTTACTTCAAGGAAGAATTGATGTTAATAATTTAGTTAAAAAGCAATATTCATCTTATGAGAAGAAGATCGCTAAGGATTTTTATGAATCCAAATTAAAAAAACAAAAGGATAAAAAACAGTTCCCAATACCGAAGGCATACAATTCTCAAAAATTTAAAAGTTTAATAAGTATTTTCACGAGTTCTGACGATGAGTTATCTGCCTTAGGAAGGGATTGGGAATCTCCATTTACAAAAGATATGCTTCAATCAATTAAAAGAATAGTTTCAAATTGTCGAAAAACTTTTTTTGTTCTCAGGGTGCATCCAAATCAATATGGCCAAGGGGAGTTACTAATAGATTTATATAAATCTATTGAAGAATATCATTCGAATCTTCTCATAATTTACCCAAAGGATAATATAAATTCTTACGATTTAATTAGTAAGTCAGATGCTGTCATAACTTTTGGCTCCACCATAACAATGGAGGCAGTTTATATGAGAAAACCCACAGTACTTCTTGGTAAGCAGAAGTTTGATGAGACTGACTCAATATATGTGCCGCGAACTTTAGAAGAAGCTTCTGAGTTAATTAATAGCAATGATTTGAAGGAAAAAACAATTAACGGTGCAATTGCTTATAGTTTATACGAACAAAGAAAACCAAAAGATATGATCAATGTACTAATACATAACTCTAAGTATTATTTTGACGAATCAAGAATAATTGAGAAACGCTCATTTGTTTATCTTCTTATCAAAATGATTAACTATTTCAGATTACCTAGAAGAGATATTAGTTTTAAGTCATTTTTGAGATTAATAATGATCAAAATTGGAGTTTACAATCTCGAAAAGGACACGTTAGAGAAATAAAAATCTGATGAATAGAAAAATACTATTTTTTAAAAATGACTTTGTAGCAAAAGAAAACCAATTCTTTAAGTTTGTGGGCCTTAAACAATTTGCCCCAAAAGATTTTCTTATAATGGATCTAAGAAATGCTATTACAAAAGGCATCAGCGGAGTTAGCTTCTACAGGTTGCTTGAAAACGCTGAGGGAGTTGATTATTTGTATAGAAATCAAAATAAAGAATATTTAGCTCTATGTAGAAGATTTTGTGATTATGCAAAGAAATTTGATGCATTAGTCATGTTTGATTATAACTTTATTCACCCAAACATACTCATGTCAGATTTAAAGAAACTAACAAAAATTTTTTCATTTGTAGATGATCCGTATTCAACTTATTCACGCGGTTTAAATTACTCTCAATTTTTTGATGGTTCAATATATATTTCACCAACGTACTTAGATCAAATTTCAATGAGAAAGTTCTTATTGTCTTCAAATAATAAGAATATTTATTGGATGCCATTGGTAAAGCCCGATCTTAAGAAAATAGAATTTCAGGAATTAATTGAAAGAAAGAAAAATTATTTATTTTATGTTGGAGCACCGACCTACAAAAAGTATGACCTACTCAGAAGTTCTTATAAAGTTTGTAAAGAAAAAGGGATTGACTTTAAGTTGTATGGAAATTGGGGGATATTTGGTTTGCAGGGGTTTTATGCTCCTCTTTTTAAGGAAAGTATTTTCTTAAAAAGAGTAAAAAAAATAAAGACTAAAGACTATAGTGAATTACACCTCAATGGTCTAGCAGGACTAAATATGCATTGTTCCGGGTTTGATAGTGAATCAGGAAACATGAGAACTTACGAACTTGCTAGTCATGCCTGCATAAGTATTAGTTTTCAAAAAAAAGAGAATGAGAAAATCTTTCCATCTGAGACTGGTATTTATTTAAATCACCCAGAGGAGTTGGGTCCTGTCTGGGAGGAAGTTTCAAAATCGTCTAATAAATTTAAAGAAATCGTGAGAGAGAGATATGAATTTTTTTGGAACAATTATTCTCCAGAGTTGCTTTATGAAAGACTATTTGATTGGATTATGAGTTTAAAGAAATGAATGTTACGCATATTATTAATCAACTGAATCCTGGCGGTATGGAGATTTTTCTATTAAAAATTTGCGAAAAAATTTCTGATGAGCCAGATATAAAGCAAACTATTATTACGCTTAACGACAATAATGCACTTATAAGAGCATTAAAACATAAACCTTGTTATCAAATAATAGAGTTGTCATCAAGAGTAAATCCACTAACGAAGTTTTTACTTTTACTTAAAATTATAAAAACCATTAATCCAAGTATCATCCATACAATTAGCCATGAAGCTAATTTTTACGGAATGTTAGCTTCATTTTTTTTTCGGTCTAACCTAATATGGAATATTAGAAACTCTACCCTAAGGGTTTCTGGAAGGCTAAATAAGATCTTACTAAGGCTATTGGCATATAGCTCATACTATTTTCCTAAAAAAATTATTCTTGTTTCCAATTTAGCCGTTCAATCATATTCTAATTATGGCTTCTCTAGAAAGAAAATGCAGTACATTCCTAACGGTTATGACTTGAAAATTCTAAAGCGAAATAAGGCTAAAGGGGACTCTCTAAAAAATAGCCTAGGTATATCAAAAGATGCAATCATTATTGGTTCTGCAGCTAGGTTTGACTTCTATAAAGACCATAATTTTTTTGTTGAAGTTATAAACTATGTAAATAGTATTTCGAATAAAAATATCCATTTTGTCCTTGCTGGCTTAAATATAGATACAAATAACCAACAGTTAACGAATACTATAAGACAAAATCAAAATGTTCATTTATTAGGACATATTGAGAATATGTCAAGTTTTTATTCTAGTTTGGATATTTTTTGTCTTCACTCAAGGTCTGAAGGCTTTCCCAATGTTCTTGTTGAATCAATGTGTTTTGAATGTGTTCCAATATCTAGAAAGGTTGGCGCAGCTCCAGAAATATTAAAAGATGTTGGTTTTTGTATTGACTCAATTGATTATGTTGAATTTGCTGAGAAAGTAATAGAAGTTTCAGGTATGTCAAAAAATGCAAGAAGGTTAATTGGTAAAAAATCTAGAGATATTGTTTCTCAAAAATGGAAACTAGATACTATTACTGAAAAATATATAGAGCTTTTTAAAAAGTTTGAAAAATGAATAATTTCATCTTTGTAATAAATGATTTAGATTTTTTAATTTCTCATAGAGGAAATCTAGTTGAGGAATTAATAAAAAAAAATTTTTCAATAAATGTCATTTATGAAAAAGGCACTCAAAACTCAGTCAAATATTTTGTCCAAAGAAAGATCAAAATAACCAAGATTGAAAAATCTTTTTTCTTTTTGAATTTTTTATATTATTTTTTTAGATTATTCCTCATTCTAAGAAAAAATAGACCAGAATATGTGTGCCTCATTACTCTAAAACCTGTGATTTTTGGAGGAATTGCTTGTAAATTTTCCAACATAAAGAGAGTGATAAGTATATTATCCGGTTTAGGATATTTGTTCACTAACCCTAGAAATAAGCCTATACAAGTTTTTATTAGGCAACTCTTGAAAGCGTCTTTTAGTAATTCTAGCCAAAGAATAATTCTTCAGAATCACGATGATCTGGATTTAATTCTACAAGTTTCACCTAGATCGAAAAACAATATAAGACTAATGCTTGGTTCAGGGGTTGATTTAAAAGTCTTCAAACCAAAGAAAGAGAATAAAGAATTAATTGTGCTTATGGTGTCAAGAATTCTCAAAGATAAGGGAGTAATAGAGTTTATAGATTCAGCTAGATTGGTAAGAAAAAACAACCCAAAGATAAAGTTTATAATTGCAGGGGATTTTTATGAAAAAAATCCAACATCAATTTCAAGGAAAGAATTAAATAAAATAAATTTTGACAATATCATTGAACATGTAGGCTATGTAAAAGATATCTATAGTCTCTATTGCAATTCTTCAGTTGTAGTTCTCCCCTCATATAGAGAGGGATTTCCAAAAACATTAATTGAAGCTGCGGCTTGTGGAAAGCCAATCGTCACTACAAATGTCCCAGGTTGTAAAGAGGCCATCATACCAAATATTACTGGTTTTCTCGTTGAGCCAAGAAATGCTAGAGAATTGGCTGATGCAATAATCAAACTTCTTGAAAATGATGATCTAAGAAAATCTATGGGAATTGAAGGGAGAAAGTTAGCAGAAAAAAATTTTTCAATTGTTGATACAACCAATGAATATATTAAAATAGTCTCAGAAATGAATTAATTTTGTATTTAGAATGAAATTGATAAAGAAAAATTCTTTAAAATCCTAGAATCTAATAATTAGGTAATCGCCACCACTTCATTCATGACAAATATTCAGAAAGACAAAATTTTAATTCTTGACTTTGGATCTCAATATACCCAGCTAATTGCTAGAAGAATTAGAGAAATTGGCGTATTCTCTGAACTGGTTCCATATGATATTAATCTTGATTACATAAGAGAGTTTAACCCCAATGGGATAATATTATCTGGTGGACCTGATACAGTGACCAATACTGATTCCTCAAGAGTTGATTCAAAGATTTTTGAACTGAATATTCCGATTCTTGGAATTTGTTATGGTATGCAGACTATGTCTGTTCAACTCGGCGGCAGTGCCAAATCTGCGAGTAAGCATGAATATGGATTTGCAAGCGTCAATGTTGAGTATTCTTCTAGTAAATTACTCGGACACATTATTAAAGATAGCAAAAAATCTCTTGATGTATGGATGAGTCATGGAATTGAGGTCACAAAAGTTCCAGATGGTTTTGATATAGTAGCTTCTAGTTCAAACTGTGCAATCTCAGCAATAGAAAACAGTGAAAAGAATTTGTTTGGTTTGCAGTTTCATCCTGAGGTTACTCATACTGCCAAAGGCAA
>Ga0181566_10001416_pt1 | contig 19704 bp, 12 predicted proteins | sample 101ome_15_FD_133762 | JGI IMG/M metagenome (GOLD analysis project Ga0181566, IMG submission 133762) | Coastal salt marsh microbial communities from the Groves Creek Marsh, Skidaway Island, Georgia - 101402AT metaG (megahit assembly) | ecosystem: Environmental > Aquatic > Marine > Intertidal...
CCCGTGAAATCCACGTCACCTGACTTGCTGCCGTCAAGATCCCCGTCGAGGTGCGAGCTGTCCCAAGCGTAAACCAAGGTCTCGAGGTCACCTTCGGTTTCAATGGAGTTGAGGCCACTAAGGGTGAGGTTGTCGCCTTCAATCAGGTTGTCAAGGGCTGTAATTTCGGAAATCACTGCGAACGGTGGAACGTTTTTGACTGAGATGTTTTTTGTTTCAACCGCAGTGGCTCCGTCATCATCCGTCACGGTGACCGTGATCATTCGGATGCCGGGTGTGTTCCACATCGGCTGGGCATAGGTGCCGTTTGCTTCGCAATCGTTGTCGCTCTGGCCGTCACGGTCCAAATCTGTGGTTGCGTCGAAGTCCCAGCAGACCGTCAACGAGTCCCGGTCAGAGGCGGTGTCTTCCACGGCCACCGTGAGGTTGAGCAACGTGTCGTCCTCAGAGACGCTGATGATGGGTTGGGTGAGGTACAGACCAGTCCAAGCGATGGTCGGCGCAATGTTGTGAACCATCACGTAAGCTTCGAGTGTGTCGGAGGATGCCCCGTCGTCGTCGATCGCTCTGACCTGAAGCGTATGTGGTCCGGCGGTGGTCCATGCCACTTGCTCAGATGAGGAAACGCCAGTGCTGGTGATTGTCCAGTTGGCATCCGCAGCAGAGGGGTGCCACTCGATGAGGACGGTGCCTTTGTCGTTGTTTGAATCAACGGCGGTCACGCGTATGTTGGCCACTTCGTCTTCGAACATGTGCCAAGTTCCGTTTTCGTCTGGAAGCATCTGTTCCCCACCTTTCCACAATTGTGGGGGGGAAAGTGTTGGGGCGATGTTAAGCACATCGATGGAACTGAGGATCGTGGTGGTATCACCGTCGTCGTCAGTCGCCACGGCAGTGATTGGTACTGGGCCTTCCACGGCGGGTGTAATGGTGCATGTTGGTTGCGTGAGCCCCTCTGCACATTCAAGGCCCGGCCATGAAATTGACACTTGCTGGCCAGAGGGTGAAGAGGTGTCGATGTCCACAATATCCACGGCTTCAATGGTGACCGGTTGTTCAACGAAAACGGATTCAACATGGCTGAGATTAAAGTTCGGTGCTCGATTCAACACCACCACCTGGACAATTAATTCGTCCGTGTCAAGTTCCTCATCAACAACGAGCACCTTCACGTTCCACGACCCGCTGTTTGACCAATTCCATTGTGTCCAGCAGTCTGGTGCTTCGATGCGCTCGTATGCGTCACCTGCTCGGTCTTGGATTTGGAACTCGCAGTCAACATCGCCGCCGTCGATATCGAAACTTGCTGAGGCGTTGAGTGTGACGTTTTCAAACGTGTATTTTCCCTCATCCACCACGAGCGAAGCGGTCGGTGCTCGCCCGATAAAAATGGAGAGCGAAGCCTGGTTGTTGCTTCGGTTCGCATCCGCCGTGACGTTCTCATCGGGGTCCACCGTGAAGGTCATGCTGGCGGTTCCGATGGTGGCGTTGTTGGGGACTGTCCAATCGATCAGCACTCTGTTTTCAGCGTAGGGTTGGATGGGAGGGACCGCTGCTCTCGTCTGGGTGCCATCTGGAGCATTGACTTCCATCGTGGTGGCAGGGGCGGTGAGCACGCCTCGGTTCTGGGCGGGCAACGAGAAACTGAGGGTGTCTCCCGGCAGAGCGTTGTACCCAATGGATGCACTCAGGGTGGTGGTGACTCCCGACCGTGTGCGTTCAACAATAACGGAGTTGGCCTGAGCAACGAGGTCAATGCCAACCACGCTGAGGTCTTGAACGACCGTGGTGGCGCCAACGATTTTGTTGAGTGGGTCGTAAACGACCACGCCGTTGCTCGTGTGGTCGTCACTGCTCGGCGTGTCGTCAACTTCGTCGGAGACGTTGAGTGGAACCTGCGCCATTCCGTTGTTGTCGGTGGTCGGATTGTGAATGGTGTCTGCGATTTCGTACCTCAGTTGCAGGTTGGTGTTTTTCACCGGGATGGAGGGTGAACCGGCCACGGCGTAGTTGATGCTGATTTGCTCTGTTGAGTCGGGAAGTGTGGCCGAGTAAGCAGTGTAGACGCCCAGTTGCGAGTTTCGTCCGCCCGGTGAAGAGCCGGCAACGACGTTGTTGGAATCCGCAGGATTGTACGTTTTCAGAATCCAATCAATGGTGAAGCCTGCGGGGTTGACGATTCGATTCCACACGCTGCCTCGTACAGCGGGGCAGTACCAGTTGAACCCAAGATTCACGCCAGTGGCGTTCCATTCTGCGATTTTGTAAGCATCGTTGCACCCCGTGTATTGAGGCGAAGCGCCGTCTTCTGACGGGGCCTCGTTCTTGATGACCTGCCATGAGTTGTTCTCATCCTCTTGAGAGTCAAATTCGCTTGGGTCAAAGTAATCCGAGGTGCCGCTGACCTCCGTCTCAGCTTCAAATTCCATCCACCATTGGTCCCCGTTTCTCATCGGGAAATCATGGCGCTCTTTCGCTGGCGTGTAGGTGTTGTCAAAGGTGACGATGCCGAGGGTTTGTTCCAAGAATCCGAGATTGAAAGGACGGAATTTGACATCCAGCGTGAAGTCACTGGTGACGGTGGCGAGGTCGCGGGCCCGGAGAATGTCTACTCCTTCATAATCGATGTTGAGACGGCCTGAGACACCTTCCAAGGTTGCACCGCTGTTTCCGGAGGTAAAACTGCCAACGATTTCTATCTCGTATGCCAAAATCGTGTCGCCGTTGGTATCGGTTTCGTAGAAAATATCGGTGACTTCGTTCACGGTGTCCCCAGTGAGTGTGTTCAGCGAGGCGGACACGTTGGCTTGAGCCAGCAGTTGTGCGACATCGAATTTGGTTTCATAGACCCACTTATCACCGATTCTGTAGGTGGGCACATCCACCACGCCAATGGCCCCTTGCTGGGTTGACATGGTGGTCTCGCTTGCTTGCAACACGGAGGGTGATTCTATCATCGGGACAGTGGACGAAAGCGCAAACACAGCGACGAGCAAGACGGCACGCATGGCAGTTCGGTCCATGGGGAAGCCTGCGTGTCCTGCTACAAAAGAGAATGTCCTTCACCCTCACGATTGGCTGTCCAACCACTGCTGTCCGTAGTGCACCCATTGCTCCATGGTCCAACCCTCCGGAAGGCCGGTGGGCGGGAGTGGTGGACCCTGTGTTGGGGCAACGGGGGCTTGTTGCAAGGACTGTTGGAAGAGGTAGTCCGGAGGTGGACCCTCGGGCCGTCGTCGTGCGATGGTTGCCTCTCGTTCCTCAAGCGCATCACCTGCCATAGCGCCGGTGACTTCGTCCCAAATGTCCCGCTCGTTTGGCCGGGATTTGCGACGTGAAATCAACACCAGGAGAAGCAGAATGGCAGCGAGTAGGCCGAGTTGTGCCAGTGGATTGGCCTCTTCTCCTGCGAGGGCTGCGCCGAGGTTCTCCAGTGCTGTTCGGTCGGCTGGAGCAACGGTGAACGTCACGATTTTTGTTCCAGGTCGTTCTGGATCTTCGTCCCACGCAATGACTTTGACGGATTGGAGTCCGTCTTTGCGGAACACATGTTCAACGGTTTTTCCAATCAAATCAGCGTCGTTATCGAGAATGCCGTCTTCGTTGCTGTCGTCGTAAATATCAAGATCCCAAACCACGGTCAGGTCGTCCACGTCGTTGAGCGCGTCAAGGGTGAGGCTGGCATCGAGCGTACATTTCTGATAGGCCGTGCAGGTGAAGGCGGTGGTCCGGACGATGGGCGGTGTGTTCAACACCATCACCTCGAGGACTTCGCTGGCAACGGCTCCGTCGTTGTCGGTCACGTGGTACACGAGTTTGTGCGTGCCACTTCGGTTCCAAGAGATGGTCAAATTGTCTCCAACAACATCACAGTCGCTGTCGGCGCTTCCAAAATCATCTGAATCCATGCTTGGGTCAATGTCCCAGCACTTGACGAGCGAGTCAATGTCTGAAGGCGTGTCCGAGGAGGAACCAGAAACGGTGATTGATTGACCTTCAGCCACCGGGAGCACCGAGGCAAGCGGTTCAATGACGGGCGGGACGTTGTTCACCGTCACCCATCGCTCCTCAACGCCGCTTGAGGCTCCATCGGTGTCGGAAACCTCCAAACGCATCTTGTGCAGGCCGGCCTCCTGCCAAACCATTTCGAACTCGGATGTGCGCCCGTCGAAGACACGCATCAGCGAAGGTTGAGCATCGTCTGGCCACCAGGTGTGCGTGAGTGACTCAATGTCGTCCACAGAGTCTTGTGCTTGTCCGCGAACCGTGACGTACTGGTCTTCATCGACATGCCATGTGTTTTGTGCATCCATCAAGATAGGTCCGTCAGCATCCACCATCTGCATGTTGATGCTGTGGGGTCGGATGTTCGTGAAGCGGACATCAAAGGTAGCGGTCGCGACACTGTTATCGTCGTCGGTGCCGACGGCGGTGAAGGTCTTCCAACCCTCTGTGAGGGCCGTGGTGGTGCACACTTTGGTGTAGTACCCTTCTTTGCAATTCGCTCCTGGCCAGTGGATGTCGACCACGCCAGGCCAGACTTTTTCGGAATCGGAATCGTTAGCATAGGCATACAGGGTGATGGGGTACCCGACTTTGGCTTCGGTGCGTGCACTGCGGATTTCAATCTCCGGTGCTCGATTTTCCACCACGACCTCCAAGGTCATGTTGGCGGTATCTCGCTCTTCGTCCTCAACCGTGATCACCACGGGGTAAGTGCCGTCGTCAATCCATGAATAATTCAGCATGCAGGAGGGGGCAAGGATACGCTCCCACGACCACGCCCTCGTTCCATCGTCGAACGGTATCCAAAATTCGCACTCAACCTCGCCTCCGTCTTCGTCAAAACTTTCTGAGGCATCCATCAAGATGATTTCATTGGTTAATCCTGTAGCGTTGTCCGCTTGTGGCGAGGGGACCCGTCCCACGAACAAGTCAATGATGGCGAGGTTGTTTGCCGGGTTGGCATCAGCGGTGTTGAGACCGTTTGTATCGGCCTCCCATCGCAGTTCAAGGTTGCCAATATCGGCATCGTAGGGAACCGTCCAGTTGACGTCGACTTTGAACACCTCGTAGGTTTCAAGCGCAGGTAACGAGAGACTGGTGGAGTCTCCGTTCGGCAACGTGACGACCGCATCGGTGGGGGTTGATGTCGTGATGCCTCGGTTGTTGAACGAGACTTCAATATCGAGCTCATCACCCGGAAGCACGTTGTAGCCGGACAGCGCATTGAGGGGCGTCACCTCGCCGCTCCGATTTCGGAGAATCACGGCGGCTTCCTCGTCGGCAAAGACATCCAGTCCAACGAGATACTGGTCGAGCGTAACGGTGGCTGCTCCCACATAATTGCCGGCTCTGGCCACCAATCCGTGACTGGCGTAATCGAGTTGAGTTGCCGAGGAATCCAATGCGTCACCGATGTCGATCGTTGTCCATGCACTTCCGTTCGCAGCCGTTGTGAGGCTGTTGACAATTCCTTCGTTTTCATGATGGAGTTCTAGCGCAATCCCTGCTGGATTGGAGAAGCAGGATGAGGAAGCGTTCACCCAAACGCCCATGGCTGTGTTGAGCGCAGTCACGGTCCGCTGAGGCGTCACTTCAAGACAATCCGAGCGGGTGCCGGGGTCGCTGTAGGGTGCCACGCCGGCCGCACCGACCGGGTCGTATCGCTTGAGTCGGAAGTCGATGGTCAAACCGATGTCATCATCGGTGTGGAGCCAAGCGTAATTTCTCACCTCTGGGCAGTACCACCGGTAACCTTCTGAGACGCCATCTCGGTTGTACGATGTCATCTCGTAGGAGCCGTTGCAACCTCCATAATCCGTGGTTTGGCCGAGGGAATTTGTGGGTTTGCCGACATCAGTCACCACCCACGTGGTGGAGTTGGTGTCGGTCTTGGGTGGTGGGAAGGGCGTGATGTAATCGCTTTGACCCGACCACTGGGCATACGAGGTGGTGGTGGTGGTCCATCGTTCATCGGCTCTCAGTGGAAAGTCGTAATTTTCGTTCACGGGGGAATACGTGGTGGTGATGGTGATGTCTCCGAGAATTTGTTCAAGGAAGGATATGCCACTTGGAACAAAGCGGATGTACATGTCCAGTTCGCTGCGAATCGCGCTCAAGTCACTGACTCGAAGATACTCGGTTTGGGTGTACTGAATGTAGACGTTCCCCGTGTACCCTTCGAGCGAGACGCCCGATTTGTCAAAATTTGCAGAGGACCGGACCGTGTAGGCCAACACCGACATGTTGTCCACGTTTTGCGTGGTGATTCCCGTGACCTCGGTGGTGGTGTCACCTTGAATCTCCCCCACGGTGGCATCAACGCCAGTGTCGGTGACCAAGATGGTGGGATCAAAGGTGCCGGAGTAAATCCAACGGTCACCTACCCGCCAGGTGGGGACATCGGAAACGCCGGGATCAAATCCCTGTCCAGCATAGACGACCTTGTCTTGTTTGAGCGTCGTGGGTTCCAGCGGAACCATGGACATGAGCAGCACGAGCACCAGCGCCACGGGGACAAATCGGTGAACGGTGCTTCCGCCCATGTTGTGAGCAGGCTTCATGGAGGCCATCAAGACTTCTCCTCGGAAATGAGGAGATGGATGTGCTCAGAGCAGGTCAGCCAATTCGTCCTTGATGATTTCTACGGCTTCGAGAATCTCGTCCTTGTGGCGAGCACCGGTAATCACCATTTTGCCGGATCCGAAGATGAGGCAGACAACCTTGGGGTCGTCAAGTCGGTAAATCAGGCCGGGGAATTGCTCTGGCTCGTATTCCACCTTGTCAAAGGGCAGGTGGAAGGTGAGGTGGTTGAGGTTGAGTTTGCGAGGGACACCTGCTTGGGGCTCGCCTGTGAACTTGTCAACGCCGTCGTAATCTTCAGGGTAATGAAGGGCGTACGTAGCGACCATGTTTTGGACTTCAATGGTGACGTCCTTCAGGTCCCAGGTCTCAATGCCAGCGGCTCGCAAGTCCTTGATCATACGGTCAATACCTGTGTGAATGTTGTCTTCGTCCTTTCCACCGGTGCAGACAGCACGGCCGGAGCGGAACATGAGGATGGCGAGCTTGGGTTCCGTCACTCGGTAGACGACACCGGGGAATTGTTCGGGTTCATACTCACAGTTGAGTTGAATGGCGATATCAGGGAGGTCAAGTTCTTCAGCAACTCGTGTGCTGGCGACCACGTTCACTACAGTTAGGCGTTCTTCATCGGTTGTCATATGGTCTCCCAATTGCCTTTAGTATATAAAAGGAATTTCGGCACCCAACCAATCATGAACGGGAGGGTCAAGGTGTTTCCAAGCGTACACCAGCGCTTCCGATGCGCGAGACCAACGCTCGCCCACCGGCCAATTCAATCGATTCGCTCGTTTGCTTTGGTTGGCGTGTAAGAGCGACCATGCACCCGCCTCCACCAGCCCCGGTCAACTTCACTCCGAGTGATGTGGGGATGGCTGCTTGGATGAGCGCTTCCAGTTCCGGTGACGACACGCCCAAACCCCTCAACAGCAGGTGGTTTTCACTCATCGCCTGACCAACAGCCTCGTAGTCGCCGTCGACCAAGGCCGCCAGTCCACGTCGTGCCACGGCACCGATGGCTTCGATTTCATTGAATCGTTCGGGAGCGGCCCTCAAGGTCTCCGCCACCATCGCCACTTGGCGTGCAGTTGGGGCGTGAATTCCGGTGTTTCCGAGGACAAGGTACACTTCACCTTCGGGCGGTTCAAGTCGGTGAATTTCCCACGTACGTTCACCCTCTGGGGTGTTCAAGCGGCGTGTATAGGTCCACTCGCCGGTTGTCTCGCGTTGATTGGACAGAACCACCACACCTCCCTCGACGCTGGTGGACGTGTCCATAGGCGAGGCTCGGCCTTGCTGTGCATGGGCTTCTGCCATGTGCGCTGCCTCGCTCAGCAGCTCGCAGTCCAGTAAACCATCTTCGCTGCTTATTCGTGCAAGTGCTGCGCTCATGGCGGCGCTCAAAGCAGCGCTTGAGCCTAAACCCGAGGCTCTTGGGAGGTCGGCTTGAATGTGAACGGCCATCGGTTGGTGGTCTTCGGAAAGGAAACGATCTCGGAGCATGACGATGTGAGGGTGCTTTTCTGGGTTCAACGGACTACCATCCACGCTCCAACTGCTGGCGGGTATCATCGTGACCTGAAGGCGCTGCTCGAGGGCGACGGCCACGGCAGGTTGGCCGTAAACGACGGCGTGTTCCCCAAACAGGATGCATTTTCCGGGGGCACTCGCAACAATCGACCTTCGCTGCTCCCCCATGATTTGAACACATGCTCGGCCTTCATATTCCTTCTTGCAGGCCGGCCAGAATTCGTTTGAATTTGACGGTGCATTGAAAGTGCGTCTTGAACTGGGAACACTGAACGCAAACATGCGTGAACGGTGATGAGCATGGAACACCCGTTGTTTTTGGATTACGGACCGCTACCCGGTTGGGTTATTCTTTTGCTGATGGCCGGTGTGTCGGGAGGCTTCTTTCTCTATCAGGTTGTTAAGGCATCTCGCCTCGTGCTGAAGGGGAAACCGGAAAACCGGTTTGACAACTGGGGCGCCCGAATATCTGAGGTGCTGACGGGCTGGCTCGGCCAAAAGAAGGTGCTGAAAGATCGTGTTGCTGGTGGGATTCACGTCCTGATGTTTTGGGGCTTCTTGATGCTCTCAACAGATATGTTTGACCTTGCCACCGGCAATCAATTTTCTCAAAAGGTCCTCCCTGCAGTGCTCCGAGGGCCCTGGAACCTCGTCGTTGAGACAGGTTACGCCATTGCCTTTGTCGGGTGTGTCTTGGCGTTGGTTCGCCGTGTGGTCTTCACCCCTGAGAAACTCAAGGGGAAATCCCAGCTTGAAGGCAACGTGATTTTGCTGCTCATCATGACCATCACGACCACGTCCTTCGTCGTTGAGGCAGGAGAATCAACCGTTTCCTCAACGTGGGAACCTATCGGGGCGTGGGTCGCAGCGACATTTGTTCCCTCCACCACCATGGTAATCGCTGCCTATTGGGCCCACATGCTCGCGATTTGTGTCTTCCTGTTCCTGATTCCGCTCTCCAAGCACATGCACTTGGTGATGGCCTTCCCCAACGTGTTCTTCCACGACCTTCGACCTATGGCTACCATGGAACCGCTCGCACGGGGCGAAGACGGCAAAGCGGTGCTGCTTGATGACCTCGACCTCGAATCTTTTGGCGCGGTGAACTACACCGATTTCACTTGGCGAGACCTCATCGACGGCTGGGCCTGCACGTCATGTGCTCGCTGCCAAGACGTCTGCCCTGCCTACGCAAGCGGTAAGGCGCTCAATCCGATGCAAATCATTCACGATGTACGTCACTACGCCAATGACCACGCCACCACACTTCTGGCAGGTGAAACCCCTGAAGAAGACATCATCGCTCGTTTCGGTGAAGATTCCATTTGGGCTTGCACAACCTGCCATGCTTGCGTAGAGGCGTGTCCAATCTACATCGACCACGTCCCCAAACTCACCGATGCTCGCCGTCACTTGATGATGGAGCGTATGGAGTTTGCAGAGAGCGTGGAGGACACCGTCATGCCGTTGATGGCGACCATAGAGAACTTGGAGTCCGACTCCAACCCTTACGGTCTGCCTTCACACGAGCGTGGGGACTGGGCAGAGGGCTTGGACGTCAAGGTGGCCGAACCCGCCGAATACATCTACTTCGCAGGCTGTGCTGCGTCCTTTGACGAGCGCAACAAGAAGGTCGCCCGGGACACCATCAGCATCATGAAAGAAGCTGGACTTGACGTCGGTATTTTGGGCATGCAAGAGGGCTGCAGCGGTGATGCAGCTCGCCGTGCTGGCAACGAATACCTCTTCCAGATGCTCGCTGAAACGAACCTTTCCACCTTCGAGGAAATCGGTGTCAAGAAGGTCGTTGCTTCCTGCCCCCACTGCTTCCACACGCTCGGAAAGGAGTACAAAGACTACGGAGGCGAGGACATTGAAGTCATGCACCACTCCCAATTGATCAACCACCTTCAGAAGGAAGGGAAGTTGCCAGAACCCAAGCACGACGGCTCCGTCACCTATCACGACCCGTGTTACCTCGGCCGAATCGGTGGCGAACTGGACGCACCTCGTGACGCCATCGGTGGTGTTGATGTTGAAGCCGAACGCCACGGCCGCGACTCGTTTTGTTGCGGTGCAGGAGGGGCACAGATGTGGATGGAAGAGCATGTGGATGAAGGTCACGACCGCGTCAACGTGATTCGGTCAAAGGAACTTGCAGCAACAGGCGCTGACACGGTGGCCGTGGGCTGTCCGTTTTGTTCAACCATGGTGACCGATGGCTTGAGTGCTATTGGTGCAGAAATGGAAGTCAAGGACATCGCCGAACTTGTTTGGGAGCAAATCAAGGCCAACGATGCCAAGATCGAGGCGGCCAAAGCCTCCGCCGACGCTGCTGCAGAACCTGCCGAGGCCTGAGGATGATGGAGCGTGCTTGATGCACACGACCAACAAGCCCTGCTCGATTGGTACGACGCTCATCAGCGTGACCTACCCTGGCGTCAGACCAACGACCCGTGGGCCATCTTGTTGAGCGAAGTTCTGCTCCAACAAACCCAAGTGAGCCGAGGGATGCTTTACTGGAAGCGAATGGTGGAAACGTTCCCCACCATCAAAAGCATGGCCGAAGCGCCGGTCGATGCGGTGCTCAAGGCGTGGGAGGGTGCGGGCTACTACAGCCGTGCACGGCGACTCCATGCGTTGAGCCAGCAGGTGATGCTGCCCGCCGATGATGGGGGGTTTGACGGCGCCTTACCTTCATCCTACCAGGACTTGTTGAGATTACCCGGAATTGGGCCTTACACCGCAGCCGCCGTGGCGAGCATCGCTTTTGGTCAACCTGTTGCTTGTGTCGACGGCAACATCCGAAGGGTCATGGCACGAACCACCGTACAAGCCGAGCCAACGCCTCACGCCGTTCAGACCTGGGCTGACGCTGTCTTGGTGGGTGACAGAGCCGGGGATTGGAACCAAGCGCTCATGGAATTGGGCGCCACCGTGTGCACGCCCAAACGGGTGAAGTGCGGTTTTTGTCCTATTCGCCAAGGCTGTTTGGGTAGCGGTCAACCAGAAGCATATCCGCTTCCGAGACGCCAACGGGTCAAGGAGGTCGTCCTCACCGCTTGGGTGGAATGGGCACAGGATGGGAGACCCGTCTTGACCCAACGGCCGATGGACGGGTTGTTTGCTGGCCTATGGGGTCCGATGTACCACGAAGGGGTGACCGTACCGAGCAATGACCATGTTCACTGCGGTGTGGTGAAACACGCACTCAGCCATCGTAAGATGACGGTGCATGTGTTGCTGAGCACGGCTCAAACCGTTCGATTAGGTGTTGATGTAGGTGATGTTGCCCTCTCTGCACTTGACGAGAAGGTGCTCGCTTTGGCAGGAACACATAACCAAAGGCTCGGCCACTGACCGCCCTCAATTTTGCCCTTGTTGGTAGATGACATGACCTGCAATCGCTCGGATGTCTGCATCGTAGTCATCCCTTTCGGGCATGTCCATCGGGTCAATTCCGTGAACGGCATGCAGCCACATGTAGGTGCCAGTGTCGAGGGTGATTTCGGCGGCATGCCCCTTCTCATCGGTGAAAATTGAGGTGTCCCTTGGCCCAGAAAGTTGCTTGACATCCGTGTCGAGGTTGCCGTCCTCGTAGATTGCTCGAAGTTCGTACACCACCGCCCCATGATTGAAGGTAAACACGTCGGTGTTCGGGTAGTCGGCCGAGAGGTTTGTCGAAAGGTTCACCCAACCCTCGTAGGCTTCATCAGAGCCGTTTCGGTGTTCATCGACGTTGGCGTAATCTGCAGGAAAATCCTTCCAGGGCATGGTGAGTCCGATGCGAATCTCGGGGTTTTTGTTCACAGCATAGTCCGTGAAATTCCACACGGCTTCGTCCGATTGCGCACCCGTCTCAACAAATTCAATGGAGCAACAAATCATGATGAGCACGTCGATTTCACCGGTGTCAAGGAAATCTTTGATCAGGTTGCGGTCGGAGGTGTCTGCCCACAATTGGTCAGGTGCACCCGAGGCACCTCCGCTGGACACAATGTACGTGGCGTGGTTGGCCACTCCTGCCGTGTGGGCGTAATCCTCGAGGGATACAGCGAACTTTTTGCCAAAACTGTGACCGATGTAAAGCACGTTGTAATCGTCGTCCTTCACATCCTTCGGCAATCGATCTGTGATGCCCTCACCATCTCTTTCGCCCTGTCCGAGGCACCCTGAAAGCGGGGCGAGGAGGAAGACTGTCGCGAGGAGCCATGCATGGAACTTCGTGGGTGTTTATCCCGTCAAGCCCCCAATAGATGTTTGGTATCGCCGATGTAACGGTTGAGCGGCTGGCTTATGCAAAGAACGATCCAGAATCCAGCAAAGCGTAGATGGCGATGAAAAGGAAAATGACGACGAGCAGAATGAGAATTGTTGTGATGGCTGCAATCCCGACACCGAAATACACGGCAGCGGCTTGAAGGAACCTGGCGGCCTTCGTGTCGCTAAAGTTTGCTTGTTCGGTGGCTGAAAGACCTGTTTGATGTTCCGTCAATACCTTAACGTCGTCTTTTCGCATGTTGTAACCTACGACCGTCAACAACATGGAGCCGGGGATCATGATGCAGCAGGCATTGAACAATCGGGATGCAGCCGTTGTTTCCCACAAAAAGTCTTCAGAATCACATGAATCGTACACCTCGCCATCGATTTCAACGGTGGTTCGGTCTTCCTCGGCACACATTGCCTCGTAGGTGAAGGCACTCAAGGCGACGAAGATGGCAAAGATACCGAGAACCAACCCGGTGATTGAGATGCCGACAGCGATTTGGTTGTTGGAAATTGAAGAAAACGCCGTTTGGGAGGAAGGTTTCAGGTCAGAAACGGCTTGCGTCATTTCGCAATTGGGACATTTGACCAGGCCCTCAAACGAGAGCGGTATGCGAAGTTTTGCTTGACATTGCTTGCAGGCGAACATCAATTTTTTTTCTTCAGCAAGTTGGTTGCTGTCGATTGTTGGTGACGCATCAGGCGATTGTTTCTCTGCGTGTGCCTTCAATCGCTGGATAAGTTCCGCCTTTTTTCCTGAAACAGGCAAACCGCTTTGCTTGAGTTGACCTTTCAACTCGAGAACGGTCATCTTGTCAAAGGGCGTCGCCACGCTTGTTGACCTGCCACCTCATACACAAGGTTTCACCCGTCAATTTGGGTGTTCCAGCCCGTTTGGGGGTCAAACACAGACGTCTTGGCCGTGTCCCACACCTCTTGGATGTAGGTGAGGTTGGTTTCCTTTCCAATCTCAACATGGAAAGCATAGCCTTGAGCGTTGACAAAGATGGCATGGGGTATGGACTGAACACTCACCTCCTTCGCAAGTTCAGGGTGGAGGATGAACGGTCTGTCAACCGTACGGTTGAGGTTGGTTTCGGTTTGGTTGTGCCACTCGCTCATGTTGGCGTATTCACTTCGTGCTTCCATGGAAAAAATAGCGATGCTACCGTTTGGAATGATAGTGTCATAGGCGTCAAGTGTTGACTCACAGTGCGCACACCAAGGTGCCGAGAAATAGGCGAGATAGGATTGATTGGAGAAGATGGTGCTTTCGATGGTCGTGTTGGTGTGATCGGTTCCGTTCCATACGGGAAACACCGTGGCTGAATGCTGTGGATATTCGTCGGTGCCTGGGTCCTCCGCCACGTCCTCAGGCTCAACGCATCCCGCTAAGGAGAGGAGGATGCTAAGCATCACAACGGTCCATCTACGCATGACTTGCCCTCGCCGTTCCCTTGTTTCAACCTATTCTTGATGCCCATTCTGTTTGTTCAACAATTCATGTCGGAAAGAAGCAAGGCAGACAAGAAGCCCGCCAACCAGTACATATTCCGCTGGTGCTGCGAACCGAATACCGGACTGTGCTGCATCCAGGAAGGCCTCGGTGGTCATTCCACTTGGGTCAAAGGAGTTGACGGCCATCTGGAAACTCACCACCATCACGATAAACCCTGCAAGTGCCATCCCAAAGCCGACAGTTCGCATGCTTCGTCCCCTTGGATGGGCCGACGAGCCGAGCGCCAACTGAGCGAGCAGCGCCCAAGCGATGCCTCCTCCAAAGGCGAGCATGGCTGTGGCGATGTGGGGATTAATGAAATCGTACATGTCAAAATGACTTACAAGGACCGTGTTGATGGCCGCGAGGATTCCGAAAAGCGTCGCAACAAACCAAAGCAAAGGGCGTTCAGCATCCAGCGAGTGGTACAGATACCACGCATAGGCGAATTGGAGGAGACCTGCGAAGGTTAGGCCCCAAGAGAAGACATGGTCCTGAAGCCCAGGGTAATCCGTTTCTGAAATGAAAAACGGAACGGCTCGGGGGCCGCTCAAAAAATGGATCACCATCGCCAACACCACGGTTGAGCCCGGAACAATCCAACTTGCTTTAGAGAGCAACAACCCTTGTTCACGGGTCAAAGGTAGGCGTCGACCGTATCTTGGATGCATGTGTCAAAGTCCTCCCACTCCATACCCAACACCTCTTCGGCTTTGGCACTTGAGTAGTTGGTGTCTCCGCCCATCATGTTCTTGGCAACTGCCCTTGTCAGGTAGCGTTGTCTCCCAAATTTTGAACCCAACCAATCTTGGAACACAGCCAACGGAACAAGCGTATTCGGAAGGCTGTACTTGGGCGCCTTGGTGGTCGGGTTCAGGGTGCGAATTCGTTTGCAAACGGTGGCTAAGGTGACGTTGGCGTGAGGTGCGAGAATGAAACGCCCTTCCGCTTCGTCCACCTCAAACGCTCGGCGATGGGCGCGAGCCACGTCCCGCACGTGGACCACCGCCATTGGGAATTTCGGGACGACTGGATACTTTCCTGCGATGGCGTCAGCGAAGAAGTCGACGCTTGGCGTGGGTCGAACGAAACCTCCACCCAGAACGGCCGTCGGATTGATGACACGGACGTCCAAACCCAGTTGCTCGGCCAGCTGCCAAGCCAGTTGTTCCGATTGCGTCTTTGCCGTAGAGTAGGGAAGCGAGGTATCGGTGTTCCAAACCGTTTCGTCTTTGGTTTGGCCCTTTGGCGCAGTCCCGACGGCGGCGGTGCTTGACGTGTAGATCACGCGTTTGATGCCCGCCTTAGCAGCGGCGTGGAAGAGATGCGTTGTGCCTTTGTTGGCCGTGTCCAGTATCATGTTGGCGTTGGCCTGTGTTGAATAGACGGTGGCAGTATGAAACAACCCATCGCATCCTGCAAGCAGGTCCTCCCATCCGTCGGCATCCAAAACATCGCCTTGAACCAGTTCGAGCCGGTCTTCCTTTCCAAGTTCAACGGCATGCGATCTCACGTGCTCGGTTTTAGCCGGGTCGTTGAGGTCGCGGACCGATCCTTTCACGGCGTAACCGTGCTCAAGCAGGTCACGAACGATGTGGTTGCCGATGTGGCCGTTGACGCCCGTGACGAAGATGCGGCGGGGGGAAGTCGCTACCATATGAAGCGGCGACGGGCGGGTCCCGTATCAACCTTCAAGTGCAACATGTCACAGCCCACAACGAAGCCCATGCCCATTCGCGTGCACGATACCCGCCGTCGAGAAAAAGTGGATTTCACCACGCTCGAGCCCGGAAAGGTGTCGATGTATGTGTGCGGCGTTACCGTGTACGACCGTTGCCATTTGGGCCATGCACGTTGTTATCTGGCTTTTGACCTGATTCATCGCTGGCTTGAATCAAGTGGATACGATGTCCACTACGTCCAAAATTTCACCGATATCGATGACAAGATCATCCACCGGGCCAACGAATTGGATGGTAACTGGAAAGCCCTGGTGGACGCCAATATTGAAGCGTACTACGAAGACATGGATGCCCTCAACATCTTGAGAGCGGATGTTTACCCTCGTTGCACGGAATACGTTGACGACATGATTCGCATCACCCAAGACCTCATCGACAAAGGCCATGCCTACGAAGCCAACGACGGTGTGTACTTCCATGTTGAATCGGCCCCGGACAAGTACGGGCAGCTCACTGGCCAGTCCATCGATGCTGTGCGTTCAGGCGCTGGCGGGCGCGTGGATGACACGGGCTCAGGAAAGCGTGATCACAAGGACTTCGCCTTGTGGAAAGCGGCCAAACCGGGCGAACCGACCTGGGACTCGCCGTGGGGGCCAGGCCGCCCCGGGTGGCACATTGAATGCACGGCTATGTCGCTGGACCATTTCGAAAAAGAGTTCGACATTCACGGTGGTGGGCATGACCTGCGTTTCCCGCATCATGAAGCCGAAATTTTCCAGGGCGAATGCCACACGGGTCATTCGCCGGTCGTGCATCACTGGTTGCACAACGGCTTTGTCAACATCGATGGCGAGAAAATGAGCAAATCGCTCGGGAATTTCTGGACCATTCGGGATATCCTCACCAAGGTGGATGCGATGGTCTTGCGCTTTGCCCTCATCAATGCACACTACCGTTCACCCATCGACATGAACGAGGCTCTGCTCAACGATGCCGAGCGAAACTACAACCGCTTACTGGGCTGTTATGTTGAGGCGCTCAAAGCTCGAACCGACGCTCACCCCGTGGCCCTCCCTCACCCTGATTTGGCCTCGCCATTGCCTCTCGGCAAATCGCTTGGTCTGCTTGAGAAAATGGGAGAAGGATTTGCGAGAGCCATGGACGACGATTTCAATTCCCGCGACGCAGTTGCCAAGGTCTTGGGAATGGTTCGTGAAATCACCAAAGTGCTTGGGAGTTCCATGGAAACTGCTGACCGCAATGCCTTCGCTCACTACGCCGTCGACCTGCTCGAAGAAACGGCCGCCCGAGTGCTGGGCGTGTTGCCCCCCCAAGACGTCGCCCTTGCAGAGCCCGAAGAGGACCCGAGGAAAGCCGAGATCGCCGACCAGGTGGATGCGCTCTTGGTTCAGCGCACTGAGGCCCGCGCAGCGAAGAATTGGGAACTGGCCGATGCCATACGTGACGAGCTCAACGCATTGGGCGTCGTGGTCACCGATACGGCCACGGGTCCCGAATGGGATTTGGCTTGATCATTCTTCTTCTGATGGAGGTGCCATCGGTGGAGGTGCGGGGACGAAGTTGGTGTCGTCCATCAATCCGGCATCATCTTGTTCATCCCACATTTTCTCAATTCGTACTTCGGCGGCAAGCGCATCTTCCCCGCCCCTCGAGACGAAGAACAGAGCGACCAACATCGCCACGACGATGCCGATAAGCAACATCAGGGCTTGGTCTTCCACGTTTTCATCCTCACCTTGAGTGGTGTCCACAGGGGTTCCCGTAGCGCCGTTGTTCGTGGTGTTGTCCTCGGTGGTTGTGGTGTTGTCGTCGGTGTTGGCGTTTCCGCTGTTGTCGTCGGGGTCAGTGGTGTCGCAAGGTGGTGCGGTGCCGTCGTCGCATGTGGGTTCATCTGGCTCGATGACGGTTTCAAAGGCCGTGACCGCTGGAAGTGTTTCTTCACGGTCGTAATAGCGGTCGTAAAGCATGGACATATCGAGTTGTGAATTGGCAGAGCCCGAGCCGTTGATAACGCGGAAATAGCGTTCATCGCCGTAGGTGTACCAAGGGTCCAATCCAACTTCAGTCATTCCCGAGATGAGGCTGTCAAAGTCGTTGGCATCGCCAAACGCAGCGGTCATCTCTTCCACATCAAAGCGCATGGCCATGGTGAGGTTTTCCGTGATGCTGCTCCATGTCTGGGCACCGTCGGGTGCGGCAAGGAAGGTCACATCGAGGACTTTGCCGAAGTTTCCAGCCTGCTCATGGTCCGTGCCTTTCAAGGCCGTCATGATGTCTTCATCACCGTAAACGGCGATGCCACCGACGATGGACAAGCGGACGTCTGGGTCCACGGCGTTGATGATGTTGCGGTAAGGGTTGGCGTGAATGTTATCGATGACCACAAGGTCAGCTGCGGTTCCTGGCGTGATGGTCCCGACATCGTTCTGCCAGTTGGTGGCGTAGGCAGCTCCTGAGGTCACCATCTCAACCATTTCGTAATCGGTGAAGATGTCTCCGAGCATCTCATCGTCCCACAAATCGGCGACCTTCAGTTCGTGCAGTGGAGATTTGGAACCTGAAGGCGCCCAGTCAGGCGCCAACGTGATGTGGACACCTGCTGCTTTGGCCGCCGCAACATCGGCGGTGTTGCCGTAGAGCAGGAGATTGGACAAGGGCGACCAGACCAAACTGGCTCCGGCTTGGGCCATTTGAGCAAACTCTTGCTCGCCGAGCGCCACTCCGTGAATGAGCACCAGCTCGCCCACCAGGAGGTTATTCTGGACAAGGATGTCGAATTCGGCTCGGCTCGACTCGTCCACGCCTTCTGCAATGTGGACGAACCAGGCGTCCAAGGTTCCGCTGGAGTTTCCTGTTTTGATGTGGTTGCCGACATAATCCGAGGTCAGTTCCGTGACTTTGGTGTGAATCTCGTCTCTTCCGAAGTTGTAGTCTTCGATGTTACGAGCGAGCACCGTGGCGTAACTGTCGTCGGGGTTGTTTGGTCCACCTTGGGCAGAGGTGGTGCCGCCGACGATGGATTTCATTTCGATGTACTTCATCGCTTGAGATTCCATGTTCCAGTAAGGGCCTGAGTGGACGAGCATCTTTGGTTTGGTGACCTGTTCGCTGTAGTCAGGGTGGTTCTTCCACTCGTAGCGGTTGTTGTATCCACCCCACTGGCTTCGTTGGTTTTCGGCCAAGTGCGGTGTCATTTCCCAAAGCGGTGCCTGATTGTAATGCAAGTGGTTGTGAAGGTCGATAAGGCCCGGATAGATGGTCCCGTTGGTTTCCACGACGGGCACGTTGGTCAGTTGGATGTCGGATGGCACATCGTCCTCCCAAACTGCCTCGATCATGCCGTCTTGCACGAGGATATGCCCTTCGTTGATGACATCGGCCTCCCCCGTCATGGGGACGATGCGGCCCTTGAGAACGTAGGCTCCCGTGTGCACGTTATCGGTCATGCCGTAGCAACGCACCATGTTCTGGGCCACAGGATAGGTGGCGTTGCCTGCCCAGCCGGGAGTCGGTGGTTCCACTTTGGTGATGCTGCCGTTGAGGTCCTTAACGTAGGAATTGTCCCACCACGAATCCTCTGCAGGATAAGAGAGCGTGTCGATGACGTTGCCACCTGCGTCAGAAATGGTTACGGTTTCATCGTTCCAGTAGTCGAGTTCAATGCGAGAACTGGCACGGAAAATCACGATGTAGGCATCGGGTTCAATCGTGGTGTTCCAGGCGAGGCGGCACGGTCCTGAGCCGCCCCCCGTGATGTCGTCGAGAATCCAGTCCGAAACATCAACCGGTTCTGCTCCGCTGTTCCAAAGTTCAACAAATTGGTCGGATGCAGAACCCACATCGCCATCACCGTTCCAGTCCACGCCTTCGTAATCCACGCTGGAGGCAGAGACGAGGACTTCGCTGATTCGGATCTCTGCAGCGCCTCTCGCATTGACTTCGTTAGGGGAGACCGGAGCAGCATCGAGCAGAGCGGGTGAACCGCTTGCCGACAAAAACACGAGGACGAGGAGAAGAGGGGCCAATGTTCGGTGCACGTCTTTTCCACTCCCAATCAGCACATAAGGTCAACTCCGATGTTTGCTTGACGGTCACATGGCTTCAAAAGGGGTAAACCAC
>Ga0181566_10001417_pt1 | contig 19701 bp, 20 predicted proteins | sample 101ome_15_FD_133762 | JGI IMG/M metagenome (GOLD analysis project Ga0181566, IMG submission 133762) | Coastal salt marsh microbial communities from the Groves Creek Marsh, Skidaway Island, Georgia - 101402AT metaG (megahit assembly) | ecosystem: Environmental > Aquatic > Marine > Intertidal...
AAGCATTTTACTTTGGATAAAGCCATGGAAGGACCTGACCACAGAGCCTCATTAGAGCCGGTAGAGCTTAAAGCCATGGTGAATGCTATTAGAAATATTGAGAATGCATTGGGTAAGAGCGATAAAAATCCCACGCCAAGTGAGAGTATTAATATAGATATTGTTAGAAAGTCTATTGTGGCCAATAAATCGATTAAAAAAGGTGACAAATTCTCCGAAAGCAATCTCGCCGTTAAGCGACCAGGAAATGGTATTAGTCCAATGGACTGGGATGACATTATTGGCACCATTGCCACTAAGGATTATCAGGTTGATGAGTTGATATGATAAGGCGAAAAATATGCGTGGTAACCGGTACCCGTGCAGAATACGGACTGCTATATTGGCTTATGAAAGAAATAGATGCTGACTATGATCTAGAGCTTCAGATTGTGGCCACAGGTATGCACTTGTCGCCAGAATTTGGCAATACTTACCAGCAGATTGAAAGGGATGGTTTTAATATTGATAAAAAGGTGGATGTCTCACTTACCTCAGACACAGAGATAGGCATCAGCAATTCTATTGGGCGGGGCGTTATCGGATTCGCTGATGTATTTCATGAGTTGCAGCCAGATTTGATCGTGGTTCTAGGTGATCGATTCGAGATTTTCTCGGCTGCAAGTGCGGCCATGGTAGCTAAAATACCCATAGCGCATATACATGGTGGAGAGATTACAGAGGGATTGATAGATGAGCCAATTAGGCATTCAATCACTAAAATGAGCCACCTTCATTTTGTAGCAACCGATGAATATCGAAATAGAGTTGTTCAATTAGGCGAACAGCCAGATAGGGTATTCAATGTTGGCGGTTTGGGCATTGATAATATTAAAAAACTAACCCTTTTATCTAAGGGTGACTTTGAGAAGGCCATTGATTTTAAGTTAGGGGTAAGGAATTTATTGGTAACTTTTCACCCAGTTACACTGGAAAGTCATACATCTAAAGCTCAGTTTCAAATTTTGTTAGACGCTATTGGTGAGCTAGAAGATACAAACATTATCTTCACCAAGGCAAATGCCGATACTGATGGCAGAGTCATTAATGCCATGATAGACAGCTACACAGCTGAACACTATAATACTATTGCCTTTTCATCTATGGGGCAATTGAACTATCTAAGTGCATTGCAATTTGTAGATGCAGTTGTAGGCAATAGTTCGAGTGGTTTACTTGAGGCGCCTAGCTTTAATATCGGAACCATTGATATAGGTGATAGGCAGAAAGGACGCATTAAGGCAGATAGTGTGATTAGCTGCCCACCTGATAAAAACAGCATTAATAATGCATTTAGAACTTTGTATTCGACACAGTTTCAACATATGATCAAAAGGGTTGAGAATCCCTATGGCAGTGGCGGGGCCAGTAAACAGGTTGCAAATGTAATAAGAAATATTGACCTGTCAGGTATTGTTAAAAAAACTTTCTATGATCTTAAGGGGTAGTTTGATGAAGATCTTGTTTATTGGTACGGTTGAATTTTCACTACATATGCTTGAGAAACTGGTTAGTTTGGATATTGACTTGGTTGGTGTTTGCACCAAAAAACACTCTGGTTTTAATAGTGATTTTGCTGATTTAACACCTCTGTGCAAACTTCATTCGATACCGTACTTGCATTTAGAGGATATAAATTCTAAGGAGAGTGTCCAATGGATAAAAAGGTTAAACCCTGATGTGATTTTTTGCTTTGGCTGGTCATTTTTGTTAAAGAAAGAGGTTTTGACTATACCAAAATTAGGTGTTGTTGGTTACCATCCTGCAAAGTTGCCAAAAAATAGAGGCAGACATCCTTTGATATGGGCTTTAGTACTAGGACTGGAAAGCAGTGCGTCTACCTTTTTCTTTATGAATGAAAGTGCGGATAGTGGCGATATTTTATCGCAAGTTGACTTCAATATTTCTTACAAAGATGACGCTGCAAGTGTTTATAAAAAGGTAGTGGATGTGGCTTTGCAGCAGGTAGAAGATATTGTTTTTAAGCTTCAAAATGGTACGTTATCGACTGTTAAGCAGGATAATAGTGTAGCAAATACTTGGAGGCGACGAACAGAATTAGATGGGTTGATTGATTTTCGCATGAATAGTCGCTCTATCTACAACCTGACAAGAGCCCTTACCAGGCCTTATATGGGGGCGCATATCAACTATAATGGTAATAATTTTTCTGTATGGAAGGTTAAAGAGGTCGAGGATTGCCGACACAATTTTGAGCCAGGAATGGTACTAGAAGCCGTAGATAGAACTTTTGTTGTTAAATCTTATGATGGTGCAATAGAAATAATGGAGCATGATTTTGATACTTTGCCAAAAGTTGGAGAGTATTTATGAGTAAAGTTTTGGTTGTTGCTGTTCATCCGGATGACGAGACGCTTGGTTGCGGGGGAACATTGCTTAAACATAAGGCTGATGGAGATGAAATTCATTGGATGATTGCAACAGAGACAAATGACACTAACGGAACGGAACGTCGAGATTCTGAAATTAGCCAGGTAGCGAGACTCTATGGTTTTAATTCGATCAATAGGCTTAGCCTGCCAACCACAAAGGTTGATACATATGATGTGGGCGAGTTAGTTGCTAGAATCGCTTCGGTTATCAATGAAATAAGGCCTGATACCATATATTTACCCTTTAAAGGGGATGTGCATAGTGATCATAAATATATCTTTGATGCAGCATATAGTTGCACAAAGTCTTTTCGCTATCCTTTTATTAAACGAATATATATGATGGAAATTTTAAGTGAAACAGAGTTTTCTACAGGTATTGGAGGTGATTACTTTGTTCCGAACGTATTTGTAGACATTAGTAAGTATCTTGATAAGAAAGTCAAAATAATGAATGTGTATAAAGATGAAATGGATATGCATCCGTTTCCCAGAAGTGAAAAAAATATTAAGGCACTGGCAACATATAGAGGAGCAACATTTGGCTGCCGGTATGCAGAGAGTTTTATGCTGTTAAAGGAAATCCGTGATTAATGTTGATGACATAAAACTAACAAGAGATTCTACTATAGAAGAGGCTTTTAAGGTTATTAACAATGGCGCAGTCCAAATCGCCATAGTTGTTGATGCTAGTGATAGGCTGATTGGTACAGTTACCGATGGCGACCTAAGGCGAGCAATTTTATCCGGAAAGAAGCTAACCGATCAAATTCAAGGTGTGTTTAATATTACGCCTGTCGTGGCTAATATAAATAACACCAAAGAGGAAGTTGTTAATATTTGCTCGTCTAAGCAAATACACCAAATCCCCATTGTGGATTCAGGCGGCAAAGTGATTGGCATTGAATTGATTGACGATCTTATCAAGGCAACGCCGCATAATAACAAGGTTATTTTGATGGTGGGCGGATTAGGGACAAGATTGAGACCTTTGACTGAACATACGCCAAAACCGATGTTGCCAGTTGGTGGTAAGCCTATTTTGCAAACTATTGTTGAAAGATTTGTTAGCTATGGCTTTGTCAATATCGTCATGTGTATTGGTTATAAATCGAGCATAATCCAAGATTTTTTTGGCGATGGAAAAAAGTTTGGTGCCAACATCGAATACGTCTTGGAAGAGGATCGTATGGGGACTGCAGGCGCTTTAAGTTTATTGAGTAAAAACCAAAAACCAAAAGCATCGTTCTTTGTTATGAATGGGGATCTATTAACCAATGTTAACTTTGAACATTTAATGGATTTTCACCTAAGAAGTCAAGGTAAGGCAACTATGTGTGTACGCGAATATGATTTTCAAGTGCCTTATGGCGTTGTTGAAACTAATGAGGATAGTGTTGTTGCAATTACAGAAAAACCGGTGCACAAATTCTTTGTCAATGCTGGCGTTTATGTGCTTGAGCCAGAATGTATTGATTTGATTCCACAAAGTGAATTTTATGATATGCCTTCTCTATTTGATGAGATGATCCGCTTACAACAAAAGGTTGCCTCCTTCCCTATTCGGGAGTATTGGCTAGATATTGGGCGCATCGAAGAATATGACAGGGCTAATTCGGATATCCATACAACCTTTAATTAATATGAGTAAGATTATAGATACCATATTAATAGTAGGCTTGGGCAGTATCGGAAAGAGGCACGTTGAAATTATTAGCCAAGCTTTTCCACAAGTTCATATTGTAGTCTATAGACATCGCTCGTGTGATTCGATCCAGGATGATAGTTTGCCAATTAGGCATTGCACCTCTTCCTTAGATGAGGCTATTGCATTTAAACCACAATTAGCCATCATTGCTAATCCAGCAACTAAACATGTCATTATTGCAAAAAAATTAGCTATCCACGGTATTGATCTAATGATCGAAAAGCCTATTTCAAATAACTACCAAGATTCGTTAGAATTGATTGATGTATGTCGCCAGCACAATGCACTATTGACAGTGGCTTACAATCTGCGATTTTTACCGTCATTAATCCACTTCAAGCAATGCGTTGAGTTAAAGATGGTTGGAGATATATACGCTGTACGTTCAGAGGTTGGCCAATACTTGCCAAGTTGGCGACCAGAATCGGATTATAGAAATGGTGTGTCTGCCAGAAAGGATATGGGTGGCGGTGTGCTGTTGGAGCTGAGTCATGAAATTGACTACCTACGGTGGATTTTTGGTAAAGTCGATTGGGTGCAAGCGCATGCCTCTAGACAAAGCCATCTGGAGATTGATGTTGAGGATAGCGCCAGTATTATTCTTGGTATGGAGAGGAGCGTTGGTAGCGATCTGATAGCGTCTTTAAATATGGATTTTATTAGACATGATACAACGCGCAGGTGCTATGCTATTGGAGAAAAAGGGACACTGATGTGGGATGCCATATCTGGAGAGGTGAAGAAATTTCCCCAAGGTGGTGAGTCCTGGGAGGTGTTGTCACAATCTTTGCCAGATAGAAACTATACGTATACACAGGAGATCGCCTCATTTTTTGAGGCTGTTGAATCAAGAGGCGATTTAGCCATATCGGCAAAGGATGGCGTGGAAGTTGTTAGGGTGATTGAGGCGATTAAAGAGTCTAGCCGTAAAGGAAAGAAGGTTCATTTATAACATGAAGTATGTAGTTTTGATTTGTGCTCGAGGGGGATCTAAGGGTCTGCCGGGGAAAAACATTAGGCCTTTGGATGGAGTGCCATTGATTGGTTGGTCGATTAACACTGCAAAACAAATCGAAGGTATTTCACGCATTATTGTATCAACTGACTCTCAGGAGATTGCTGATGTTGCATTGGCGTATGGTGCCGAGGTTCCATTCATGAGACCCAAGGAATTAGCCCAGGATAATAGCCCTGAGTGGTTGGTTTGGCGACATGCAATTAATTATTTAGAGGATCATGAGAAAGGAATGGATGCAATCGTAGTGCTTCCAGTAACTGCACCTCTGAGGTCGGTTAATGACGTGGAAGCCTGTATTCGTTTATTTGAAGAATCAGAGGTAGATTCGGTTATTACCGCCACTGAGTCAAGTAGAAGTCCTTATTTTAATATGATTGCTCAAAATGGCAATGGTTACACCTCATTGGTTATTTCACCAGATTCACAGGTCACAAGAAGACAAGATGCACCGGAGGTATTTGATATGACAACCGTGGCTTATGTTGTTAGTGCAAACTTTGTGAAAACCAATAATGGTATTTTCGAAGGCAGAGTGAAAAGTATCATTGTGCCGAAAAATAGAGCGGTTGATATTGATGATTTGATAGACTTTAAATTGGCAGAGTTGATTTTAAAAGAAGAGCTATAAGAGATGAAATTATTAAAAGATAAGGTTGTTGTTGTTACTGGCGGCGCTGGATTGCTTGGACAAGAATTTATCAAAGCTGTTGTTAGTCAGGGAGGTATAGGTGTTATTGCGGATATGGATGCAAGTTACGGGCATCAAGTTAGCAGTACTCTTGGAGAGGAATTGCATTCTGAACACGTGTTTTTTGTGGAATTTGACACAACCAGTGAGACCTCTATCAAAAGTGCCATTCAAGAATTGCATGATAAGTTTGGAAAAATAGATGCGCTGATTAATAACGCCTACCCGAGAAACCCGAATTACGGCAAGCATTTCTTTGATGTTGAGTATGAAGACTTTGTAGACAATGTAGGTATGAATCTAGGAGGATACTTTTTGGCATCGCAATTGTTCGCCAAATATTTTCAAGAACAAACATTCGGTAACATTATTAACCTGTCTTCGATTTATGGCATTATCCCTCCAAGATTCGAAATCTATCAAGATACCGGAATGACAACCCCTGTAGAATATGCCGCTATTAAATCTGGCTTAATTCATCTAACAAAGTATATGGCAAAGTACTTTAAAGGGATGAATATTAGGGTTAATGCGATTAGTCCGGGTGGGATTTTAAATGAGCAGCCTAAGGAATTTTTAAAATCATACGATCAACTCTGTCTGAGTAAAGGTATGTTAAGTAAAGATGATGTTAACGGGACTCTTGTATTTCTATTAAGTGATATGAGTCAGTATATCAATGGCCAAAACATTGTGGTCGATGACGGGTTTATTTTATAAAACTAAATATTTAAGTAAGAAAGTATGAAGACTGAAAAAGACAAAATATTTTGGTGTAAAAATTGTTTAAATATGTCTACTAGACCCAGAATTAGCTTCGATAGTAGAGGTTGGTGTAATGCTTGTCAATGGATGGAAGAGAAGCAAGCAATGAACTGGAGTTCAAGAGAGGCGGAGCTGGAGAATTTATTGGAAAAACACAGATCAACCTCTGAAGCTTTTGACTGTATTGTTCCTGTTAGTGGTGGGAAAGACGGCTCTTACGTTGCCTACATGCTAAAGGAAAAATACAATATGAATCCTTTAACCGTAACAGTCAGACCGGCATTATCGCTTGAAATAGGAGATCAGAATCTATCTAACTTCATTCAGTCGGGGTTTAGTCATATACACATCTCCTGTAATCCACTCGTTTTAGATAGACTGAACAAATATGGTTTTATAGAAAAAGGCTTTCCTTATTATGGTTGGCTAATAGCCATTATGACAGCAGTTATCAAAACCGCTGTGAATTTCAAAATACCATTGATTTTTTATGGTGAAGATGGCGAAGTGGAATATGGCGGGTCAACCGAGAGCAAAGATAAGCCCATATACAATGTAGAGTATATGAAAAGAATTTATCTGGAAGGCGGACACGATAAAGTGCTCGAAAATATTAAGTCCGATGGCGATATAAGTAATGCAGACTTGGCATTTTTTCAATTCCCTGGCGATGATGAAATTGCCAACAATGAACTATTATTTACACATTGGTCGTACTATGAGCCATGGGATTCATATAGAAATTATGTAGTTGCCAAAGAGCATTGTGGTCTCATCGAGAAGGACGATGGAAGCCAAGACACGTTTACTAATTTTGCCCAGAATGACCAAGCTTTATATTCTTTGCATGCGTATCTTATGTATCTTAAATTTGGCTTTGGAAGAGCAACCCAGGATGCAGGTATTGAAATTAGAAGAGGGGCTATGACTCGGGATCAGGCGGTTAATCTAGTTTACATGTATGACAATGCCTATCCTGCTGAGTTGATTGATGTGTATTTAGATTATTACCAAATGACTAAAGAAGAGTTTGATGCAGTATTGGACAAGTATGTTAATGAGGATTTATTCCATAAATTAGACGGCATATGGCAACCAAAATTTAGTGTCGGAGAGGATTTTTATTTGTGAATATTGCCATTGTTGACTATGGTATGGGCAATATCAAGTCACTACACTCTGCTTTTAAATATATAGGTTGTGATAATATTTCGGTCACCTCTAATGAAGCAGCATTAACGCATGCCGATAAGATTGTTCTTCCCGGTGTCGGTGCTTTTGGCCGAGCCATGAAATTAATATCATCTAGCGGACTTGATCTGGTATTGCAGGAGCTAATTCTTGATAGGAAAAAACCCATACTTGGCATTTGTTTGGGAATGCAGTTATTAGGTCAATCAAGCAATGAAAATGGGGAGAGCAAAGGATTAGGGTTTGTTGATGCTGTAGTTGATAATTTTGAATTGGATGAGGGTCTTTCTGTGCCTCATGTTGGCTATAACCAAATTCAAGCTAATAATTCCTCCAGGCTTTACAGAAGTATGAATAAGGTGTTGGATTTTTATTTTGTGCATGGCTACAAGATGTCAAGCGATCAAGATATTGGGCAAAGTATGTGCCACTATGGAGAAAACTTTATTGCCAGTTTCGAGGTGGACAATATTACTGGTACTCAATTCCATCCTGAGCTGAGTCAAAAGAATGGTCTACAGGTGCTGAAGAATTTTATTGAATTATTCTAAATGTTAAGAAAAAGAGTTATATTTACCCTAGTCTATAGTGACGGATTTTTTAACCAGAGTCGGAACTTTCGGTTGCAAAAAGTTGGCAATATCGCTTGGTTAGAGAATAATTACAAGTTTCGGGAGATTGCCTTTTCTTTGGATGAGTTGGTTGTTTTGAATGCGACTAGAGGCGACAAAAATCTTGCAGACTTCTCTGTAACATTAAGCCAATTGGTGGATGATGTTTTTATCCCCATTACTGCCGGCGGCGGTATTCGTTCATTTGAGGATGCTAAATTACTGTTTGATCATGGCGCTGACAAAGTTATTGTTAATACGACATTATCTAGCGACAAACAGCTTATTAAGGATATTGTGGAACACTATGGAAAGCAGAGTATTATGGCATCAATCGACTATGATAAGAGTGGCGTTTTAATAGCAGACGGTACCCAGAGAGTTGAGTTATCACTGGCAGACTATATTGTTTATGTTGAATCGTTGGGTGTGGGAGAAATATACCTTAACTCTATTGAAAAGGATGGCACAGGATTTGGTTATGACTTAGAAGTAGTTAAACAAGTTTCAGAACAGATAAATGTTCCCCTGATTATTGCTGGTGGCGCTGGAAACAAGCATCATCTGCTAGAGGGAATTAATCTACCAAAGGTTAGCGCAGCTGCCACGGCTAATTTGTTTAATTTCATGGGAAATGGATTACCAGATGCTAGGGCATACATGATTGAGAAAGAGTGTAATTTGGTAAATTGGTTATAATTACATGGATTTTTATAGAAAAGAAAATTTACTAGATAATTTTGTTCTAGTTGATGGGATTGCTAGGTGTGGAAAGTCTTTGGTTTCTCCTATTCTTTCAAGTCTTGAAAGGGTTGAAATTGAACGCGTAGAGGGGATTTTTGACTTTGTGTCTGTCTCTCACTATTTTGGTGGAATGAGTGAAGAGTGCGCAATAAATCTATTAAGAAGCGTTGCCGACGGGTTTATATATGACAGCTATCTATCAAGGAATGCAAATTTTAGATGGAGTGACCACTCTAGTGTGTTTAAAAGTCCTAATAAGATTCTGTATTTAAAACGATTGTTTGCAAAAGAAGGGCCTGAAACAGTTGAAAGGATTATTCGAGAAAAACCCATTTTTCAAAGTCAGGGCCACGATCAAATACGATTTGTCAGATTGTTGCTTAAAGCATGGCCAAACACCTTTCGAATGATTGAAATTATTCGAGATCCTGTGGATCAAATTGATGCTTGGGCGCGAAGAGGTTGGGGCAATCGATACTGTGTTGACCCCATGTCGCTAACCCCTTGTTTTAAACATGAGAGTCATGCAGTTCCTTTTTATGCATACGGGTGGGAAGATGAATATCTAAAAATGCAGCCTATAGATCGAATTGTAAAAATGTTGTATCATCTGCAGCTTGAAAATAGACGGTCATATGAATCTCTCAGCATTTCTGAAAAGGAGCAGATATTTGTTCTTCGTTTTGAAGATTTGGTTTCTGATACAGAGAAATATGTGGCCGATATTGCCAAATTTCTTGACACTTCAACAACCAAATACACCAAATCTGCAATTAAAGCACAAGGGTGTCCTAGGTATCAAGACCCGGCAAAGCGGGTTCGACGCTTAAACTCCATAACAAAAGAGGCAACAAAAGAGTCGCTACTCCTTGTGGATGAGATGATTGAGGACTATAAGAGTGATTGGGTTTAGTTGATCGTTATAATATATCGTTTTGACTTTCCTCTTTAATTGCGTGTATCAATGCTTTCTAACCTAACTAAAGCTAAAACTTTGGAGTATTTAGCACCTAAACTGACTGAGTTTGTAGTGCCTAAATCTCTAAGCTTTACAGTGTCAGACTTTGAAAGAGATTCTAGCGCACTATGTAGGGAGGTCGAAAGGGTATTTGGTGGGTCGACCGTGGTAGTTCGGTCTTCCGCCATCGATGAAGATGGTAGTGTCAATACTTTGGCTGGCGAGTACGAGTCCGTTCTGGGTGTGTCATCAGGTGAGCTAAACTCTATTTCAAAAGCAGTTAATCTGGTTGTGGATAGTTACACTCAGAAAGAGAACAATGATCGAAACAATGAAATCTTAGTTCAAAAAATGATATCTGACATCAGTATGAGCGGCGTGATATTTACACATGATCTTAACACTGGCGCTCCTTATTACGTTATAAATTATGACGACATCTCTGGTTTGACCGATACAGTAACTTCAGGCGATAGTGAGCATTCTAATAGAACGCTCTATGTGTGTAGAGACAAACTGCATTTTTTGAATTCTGAACGATTCCAGGCACTTTTGAAAGCTGTTCGAGAGCTGGAAAATATTATAGGTAGTGATTTTCTAGATATAGAATTTGCCCTAGGTGAAGACTTGGTGCCATACTTGTTGCAAGTTAGGGCGATTACTACGCAATCAATATGGAACTCTACATTTTCAAGTAGCAATTTTAAAGATGGGCTTTCTAGTGTTGAACACATATTAAGAGAGTGTTTTAAAAAAACCGAAGGTGTTTTGGGCAGCACGACTGTATTGGGTCAAATGCCAGATTGGAATCCTGCTGAGATGATTGGCAGAGCTCCACGTGCCCTTGCTCTTTCTCTTTATAAAAAGCTGATTACAAACCAAACCTGGTCAATCTCTCGAGGAATGATGGGTTATATGGAGCCTAAAGGACACCCTTTAATGATGTCTCTATTGGGGCAACCATTTATTGATACACGTTTAAGTTTTAATTCGTACCTCCCTATAGACTTATCGTTAGATATTGCCGAAAGATTAGTGGATACATGGGTAGATCGTCTTAAGAAGAACCCAGAGCTGCATGATAAGGTTGAGTTTGATGTGGCTATTACCACCTATAGCTTTGATATTGATCAAAAGCTAGAAGAGTTGGTTGGAAATGCAATTAGCCAGTTGGAAAAAGAAGAGTTTAAGGCAAAGCTCCACAAACAAACTGAAAAATTGATAATTGGTGACGGGGATTATGGAGTTAGTCGCGCACTTGAGCAAATAGATCTACTGTCTAAGATACACGCACAAGCTTCCGACTATGGCGATAATGATTTGTCATTATCGTTGATGATTAAAGATTGTATTGAATTAGGCACTATTCCGTTTTCTATTTTGGCTAGACATGGTTTTATAGCGCAAACACTTTTATTGTCATTGGGTAGATGTGGCATATTGAGTGAGCATGATATTCACTGTATTCAGTCTAGTATTAAGACAGTGGCTGGTGAGTTTGTAGATGATATGCAGTATTTTGGTCTTGGCAGCATCTCGAAAGAGACATTTATGGAGAAATATGGACACTTAAGACCTGGAACGTATGATATTCTGTCGCACAGGTATGACCAAATGGAGAATTTGAATCCGAGCATTGACTCTCCTGCTGCAGGGGGTTATGGACTTGATAAATTCCACCTTTCTAGCCAGACGTTGGAGAAAATTGATACCTTATTGGATCAAGAGGGTTTTGATAATATTACAGCCAGTCAGTTGATGACATATATTGAGTCTGCCATCCAGGGTAGGGAGTATAGTAAGTTTGTCTTTACACGCTCTGTTAGTGATATCTTAGAGCGGATTGCTCAAATTGGAGAGAGTTTGCATCTGACGCGTGACCATTTGTCACACATACCAGTTGATATATTCCTAGATGCGATTGAGGACGACTGTCCAGATACTAGAAAATCTCTGATGAGGATTGCTGAAATTGAGAAAAGTAATCATGAGATTAGTGTAGCAATACGTCTTCCACAAATTCTATCAGATGCTGCAGGAGCGTATGTGGTGCCATTTCAGGTAAGTCACCCAAACTTTATTACACGCAGAAAAATTACCGCGCCATGTGTTTTGCTAGATTCAAGGAGTGAAACTTCTATACTGGAGGGAAAGATTGTAATTATTGAGAATGCCGATCCAGGTTTTGATTGGATTTTTTCGCAAAAAATTGCAGGATTAATTACCAAATATGGCGGTGTAAATTCACACATGGCAATACGTTGTGCCGAATTTGGCATTCCAGCTGCAATCGGCTGCGGCGAGCAAAAGTTTGAAATGTTACTGAAGGCAAACCAAGTGCTCCTTGACTGCCCCTCAGGGTTAATTAATATACTACATTGATCTAAGTTTTGTTATGGTTGTTTGGATTATAGGTTTATCGGGCGCTGGAAAAACTACACTAGCCAATCAAGTTGTTAAAGAGACAAAAGAAAAGCTCGACAATGTTGTCTTGATTGATGGTGATATGGTGCGTGAAGCCTTTGAAAATGATCTTGGACATACTATGGAGGATCGACGAAAAAATGCTGACAGGATTTCAAGATTGTGTCAGTTGCTAGATAGTCAAGGGATTCATGTGGTATGCGCAATACTTTCCATTTTTCCCGAATCTAGAGAATGGAACCGGCAGCATATGAACAACTATTTTGAGGTGTTTATCGACGCTCCAATGTCTGATCTTATGCGTAGAAATTCTAAAGGTATTTATAGTCAAATAGACCAAAAATCATCTCCTGGAGTGGTGGGAGTTGATATTGATTTTCCTAGACCAGACCGCGCTGATTTGGTGATTGAAAATACAGGAGAAGTTGAAAATTTATTGCAGTTTTCCAGACAAATTGTAAGACAAATTACAGACTCGTAGCATACGATGTATACATATACAGAAAACAATTTGTTAGTACATCCTTGTCATTACATGTATGCTCCATTTGAGGGTGCTGTTATGTTGACGTCATATTTTTCTAGCCGAAGAAAAAGTGAGAATTTGTTTAACTCAAGCCTAGAAGTGGAGCATCTTGATGCAATAGACTCTTTTATATTGGAGCGGATGGGTAGCAGGGTTGGCACCGGAAAAGGTTTTAATACAAGTGTTATGAGTAGGGAAAGGCCTCTGGTAGATACTTTGGAAGAGTTTAGTGTCAACAATACCATTGTTACAGAGAGGGTGTTATATAGCCTTATAGTAAATCAGGCCTATGAAAGTGATTTTTCAACATTGACTAAAACATGGGTTAATCGCCTGGTGCAGCGTTTTGAAGTAAGTAAAAAGCTATATGAATTATATCCGCCTGGATTTCGAAAAGGGGAAGGTAGCAGTTCAAACGTAAAGCTATATTGGCTCTTTGCCTTATCATTGTGCCTAGCTTACTCCTCTAGTGAAAATCTGCAATATCTAAGCACTCTCTTGAAGATCAATGATACATTGTGCTCCTTAAACAAAGAAGAACTAGAGACACACATTCCATTATGTGGTCTGCAGTTAATTTTAGAGCTGGAGGCTGGCTACGTGAAAGACTTAATTGATAGCGAGACTAGCGAGGTGTTATGTATTTAAATGACGTATGCATGGTGGCGTCAGACACAACGCGCACAAGGGCATATATCTATGCATTGATTCGCCATCAACTACTGCCAAGATATGTTATTTTGTTAAACAACGAGGCAAAAGACTTGCTTCCCGGTCAATCCAATCAGAAGTCGAGTCTTGATGATCAACAATTGTGCGAGGCAGGCGAAGATGATTTCTGGAGTGAAGCGACATTTGATCAGTCCGCATCATTAACGTCCTTACTAAAGTCAGTCGAGATAGATTATGACATTGCATCTAGCTCCGATATTAATCATAAGAGCGTTATAAGATTAGTACAAAGAAGACCGGAGTCAGTTTTTATTTTTTCTGGTTTTGGTGGGGTTTTGCTAAAGAAGGAAATTTTATCCATTGGAAAAAAGTTTTTACATGTTCATGGCGGCTATTTACCGGAGTATAAAGGTAGTACGGCAAATTATTATAGTATGCTTGACAGTAGAAGGATGGGGGCATCGGCAATCTTTTTGACCAATGAAATTGATGGCGGACCCATTTTGTTGAGACGCATGTTTCCAATACCAAAGGCAACAGAAGATATAGATCATATTTTCGATTCAGCGGCGCGTGCAAAAGTTCTGATCGAGGTTTTAAAGTCATATGTTGATTCTGGAGAGTGGTGTCTTGATCTGGAGAGTGATCAAGATGGAGATACATATTATGTTATTCATCCAGTATTGAAGCATATAGCCATTTTAAGTAAACATAAGTAGACTCATGACAAAGCCCATTATTATAGGTGTTACCCAGCGTGTTGATTTTATAGAACCTTACAATGAAACCAGAGATTCGCTTGATGAAAATTTAATAAACTGGCTAAAAGGTGTTGATTGTATTCCTGTACCTATTCCAAATACTCTGATTAATATTTCTGCAAATGATAAAGTTCCTGACTTTTCTCAGCTAAATCGTTGGATTCGATCAATAGGTATACAAGGTTTTGTGCTATCCGGAGGAAACGATATAGGTGATTGTGTTTATAGAGACGAAACCGAGAGGTATTTACTCGATCTTGCTAAAAGGGAGAGTCTTCCAGTGTTGGGTTTATGTCGAGGCATGCAAATGATGGGTACTTGGGCTGGCGGAAAATTGGTTGAATCACCCAGCCATGTAGGGGTTAGGCATACTTTACATAGTGCATCTAGTGCGAAAGAATGGAAGAGGTCAGTCAACAGTTTTCATAATTTCTCTTTTAAGATTTGTCCCGATGAGTTTTCAGTTTTGGCAAAATCAACAGATGGCTGCTTGGAGGCTATGAGGCATAATGTATTACCGTGGGAGGCGTGGATGTGGCACCCTGAGAGGGATAAGGTTTTTTCAGAGTTTGACTATCAAAGAATACAGTCTTTATTTGATATTTAGGTTGATAAGTATGAAAGCAATAATACTAGCTGCAGGAGAGGGAAAGCGACTTAGGCCATATACTGACGATCGGCCTAAGTGCATGGTTGATGTGTGTGGGTCTAGCTTGATTGAGCGACAACTATCAGTCCTTAATTCAGAAGGGGTAAGCGACATTACCATTGTTGGTGGGTATAAGTCCCACATGCTCCGTCCATATAGTGACAACTTATTGGAGAATATTAATTATTCCAGCACAAATATGGTTTGGACTTTGTTTTGTGCTGAAGAGCAGCTACAAGGGAATGTTCTGATATGCTATGGGGATATTGTGTATTCGCGCAGTATCTTAAAGACTTTATTAAAGTCGACTGCTGATATTTCTACCACTATTGATATGGATTGGGAGTCCTACTGGAGAGCTAGAGATGAAGATGTTCTGAGCGATGCAGAAACGTTAAGGCTGGATATTGATGGATGCATCTTAGAGGTTGGAGGAAAGCCAACTACTGTGAATGAGATCGAGGGGCAATACATGGGATTAATAAAGCTGAATAATAAAGGAACTTCTATTTTTAAATCCACCTTTCAGCATGGATTGCAGTATGGGTTAATGGGCAGATTGGCCAAAGATGCGTATATGACAGACTTGCTACAGGAAGTAATCAACTCCGGGAATTGTGTAAAGTCGATACCTATACATGGAGGGTGGGTTGAAGTTGACACTGTTTCAGATTTAAATGCAGAAATCACTTGCAATCGACTTAGGGATATAGATCTATCGCTAAATCAATAGTAAGCTGTTATTATTTTCTAATTTGAAAGTTGAGTTTGTTGTGTAAGGGTCGCACCCTCCGATTTTAATCTTTGCGCCCTGAAAGAGAGTTTTGTGGTGATTGTACGGCTTGACTTGGCAAATGATAATGAATAGACATTAGAATTCTTATGAAAAATATAGTTTTAATAGATCGAGGGCTTATGTTGTTAGATTCTGTATACAGTTCTAACAAGGTAAACATAAAATATTTGATTGCTGATTATGATGCCCAGGTAGAAAAACTCAAGGAAGCATATGATATTGAGAATGTTTTTGCAGCAACTGATAGTTTGAACGAGCATTTAGCGCAAGCAGAAATTGATATAGACTACGATCTAATTGAAAAGTTCAAAGCAACACAGTTAAAATCAGAACATTTTCATGATAGGTTTTCTGATGATACCAACCTAATACAATATTATTATTTCTGTGCTTTGTCTTTTTGGCATCAAGTTTTTTCAACAGAGGATATTTCGGCGGTTGTGTTACGTGGTGTTGAGCATGGTGCCAATTATGACAATTTAGTTTTAGACGTGGCAAAGTATCACGGAGTATCTGGATATGTCATTGAAACCTTTGCTGGCAGGCCTTTAACAAATACACTAGCAAATGAGCTCAAGAAAAGCAATTACGGAGCTTCAGCCGCCGCAATCAAGCATTATAATTCAATGAAGTACGTATCGATTGATTGTCGGAAGCTTAAATTGCCCAAGGTTAATCTGACTAATTACCTCTTCTTTTTAAATAAAAATACATCCAATCAGTATAAAGATTCTAGCTTTAAAAATATTTCTAACAGGTTGATTTCTCTAAAGAAAAAGGTGCCGTATGGCTATTGGATGGCAATCAAGCATGCAATGTTTAGAAGTCGATTTAGTTTTTATAATGTCCATAGCGACGTCTCTGCATTATTGGAAAATATAAAGCATGTTAAATCTTTGAGTAAGTTTTATAATTCTGTGTCAGTAGATTTTGACCCTTCTAGAAAATGTGTTTTCTATGCGTTGCATTTTGAGCCAGAGGCTAGCATTACAGTAAGGGCGAGACTAAGAAATCAACTTACGATTATTAAGATGTTATCACAAAGTCTGCCGAGTGATTGGGTTTTGTATGTTAAAGAGCATCCGGATCAATTTAAATTAAATAAACCGGGGTTTTGGTTCTTTCTGATTACTGTTCATAAATTTAGAACAAACCAATTTTATAAGGAGATTTTAAAATTTAAGAATGTAAAGTTATTAAATTTCCGTATAAAAAGCAGAGATATCATTAATCAGTCTGAGGCTGTGGCAAGCATCAACGGAACTATTGCTCTAGAGGCAATTGTTTTAAATAGACCGTTAATATTATTTGGACATCAGAGTACACCTATAGGGTTATGTAACGATGCCTTAAAGGTAACCTCATTACAGCATTGTGTAGATGCTCTGTCGAAAATAAGCAAAGGGTATGTGCCTCAATATTCAGACTTCTCGGAATTGATCGACAACTATACTTTTGAGTTAAATGACGTCCATCCGCTTAGAGCTCAGTTATTGGTTGAGTATCTTGTGTGCGAGTATGGTGTTAAACAAGTAAGGGTTGGCTAATCATGGCACTGTTGGGGAGAATATTGGTATGAAGATTGCAGTGGTGGGCACGGGCTATGTAGGGCTCTCCAATGCATTGTTGTTTGCGCAAAATCATGAGGTAGTAGCACTTGATATTGATGCCAACAAAGTTAATTTAATCAATCAAGGAAAGTCACCAATCAAAGATGCTGAGATTGAAAATTTTCTTGCCAATAAGTGTTTGAATATTAGATCAACTTTGGTTAAAGAAGAGGCTTATTTAGGTGCAGAATTTGTGGTAATTGCCACGCCGACCGATTATGATGTTCAAACTAATCGCTTCAATACTTCATCGATTGAAGTGGTGATTCAAGATGTCATGGATATCAACCCTAATGCGGTTATGGTGATCAAATCAACTGTGCCTGTAGGTTACACAGAAAGCGTTAAAGAAAAGTTCAACTGCAAAAATATTATTTTTTCTCCAGAATTTTTGAGAGAAGGTAGTGCACTGCACGACAACTTATACCCCTCTCGCATTATTGTGGGTGAGCAGTCAGACAGGGCTAAGCAGTTTGCCAATTTGCTATCAGAGGGCGCCGTTAAGAAAGATATTGATACCTTGCTAATTAACGCCACCGAGGCTGAAGCTGTTAAGCTATTTAGTAATACTTATCTTGCTATGCGGGTTTCTTATTTTAATGAGTTAGATTCTTATGCTGCCAGTCATGGGCTTGACGCAAAGCAGATTATTGAAGGTGTTGGCCTTGATCCGAGAATTGGAAACCATTACAACAATCCATCATTTGGTTACGGAGGGTATTGCCTGCCTAAGGACACTAAGCAGCTTAAAGCAAACTACCAAGATGTTCCCAATAGCTTAATCACTGCTATTGTTGAGGCAAACGACACGCGAAAGGATTTTATTGCTAGTGCCATTTTGGCGCAGAGTCCCAAAGTGGTTGGCGTGTATCGCCTAGTAATGAAGTCGGGAAGCGATAATTTTAGATCATCTTCTATTCAGGGTATTATGCAGCGTATCCGGAGTCAGAATGTTAAGCTGGTGATTTATGAACCAACCATAGAAGAATATGAGTTTTTTGGTGCTGAAATTATTAAGGACTTGAATATATTTAAGCAAGTCAGTAGTATTATAATTGCTAACCGATCCTCAGGTGAGCTCGAAGATGTGGCAAGCAAGGTTTATACAAGAGACTTGTTTGGCAACAATTAATCAGTGGATAGAGATAGGTTATTTAGAGAGGTTGAATGTCAATTAAAAGTCTTGGAAAGCAAATTTTAAATCAGGATAATGAGAATCAAATTACTAAAAAATTGTTCGATGGGATTGATAAACATGCTAGGATCCTTGATGTAGGCAGTGGAAAAGGGCGCAATATCAGACTCCTAAATGAATTCGGCTTCTCCAATGTGTTGGGGGTCGAAATCAATCAAGATTTGGTTGACTTTGCCAACAAAAACAACTTAAACACCATCTCGGTAGATAATTTCTCAAAGCAGAAGGAGTTATTCGATGTGATTTTGTTTTCGCACATCATTGAACATTTCAGTCACAATGATCTCCTGGCATTTTTAGAGCATTATTTTTCTTACACTAAGGACGGGGCAGAAATAGTCGTTCTCACGCCGCTGGAGTCAAATTTTTTCTACAATGATTTTGACCATGTCAAACCGTATCACCCGCAAGGCATTGAGGCGGTTTTTTCAAATCAATTGGAACAAGTTCAATTCAGCAGTCGATTTTATCTCGATTTGCAGGATATTTACTTTAGAAAAATGCCGTTTAGGTTCTTGGTGTTCAGTAGAAAAATTCACCTTGGAAAGGTTAGCTTGCCCTATGTTTTAGTTAATGTTCTATCAGTTTTTGCTTGGCTTTTAACCGGAAAGTTATTAGGTAGAGTTACTGGATGGGGTGCCAGATATCGTATTCATCACAAGCCAAACAAAATGGAGAGAAATTGATAAACTTTTCGGTGTTGATGTCAATCTATCAAAAAGAGTCTCCAGGACATTTTGATAGGGCAATGCACTCCATTTGGAGTGATCAAACTGTTAAGCCAAGTGAGGTAGTTTTAGTGCAGGATGGCCCGTTGCCTGGTCCGTTGTTGGATCGAATCAGCGCCTGGCAAGATCAGCTGGGCAGCGTGTTAAATTGCGTTATTCTTAAGGAAAACGTTGGAACAGGAAAGGCCAAAAATATTGGAATCAAGGCATGCAGTCATGATTTGG
>Ga0181566_10001424_pt1 | contig 19638 bp, 12 predicted proteins | sample 101ome_15_FD_133762 | JGI IMG/M metagenome (GOLD analysis project Ga0181566, IMG submission 133762) | Coastal salt marsh microbial communities from the Groves Creek Marsh, Skidaway Island, Georgia - 101402AT metaG (megahit assembly) | ecosystem: Environmental > Aquatic > Marine > Intertidal...
ACGAAGCACCAAGTCTGGTAGAGTCATGTCGAGATAACCGGGAACCTTCGAAGCGAGAAACTTCCATCGCCTCTTGATGCTGGAAAGAGAACGATTGTCCACTAAAGACGCCCAGTCCACGACTTCAAGACTCGGCTTTTTCTGCTCGACGATGTTTTTCAGTAGCTCAATATCCTGATTTTCACTCCACGAACCGACGACGGTCATGTCAGGAGCGATCTGGTACCAGCGCTGTAAACAAGCCTGTTCGTTGCGAGTGCGAAGCTTGCTCGATATTGATTTCCAAGGGATGTTGTCGCGAAGTTCGAGGTGTTCAAAATTTTTACCAGGTCCACAACCGGGCCTTGCACCTCGTTCCTGGAAATGATCATTCACGAGTTGAACCAAGCGAAGAGTCTCTTCAGGCGACCAGTGTCCCGTACGTCTTTCAATGGGACACTTCGCAAGACGCCACCTGTCTCGACAGGCTGAAGCTGGTCGACCGATGACGCTTGAAATCTTCGACCACTTCGGACCGTGAATCGCGTACTGCTTCATCAACTCGTCCGTTTCGTCTTTGGTCCATTTACCCTTCGTAGCTTTCTTGTCCAAGTTTCTCAGAATCCAACCGTAAATTTGTTTCGCGTTTCTCGTAGCGACGTCTCGCGCGATCTCAATGAATGCTCGACGCTCTGAACGAGGAAAATCCGAACCTCTACCACCCTGCTTCTGGCGGCGTTCGAACAAGAAGTCATAATCTTGTCTATCGAATTCCTCTCCGAGCCCGTGCGTGTCAGCCCACCGCTTGATGGCGGCTCGAGTCGCGGTAATTTCCACTTTTGTCCACTGTCCGAATCGCTGACCCTCAAACTTGACGTCCCATTCACTCTGAGTGTCAGCCGATACGCTCGGTCCTCGCTCGGGCCGGCTTTCTGTCTTTTTTTTCGCTCCTCGCTCGAGATGGAGTTTTACTAAATCTACCGGTTGCCCGTCCTCCGCGGCTGGATATTGCGACGTCGAGCTCGACGGCGCGGCCGACAAACTCCGCTCGCCCTCTCCTCCTCGTCCTCGCGCTCGCACCTTCGCTTCCAGTCTCTTCAAAGTCGTCTCAGATTGCGCCGCGACGTCCGCCAGCGTCACGACGCCATCCATCCGCGCCTTGCCGTCGTGCCTCTTCGACGGCCTCGCCGCCGCGCGCGCCATGCCGTTCGTTCGCAGACGTCTCTCCCCGCGCCTCCTTCGCGCCTCGCCACGCTCGCCCACGACCGAGCCTACCCTCCTCCTCGCCGTCGATCCGTCGTCGATCCGTCACACGGTCGGTCGGGCACGCGGGTGCTTACCTCCCACGCGACCGGTCACGACCGCTCAAAGGGGCGACACGACACACGGGTCTCCGTCGTCCGTCGTCCCCCACGCGCGGGTCTCCGTCCACGCGCGCTCGCGCGTCCCCACGCGCGAGTCCTCCCGTCCGTCGTCGTCCGTCGTCTCCCGTCGCGACGAGACGCGAGCGAACGCCGAATCGCGACGAGCGCGTCGTCCGTCGTCCTCCGTCCGCGATTCTTCGCGAGACGACGACGCGCGCGCGCGTGATTGCGGCGCATTCGCCGCGCGCGAAAGAATTCCTGAGGGGGGGGGGACTCCCGGGTTTTCAAGGGGGTGGGTGGGGCAACATCGTGGGTCATGACTCGTTCTTTTTGAACACGCATCATCGGTCGCGAACAGACACGACCGCGCCACAGGGGGGGGTCGTAATAATAAGTGACGGTTGGTGTGGTCGGTCGGACACGCGAAGGGGCGGGACGGGCGGGGGGTGTGTGTGATGGGTCCCGAACGGTGTAGGTGTCCCATCCTCCTAAGGTCGTCCCAAGGTCGTCCCAAGGTCGTCGGTCGTCGGTCGTCGGTCGTCGAGCGATGGATGGATGGATCGACGCGCTAGCGCTCGGTGTGAGCGTCGTCGGTGGTGCGGACGAAGTCTTCGGCGGCGAGGACGCCGGCGGCGAGGAGGTCGGCGCGCGCGCGCGAGACGTCTCGCGCGAGCGAGGACGCCTCGGACGCGCACGAGGGGAAGAAGACGACGGAGTGGGCGATGAGGACGAGGGAGTACAGGGCGAAGGCGGCGATGGCGTACGCCGGGGCCTGGGAGGACGCGGGCGAGCGGTCAGTCGGTCGGTCGGTCGGTCGGTCGGTCGGTCGGCGCGCGCGAGGCCGAGGCGGATGGGAAGTCAGTCAGCCAGACGGTGTCTCGATCTCGAGCGACGTCGATCGACGCGCGGACGTACCGCGACGACGTGTGGACGCGCGCTCGGTGAGAGCTCGATGTGGGTCAACGCGGCGTACCACGCGGCGAGGAGCGCCGCGCCGATGGCGCCTGGGTGAGAAGAGGCGCGCGTTCGGAACGGTCAGTCGAAGGTCACTCGCGCGTGCATTCGCGCCCTCTCGCGTCGTCCTCGCTCGCGCGCGCGTTCGCGCGCACCGAAATATTGCGCCCGAGTCATCGCACGCGTTCGTTCGTTCGCTCGCCCGCGTCGCCCGCGCGCGCGTACGGGCGCGCGTCGAGCTCTGACGCGAGCGACGACGGTCGCTTCGCATCCGCGCGCGAGTGCGCGACGCGCCGATAGTCGCCGTCGTCACCCTCTCTGTCGCGCGCGATCGATGCGTGCGATGACGATCTCGATCTCGCCGCGCCGTCACGGCGTCGACGCGGGCGCGCGCGCGAGCCGTGGGTCGAGATCGTCGACGGTGCGGAGGATGCTGTTGACGACGATATCGCTGGTGATGGTGTTCGCGTCGTCCGCGCTGGCGCAGGGAGTGCCCGGACCGGTGGCGGCGGCGATGCGTGGAGATTTATCGTGGTTCGACGACGCGGCGTTGGCGTATGAAGGAGACGAGCTGCGAGCGCTGGTGAATCGACAGGAATCGGATCACGGGTACACGGCACTCGCGGCGGCGGCGACGAGCGGGAACGCGACCGTGGTGGACAAAATCTTATCCATCGGTGGAGATCCAGAGATCGAAGATCACGATGGACACACGGTGGTGAACATAGTGGCGGCGTTGGGAAACGTCGAACTCATGAGGCTTTTCCATGAACGCGGAGTGAACGTGTTGAAGTTGTCGCGAGACGGGTTCACGCCATTGCAACGCGCGGCGTGGGGTAAGACCGCGGGTCACGTGGACGTCGTGAAGTATCTGGTCGGTGAATGCGGTGCAAACGTCGATGAACTCGACGCCATGGGTTTCACCGCCGCTTATAGGGCGGTGGAGCACCGAAACGACTTTATGCTCCGCGTGTTGCTCGAGCTCGGGGCGAATCCAAACTCTGAAAATAAGCGAGGAGATTCGATGCTCGCCACGGCGGTGCGCAAGCAAAAGATCGAGACGGTGGAGACACTGCTGGCGTTTCAGGCGGACGTGATGAAAAAAGACTCGAAGGGTCGTAACTTGCGCAAGCTCGCCAAGCAACTCAGATCGAAACGAGTGTTGGAGATCATCTCGCAAGCGTACGCAAACGCGGAGCGCGGCGGCGAGTTGTAGAGCGTAGTGTAGTGTCTCTGGTAGTTGACTCAAAAAGAATTTAATGTAGAATACAAGCGCGAGTGCGCACGCGCGCGTCATCCAAATCCATTTCTCACCGTTATCGGGAGTCGAGTTTGAGCGCTCGAACGGGCTCTACTTCTCCTCGTCGTCGTCTTCAAATCCCCGCGTCTCCCGCGACAACGCGTTCAATAGAAATTCCGAACTTTCAAGAATCCTATCGAGCGAACACTCTCCGTCCTTGATGACTTTATCGTACGCCTCCAACCGCGCTCGGTCGCGCTCGACGCCTCGCTCGAGTTCCTTCGCGCGCGCTCGCAGAGCGTCTGAATCTCTCTCCATCGCCTCGATCCGTCGCAGCGTCGCTCGCTTCCTTCGCTGCAATTCCTGTAAGCCTACGCGCGCGCGTCCACGCTCCTCGCTTCGGTCAGTCGATCGATCTCGTCCCTCGCTCGCGCCTTCGCCGCGCCCCCCTCGACCGAACGAAACGACAGGGCGCCCCGGCCCGCGCCCTCGAACCGACGTCTCGGATCCGCGCGCACGCACTCTTCTCCACCGCCTCGTGCGTCTGTCGCATCACGAGCGTCTTCGCCGACGCCCCGTCGTTCGTCGCCATCGTCGTCGTCGCCATCGTCGCCGTCTCTCGTCCGTCGCGACGCGCGCCATCGTCGCTCAATTCGTCAATTCGTTTCCCTCTCTCGAGCTCGGACCATTCGACCAGTCACGACTCTCCGTTTACCCCCCACATTCGATCGACCAATCATGACTCGCTCCGGGATGGACAGAACTCGCCCCCGCCCTCGGGGTCGGTCGTCGCGCGCGGGCCGACACTACGAGACGCACGCGCGCACAGACTCGCGATGCTCGCCTCGCAAGTGTCCACGTTCGCGCGCGGCGATGCGACGATTTCTTCGCAATCGTCCACGCGACGCACGACCTCCGTGCGCCGCGTCGTCGAGGCGAAGGAGTCGCGCATCGGGAAGCAGCCGGTGCAAGTGCCGCAAGGGGTGACGTACACCCTCAAGGATAACCATCTCGCGGTGAAGGTGCGTGCGAAGACGACGACGGGACGAACGATGCGCGAGAGGTTGAAGATATTCACGCGTCGGACCATCGCGCGGGGGAATCGGAGAAGTGTGCGCGCGGTGCGCGCGCGGCTCGTCTCGGATGAGAGGGGAGGGCTTGAGGTTGTAGGGTTTTCGCGTCTCTCTCGCGCGCGATCACGCCGCCGAACCGACGACTGACGACAATGCGTCGACGCGTGTATTCTCGAATGAACAGGGTCCGAAGGGTAGCTTGGAGATGTCTTTCCCGGATACGATGGTGTTCGCGGAAGAGGATGGCGCGATCAAGATCTCTCGCGCGAACGACAGTCCGGAGGCGCGCAAGGGCCACGGCTTGTACCGCACGCTCTGCAACAACATGATGGTCGGGGTTTCTACCGGTTTCGAGAAGAAGTTGAAGCTCCTCGGTGTCGGTTACAAGGCGGCGATGCAAGGAAAGGATTTGAACTTGTCCCTCGGTTACTCCCACCCGGTCATCATGAAGTTGCCGGAGGGCATCACGGTGACGTGCCCGTCGAACACCGAGGTGGTGGTGAGCGGCTACGACAAGGTTGAAGTCGGTAACTTTGCGGCGATCATCCGCTCCAAGCGTCCGCCGGAGCCGTACAAGGGTAAGGGTATCCGCTACGAGGACGAAGTAGTCATCCAAAAGGAAGGCAAGCGCGGCAAGTAAAGTAGATGAAAAAGATGAGCGACGCGTCGTCGTCTGTTTTAATTTTTTTAGCCTGATCATCATTCATTATCACGCCACCGCGCGCTCTGCTTCGTCGTCCGTCCCTCGCCCCCCGAGAACCACAAAACGTTGGGATCGAGTCGACGACCTCATGGTTCGTGCGCGCAAGTCTGAGTCGCCCGCGTCCAACCTCCCATCAAAGGCCGGCCGGCACACACACAAAAATAAAGAATTTCCATATAGTCGGACATTTGACACATACTTAAAGGGAAATAGGACTATAAAAAAGTCCTGCCTACCCGAATCGAACGGGTGACCCGCTGATATCCACATGATATGTCATCACTCGCGCGTGCGAGTGTGGTCACGCTCTGCTTCGTCGTCACGGTGTGACCCGTGTCGTCTTCTTCAGATTACTTCGTCGTCTCATGAACATAGATCGTCCACGACATCATAATCTACAGTCAGCTGCTCTTCCATCTGAGCTAAGGCAGGATGTCCGAGCCGTCGCCCCCACCGCCATAGTGTACGACGATGAGTACTACGATCGTGCTCTCTTGTCGCACTTTCATCGAGCCCTCCGACCGAGGCGCACGACCGCTTTAAACTTACGGTTGCGTGCGGGGGCACACGCCGAGGAAGGACGACGCGAACGCGTCTCCTCTCATCAATGGACGCGCGTCCCCACACCCCGTGAGGTCGCGTTCGTCGCCCGTCGATCGTCATGTCCGCGGGCGCGCACGCGCTCGCGTACGGGGACGTCGGGTCGTCGGCGTCGGACTCGGAGTCGGACGGGGAATCGGACACGGGACGCGCGTCGGCGAGAGGGGCGACGAGGACGGGGACGGTGGGGACGACGGTGGGACGCGCGAAGTTGGCGTACGTCGAGCGCGCGTTCGCGAGCGAGGCGAGCGAGGCGACTGGGGATGGGTACGATGAGATGTCGACGTTGGCGTTCACGGAGAGCGAGTACAGGGAGGCGTGCGCGGAGCGAGGGAGGATGGGACGGTGCGCGTGGTTGCCGTGTCGCGAGGCGAGCGCGCGGGCGGCGGGCGGGAAGAGGTACGACGTCGATGGGTCGGCGCGAGTGGTGCGAGACGGGGCGTTCGTGGGTTCGTTTTGTTGTAAGGAACACGTTCTCGCGGCGGAGGCGTTGGCGAAGCGATTGGGGAAGAATGGACGAGCGATGAGCGCGAAGGAGGGAGCGGCGACGAAACCGGCGGCGGCGCGATTGGCGCGGAGCGCGGTGAAGGACGAGGTGCTCGAGCGAGAGGTGGTGGAGATCAAGGAGAGGACGACGACGACGACGACGACGACGACGATGAGCGCGGAGGTCAAACCGCCAGGGGCGCCGTTAAGCGCGGCGGACGCTCGGCTCGCTGCGTCCGCGGTCGACGGGTACGTACCTCGTGCCGCTCGGAGAGACGCCGAAAAAGAAAAGAAGAAGACCGCGGCGACGACGAAAATCACGTGGAACGAAGAAGAGTTGGCCAACATTGAGCGAGAAAAAGAGGAAAAGAAAGAAGCCGCAGCTGCCGATCCAAACGTCGCGACCGGGGTGTTTTACTTTGATACGTTCGGTGAAGGTAAAAAACCGGACAAGGAGTACGTGCCGAGCATCGGCGGTCGGTTCGCCGAGGGACAGTTGCGCACCGACCCGCGCCCCGTCGTGGACGAGGAGAGCGTTTTAAAAGCATTGGAAACGCTCGGAATTGAAGCAGAAACGTCGGCGTCGACGGGCGGAGATGAAGACGTCGAGAAGGAGAAGGACGTCGAAGAAGATCAAGCAGAGTCGACTCGCAAGGCGCTCGCGTCGACGCTGACGGCGAAACCGATACCCGGATTTTTCGATGATAACGACGACGACGACGACGACGACGACGATGAGAACGGAACGATGACGAGTCATTCAGACGATGACGACGTCTCGACGTCGATGCCGACCATTTCGCAGTTTGGTTTGACTTGGATGGCGGTCGATAATCTCGTCACCGAGGCGACGTTTGCGCTCGTGTCGGGAGACGGCAGTTTCGTCGACAAACTTCCTCCGCGGGATAAATACAGCGTCTCCGTGAGCGAAGCGTGGAACGAAACACTAGCCTCCAAGGCGGTTCCTTTGTTGTGTTCGACGCTGAAAATCAGCTCTGAAAGGCGCAGAATAGAACAAAATTTGACCACGCTGTTGCGAACGTTTGCGTTCGATCGCGCCGTGCCAGCGTTCACGAATGAACGCTGGGTCATGCTCGGGCTGTTATTCGTGGAATTACTCCTCGACGCCGATTTGATGAGCAAAGAGACGATCGGAAAAGAGGTGCTCGACAACGCCGACGCGGTTGCCATCTATGCGAGCGCCGACGCGACGAGCGAAGAGGTGGATCTTTTGCGACAACGCCTTCGCGGAGGGGGCGTGCGTTAGTTAAAGCCGTATGTAGGTAGATGATTTAGAATTTGTTGAATTGACACGCATTATTTTTATTCATTCAAACGGCATCGCACTGGCGTTGGCGTCCTGGAGAGGCTCACGCGTCGTCGTTGTCATCGTCATCTTTGGGCTACTGACTGGTTTCGGAGAGTCATCGAACATGGGCGGAGGCGTTCCGAGTGGAGAAGCACCTAAGACGCCGTTATCTGCCGAGTTGACGCGTTCAAGGGTCAAATTTTCCATCGACGTCGCCATTGCGCGCACGATTCCCGGCGCTGGAGAAATCATTGATACAGAGGGCGTTTCCTTTTCTTTGACCACGAGAGCCGTGTCTTCTTCCTCCGTCGCCACTAGAGCGGGCATCGTTGCGTCGCTCTTTTCACTCGACTTTCCCTCGGCTTCGAAACACTCGGCTATGATGGCGTCCACATCAGCCTTTCCGTCGGTGTGATACAAAATTCGTTCGATAACCTTGGTGAGAGGATTGTTCTCAAACTCAGCTCGCTGGCACACGTACTCTACGTCCTGAAGCTTTTCAAAATAAAATTCTCGCTCCTGCTCCATGCGTTCCACCTGGAGCGCCAACGCGGCGTTGGATTCAGCGAGTTCGCGCGCGCGCACTGAGCTCACGCTCGTGGCGCCGCTCGCCGCTCTCGTGCTCGCCCCCATCGGTGCGCTTACCGCCGTCGCCGCCGTTGATGATCCCTCGCGCGTCGCTGGCGCGCGTTTCGACGCTCTGCGTTGTCCACCGCCGCCGCGTTCTTGTCCACTCGCCGTCACGCTCGCCTTCTTCGCCCCGCCGAAGGCCGCTCCGCCCCGCGCGTGCGCTCGTCGCTCCTCTGCGTCGTAATACCCACCCTCACCCGACTCTCTCGCGCTCGCTCCGCCGGTCGTCGTGTCGTAATAACACTTCATCCACTGTAAAAACTCCAAATTATCCAGCGGTCGTCCCTTGATGAGCTTGTTCACCTCGACGTTTTTCGCGATGTTCAGTCTCTCGAACACGACTTGCAAAATCTTATAATTCGCCACGAACTCGTACTCGCTCTTCGCCTCGAAATTCACCCGTCTCATCGGCACCACCTCCGTCGTCCTGTGCGCTGCGTCCATGATCTGACAGTACACCGCCCCGCTCGCGCACTGCTCCACCTTTGTCAACCGAAGTCCGAGCAAATCGTTCACCCACGAGATCAATTCGTTCCTCCCCACGAAAAACGCCGGCGCCATCATCCCCGTCGTCGACGCCATATCGCGTCGGTCACTCTTCTTCGCTCGTTCGCCGCGCTCGCCGCGCCGAACGCCTCGCGTCGACGTCTCCCGTCGCCCTCGATTCCCTCGCGGCGTCGCTTCGTCTCGTCCCCCTTTTGGGCACTTTGGGCACGAGAGACTCTTTTGACGATTCACGACCCTCCAATACACATACATATTCAAACACGTGTAAAACCCATGTGTGGTGAACATGCACGCGCGCCTCGCGCGTCGATCGGATCGCGCGCGGGAGACGCCGACGCCGACGCCGACGACGATGGGCGTTCGTCGAGAGGGACGACGCGCGTCTTCGCGCGCGATCGTCGTCTCCGCGCTGTCCGCGCTGGCGCTCACGGCGACGCTCGCGCGAGGGGAGAGACCGAGTCTGCCGAGAGATTACCGAGACGAATCGTTGGACGACGACGCGCGGTTGCGAGCGAGCGAGAGCGTGGCGTACGCGACGGAGCGGAAGACGTTCGGTGATGTCCGCGGTGGCGGCGGCGGCGCGAGCGGTGGCGGAGAGCGGCCGAGGGAGTGGATCGAACAGATTTCGGCGTCGCCGCGCGCGTACGTGTATAGAAATTTTTTGAGCGAGGCGGAGACGGAGGAGATCGTGCGGTTGGCGCACCCCACGATGCATCGGTCGCAGGTGGTGAACGATGATACCGGAGGCGTGAAGACGACGGACGAGAGGACGTCGATGGGTGGATGGGTGGATGGGGAGAAGAGCGAAACGGTGGCGGACGTCGAACTTCGCGTCGCGGCGTGGACGATGCTGCCGCCGAACAGAGGGGAGACGATACAGGTGATGCGCTACGAGGCTGGACAAGAGTATCGATCGCATCATGATTACTTTCACGACGATGTGAACGTGGTGAACGGAGGTCAGCGTCTGGCGACGGTGTTGATGTACCTGAGCGACGTGGAGGAGGGCGGCGAGACGGTTTTTCCGCTCGGAACGCCTCTCGGAAGAGAATCTTCGAATAAAAAGAGATTCAACGAGGAAGACGGGTGCGAACTGGCGAGAAAGGGCGACCCGGACGTTTTGGCGGTGAAACCGAGGAGAGGAGACGCGCTCTTGTTTTATAGTGCGCACCTCAACGGCGAGATGGATGACAAGTCGCTGCACGCCGGCTGTCCCGTCCTGAAAGGAACCAAGTGGACTGCGACGCGTTGGCAACGTGTGGGCGCGATCGACGTCGGTTCGTTTGCGCGCGAGCCGAAAGATGCACAGAATAGCTCGTAGAAGAAGTACTTGATAGTTTGCTCGCTGCTTTAGCTTCATTAATACATGTTTTGGGTTTAGGACAAGACGAGAACAGTTGGCGTCGCGCTCACTCCATCGTGCGCTCAAATTCGCTGAGTCTCTTGAATTCTCTATGCGCGTTCGAAATGGCAAGTTCCTCCATCACGACGGCGCGCTCTTGTTGCCGCGCTAACGCGATTCGCGCGTCCGTCACTCGCGCGAGTAATTCACGGTGAACTTCTTCGACGGCGTCGAGTTGACCAAAACTCAAGTGTTCAAGATCGATGCCGAGAATGTGACCGCATCCGATACCTGACGCACTCGCTTCGAAGTGCACGTCCTCCATCCTTCTGGTCGCTCGCGACACCCAGTTCAAGGCGTTCCAGTCCGGATTGACGTCGCTCTGGTAGATTTCGCGATCCCACGTTGGGATGATTTTGGATGCGTTGTTCTCTATTCTCATCGGTCTCTCTTCGATCGGCGCGACTCCAACCGACGAGTGTACCGCCTCGGGTATATTCGTCCATGCCGACGCGAATCCATCGCTGATGGAGTGCTGCTGCTGCTGCTGTTGTTGTTGCTGCTGCTGCTGCTGCTGCTGATCAAACTGTCCCGGCATCACCATTTCGTGGTGCTCCATCGGTCTGACGGGTACAGCTTCTGTGACCCACTCCGGGGAGTCCTCGTCTTCGTCAGCCGCGTCGTCTACAAGTTTGACACCGGTACCATATCGTTGTCTTCGCAACATTTTTGCCGCACTCGTGGATGGAGATGAGTCGGTGTCGTTCTCCGCTAGTGTGTATGGACTGTGCTCGATGGCGTACTGGACCAGTTGGGGAGGGATGATATCATCAAAACTAGAGATGGATTGCGAACGCGAAGATTTGTTCATAAGCACCGTTGGAGGACTGCCATCGTCAGCATTTTCAATCGAATTTTGATCGTGTAACTTGGCCGCTTCAGCTTCCTTGGCTGCTTTACGCTTCGCCTCCTCCGCTTCTTTGGCTGCTTTACGCTTCGCCTCCTCCGCTTCTTTGGCTGCTTTACGCTTCGCCTCCTCCGCTTCTTTGGCTGCTTTACGCTTCGCCTCCTCCGCCTCCTTGGCTTTACGCTTCGCCTCCTCCGCTTCTTTGGCTTTACGCTTCGCCTCTTCCGCTTCTTTGGCTTTACGCTTGGACTCCTCCGCCTCCTTGGCTTTACGCTTCGCCAATTCAGAATCCTTAGTTTGTCGCTTCAATTCTTCAGCCTCCTTTTTGAATTTTTCCTTCTCCGACGCCCTCACCTTCTCGGCTGCCTCCCAGGCTTGCTTCAGTTTACGCTTGGACTCCTCAGCCTCGCTTTGCTTGGCCTCTTCGATCGCTCGTCTCCGTTTCGCCTCTTCCTCATCTGCTTCCTGCACTTTACGTCTATCCTCCTCCGCCTCTCGCGCTTTATCTTTCTCAACCTCTGCCAGTCGCGCCTTCTCTTCGGCGGTCGGTTCGCAGTCCTTCTCGGGAAACACTTTATCCACCTCGCGTTGGTGCTGCTCATTGACTTTCGACTCCCACTCATCCAACACAACGAACACCGCCAAGTGACGCTCTTTCTTCGCGATCTGTGAAGGCTTCATGCTTGCGTACTTTGACTTGGTGGTGCCCTTCGCCCCGGCGTTCGCCGCGAGATTCATCGCTGGCGTGCGAAACGGATCGGCGCCGCGCTCCAAGAGCATGGTCACGAGTTGCTTGGCTCCATTTTTAGCCGCGAAATGCAGCGGCTGCATACCGGTCAGATCAACGTGATCGATGCTGAATCGACCCTCATCGATCAAAAAGTTCAAACACTCCGCCTCAACCTTTAACATTTGAGTCTCGAGGCGGCTTTGACCTCGCACCTTTTCCATCCTGGCGGAGTGATACGCGCACAACATCGACACTGGATCTAAACCCTCATCATTCTCCACGTGCTTGTTACCACCGTATTTTATGAGCCATTTGATCGCGTCCAGCCCTCCCACCGCGCACGCGGTGTGCAAGGGAGAGTTGCTGAGATCTTTATTCGGCGCCGAGAGCAACGCCTCGACGATTTCCTTGGCTCCTGTCTTCGTCCATTGATTCGGCGCACCGTGCGCCTCGGCGAGCTCTCTGAATCCCTGTAAAAACTTTTTCTGTCTATCATAAAACATAATCATCTTCCCTAAAAACTTCAATCCATCGTGAATCACGTCCAACATGGCGTCGTCGTTTTTCGACGCCGCCACTGCGTTCGAGAGCGCGCGCGTCGTCTCGTCAGTCTCTCTACCACCACCACCATCCACCTCTCACCCTCTCTCGCGCCCATTCGATTTTCCATCCAACACATCTCCTCTCCTCGTCATACCTCGCGTCCTCGTCCCCTGTCTCTCGTCTCTCTCTCTCTCTCGCGCGCTCGATTGACAAAAAAACTCCGCCGCGTCTGGTTTCAATCCATTCACGCACCGTGCACCGCCGTGTTCCCCGTGCGCTCGCTCGCCTCCCCGAACAACAACCATCGCACGCACGCGTTCCCATCGCTCAAAATATCTTTCGCGAGCGCGTTATCACCCCTCGCGCACGCGTCAAACAACCCTCCCGGACGTTTCGGATCACCATCCGCAGCCGCCCCGCTCGCCTCGGGATCGAGCTCGCCGACGCGCTGGCGGATCCCCCACGCGAGTTTCGCCGGCCACGACCCGCCGGGGCGGTTCATGCGCAATTCCTCGGCGCGTCGTCGCGCCGAGGCTTGGGACGCGGACGCGCGGCCGAGCATGCGCTCGTCGTCGTCGTCGTCGTCGTCGTCGTCGAGTGGGGTCGGTCGGTCGGGACGCGTCAGAGGTCGGGACGACGACGTCAGCGTCGCGCGCGCGGTGCGTCGAGGGCGCGTGCGCGCGGGTGAACGAGTCCACGGTCGGTCGGTCGACGGTGGACGTCCGCGCGCGATGCGGGCGCGCGGTGACCGCGGACGAATGGGCGCCGAGAGCGTGGTGGTGGTGGTGGGCGGCGGCATCGCGGGATTGGCGCTCGCGGCGGCGCTCGCGCGAGAGAGGGCGCGACGAGGCGGTGATGGACCGACGTGTGTGGTGCTCGAACGCGACGAGAGCGCGGCGGCGCGGAGGCAGGGGTACGGGGTGACGCTGAGCGAGACGAACGCGGCGTTGGCGGGACTGGGCGTGGCGGCGCGGTGTCGCGAGAGGAATTGTAAATCGAGCGCGCATTGGACGTTCGGGGCGAGTGGACGCGTGTTGGGGTACTACGGGACGACGTTTTTGTCCTCGCGCTCTTCGCCGACGGGGGCGGAGGGATCGGATGAGAAAGAGAGACCGCCGACGAATTTACGCGTGCCGAGAAACGAAGTGCGGGGCATTTTATTAGAGGAGATTCCGCGAGATTGGATCAAGTGGGGAGCCAAGCTTCGAGATTACGTCGAGGACGAGGACGGGGTTCGAGTGACGCTCGAGTCGGGAGAGACGGTTGAGGGGACGATTTTGGTGGCGGCGGACGGCGTTCGATCGGGGACGAGACGCGCGCCGAGTGCGGGCGACGACGTCAAGTCGGGCGCGCTCGCATACCTCGGCGTCGCGCTCGTCACCGGATTTACGGATTTAGACAACGCGCTCCTTCGTGGACAAGGGTTCTACACCGTCGATGGACGATCGAGACTGTTTACGATGCCGTTTCGCGCGGCGAACGAGGTGGCAGGGACGCCTCCGAAGAGCATGTGGCAGCTCAGCGTGCGGGTGGACGAAGAGACGGCGCGGTCGCTGACCAACGCGCCGAGAAGCGAGGTGAAGGACTTTGTGTTGGAGCATACGAAGGGCTGGCACGATCCGGTCGGGGCGATGCTCGAGACGACGAACTGGGAAGACGCGTGGGCCGGACCGCTGTACGACAGAGAGGAACCGCCGACGAGCAAGGCGCGGGCGGCGGAGACGCCTCACTTGGCGTTGCGAAGCTCCACGTCTCGCGTCGTTTGCATCGGCGATGCTGCGCACCCCATGTCCCCATTCAAGGGCCAAGGCGCCAACACGGCTCTCTACGACGCCTGGGCGCTTTCGAAGTGGTTGTACAAGGCGCCGCCGCGAGCCGCCTTGGCGTGTTTCCATCGCGAGATGGTCGTTCGAGCCTTTGTCAAAGTGCGCGCCAGCAGAGACGCGTGCGAGACGTTTCACAGTCCGAGCATCTTGACCGAACGCATACCAGAATTCGCCGGCGTGGACCCGACGAAGATTAAGCTCGTGCTCGATACGCTCAACGAGCGGGGCGTCAACGCTTCGATGTGCGCGGAATTGGAACCGGCGGTGCAGTCCGTCATCGACGAGCTAAAGGCGGCGGAGACGGTGAAACCGTACGCGGTAAAAAAGCAATATTCTGACATAGATTCGCTGTCGGAGTGCGATTCGTCCGCGAGCGATGGGACGTTCGTGTCTTTCGCGTCGTCGATGTCCACGTGTACGCTGCAAGACAGCGTCGTGAACGCCGTGGCGTTGGCTTTAGCGCGCGCCGACGAGCCGCCTCTCACCGACGCTGAGCGAGACGTGGTGCGTAAACTTCGACGTGCCGTAAATGGACGACGTCCGTCCAACGACTACGCGAGTCTCGCGCCGATTCGTCTGCTCGCTTCCCGCGGGGTCGTCGGCGACATGGCGGATGCGCGCGAGGCGAGGTTCGCGAGAGAAATCGCCGACGTCATCAACGAACGCGCCGTCGCTCTGAAAGCTTCGCGGGAGGCAAACGGCGATGGGAAGGACGATGGTGACGATGACAACGTCGACGATCACTTCATTCACGCGAAACCGACCGCGGATGGAAAGGTTTTGCTCACCACGAAGAAGCACGATGAGACGTTGACTTCTCTCGGGTTGAAACAGTGTGAAGGATGCCTCAAGTATTACGCCGTGCACGGTGGTGGTCTCCGTAAACATTGGGAGTCTGGTGGGGAAAACGCAGACTGCGCCGCTTCGGCGCAGCGCGCGATGGCGTGTGATTTCACGGAGACAGAGTCGAGTGCGTGGCGCGGATCAGGAGCGGGCAAGCCCAAGGCGTGGCGAACGGCGAGTAATCGCAAAGAGTTATCGCCCGGCATGTCAGCAGCCGCGCGCGGGAACGTCGACGGGATGAAACGAGCCATCGAGGAAGGTTGGAATCCCGTGATCGAGAAGGACGCCTTCGGGAGCAACGCCCTCATGTGGGCCGCCGGCGGCGGGCACATTGAGGCGTGCGAGTTTCTCGTCGACGAGTGCGGCGTGAATCCGAATCACACCAAGCGCAAGGATGGACGCGTTCCCTTGCACTGGGCCGCGCGCAACGGCGAACTCGAAGCGTGCCAGTGGTTGGTGAGCAAAGGCGCGAACCCATCCACCGCCTCTTACGACGGTGATTTTCCCTTTCACTTGGCGATTTGGAAAAACCATCGCAAAGTGGCTCAATGGCTCGGCGAAGCGTCTTCTTCTTTTGATTGCGGAACCACGAATCGTTGGGGTTGTAATGCCGTCTTGTGGGCGTGCACGACGGAGTCCGATCAAGAGGACGCGCTGAGCATGGTGAAATGGTTGATTGAAGAGAAGAAGGTTGACTATTCAGTCGTCAACGTCAATGGCCATTCGGCGTTGCACAAGTGCGCCATTTATGGCCACGAGAGTGTCATTGATTATTTACTAAAGTTGATTGATTCGAACGAGCTCCCGGAATACATCGTACCGGACGACAGAAATCAAGCGCCGAGTGAGTTGGCTCGCGTGAATGGATTCTTAGAGCTCGAGAAGAAACTTCGACGCATGGAGGACGAGACGATGCGTCTGCCGACGATTTTCGTAGACAAAAATTAGCGATTGTATTGTTGATTTGAATTAGTTTGATTGTTTGTTCGTCAAGCTATGAGTAGTACAGTGTGTCGCGGTGACGGGGACGATCACGTCGCGCGGGCTAAATCCGCTTGGCGTCGCAACGCGTTCAGTTGCACCTGTTCCTCCCTTTTTTCGCGTTCGTCCTCCATCTCGAGAAGTTTTTTGATTCGCGCCATCTCGTTGGTGATTTCATCCTCCGGCGACTTTCGTCCCGAGCTTTGCGCGCGAGAGTTCGAACCGAACGCTTCGCTCGTGGTGGCTCGGTCCGACGCCCGCTCGTCGTCGTCGTCGTCGTCGTCGTCGTCGTCGTCGTCGTCGACCGCCTTGCCGGGCATCTCCACCACCTCGCCCTCGCTATCGCTCTCGGAACCGCCGTCGGTGCCCGAAATCCCCTCTTGAGACTTACGCACGAGCGACTCGCTGTTCGTCTGTCCGCCGGCTACGAATTCATCGAATTCAAGCTGGTCTCTGTCTTCCTTCTTCGCCGCGTCGGCGCCGTCGGCTTTCGGTTTTGCGGCGATGGGTTTCTCCTTCTCGTCTTCGTCCTCGGCGTCGTCGCTTCCCGTCGCCGTCTTCTTCGCGTGCGTGGGCTCCGTGTGACTGATCTCACTCACGCTTCGAGACCGTTTCCTGTCGAAGGAGAATTTACCGACGTTTCCGTCGAATTCGCCCTGACCCTCGGCGTTGGCACCGTCTCCCGACGACGTCTCGACGCCGCCGTCGCTGGCGCGAATCTTTGCCAGTTCTGTCACGAGCGTGGTGCGCTCTCGACGCAAATCTTTCACCAACCGACGCAAATAATACGCGTATCCACCGATGACGTACATCATCAGCGCGGTGGCGCTGAAAAACGCTCGAAACGCCGGAAACATGTCGGCGATTGTGCGAAGGAGCGAACTCTCCGGATTGTACGTCGGTACGTAGGTTGGCAAACCGATTTGATATCTACACTCGTTCGCCACGTCGACGCTCTTCGTCAGCGCGCGCTGGGCAGCGATGAGGTGCGTCTTCGTTCGTAAGAGCTTTGACTTTGTGTTCGACGCCTCGATCTCGCAGTTATCCGCCCGTTTCACCGCCTCGTCCTTGGCTAATTTAATCTTCATCGACGTCGACGCCGCGTGCTCGCAATACGCCGCGCGAGTCGTCATCTTATCCAAACTCTCTTGAAGCTCTGACTTTTTCATCGCACCCGCGCCCAGACGAGTAAATCTGTCCTCTGCCGTCTTCTGAGCGCGCTGCGCGGCGACAACCTCCGCCTTGGCGTGCGCCAACTTGACCTCGAGATCGGCGACTTGCACCGCCGAGTCGGACACCTTGGCCTCCGCCGACGTGATGGCGGCGTTTTGACTCGCGTCAGCCACACCGCCACCGAACGTTCGACACGCCTCTAACTCACGTCTCTGCATCGCCGACGCGCGCGCCAAGATGGTGACGTTTCTCTGCGCTTCGGAGAGGTGCTGACGAACGAGCATCGCCGCGCTCGAGTGGTCGCCGCCGTGCGCGACGGAGAAACCGGAGAGCAAACTCGCGAGCGCGACGACGCCGAAGACGGCGAGTAAAATGACGACGACGATTAAAATAGAAAACGGCGATGTTGGCGCCGACGTCGACACGGCGTTGAGCGTCGTCGTCGTCGTCGTTCTCGCGACGGTCGTCGGCGAATCTCCGTCGTCGCTCTTTGTCGTCATCGTCCGCGCGTCGACCATTCTAACTCGCGGAGGCGCGACGACGCGCTGTTCCGTCTTCGTCTGCGACGTGTTCGTCGACGTGACGCGCACGTCATCTCGCACGAGCGGCGGTCCACCGTCTCCCGAGGCTTGCACCTTGACCTTGCGTCTCTGCACCAGGACGCGTTGCTTATCGGGTTGTCGCCGCTCCGTCTCGGGCGCGGACGACGGAGACGGAGACGGAGACGGAGACGGAGACGCCTTCGTCTCTACCTTTGCGACAGCCGTCGACTTCGACGTCGACGTCGTCTCCGATTCCTGGACGGATTCAATCGTCGTCGTCGTCGACGTCGTCGTCGATTCCGTCCTCGCCACGACGATGGATTCCTCGATTTCTTGCACCGCGTTCGACACCGGCATCGGTTTGGACGGATCAGACTTGGTCCACAGTCGACTCTGCATGTCCCTCACGCTCACTCTCTTCCTCGGTTCGCGCGGTTTCCGCGGTCGTTCGACGACCGTCGCCGTCTCGGCGTCGGCGTTCGGCGCCTCGTCCCCCTCGACGCGCGTCTTCGGCCCCCCGCGCTCGACCACCGCGTCCGCAGCCGCCCGTCGCCACGCCCTGAGCACCTTACTCGCTCTGAGCATTAAATACTTTTGTATCGTCCCTCGTCGCGTCGATCTCGTCGCCTTGGTCACCGTTTTCCACCCTCGCAACGACCGTCCCGCCACCGCCGTCGCGCGCGTCGCCGCCGCCCGTTCCAACAGCATCGTCCTCCTCTTTCTCTGAAATTTCGTCACCCTCGCCCACGCGACGAGCGCTCGCGCCTTGACTCGCCTCGATCGATCCCTCCACATCGCTAACGCGTGTTCATCCACGTCTCGCCGTCGTCGCACGACGTGCATCCACCCGCTCCACGCCAGTCGCACCGCCGTCGACGCGTCCAACGCCTCCTCGGCCGTCATGCGCTCGACCGATCCCATCCTCGGGCTCGACGGCGTCGACGACGACGCCATCGAGCGCGCGAGACGTCGTCGCCCGTAAAGTCGAGCGCGCGATCGATCACGCGTCCGTCCGACGTCCGTCTCGATCGTCGTTCGATTCGGATTCGGAATCAATCAATCAATCCGTCCGTCGCGCGCCAATTCTTCGTCGCAACCTCCGCCTCGTCGTCGTCGCGCGATCGCGAAACCCGACGGCGCGATGGGACGCGACGGAGAGACGCTCGCGATCGGCTCGCGATCGAGTCGCGATCGAGTCGCGCGCGAGTGCGTCGACGGCGAGTGCGGCGACCGCGCGCCCGCGTGGAGCCCGCGACGACGCGCTCGACGATCCTCGGGTACGCGATCCATACCGAAACAAAAGATACACTATGAGAATGTTCTCGGACACGCGATCCATACATACATCACGCGCGTACAAAACGTCATCGATGGTACATACGTGATGTATCTCCACTAAAAAAGTTTGATAGGCTTAAAAAGGATATGTAACAAAAATAGGCTCTCACGCAGATTTATCTCGGACATTTGATACATGTCGTAACAAAAAAAGTCTAAATGCTTTCAACGTACTATAACAAAAATAGGCTCTCACGCAGATTTAGTTCGGACATTTGATACGTACTATAACAAAAAAAAGTCTAAATGCTTTCAACGGGGTTCGAACCCGCGATCTTCCCCTTACGAAGGGGACGCCTTACCACTTGGCCATGAAAGCTCGTGTTTGGTGTCGGTCGTAACGGTGTCGTAGTTACGCGACGCGACGCCCTAGTACGAGAGCGAGCAGTGGTATATGCACACACGACGCACGATCGATGATTCGGTGCGGGACGCTTACGGGCGACAGAGGACGACGACCGGGACGATCGAGACGAGACGAGACGAGACGCGTTAAGACGACGTCGGTGGTGGTGTGGGGAAAGAATTAAAGAACGCGAGGGTGTCGTCCGACGCTCGATCGTCCGAC
>Ga0181566_10001437_pt1 | contig 19599 bp, 30 predicted proteins | sample 101ome_15_FD_133762 | JGI IMG/M metagenome (GOLD analysis project Ga0181566, IMG submission 133762) | Coastal salt marsh microbial communities from the Groves Creek Marsh, Skidaway Island, Georgia - 101402AT metaG (megahit assembly) | ecosystem: Environmental > Aquatic > Marine > Intertidal...
AAAGCCTTTCGATGAAGGCTTAGTAAGTAATTCATATTCTAACCACATTTGGCCTGTTTGCGGCAAGGGCCATACTTGGCCTTCATAATCATAAGTGGCAACATTAAATGGATCCTCGCATGCGGCTAATATGCTTAATCTATTTTGTGTATGAACTTCTTCAAAACCTTTGTCCATAAAAAAAGACCTTAACAGGCCTACGGTATTAGTAAATTTACTAGGGTCAATTAATTGTGTCATTTGTTTTCCTTTTTTTTTGCTCAAAAAAAATTAAGTCAAAAAAAATTGACTAAATTTTCATCAGAATATTTATCAAAATTAAGTCAAAAAGAAAGGGGAAGATTGACCAGTCTTCCCCTTGAAATATACTATTTGTTCTTCCAGATCATCCAGAGTACCCAAACAGCTAGTAGTCCAACTAGACCACTGGAACCAAGGGAATCAATGACTCCAGAGACATTGTTAATAACACTCATGTCACCTGGCATAAAAGGAAGAGATCCAACACCTAGTAGTTCTACAACGATTCCTAGGGCTAGTATGCTAACACCAAGTTCAGCAATTTTCCCTACCCATCCTTTTATATTATCAATTATATCCATTTTTCTTTCTCCTTTATTACTTGTAAATGTTACATTACTATTACAAGTAAAAGTTATTTAGCAGAATTTTACCCCAAAAAAATAATAAAATAAATATTTGTATGATGCTACTTTTGACAATAATTTTAGGTTTGATATGGTCGCAAGTTATATCGCATTTTGGTGCAAGCATTCTGCTGCACAGATATTACTGTCACAGGCAATTTAAGGTTCCGGTATGGTTTGAAATCATAGGACTAGCCATGCTGATGATTGCTGTAATAAGAACTCCTATTGGTTGGATAGCTTCGCATAGAATGCATCATAGACATTCCGATAGCGAAAAAGACCCTCATGCACCAGCACATGTAGGTTTATGGCGAGTGCTTACTACGACATGGACAATACCTAAAATTCCTATAAGGTATGCAAAAGATTTATATAAAAATCCTAGACTTGTGTTTTGTCACAAACATTGGCTCAAAATAATGATTGCTGTTTGGGTTTTATCTTTTGCAATACATCCTTACTTCTTTATAGGTTTTGCACTTATTCCATTTTTGTTTGCAAAAGTAGGGTTTGGATTATTAAACACAGTGGGTCATCAAGACGGACCCACAGATGCTCCGTGGTTAAATCTATTTGTTGCAGGCGAAGGTTATCATAAACAGCATCATTTAAATCAAAAGAAAATTAAATTACATAAATGGGACACTGCTGGCTGGATTGCTGATAAACTATTTCCAAAATATAAGAAAGCATGATTACAGATCTTAAACATTACTTGCAGAAAGTGCAGTTAATATCCCAAGTTAAAGCAGATGAAATTTTGCACAAACTTGATAAACAAAACACTTGGCGAGATTTTGACTACAACGGCCCTGAAAACATATGTGTACAGGATAATCCAGCTATTCCGTATCAAGTAACAGACATGGATGAAGAAGATTTATCTATTAGTGTAGACAATGCGGTAGATGAATATATAAACTCTTATTTGAAAGATATTACGTGGTTTACATATTGGAATGGCAAAACAAAATTCTTTTGGATTAGATATCCTAACGGATCAGATGGAATGAGCACACATGCAGATCATGTACGAAATATATTCGACGGCGAAAGGCGAGGCATACCTACACTTACTATGTTAGGATCATTGAATGACGATTACAGCGGCGGAGAACTAGTGTTTTGGGAAAGTGAAGAAATAAAATTGAAAAAAGGAGAGTGTTTGATTTTCCCCTCATTATTTTTATTTCCACACAAAGTAAAGCCGGTAACACAAGGAAACAGATATTCATTTGTTGCATGGATTTGGTAATGAGTTTACGATACAGAGTAGAAAAACACAGTGTCGATGTAAGTAAGCGTGAATACGTGAACATGGATCCTCCTAACGATAGACCAGACTATGATCATTTGCAAATTAATGACAAGTATGCAGGTTATAAAGATGCTATCTACACTCCAATTGATATGCCGAAAATAAACATAAACTTAGAACATATGGAATCCCTTTGGGCTGATCCTACCATGGAAGAAGGGACAACAGCAGGCACAATTGCTGTAGGAAAAGTATTGTTTCTTAAAAAAAATATGTATAGGGACGTACACGGTAATGCCGAATGGTTCAACTGGGCCAAATCAGAAGTACCAGAGTTGTGCGAATTTATAGAGCAGTTACCTTTTGTTTCAATGCGACAGTGTGCACTTGTCCAACCTCCTGCAAAGACACCACCACACTACGACGAGCCAATTTATATGACGCCTTTTTTGAGAGACACTGCGCCTAGTCAATATCGTATACGATGGAGCAATGTAACAGAAAAAGAAAATGAAATATTTTACATGAGCAAAGACTCTGGTGCTACAAAAGTTTATCCTGTGCTGCCAGATGATACAAACACCTTTGTATATGATGGCTCAGTATGGGAACATGGCACAGACAAAGGATTCAAAATAAATGAACGTGCACTTATTGTAATGTCTGGTATTGTAGACAAAAAAGCTCACTTTGAATTGGTAAATCGATCTATATCAAAATACAAGGATTATGTTTTATATGATGCACAATTCTAATGCTCCGTACCTACGTGCTAATTTAACAATACCTGTTGACGCTATTTACGAAGAAGCAAAATATCTTTTAGAAAATAATATGTACATGGCTCATAGAGGAGACGATGCCGAAGGATGGAATGTATTCACGTTGTATGGAGAAAGTGCGTACATCACAATAGGCGGAAACTATGGCAATGAAGAAAATTATCATTGGCCTGATATTGCTGTACAGTCTTGTCCTAAAACTATAGCATGGTTACAGCAGCTACCATATAAAAAAATCTATCGAGCTAGATTTATGTTTTTGCAACCAGGCGGTTATATTAAAATTCATCATGATAAAGAACCCGATGAACCAAAAGGCTTTGTCAACACTGTTTACGATGCAATGAATATTGCTATTAACAATCCAGAAAACTGTTATGTAAAACAAATTTACGAAGACTGCTGTAACACAGTACCATTTAAAAAAGGCACTGCATTCTTTTTTAATAATAGGTACTATCACTATGTTGAAAACAACAGCGACGAAGTAAGAGTGCACATGATAATTCACGCCGACTGGCACCCTGTTACCATACAATATGAAAAAGTTGAATTGGAAAATGTCCATTATACAAAACACGAAGAAAAATTCTACTCGTCTAATCAGTGGAATAATTTAGAGGTCATAAATGAAAATATCAAAGCATATTCCCCAAACCTGTCTCATTATAGTTGAAAATCTAAATACAGAGTATGGTGATAATTTTGAAATAGGAGCTTGTCAAAATTATTCTAACAGCATGATGCATGAACTTAACAGAAAACTTCCGGAGTTAGATGTGCATATAGTTTCAAGCTACGGGCATGCTATGGATGTTTTTAAAGAATATCAATATGCTATTGTATCTGCTCTTGGAAATTATATTGAATGGTACAATATAAGCATTATGTTAGATAGACTCATAGATGAAAACTTAGCATTAATAGCACATATATTACACAAAGATTACTACGAAGTGCATGAGCAGTGTTTTGTTTTAGATGTCACTAAATGGAAAACAGCTGGCTCTCCGAATATAAGAAGCAGTGCCATTACTCATGTATACAGTGCTGACAGATCAATCGAAAACATTCATGATGATTACACTCCAGTATCGCTACAATCTTCTTTGCACGAAAGCACTTCTGAACCATTTAAAATTCCTATAACGAAGTTTTTGCCTGGTAGCTTTTTAGTGTCTGAGATTTTAAAAATGAATTACAAAATTAGTAATTTTACTGATTTTGAAAGGAAGCACAAATACTATCTTTACGGCGGTACTGAATGGTTCTATCAAGCGCTGTTATCTAGAGAGCATTATGCATACTGTAACGAACCGTTAAAAGAAATAATAGAACAAATACCAAATGATATCGAACAATACTTTGGTATAGCTAGTCCATACTTCATTATAGCAATGGCTTTGAAAAATCCTAAATGTAAAAATTGGGCAATAGTTGATGTAAACGACAAGCAACTACTCTATTGTAAATTTGTTTTAGAGAATCTACAAAAATACGAAGGAAATATCCTAGAGACTTTTGAAAAGTTTTTAGAAGCTTACCCATGGATTAAAGAAGACGACTTTGAAAGTATAGAAACAAATTTATTCTTAAGTGATCTTGTAGATTATATACAAAACTTAGTAAAAGATTCAAAAATAGATCTAGGCAACGTGACTTACAAACTGCAAAACTTGTGGATTGATAACAATATAGAAATAGAAAAATTAGGTACTCTTGCTTACACGAGTAATGTATTTAGGTATCCTCCGCAAAGTAAAATATTTTCTTTAGCAAGGCAAAAACAAGCTGAAGAAAAATTCTTAGCAACACTACGAGATAACAATTACATTGTAGCTATTGTAAATGATATGGAGGTAGAACTGTTATGACTCCAATAGTGAATCAATATATTATAGAAGCACCTGAATTTATAGAATGGTTGCCTCCTAGAGAGGAGCTTTGGAATCTGCGTGGAGAACTGCTGTCTGGTGATCAGCGCAATTGGGATGCACAAAAATGGTATAGGACTAACGGTGATCCTAGAATACAGAATGCTATTGACAAAATTAACAAAGAATATGTCGAGCAAGGCACATCAATAGATCCGTATCTAACTGTGAAAGCAAAAGGTAAATGGATGCGCCCGCACATTGATAATGAACCAGGACGCAATGCTGTTTTAATATATCCAATTGAGCCGACTGATTATCAAATAATTTACACAGATAAAGCAGAAGAAGGAATGGAAGATGTTAACAGTGATTTTTACAGCAGGCCTTATGAAGACACAGTGCCTTACGAGTATAAAGAAATATTTGCGCATACCTACAGATGCCCAACTTTTTTAAATACCAAGCACCCGCACTGTGTTAAAGATTTACGAGAACGCAAGATGCTTTCATTTAGGGTGCATTTTGGAGATACATCATGGTCATTTGAAGATGTAGGTAACCTTTACACGTCTGGAAAAATGTTTGTCTGAGTTCACCGTAGATTTACCACATTTTGTAATCAATACTGCTTTTGTTGATACTTTTGATTTTTCAAAACCAGATGATATATGGCACGGCGTACATAATTATGACATTAACCAATTACCGCAACTTAGCTGTATACGCAATATGAAGTCAAATCTTTTTTATAAACAGCCTGAGGTTTGGCTTACTCACAAACTTCCTGAATACCAAATTGATCCACATACGGATAGTAATCGTGATACTGTTATTGTTATTCCATTGCAGCCTAAATCATACGACTTAATATTTCTACAAGATTTAGGAAATTTAGAATCAGAAGTTTTTAGACATACATATAAATGTCCAGCACTACTTAACGCAAAAATTCCGCATTATGTAGATGACAAAGGCATTGAAAGATTGTTTATACAGATTTCGTTTTACATTAAAGACTACAGTTGGAGTAAGGTCAAAGAATGGGCAAAGAATGAAAAACTTTTTGACAATAGACAACAAACAAATACCGTGGCCTGAAATACAAGATGTAACAGAAACTGAAATTGTTGTGCCGCTTCAAGAAAGGTACTTGTTTTCTGACATGTGGTATCTTGATACAGAACAAGCTAAGCCTATTTTCGATCTACAAGCAAATATAATCATAAAAAATAAGTCTCAAGGAATAGTAGATGTAGGTTGTAGACACGGACCAGTAAATCAAATTCTTTTTGATAGGGGCTATACAGAATACAACTACTTTGGGTTCGACACAAGTTTAGATCCTATACAAATAGCAAATACTAGGTGGCAAAAAAATCCTAATATAAGATATGCATTAGCATCATGGAATGATACAAAAACTATCAAAGTCAATTTCGATGTTGACACTGTAATTTTAAGCGGCGTACTATTATATGAAAAAGAAAATCATTTTGATTTATTTAGAAAGATTATAGAATTATATGATCCAAAACTTTGTATAATACAAGAACCTTATCACAAACAAAAGTATTGGGATGACAGATTAGTGTTACACACAATTACCAATGATATGGACAAATACAAGCAATACGATTATCAAGAAACAATTGTAGACACAGATATCTTTTCAGGCAGGCGATTAGTTGCTGAGGTGCACTTATGACCAAAGAACGAATATTACAGCAAAGTTTAGCTATAAGAACTTTTACCATAGACGAAATACAGAGTCAGTTGGATAACTTTAAATTTGACGATTTACATACTGTGAGTAGATTTTACAACTACAGTAGAATTACAGATTACCTAAAGCCTTATGTTGACCTTACAGACTTTGAATACTTGTATCCTGTAAATGGAATCACTGAAGGTTTAAATTATTGGATGTGGTTGGAACAACGACAGATACAAATTGCCGATGGTGACTATCAATGGGTACTAGGAGAAGAAGTTGGCGATGTTTTATATCATACCACACCCAGTAGCATAGATGGAAATTGTAAAGAAATTCCAATTACCATGCCTGTTGTTTTAGACCTTGCTTATTTACTGAGTTCAAAACCACAAAAAATAACAATACCAGAAAATGTAGAAAAAGTTTTCTTTAGCTTTAGTAAGTGTTTCGGATTACGTAACTTACGTATAGGTTATTATTGGAGTAGGTATCCTGATAAAAGATTACAACCATTAATTAAAAATGCAAAGTACTACAATTACTATAGTATGATGTTAGGAGAACATTTAATACAAAATGTTAATCCCGAAATAGTGTTTAACACACTGCGGCCATTGCAAATACAAGTTTGTGAAGAATTAAACCTTACTCCAAGTGACACTATATGGCTTGCAACATCTACAGATCCAATGTATAATAAATTTAAAAGAGGCAATACAAACAGGTTGTGTATTGCTGATTTAATCAAAGAGAAATATGATGAAACCATACAGAACAGACAGTAAGTTACAGGATCATAACCCTTCTAGGCTAGCAAAAATAATTCAAAACAGCGGCTTAGCAATTTTGCATGATCAGAATCTCACCGAAAGAGACTATATTGATTACATGAAAAGTATAGGCGAGTGCGAAGCTCCTGACTTGTTTATGAATCCGAAAGAATATCCAGAAATATTTCTAGTTACAGGCAAACGTGATCAAGACGGAAATAAGCTGGGCATGTTTGGTGATACTGAATTAGGATGGCACAGTAACGGTAACAGCAGGCACATGATAGATAAGATCCTTATTGGTCTGTATTGTGTCGAAGAAGATATTAATACTACTCTGAGTGTGTGCGATACAAGCGCACCGTTTTACGAAATGAGCGACGACGAACAAGAATACTGGAAGTCTATCACTATAAGACTAAAGTTTCAAAATAACACAATTTATAATTTAGAAGATGATGATCCAGAGCTTGAGTTTATGAGTAAAAATAAAGGCAGTATTAGGCCACTTGTAGGCAATCATCCTCATACTAATATGTTTTACTTTTACTTTCCTTATCACTTTATTATTAAAGCATGGGAGGGCAAACGTGAAATTGATGCTCAAGCAATGATTGATAAATTACATAAAAAAATATTCAAGTCTAAACATCAATACCATCATATTTTCAAGAAAGGTGATTTGCTGTTAATGGATCAATTTACAACATTGCATCGACGAACTCCTATACTTGATAAAAATAGATTGCTATGGAGAATTGCTTGTGACTACACAAAAGTTTGTAATTAAAAGATATTCAGAAAATCCAGAACTTTACAGGGAGTTTGTTTATGAATTTTGTGAACAAGCTGCTAGAGAAAAAAACTTTGCACTAACTCCTAAGTTGTATAATCCAGACGATCCTAGCATAGAAACTTGGCTTTGTTTTTTGAAAGGGAAACTTATTAGCATTAGTGCTTTAGAACGCAGTCATTATACAAACGATCCTGATATTGCTGTAAGGGCATGCAGGTATCATATTTTGAAAGACTTTCGATTAACTCATTGTGGATTGCGAATGGCCGAAGCGCAAGTGCCCTGGGCAAGAGCTCAAGGATATCAAATATTATATATAACACACGATGTTAACAATAAAGCACTAAACTACTTGTATCAACGCAAGAAAAAAATTCCTGTAAAAAGCTTTCATGAATTTACCAAATCTGAATGGTATACACAGCTAGAGTTAGAACGTGATTTTTTGTTCCAAGCTGGTGATACTTTACAGTTTGTATACAGCATTCGATTACAAGATAAGAATTTTGTATGGCAGCCTAGAAGTAAATATATAGTAACAGAGTTTGATAAAACATTAATGGATCAGTAATGAAAAATCGTCATCAATTACCTACTATTGCAAATTTTAATATAGATATAGATTTAAAAAAACTACGTGAATCTTGCGACCAGCTAGCAGAAAAATTTGTAGATGTAGAAACTGCAAATCCGCAGTTGTGTATGAACCACAAAGAATTAGTAAAAGACGTGTATGATAACTTTGAACAAATTAATTTAACTACTACGGAAACTATTTTGCCTTACACTGCTGATATTAAAGAAAGGCTACGTCGTAGAGAAGAACACTTGTACAATGTGCCCACAGATGACTTTAAAGGTAGTTACTTTGAACAAATTGTATCGCAATTTAAAGCTCCAACTAGTAGGGTACGCATAACAAAGTTAGCGCCAGGCAAAATAATTCCCTTTCATGTTGATTATGACGTATCTTATGCTGTGCGTTGTATACTACCTATTTACGGTGGGAAGAATGTAGTAAATATGTTCAAAAGAAACGGCGAATTAGAAGCATACAATCTCGAAGATGGAAATGCTTACTTCTTGAACATAGGTTTCCCACACGCTGTTGTAAATATGAGCGACAAACCTAGAATAGCTTTTATGTTTAGTTTAGACGGTCAACAGGATTTAGATCACGTGTAATATTGCTCTTGCCTTGGTATAAATACCAACGGAGAGAGCACAATGAAAAATTATCTGTTAATACCATTAATCTTGGTTTCTTTTTTACCTGCTATAGCAAATGCAGCATTTGTGTCTGTATATAAAAAAACAACACAACCTGCGTATGTGTGTCAAGTGCAGTCTAAAATAGAAACAAGCACAGCTTCAAACAACTTACCAACTAGGAATAATAATCCAGGAAACATCAAAAAGACTGGGCACAGTTATATCGGAGAAGTTAATAAAGATCCCAACTATGAAACTTTCGTAGATGTAAGATGGGGTTTTGCTGCTATGTTTGATTTGCTAGAACGAAACTATAGCGGAAAAACAATAGATCAAGCGATAAACAAATGGGCGCCAGATTTTGAAAACGATACTAATGCATATGTTAAATATGTAGGAGATCGTACAGGATTTAACACAGATAAAGTTGCGATAAATGTTTTTAATCTAACAACTATTATTCCTATAATAGAAGCTATGTCTGTTTACGAAGGCGGAAAGAATTGGACACAATCAGATATATATGTAGGTTGGGTAAGATGGGCAGCTTGTACTTTACCTGCACGATAATATGAAAATAGCTATTTTTGGCGACAGCTATGTTGCCCTCGATCATAATTTTTATAAAAAACTCCCGTATTATAATGAAGCTTGGCCAAAAAAGTTAGCAGATGCGTACAATGTAGATAATTTTGCCCAGTCAGGCACAGGCCCAGAATGGAGTTTAATGCAGTTAAATTCGAAAAAAATAAATGATTATGATAAAATTATTTTCTGTGTCTCAGACATAAGAAGAAAACTAATACGTCCTGAATATAGACCTTATGAATTTAACACACACATAGGATGGCCAGAGTTTCGTGGAGAAAGAATAAACGGAAAAACTCAGCCTTTGCAAGATTATCAACGTTATTTTATGTTTAATGATTTTTACTTATTACGGTTAAAATTAATAGTTAAACATTTACGGAAAAGATTTGGCAATAAAATTTTATTATTACCTTGTTTTAGTTATGGCACAGCTGCCTTAAAACAATATTATAATGACTGTATACATCTAGAAGTTTTTTGGAAAGCTGATTTAATAACAGCTGATTTTTTAGAAAAAAATAGTAATGGAAAGGAAATGCAATATTGGGAAGAATTTAGAATCAATCACTTAGCTGTTCAATCTCACAGAATAATGTATGAAAAAATAGAAAAGTGGTTACACGGCGAAGAATTTACGGTAACTGAAAATGACGTGCCTCAAGTTTCATTAGAAGATAATATAGAATATAAATTTTATTTAGAACATCGAAAAAAACTCAAAGTTAAGAGGAATAAACCTAAATGGAGGACTAAAAAATGAATATAGCTATATTTGGAGATAGTTATGCAGATCCTTCGCATTCTTGTACAACTGATTTGCCGTATTCAAATTTAACTTGGACATCAAAGGTTGGTGAAAATTACACAGTACGTAACTTTGCAACATGCGGAAGTGGCTTAGAATACATGTACTGGAAATTTACAGAATTAGAAAATACAAACGGCATAGCTTTATATGATAAAATTATTTTTTGTTTAGGTGATGTGCGCAGAATGTATGTGCACCCCGATTATCATTATAGATGTAAGTCGGAACATATTGTGCTTTCGTCATTGCAAAATAAGAAGAATCTTAGTAGCATCGAAAAAGCAGCATTAGACACTTACAAATATTTTGGAATCGACGAGCTTTACGAAATAAGGTATACTTTAATTGCTGAAGATCTTAAAGACAAATACAGTGATAAAATTTTGCTGTTACCGTGCTTTGACACTTATAAAGATAGTGCTATAGATTTTTTAGACACAACAATATCCTTGCGACACATCCAAGAACAAGAAGATAAAGAAATTGTAGATAATTTAAGTCATGAACAAAGATTACTGTATGAAGAATTTAAACTTTGCCATCTAACAACACAAAGCCATAGTGTGCTATTCGATGCAATACAAAAATGGATACATGGTGAAAAATTTATTATTGATGTATCTGCACTTCCTAAAGTAGAAACAAAAGACAGTTTAGAATATAATGCTTTTATTGATTTTTCACAAAAACCAAAAAAAGTAAATAAAAAATTGAAAGATATTGATAAAAGAGGCTTCTAATGAAAATTGCTGTTTTTGGTGATAGCTATGCAGATTTGACTGACAGAAAGTATCAGCATTTGTCATATTTACATAAAGCATGGCCTGCACTACTTAAAGAGAAATACAAAGTGTTTAATTATGCAAAAGCAGGCAGTGGTCCTGATTTTAGTGCACTGAAACTGCGACAATTGGAGGCAGCAGGGCAAATGGAGCAAATAGATAAAATAATTTTTATTGTTTCTGATCCTAGAAGAATGTATGTGCATCCGGATTATCATAAGCGTGCCCGTTATCCCCACTACCAAGCTAGTTTTACTTCTCAGTACGAAGATGCAGAAATACGTAAAACAGTGTTAGCATACTTCAAATTTTTTATGATAGATGAACTCATAGAATATAAACATGAACTGCTAGTAAAAGATATAAAGAAAAGATACAAAGATAAAATATTGCTATTGAAAAATTACTGGCAATATAATCAAAATTTGCAAAGGTATTATAGTAATAAATTGCCTTTATGTGATCTAGGTGTGATTGAAGATGAAAGCACATATCCTCATTTAAAGGAGAATCAACAATATCAAGATTTTAAAATATGTCATCTTACAACAAAACACCACAAAGTTTTATTAAAAAAAATCATTGATTGGATTAAAACAGATAAATTTAGTTTAACAAAGGATGATATTTTACCTTTGCAAAAAGGCGATGACTTATTAGAATACCAACAATACATAAAAGAAAAGAAAAAATGAAAATTGCTATATTCGGTGACAGCTATGCAGACTGTAACCATCTTAACCATGTGCCATATAAAGATCAGGCATGGCCAAATGTTCTTGCAAAAGATTACGAAGTAGATAACTTTGCAGTAGGCAGTAGCGGTTTAGAATACAGTGCTATGATGCTTAACCAATCAGATAAAGTTGCACAAGATGCATATGATAAAATAATCTTTATTGCATCTGATGTACGTCGAATGTATCTACATCCTGATTGGCATAACAAGCATGCACGCCAACACTATTTTCTACCAGAAGCTTTTGGTAAATTTAGCAATGATGAAGTACGAAAAACCACGTTAAATTATTTTAAATATTTTATGCATGATCCTATTTTAGAATACAGAAATCAGTTGATAATTAAAGATCTTAGAGAAAGATTTGCAGATAATATTTTACTTTTAAAATGTTACGGACAATTTAACGGGCCGATAAGCAATCTATTTGATAACGACATGCCCTTATACGACATTACATCTTATGAAGATGATATTTTGAACCCTGACCTTGTGCAACATAAAAAATGGCAAGATTGTAAAATGAATCATTTAACTTTGCCGCATCACACACTTTTATGTGAAAAAATCAAAAAGTGGATTTCAACAGGCACATTTAGCTTAGATAAAAGCGACTTACAAAAAGTTTCGAGAGAAACTTCTACAGAGTATGCTTTTTACAACTATTCTTATAAGTAATTATATGCGTATAAAAAGTAAAATAGAATTACAAAAAGCACGAGCAGATCTTTGGGCAAAAAAAGATATCACATACATACCCGAGCCAGCGCAATTTTCTTGTCCTGATAACACACATCCTCTTTTTACTATCAACGCTTCGAAAAAAAGGCCTGGAGTATGTTATTACTGTAGTAAAGTCTACATCGTCAAAAAAAGATAAAATCAAAGAAAAGTAAGAAAATTCTTGACCTTGATAAGTATTGGTGTTAAAGTAATAAAAATAGCGCCTGTGGTGAAATTGGTAGACACGCTAGATTTAGGTTCTAGTGCCGCAAGGTGTGGGGGTTCGAGTCCCTCCAGGCGCACCATAAAAACATGTTTGAGAGGAACATTGATGAAAATATTGTTTGCAGTATTCGCAGCAGTTGTAAGTATTACAGCTTTTGGCATGTTTCACACTGCCGCAGCACAAACTCAATATGCTGAGATTACAAGTGTAGAACCAGCTTACCAAACAAATTATGTAAACCGTCCAACGGAACAATGTCAAATTGTTAGAGTGCCTATTTACGGCAGAACAGGAAACGGCGCCACAGGATTAGAAGTTCTCGGCGGTGCCTTGTTCGGCGGCTTGCTGGGTAAAGCAGTCACTGACGAAGACGAAGGTGCTATTGTAGGCGGTCTAATAGGGGGCGCAGTAGCAGCAGAAGCTGGCAGAGGACAACGTGTTATTGTTGGTTATGAAAATAAACGCCAATGTAGCGTTGTTGATAATTGGGTACAGCAAAGTCAAATTACCCATTATGATATTACTTATGACTGGGAAGGTATTCAGTCATACAGTCGGGTGTATGAGCCATACGTAGTAGGCGAGTTAGTCCCAGTAAATGTTCAAATCAGTCTAATTGGAGAATAATAAATGTTTAAGATTCTAGCTGGTGTAAGCGTGTTGTGTCTTACCCTAGTAGGTTGTGCTGTTCCTTATGCAGAACAACGTTATGGCACTGTAACAAGTGTTACCCCGCACTGGGAAACAGTAACCTTCTTTGATCCTGCTTCGGGATGCACTGTTTATAGAGAAGATGAAATTGACCCTAGTGCACGAGGCGCTATCATCGGCGGCGTAGCAGGTTATATTGTTTCCGGCGGCGTCCTTGGCACTATTGTAGGTGCTACGGCAGGTTCTGTGATTGATGGGGATGCTAATACAGATACACATCAAGTATGTGTAGAAGGACAGCCTCCGCAAGAACAGCAAGTGATTTCACACTTTAACATCACCTACGAGTATGATGGACATACTGCATACGGAACTAGTATGACTCAATATGAAGTAGGCGATTCTATTCCGCTTTTTGAAGTGCAAGCTTTAGCAAAAGTAGATCCGGCTATAGGTCCTATTCCAGCAGTCCGATCTGAGACAGAAGATGCTGTGTTTACTGAAAAGTAATTGACATATAGATAAAATGGTGCTAATTTAAAGCACCATTTTTATTTTAAGGATACTAATGAAAGACTTAGACGCACTAAAAAAGCAACTTACAAATGCTTTAGATAAACTAGAAGAAAATAGAAAAGCTGGCAAAAAAGATTATGTGATTGCTGGCGAAAAAATTATTGCAATTTTGCAAGATGAAATAGCAGATTTAGAAACTAAAACCACTACTGATATAGATAAGGCTACTGACTAATGAATGACAAAGTAATTCTAACTGACTGCGATGGTGTAATTGTAGATTGGGAATACGGATTTGAGCAATTCATGAACGGCCACGGTTATGAAAAAGTCAAGTCTGATAGCTATGATTTACGTGAACAATATGGTTTTAATGATACAGAAACATTTGGCCGATTTAAAGAAACAGAAAAACGTATCTTTGCTAGATGGTTTAATGAATCTACGGCTGTAGAATATTTGCCGCCATTCCGTGATGCTATTCATTACATAAAAAAACTACACGAAGAACAAGGTTATGTGTTCCATGTAATCACAAGCCTAAGCAAAGAACCAGGAGCATGGCATGCAAGAATGCGCAACTTGCAAAAACTGTTTGGTCCTACAGCTATTGAAAAACTCGTGTGTTTAGATACTGGCGCAGACAAAGATGAAGCATTAGAAGAGTATCGAGATAGCGGGTGTCTATGGGTTGAAGACAAGCCTAGTAATGCAGCCCTTGGAGCAAAGTTAGGCTTAGATACAATTCTGATTGATCATATTCATAATAGAAGTTTTGTACACGATGATATCAAACGTGTGAAAACTTGGAAAGAAATATATGAATATGTTGTGTGGGGCAGCTAAATACCTTAGAGGTACAGGATGTCACCTGAAGAGTTAAAAGAAGCTAATAGACTTTTTTACATCGTTAAAGGTTTTTTAATTCCAGAAGACTGGACTGAAGAAAACATTAAATCAATGGTCGTATCATATACACGACGTGTTTGGTATAATCATGAAACAAATGATACAGGCTTTGAAGAGCTTTGGAATGGACGCCATAAATAGTCCCGCGGTACACCATGGTTAGTGTGCCAACTTAGGAGCCGTGGGTGAGCGGCTGAAACCACCTCCCTGCTAAGGAGGCATACGGGAAACTGTATCGAGGGTTCGAATCCCTCCGGCTCCGCCATTTTTTTCTTGACAATCGAAAACAATATGTTACTATTAAAAAGATAATTAAGATTGGAAAGAAAATGCCAACTACAGAAGAAAACATCGAACTAATCGAAACAATTAAAAATCCCGAGAAACATTATCGGATTATGATATCTGGTTATGGTGCTGAAACCACCTATACAAAGGTAACAAAAGAAGTTCATGATTATTGGGCTGATAAAGCTAACGATAGGCTTGTAGATTATTGTGTATCGCCTGATGAAGAAAGTGTAGACGATGTAGGTGATTTCCTTTACGATAAAAAACGTGACATGTATCAAATGTGGTACGATAACGATTCTATAGTTCAAAATGTGTGGGGTGCATCTATCGAAGCTAGTTGTTATCTCACTGTCCAGCAGTTGGTAAACAACGACCATGATGCAGACATTATAAAAGAGCTTACAGATGACGAACCAATTGATATAGAAGATTTCGATCTCGAAGTGAATGTATTTGAAGAAAAGCAACCAGAATATGTAATGGAGTTTGCAAGTGTAGAAAAGGGAACATTTTTTGATGTTACTATCACACTTACTGAAACTTTTGATATAGAAAAACTTACGTTTGTTACTGAAGAAACAATCGGTGGTGAAGACTTTATAATTGGTCTAAAATATGATGATGAAGAACTTGAAAATTGGGGTGGAGATACCAACGGCAAGGGTTACCTTGCACAAATGTTCGAAACATAGGAAAATATTATGAAAATTAGCTTTGATACACTATATTGGATTTTATGGGCAGCAATTACTGTAGGAATTGTATATTTTTTCCAATACATTAATTAGCGTTCCATTCCGCTTGAGGCTGAGGTCTCTAAATTGAATGGATGGTGCCACCTGGGCTGTCCTGAGCAAGACTTTAAACTGCTCAGCTTTAGCCACTAGAAAAAATACTTTTTGTAAATAAAATATACAAAAAGGAGATATTATGTTATTATTTGCAGCCGTTGCTGGCGCATCAGCTCTTACACTTTGGGCCACTGTTGAACTTTGGCAATGGGCATTCGGCGAGGACAACAAGGTAGAAGATACTAGTGCTAGCAACACTTACTATACTGATGCTGATTGGTTTGAAGAACCACAAGTAGGTATACGTTATTTAATCGAAGATCCAGATGGTGTTAACGCTGGAGATACACTAGATGCGGTTGTAGAATGGATCTATGATGACGATCCTAACATTATTACTGGAAACTGGCAAGCTTCTGTACACACTCTTGCAGATGTAGCTGTAGTAGACATCAAAGGTGATGCAAGTGCTCTAATAGAAGATGCTTACAACGATGTTGAAATGCCATATGTAGACAACACTGGCGAACTTGATTTTGTTAAAGTTGATATGGATTTTGCATAATGCGTTATATGTTAGCATTTTTGGCTTTGCTACTTATATTAACCGGAGTCGGTGTTTTTTTACTTACTTAGACTCTGACAATGTCTGTTTTACAAAAAGCAAATCTACTTTTTATTAGTTTTGAAGAAGCAGCACACGGGCATCGTCTCGCCCGTGTGCTGTCTTGTTTAAAAAATGTGTACTGGTATTCCCATAAGGATAATGGTATTTGTCCATGGAATATTTTGCAAAAAAGTAGTAAGATTCCGCAACGTAAGTTTGCTAAAGGACATTTTAATCGAATAATGCCTAGTGGAAAAATGTTACCGCCGCCTTATGACTATGTAAAAGATTACTTTACTGATCCTAAAATATATTACGAAACTATTTTTACTGACAAATTTATCGAGGCCGGCGGAGAAGCAGTCAGTATTAATACCTATATTCCGTATTGCACGCAAAGTAGTCCGTATCACATACAAAAACACTTTCCTAATGCACTTATAATAAATGTAATTCATGATCCTATTGTTTGCGCAGCACGTTATCTAAATTTAAGTTTTAAATTTCCAGGGTTTGTAAGGCATAAAACTGTAGTGCCAGATAACAATACCTATCTTAGTTGGTTAAATTCTCTCAAAGAACAAAAACCAAATTTTTCTCTAGCTGACAAATGGGCACAAAAAAAGTACTCAACTTGGTTTGAAGAAAGAATGATGGAAGAATACAAAGCATGTATATTTGAATTTTATGAAACTCAGTATGCAGAGCGTAAAAGCATTGTAAAAAATAACGTACTTAATGTTACTGTCCGTGATTATAAAAAAATTAAGGATTTTTTAGGTGCACAATAAACTAATTTACATTGAATCTATAGACAAGTATTACTCACGTGATGAATGTGAAAACTTACAACAGAAATATGTAACAGAACTACTACAAGCAGGATATGATAGAACTTGCAGATTAGCAGTCACTAGTGACTATAGCAACATTTTTAAATACCGTGCAATAATGAAAGTTTGCAGTGTAACCGTTATAGATCAGTACGCAAGTGACTTTGAAAAAAGCTTTTATGATATAGATATCTGGGAGAAAGAATTACCTAAACCTAGGTATAACCAATGTCAAGAAGACGAAGTAATTTCTTACTGTAGTAGCGGAAGCACCAATCAACATAAATTAATTCCCTGGTTAAAGCATCATTATCACTATGAACTAGAATTTAGTTATAAAACTCAATCTAAAGTTACTTGTAACGATAGCAGTGTTAACTGGTTACCATTTTGGAGCTCTATAGGTCAACAAGTTTTTAACAGTTGTTATGATATTGGTTCGACTTTTTACATATTAAAAAATCCTTTGCATAATTGGCCTATATATAATCCTACTTTAGTTGTCGGCAGTCCAACAACTTTATTAAAAATGGCCAGAGAAACTGGTCTACCTTATACTAAAATGACAGTGAATAAAATTAGATGCAATAGTGCACCTTTGTTTACAGAAGCAAAAAAAGAAATACAAAATTATTTTAACTGTATCACTACAGATTGTTACGGCACTGCTGAAGTCGGAAGTATAAGTGCTATGACTTATCCTCAAAAATATTTAAGCGTGGGAAAATTAAATCAAGGCCGGACCTTAGAAATTGATACAGATACAAATGAGTTTATTGTTGACGGATGGCACACAGGTGATGTTGGATATGTTGACGAAGATGATTTTATCTTTATAACTGGTCGAAAGAAAAATATAATTAACACAGGCGGAGCAAAGGTAATGCCGTATGAAATTGAACAAGCATTATTAAGTTGCGGTGCAGACGATTGCATAGTATTTGGAAACGATAAAGTTTATGCATTGGTAGTAGGTAACATATGTATAGAAAAATTAAACTCTATGCTGACACACTATAAAAGACCTACAAAAATATTCTATGTAGATAGTATTCCTAAGAAAGAAACAGGAAAAATTAACCGACAAAAATTATTAGATCAATATGTTACAAATTAAAATACTTTGAGTGTAAAAGTCTGTAAACGATTTCATTTGTATCATGTAAAAATCCTACAGGCGTAGCTCCGAGTCTCTCTACTGCTTTTCTTGACCTATAATTTTTTGCCCATACATCGAAAATCACACCTTTAACTTTTGTTCTAAATATTTTTTCTAGCATCAAATGTTTTACTTCTGTATTGATACCAGTGCCCCATAAATGCCTAGGAAAAAATGTAAAACCAATCTTAATCATTTGACTTTCTTTATTATAGTCATAAAAACGAGTAGACCCTATAACATTTAAAGTTTTTGCATCACAGATTACATATGTCATGCAGGTATTATTCATACCTGTCTTAAAAAAAGTTTCCTTAAATTCTGCTTCATTATATCTTGTGTGTTCAGGATGCTGTTTCCAAATTGCTGGGTCAGAAGCAAGACTATAAAGATCTCTGTAGTCTTTTTCTGTCATCATTCTTAGTATAACATTATCGTTTCTTATATATTGAGGTATCCCTAACTCGGCCCACATAAAAATCTCGCAAAAAAATTGTTGACTTTCTGTATAGATTATACTATAGTATATATAAGTTAATAACTAAGGCAACTAAAAAATGGATGTGTCAATCGTAAACGAGATTATCGCAACGATGTTAAGTTATGTAGAAAAAGCAAATTCAGTTCCTGGGTCTTTTGCATTTCTAGCTGGCATGCTTGCTTGGTTCTTAGTTGAACAATTTATTCGTAAGATTGCAGATATTGTAAGGGTATTCATTATCGGAAGTGTAGTAGCAGCTTCTGGCATAAGTATTGTTGCAATTACTGCGTTCTTAACTACACAGTAAGCTCCTATAGCTCAGTTGGTAGAGCAGCTGATTTGTAATCAGCAGGCCCGCGGTTCGAGTCCGTGTGGGAGCACCATAATTCGGCGTAGCTCAGTTGGTAGAGCAGATGACTGTTAATCATCG